>Ga0307508_10002770_pt1 | contig 18265 bp, 20 predicted proteins | sample 9_EM_MG_FD_203089 | JGI IMG/M metagenome (GOLD analysis project Ga0307508, IMG submission 203089) | Populus trichocarpa ectomycorrhiza microbial communities from riparian zone in the Pacific Northwest, United States - 9_EM | ecosystem: Host-associated > Plants > Roots > Unclassified | place... | reverse complement strand
CACCCTCACAAGCCCCTCCTTCTTAGCAGCCTCGGCAGCTCTTTCCGAGTTCGTTTCGAGTGCGTCGGAGAGCTCAGTGACCTCGAGGACGCAATTTCCACACAAAGGGATGCTGTTGAGCTCACTCCGCGTGGCCACCCTGACAGAGGCAGCCTGCTTAACAACCTTGGCAACTCCTTCCGAGCTCGTTTTGACCGCGTCGGAGAGCTTGGTGACCTTGAGGACGCAATTTCGAGACAAAGGGATGCTGTCGAGCTCACTCCGCATGGTCACCCCGATAAGCCCGGCCGTCTTAGCAACCTCGGCAACTCCTTTCTCACTCGTTTCCAGCGCATCGGGGAGCTCAGTGATCTCGAGGACGCAATTTCGACACAAAAGGATGCTGTTGACCTTACTCCGCATGGTCACCCTGACAAGCCTGGTCATCTTAACAACCTTGGAAGCTCCCTTTTTACTCGTTTCGAGCGCGTTGGGGAGCTCAGTGACCTCGAGGATGCAATTTCGAGACAACGGGGTGCCGTTGAGCTCACTCCGCATGGTCACCCTGATATGCCCGTCCATCTTAGCAATCTCGGCAACTCCTTCCTCACTCGTTTCCGGCGTGTCGGGGGGCTGAGTGACCTCGAAGATGCAATTTCGAGACAAAGGGATGCTGTCGAGCTCACTCCGCATGGTCACCCTGACAAGCCAGGCCGTCTTAACAACCTTGGCAACTCCTTCCTCGCTTGTTTCGAGCGCGTTGGAGAGCTCAGTGACCTTGAGGAGGCAATTTCGAGACAAAGGGATGCTGTCGAGCTCACTCCGCATGGTCACCCTCTCACGCCCAGCCTGCTTAACAACCTCGGCAGCTCTCTTCTTTCTCGTTTCGCGCGTGTCGGGGAGCTCAGTGACCTCGAGGACGCAATTTCAAGACAACAGGATGCTGTCGAGCTCACTCCGCATGGTCACCCTGACAAGCCTGGCCGTCTTAGCAATCTCGGCAGCTCCTTCCTCGCTCGTTTTGAGCACGTTGGGGAGCTCAGTAACCTCGAGGACGCAATTTCGACACAAAGGGATGTTGTTGAACTCACTCCGCATGGTCACCCCGATAAGCCCGGCCGTCTTAGCAACCTCAGCAACTCCCTCCTCGCTCGTTTCGAGCGCATCGGAGAGCTCAGTGACCTCGAAGATGCAATTTCGAGACAAAGGGATGCTGTCGTGCTCGCTCCGCATGGTCACCCTGACCGGCCCGGCCTGCTTAACAACCTCGGCAGTTCTTTCCTCGCTCGTTTCAAGCGCGTTGGGGAGCTCAGTGACCTTGAGGACGCAATTTCGAGACAAAGGGAAGCTGTTGACCTCACTCCGCATGGTCACCCTCACAAGCCCAGCCTGCTTAACAACCTCGGCAACACCTTCCGAGCTCGTTTCCAGCGCGTCGGAGACCTCAGTGACCTTGAGGACGCAATTTCGACAGAAAGGGATGCTGTTGAGCTCATTCCGTATGGTCACCCTGACAAGTCCGGCCTGCTCAACAACCTCGGCATCTCCTTCGTCGCTCGTTTTCAGCGTTTCGGAGAATTCAGTGACCTCGAGAACGCAATTTCGAGACACATGGATGCTGTCGAGCTTACTCCGCATGGTCACCCTGACAATCCCGGCCATCTTAACAACCTCGGCAACTCCTTCCTCACTCGTTTTGAGCGCGTCGGGGAGCTCAGTGACCTCGACAACGCAATTTCGACACAACGGGATGCTGTAGAGCTTACTCCGCGTGATCACCCTGAAAAGCCCCTCCGTCTTAGTAGCCTCGGCAGCTCCTTCCGAGCTCGCTTCCATCTCCTCGGGGTGCCAAGTGACATCGAGCAAGCAATTTGCCTATATTCTTATGCTGCGTCCGCCCCCACCGGCCCCGTTAGCGTTCGATTCCATGCATCACACGAATGGATATCATGTGCACGGCATATATACCATCACTCCCTGTTTGATGCTTGTTCTATTGCCATCACCCTCCTTCCTCAACTCGCATGGATTGGCCTCTCTCTCCCGGACCGTTATCATGAACTCACGCGTGGTGCCGATGTGGTTCGGGAGGCAGCAGCAGTAGCTTTGGAGTTGGGATTCCCGGAGACTGCTATGGAGTGGCTCGAGCAAGGACGCTCAATTGTTTGGGGAGAGCTGTCTCAGCTCCGCAACTCTTACGAAGAGTTGTCGTCTGCTCATCCAGAACACGCTCGCAGACTTCGGGAACTGTCTGCTGCACTAGAGCATGCCAGTACCGCTCGCGAAAAATCTTTGTCCGCAGTTCTGGCACTCTCTGCTGCACCAGAGCATGCCAGTACCGCTCACGAAGAATCTCCGTCCGTATTTTTGGAACCGGCTCAAAGTTCAGTGCATCATGCGATACGATCCTTGAAAGTGGAAGCTGATAGCCACCGTGCGCTCGCGATCGAGCGAGATAAACTTCTCCACCAGATCCGAGGCTTTCCAGGTTTTGAACGATTCCTTCTCCACAAAGAATTCTCTCAGCTCCGAGCTTCGGCACTTTCCGGACCGGTGGTCATACTCAACGCTGCAGAAATCCGCTGCGATGCGTTGATTGTTCTTCCTGACGTCGATCATGCGATGCACGTCCCGCTTCCCAATTTCACTTTCGAGCGATCCATGTTTCTTCAGAACATGCTAGAGAAATTGCTTGGTCACTTTCGTGACATACACGCCGACGAAAGGAAGGGCAAGCTTATAGCTTCTTCACACAAACTACACACCTGGAATCCTGAAACACAAGGCGGTGACAGCTGGGAATTTCTCTTATCCGACTTGTGGAAGGGTGCCGTCAGACCAGTCCTGGATGCCTTGGCTTTCAAAGTACGTCATGTCATGTCACTTGAGTTCACAGCTGATCCATTGATCTGTCTCTGAACAGACACCTGGGGACCCATCACGGATTTTCTGGTGTCCAACTGGTCCCTTCATGTTTCTTCCTATCCACGGAGCTGGCGTTTATGACACCCAGGATGTGCAACCTGGGAACAAAGTATCTGACTTTGTTGTGTCGTCATATGTCCCTACTCTCAGCATTCTCACGCTGCCACCTCAATCCAGCACCCCACCTAGCAACCATCTCCGCCTCCTTACCGTCCGCCAGCCGCCCTCGGATGGACTATCCCCCCTTCCAGGTGTGGCCACCGAGTTGACACACATCAAGGAGGTAATTAGGGACTCACCTTCAGCACACGTCACCCTCGTGGAATCCTCTGATGGTACGGTCAATGAAGTACTTGGACTGATGAAGGAGGCGGATTGGGTCCATTTTGCATGCCACGGAATCCAAGATGCTGCGAATCCCGCTAATAGTGGACTTTGTCTCGCCGATCGACGCCGTTTGAAACTTGGTGACATCATCGCGGTGTCGCGTCCCCACGGTGGGCTCGCCTTTCTTTCCGCATGTCAGACGGCGATGGGTAACGAGCGTCTCTCTGATGAGGCTATCCATATCGTGGCGGGAATGTTGTTTGCGGGGTACGGGGCAGTCATTGGGACGATGTGGAAGATCAGTGATAATATTGCGCCCGATGTGGCAAGGGACGTATATGGGCAACTGTTTCGGAACGGCACAAGGCCGGATTATCGGGAGGCTGCACGAGCGTTGCACGATGCTATTAGGCGGGTTCGACAAAGTAACGTGCCATTCGGCGAGTGGCTTCCGTTCATCCATGTGGGTCTTTGAACATTTTACTTAAGTATACGTCTTTTACTTGTCGTTGTGATGCAACCCTGAGCCTGGTGATTAGTTCATATAAATTTACTGAGACCCTGGCGTGTTCTTATTGACATGTTAGAGTCAGTTCGGGATGGACTTGTAGTTGTTACTTACCTCGCTTAACTGCTAAATGCGGCGAACTCTAAGTCGCCGTTGGTGGCGCAGGGTTGTAAAGATTCAAGTTCAGTTGGCTTGGGCAATCTACTAACCCCCTTTTAAATCTGAACCACAAGTGACCAAGCTTCTGGCTGGTTTGCCAGCAGGAAATGAGCTGGGGCTTTTGGAGTTTAAATTGTTCTCTCCCCTCCATGTCTCTTGTTTCCCAATGCTGTCAACATGTTGTTGATACTCCTCCTACTGACAACACTTTTCTTTGAGTCCTTCATGGGATTGAAGGAATCGCTGCACTTTGTGGGTACCACGCACTTCGTCTGATGGCCAACACCTATTCAAAGAAGCCTTGCACTTCATGGTCAGACCATGAAGTCAACTCGCTGCTTGACTTCCTCTACACTTGTCGAGAGAGGCTTGGAGATGTGGGTGTGTTCCCACTCACTGTGTATCATGATTAATGAAGTAGCTACATTACTTGGGAATGACAAGGCCTCATCTATGGTTTCATCAAAGTGGGGAAATGTACGTTCTTGACTTTTTCACTTCTCCCTGCATTGTATTGACATGATTCCTAGCTAAAACAAATCTATCTATCAATCCAAACATACCTTGGACGTTCGGGAATCCATTGGGACAATGTAAACGGTGCAAATATCTGCTCTCACTCCGAGCTTGAGGACTGGAACCAATGGATACAAACAATGGTATGGCCTGGATAGGAAATATCAAATTTATCTCATGCCCCATCTGCACAGGTCGGCTGCCGCATGGCCCCATTTAAAAATAAGGGCTGGCATTTCTATGACAAAGTTCATGATATTTTCCCAGTGGGTCCAGAGGGAGTCACAGGAACTGGTGCATTTATGCCACTGCAGTCATCCAGCTGGGATCAGCCCGAGGAAAGAGACTGGGACAATGCACCCGAGGAGTGTGATCAAGATGAAGATTACAGCGATGATGGCGATGTGCAAGCTGCCAGACCCCTACCCACTGTGATTTTGTCTTGATCAAGGAGAAGTGCAGCCAGTCGACCGGCAGCTGCTACATATGAAGCCTCCTGAACTACCAGACCTCAACCATAGGTTCACATTGGCAGAGCTTGCTGATGTGGTCGAGATGTTTGAAGATATCATTCCTCCCACCTCCTCATCAGTTTCATCGCGGTCCAGAAAGCACTGTACCATATCTCAAGTATCTGAACAGCTCCATATCCCTCCAACTCAGAGTCAGCAGGGTATTAGTTGAGGTACACCATCATCACATGCATCCCACCCTTCCCAATGACGACAACCCACTCCTGCCACCTCATTCCATTCATCTGCCCAGCAATCAGTTGCTTTGTCTTCACATCCTAGCAAAAGGACTTGGACCAACCCGGAGCCTTCCAGTGACTCAGCTCCAATGGCAGTCATCACTGGCCTCAGTGGTGCACTCTGTCACATAGCTGACATTGTCAGTGATGCCCAACCTTCCATGGACAAACAGCCTGCCATCTCTGCCCCATTGATCTCTGCAGCCAATATTACATCTGCAGATGCCATCCCACTCCTGCAATCTGACCACGCACTATCGGTGGATGCTAGGACATATCTCGCCAACCTTTTTATGGAGAAATCAGAGGTTCTTCATGTCTATGTCCTGCTCAATGCAGAAGCTCGCCACTGATTTGCTGAGCTACAATATGCAAAGCATACATCCAAGGATACTACTTGCCCAGCTGCTGCTCCACCCATGAGTTCCTTGATGCACATTGCCACCTCCTCTAGCTCTTCTATCCAATGTCCACCTGCACCTGCATGCAGCAACAGCTTCCCCTTTGACTTTGGCGACTTTTCAACTGACTTTGCAACTACCGAGTCGTCAGAAGACGCTTCCTCTTCAAATGTTTTTATGCTGCCCTTGTCATCAGTGAGCTATGCACACACACTGTCAGGCTATATGGAGTCCTTGGATACATATGCACCCCCCTCATCAGACTATGCCACATCGCTGGGTACCTACAAGCCTCCCTCATCAGACTATACTACAATGTCAAATCCTCCTGGTGGGGAGGGAGGAGACACCACTAATCGGTATGTTTATACCAGCCAAGAAGACATATATGGTTTGTACTAGCTCTCTAACAATGTTGTTTGCCATGTTGTTGTCCATGTTGCTATAGTTCTCTTGTACTCACGATACAAACATGTTCTTTGTTTCAGGATTGTACACATTACATGTTGTTCTACTCATCATCCTGACCGCTCCAAAGATGAATGGTCTGTATGTAATCCTGCCACATCGCTGCAGCAATCCTGTCATGCACAGTGTGTGCCTCCACACTACCCTCATTGTTTGCTTCCTCTGGGACATAATCGATGCCACTGCCAGCACTGTCATCAGGGAGTGGGTCATCAGGATTTGGATCAACTTCAGAATCATGAATACGCATGAAGTTGTGAAGCGCGCATAGCGCGGCTGGAATGCGTGCTTGAGCTTCCATTTTGAATGGAAGGGCAAGGAGGAGGATCTGAAAGTGTCATTTCAAGATGCCAAATATGCATTTGATAACACACCTTGCTGAAGTGTGGCACAGATTGAATAATTCTTCTTTCATGGCGGGTCTGGGGAAATAATCAGAAGAAAACTTACACCTAGAAAGAGTCATACCTCAAGCCAGCATGCCCCCATTCCACTAAATGATATCATACACCATGATAAGGTACTAAGAGAGTTGGTTGAGCAGGAAACCCAAGATCACCAAGGAGATATTTTTCAGGTGGAATGTGGAAACCGCGTAACAGTGCATCATCGTAGACACGAGCATCTGAAGCACATTCTTCCCAACCTGTCAATGCGAATGTAAAACGAAGGTCAAAATCGCATGCGAACAAGCAGTTCTGTGATAAAAATCCCTTTCGGTTGTGGTAGCGGAAACGTGCCGCTGCGGGCAGTGCGACAACGATGTGGCTACCATCAATCGTGCCAATAGCATCTTTGAAATAAGGCCAGTATTTGGGATTATCGCGAATTTTGGGTGAGATGACATCTCCACTAGGAGAAAGAACATAGGTTGAATAGAAAGGGGCAGAGCTGAAGGTAATGAGCATCTTGTGGAAATACCTGCCATAAAAAAGGTGAAAACCTGGTTCTCGGATGTGGTACTATAGCTTACCGTGAGATTGTATTATTCGAACGCTGAAATCTCTCTCCAACATGACGGATAGGTAGACCAGTAATACACATATATAGAAAGATGGCAACTTGTTCTTCAGGTGAAACAGAGCGGGAGTTCTCATGCCCATAGGACCAGAGGAGGGTGATGAGCTCCTCGAATGTGTTTGCATGCATTCCGAGCTTACAGTGAATTCATTCTGGATGTCCGGTGAGGAGTTCGATGAGCCAGCCCTTGCCAGTGAGGATTGAAGTATGATAAGGTTCTGGTTCCCGCCGACGTACTATCAGGGAGTCAAGAAGGCTTGCAGAGGCACAGACAGCGATGTTAATGATGAGGGTCAAGTACTGGATGAACCGTTGGCATTTATGGGGGCTGAACGACCACAGGGGAGGCATATTGATACGATCAGGCAGGGTCTGGGGTGTGCTGACTGAGTTTCAATCCTGGTCACATCCCAATCGAAAAGTTCAGCATTACAATATTTGGCCACTTTGGTCATGAATTCCAACCAAAGCAATCAAATATGGGAATTTTATGCATCCGAGTCCTGATACAAATCTCGAGCTCATGTACTCACAGTGCGGCAGTGGGGTGCACAAGGGCGGTGAGCTTCTCATCCGCCTTGTCGTTCACAGGCCATTGTTTCTCAGCCAAGGATGTCTCCGTCGTGTTGATGCACCAGGAAGATCGCAGCAGTTCGATGCCTTCATCATAATGATGAACACCTTGGTTGCGCGTACGCCAGCCAACTGAGCTTGAATCTTTACAACCCCGTGCCACCAATGGCGACTTAGAGTTCGCCGCACTTAGCAGTTAAGCGAGGTAAGTAACAACTACAGGTCCATCCCGAACTGACTCTTATGTATGATGATCTCAGCAATTTGATATCCTATGTAAGCCGAGTCATGAGGTGGCGCAGGATGAGGTCTGTGAGACAAGCAAAGTGAGGTGGCGTTTTTCTTTGTGTCTCACCACCTCCTTCGCTCTCACAGAGCTTCAATTTCTTCAGCAACCTTTTCATCATACTTACTTTCTCATAGTTTTCTTGCTCCATTACTCTTGAAATCATAATGGCAGATCCCAACCAAGATGTATGCCCAGACTACATGTCACCTGAATATGCTGAGGATTGCCTCATTTTCACCATAGAAAGAAAAACAGATGCAGAAGCTGCAGCTGTCCTCAGAAACCTATGGCGGGTCAACAACACCAAGGCTATTGCTACTTGGGAATGACAGTGCAATGCAGAAGCCAAAGCGAGATGGCAACAATGAGAGCTAGCAGAGCAAGAAGAGGAATGCCAGCTTGCCTGTCAAGAAGCAGAGGAGGAAGAAGCAAAACAAAAGGAATGTGAGAAGTACAAAAGCAAGTTCACTCTGATACTGGACTGCCCACTTCCTTCCACTGCCTTCGTGCTGCCATCGCAACACACTCTGAACAAGCTTCACAAAGGTGACTATGTTCCTTTACACAGCTTCACCAACAAGGGCATCCGGGAGGCGGAAGAATATGGCTCCAGAGATGATGACCTCCTCACCTTAGTCCAGACAGACAAAGGGCCAACCTTCCAAACAGTGGCGTCTGCAAAAGCAAAGAAGCACAAGGTCAAGGATGAGCATCTGTCCTGGGAGGAATTTGGCCAAGCCAGCTACCAGATGCTAAACTCCTTAAAGCAGCAGGAATTGTTGTATTATTCTCGTATGGACTATGGTACAAACAGACTCGGTTAGATCCGCATTACATAATCATTCAGATAATCTTCGTCCCAACGCGACTCTACACCTCAGTCACTGACTCTATCCAGTACTGAGGTGAGATCTGTCTATTGGCACTTTACTCCTTGTACTCATACATTACAGTGTACTTCTACAGGTGTGGAATACACATAGTCACTGACTCTATCCAGTACTAAGTGTACTTCTACAGGTTATGAGCCCTGCGCTGTAATCGCGAGAAAAACATGTAAACAAGCACATATATTTATGTACCATAATGAGTACTACAACATCTGAGGAGATCAAGCTACCAAAGCTTGACGCGTCCGGTAAGGAGTGGGCTGTTTGGAAGGTCCGACTCCAGGTCGTCGTGGCCGGTCGAGGACTTAGTGGGTACCTCAATGGCACGACACCTAAACCCATAGACCCAGCGGTCAGAAAACTGGATGGGTGGACAGCGAAAACTGTGGATGAAGTGAAAGCGGTCGCAGAATACACCAAGGACATGACAACATGGATCGAGAAGGACGTGAAAGTCCAGCATATAATCGCCACCACACTTCCTAATTCCCTCTTCATTCGCCTCATCAACAAGAAAAGTGCTTTTAAGTACTTCACGATGCTGAGTACCCTCTTTGAGCAATGCTCTATCATAGTTGGAGCAGAGATGCGTCGTCAATTGGGCGAATTGAAACTGAAGGAAGGCGGTGATGCACGTGTGCATATAGACAAGATCATTGCATCACGAGAAGAGCTTGCATCAATCGGACGGCCAGTGTCTGATGATGACCTCTCCAACACCACATATGCATCACTTCCTCGTTCCTACAACCCCGGCTTGGTGTCACTTTTGTCTACCATGTGTCTACAAAACAAAGCCATTACCCCCAACAATCTAATGGACATTGTCTTGGAAGAGTACAACAGACTTACTCTTCAAGATGGTAACAAGTCCAAGGGCAAAGGATCATCTGAGGACGCCGCTTTCGGGACAGATGTGTCAAGGCCCGGAAAGCGCCAGAAGTTCCTTGGTAACTGTCACAATTGTGGATGGCCTGGACATAAGAACAGCAATTGCTGGGAGAATGGGGGTGGAAAAGCCGGACAAGCTCCTAAGGGATGGAAACCTTAAGGGAAGAAATTCAAAGAGAAGGATTCGAAGGACAAGAAAGGCTCTGCCTTAGCGCATATGGCGGACCAGCCCGATTGCACATGGCGCACAGTCCATGATGACGAAGCCCTTCTCGCATGCTCAGATACAGCGAGCATTCCTGAATTATATGACAGCAGAGCGTCACAACATCTTTCTCCCTCACACGAACGTTTTGTCAACTTCGTTTCCATTCCACCTAAGCCTATTCAAGGAGCTGATAACGGTACTTTCAATGTGATCGGGAAAGGCGACTTACCCATCTACCTCCCGAATGGATCCTCTCGGACCCGTATTCTTTTGAAAGACATCCTGTACATGCCAAGTATGCACATTACCCTGGTGTCAATCAGCCATCTCACCCAAGTGGGGTGTCGCGCAGTCTTCGATGGATCCACTTGTCAGATCTTTAATCCGGACAAAAAGCTTCTGGGGGAAGTTAGTGTGGCGAATGGTCTGTATCACACACAACATGCCTACCAGGTTCCAACTGCAGCGGCCGCGAAGGGAGATGAACAGCTCACTATGGAGGAGCTTCATGTCCGCTTATCACACATCGGTGTCCCCACCATCTGCGAGATGATAGCAAAAGGGATGATCTCTGGCGTTACACTGCATCCGGACCACACGGACATGGACCAATGCACTGCTTGCGAGTATGGCAAAGCAGTACGCAAACCTATTAATACTGTCTGTGAGCCAAGTCATACAGCGAAACTTGGCAACGAGGTACATACTGACATATGGGGCCCATCACCCATCCAAACGCCTGGAAAATGGAGCTATTACTGCTCATTTACAGATGATCATACCTGCTATACTCGCATTAGCCTGTTGTTCGCGAAATCCGACACATTTTCAGCATACCAGGAGTTCGAGTCTTGGATGAAGACGCAACACAGCGCTTCTATCAAATGGCTTCATTCCGATCATGGGGGGGAGTACCTGTCCAATGAGTTTTCTCATCATTTGAATTATAGCAGGACAGAATGAAAACTCACCACCCACGACACACCTCAGCATAATGGCATGGCCAAAAGACTCAACTGAACCCTTGTGGAACATGTACGCACTGTCTTGCATGCGAGCGGATTACCGAAAATGCTGTGGGGGGAAGCTCTTCTACACATTGTCTGGATGAAAAACAGGTCAGCTACTCGAGCGTTAGACAGCAAAACACCATACAAGATGTTATACGGAAAGAAACCTCATCTTGGGGATTTGCCGGTCTGGGGTTCGAAGTGCTGGGTCCTTGATCGTTCTGGATCGAAACTAGATGACCACGCTACTGAAAGTCACTGGGTCAGATATGACACAGAATCAATGGCGCACCGAATCTACTTGCTGGATCGCCGTGCAGTTGTTATTGAGTGCAACGTTACATTCCGATGCAGAGATAAAACTGCCTCGACCTGTCTAGAGGATGCTAAGGACAATGACAATCAGTCCACATCACCTGCTAAACCCACCAATGACACACCTGAACCCACACCCAACCCAGCCCCAGCTCCTGCACCCACTCATGGAAAACGATCTGTCAATCACCTTGGTGACAATTTCAAGAATCTGAATCCAAGTGGTGAACAACTGCGATGTTCGGGTTATCAGTGTTTCGATTCACCGTATATCCGCATGCTGCAGAGTGGGAAAGGACTCACGACAGAGGAACAATTGACCAAGCCTTGCCAAAAGGAGTGCGCGCAGTTGAGGGCACGGTGGAGCATGCTTCGACAGTGTGGGAGCTTGATGATACAGAAGCTGTGTTCGCTTTGCTGGCAGGAAACGTGGACACTGAAGGACTTGAACTGGTGACTATTGATGAAGCCAAAACATGACCTGATTGGCTGAAATGGGAGGAAGCTATCAATGCCGAATTGAAGAGTCTTAACGACGCACATACCTGGAACGTAGTTGAACATCCTAAGAACACCAACGTCGTGAGCTGCAAATGGGTCTTCAAGATAAAGAAGAACTCAGCAGGCGAAATCAACAAGTACAAGGCACGACTGGTCGCACACAGTTTTACTCAGCAGTATGGTGTCAATTACGACAAAACTTACGCACCCGTTGCACGCCTTGCCTTACTCCGACTCATCCTGGCCATCGCAGCACGCCGGGACTGGGACATCGACGTTTTTGACTTCCACAGTGCTTTCCTCAACGGCAAACTTGATGAAGACGAAGTGATCTTCATGGAACTCCCACCTGGCTTCGATAAGCAAGGTCACGACTTAGTCGCGAGACTTTGCTCGCTCTCTATGGTTCCAAGCAAGGCATGCTCAAGTGGTATCGCTGATTATGCAGCACACTACATGACTTAGGCTTCACACGGATGGAGGCCGACTGGGGAGTATTCGTTGTGATGATAGCTCACCATATCCTCATCTTAGCCTCGCACGTTGACAACTGTATGGTTACAGGAAGCTCTTTGACTCTCATCAAAGCGTTCAAAGAGGAGATCGGCATGTGTTTTAAGATCACAGATTTAGGATCAATCAGTTGGTTACTGGGGATGAAGGTCACGCGCGATTGGAAAGCACACATGATATCTCTCCCAGGAGTCCTACATCAACGCAATCCTTACTAAGTACAATTTTGCTGACGTGAAGCCTGTTGCGATCCCTCTTGACCCCCATATTCAATTATCAGAGTTGCAGTGTCCCAAGACCACGAGCAAAATCACTCGTATGCGGAACATTCCGTATCATCAAGCCGTCAGTTCCCTCATCCACCTTGCTACCAGTACCAGACCGGACATTGCGTTCGCAACCTCTTTCGTCTCTCAATTCAATGCCAACCCTGGCTGGGACCACTGGGAAGCTGTCAAGCGAATTTATCGTTACCTGATTGGTACGAAATCACTCACGCTGACTTTCAGGACACAGGCACAAGGCCTCATTGGGTATGTCAATGCAGATGGCGCTACTCAGGAGCATAGACGAGCCATCACCGGTTTCGCTGTTCTCGTCGACCGAGGGGCAATTCTCTGGGGCTCAAGGAAACAAGAGCTTGTTACTCTCTCCACAGCAGAATCTGAATATGTCACTGTGACACACGCTGCGAAAGAAGCTCTCTGGCTTCGATGCCATATCGGAGAGATGTTCCGACCTTTGATGCAACCAATGACTCTTTTCAGGGACAATCAGTCCGCTATTGCGCTGACTCATGACGGTAGCTATCATGCACGTATGAAACACATTGACATTTGTTATCACTTTATTCGTTTCACTGTCAAGGACGGTTCTATTCGTTTTCTATATTGTTCTTCAAACAACATGGTCACTGATACTCTTACTAAAGCTCTTCCGAGCATTAAAGCCAAACATTTCGCTTAGGAGCTCAGACTACATCCTTCTGTTTGAGGGGGAGTGTTGTATTATTCTTGTATGGACTACGGTACAAACAGACTCAGTTAGATCTGCATTACATAATCATTCAGATAATCTTCATCCTGACACGACTCTACACCTCAGTCACTGACTCTATTCAGTACTGAGGTGAGATCCGTTTATTGGCACTTTACTCCTTGTACTCATACATTACAGTGTACTTCTACAGGAATGGCCCAAGGAGTGAGTCAAAATGATCAGAGATTTCTGGATTGCGCTAGAATCCCATGACTGGCGTCATGACCCCAGCAACTCTTGGAAGAGAGCCTTACTCATTTACCAAGGAAGGGTTTGGAGAGATTGGCATAAGACCCTGGGCATGTTGGACACTTTCCATCTCCTCCCACTGAATATGGAGTGTCTGTACAAGTACCATCAGGAAGCACTGGACAATGTGTATGAAGCCAAAATCAACGCCATTCAAATGGTACGTACTCCTAAATCCACAAGCCATATTCCCACTCATCAATCCTACACTACACCTACCCCTTCTGTTTTTCTTCCCAACCTTCCCCCTCCTCTTTTCCTCCTTTGCCTCATCCTACCAATGCCCATCCCAGCTCTGCATGCGGATTGCGTCTGGGATGCAGGTGACATTTGTTTGGCCTTGTCATGCCCAAACATGTCTTTCTCTACAGTGTGTTGTTATTTCGCCTGACCAGTACCCACTTTCATGGTACAACATTTATATGGCATGTTGTCACCTCGCTGCTATGGATGCTACATGTCCTCACCCTACATCTTCCTTCACACACAGACTTTTAGCTGGTCATCACATTCAGGGACAACAGCAGACGCCCACAAACCTTCGCATTTGCGCACACCCAGCATGTCCAAACACCCCATGTCCCCACCAGTCAAAGAGCAGATGGAAGGATTGCAAGGCAAGTGGCAGTGCACCTTTTGAAATGAACCACAGTCAAATACACCAGCATCAGCATATGGAAACACTTCCTCAGCCCCAATCGTCCTACCAGTCTGCGTGGTATGTCTCAGACACAGCAAACACAACATCCCTGTCATCCAACATGCTGCCAAGCGCACATGGGACAATAAACACGACACTTATTGTGAACGAGTCAACAAAGCCTTGCGAATGAGAGATGGAGGCAATACCCTCTGCAGCCTTTGGCAACAAGAATGCGGATGCCGTGAGAAACATGACAATATGCATGCCTGCTCTGGGTGCGGAGCGCTCACCCATAGAGCTAGTCACTGCCCTCGAGCTGAGAAAGCTCCAACCCCAAACTTCCTATAAAGCAGAATGCTTGAAAATATGCACTTCGGGCAGCAGGTCTTGCCAAGCGTTTCCCCACCATTCCAATGGGTCTTTGGGAAGGTTTCATAGTAGGTTATCCGTGCATATTACATGTACAAACCCCCCCAAATAGCACCATGATTTTGCTCTACACATCCGAATTCCAGGAAATCATAAACAAGGAATTCATGAAAAGTAGATACATTGGGCTGTTTCCCATAGCAAACATATTAGATCTGCTTGGACTAAACACATGTGTAGCCTTTGGTGCATCGCCCTCCTGTGGCACATATGGATGCATAGCAGACATGGGTGCTGAGATCCTGCGAGCACATGGCATTGGCCCATTTGATAAATGGGTTGACGACCATATTTTCTTCTGAATACCCTGTGCCAGTTTGTGCGATTACAATCTAGCATGACACAAATGGCACAAGGAGATCCAGATCAATGGAATGCAACATATTGGCTCGTGCATTTATTTCATGGGATCCATTTCGCCAGATGGTACACCAGATGAGTTCAGTGAAAACTGTGGCCAACCCATCAAAGATTTTTCCAAAGTTTCTCCCCACTCGGAAGACGATGAGTGTTACACATACTGCCTAGCAGACATAGACAAAATCTCCGAAGAGTTGGGTATACCCTGGGAAAAATCAAAAGACCAACCTTTCACCAATTCAACTCTGTACATAGGCTTCGTCTGGAATCTAGAAGTGCAAACCGTGTCACTCAGCCAAACCAAAATAGACAAGTACAGTGTGGCCATCAACAAATGGCTAATACGGCCACATGTCATATCCATGACACCCAAGTCCATCTCCGACCCTCCAGACCACATCTCTGCTCGTGATTGAGCGATCTCTGGCATTATCTCACCCAATCTGTATCACATGACCCCCGGACTTTATCTCCGTTTCTCCGTCTCCTCTGTACACTCTGATTATGATACACCTTGTTCTACATTAGTATTAGTTCCGCTTTGTAGATACCTCCGTGCTGTGTGCACCGCTCCGGCTTTAGTTACATCCGTCTTCCGTCTTACTCACCTCCGTTACTAATCCGCTTTCACCTCCGTATATAAACTCGTAGATACTCCGCTGTGTACTTTAGCTTGAATATCGACTAGAATAACTCCTTGTCTTCTCTCTTTCTTGATCTGCCTCCGACATCTCCGAAATACAGAACAAGAATGACAGCAAGGGTGCAGCACATACACTGAAGCCAACATTCCATCCAAGACCCGTAACTCCGGTAGTTCCGGAGTTGACCCGGAGTTGCACGACTCTAACACCACAACACAACCTCAAAAACATACAAGAGCTATATGGCAAGCTGCTGCATGCCACTTCAATAATCCTGCAGGGTTGTGCTTACCTCATGGGGTTAGAGAGCATGCTTTCAACATGTGGAAAGAATCCTTTCTTACCACATCATCCAAACAAAGGCCTAGAAAAGGCCTGCTCTGGTGGCTCAGCAAAATTTCCTCAGGCTCTGTCATTCAAACCATTCACCCCAACCAGTATGTTAAGACTTAAAAGCCTTCTCCGATGCCAGTTCTGGCATTGGCATTGATGTCATCATCAGCAAACGCTGGAAAGCGTGGCACCTCAGATCAGACTGGTCTTTGCACAGAGGAGCAAAAGACATTGGCTGGGCAGAAGCAGTCAGTTTCGAGCTCCTACCCCATGCTCTCGAGACTATCCTTGACCACCCACAACACCACATTATATATGGCGACAACACAGGAGTCATTGAAGGATGGAAGATTGGCAGGCATTGCAACCACGCCATCAACGAAATTTTCAAGCATATCCATGCTTTTGTCGAGATTTCCCACCACATGGACAGTGCCGTCACACTATGTATCCAGCACTAGCAACCCTGCCAACCAGCCTTCCAGAGGTCTCTACGGACCATCCAACCTCCTTCCACCCTTTGAGCTACCTGAGCACCTCCAGGATTTCCTCACAGATGCCACTGACCCCCTCTCAGCGTGGGAACTCAGAGAGCTCAGGGAGGGAAAATACTCCAACTCTGCAAATTGCGCTCTCAGTCGGATCCGAGACCAATAGGAGGAACAGTGTAAAACAACAAACCTCTTTGGGAGGTTATGTGTGTGGGTCTGTGGGCACAATAGGCTCGAACCAGGGGGTTCATAGGTAGAGACGGTGTAGAGACCCGTAGGTCTCTATGGTGATATTACCTGTTTCTACAACTCTCTGAACACTCTTGCATGACACCCTGGTCATTCTGCAGCAACTCCGGTGCAACTCCGATCCAACTCCGGAAGTCCTATAGTCCGGACTTCCATAGCCCGGTCTATTTTAGACTGCTTTTCGTCGGACTTCGTTTATCTCCTTTTATTTGATCGTCTTCATCATTTCGGCTTACTGATACATGTTTTGTATGTTCCTAACTTCGCTTTGTGACATAGATACATCCCCCATTTCTTTTATTTAGAGTTTAGACACTCATTCCTTACAGTCCTTAGGACTATAAAGCCTTGTAGTATTCAAGTGAGAATACATCTTCTGATCTTCCGATTTCCCATCGCACGCACGCACGCACGAACTTCGTCCCCACCGCCCGTCACCGTTACCGTTCCCTTCCACTTCGTCACCTACACTGGGTCCGTACACCCGGTCTTCATCTCCTACCTCTGGACTATCGTTCTCCACCACCGGAGATACCTCCGGACTTTGTTCCTGCGCTCCGGACTTCAAGCGGACTTCCCTTCTGACCACCGTCTCTACCTACGAACCCCCTGGGTCGAGCCTATCGCGCCCGCAGACCCACACACATAACCTCCCAAAGAGGTTTGTTGTTTTACAACTGGAGCCCACCGTGAGGTGGTTCTAGAGACGACCCAGAAAATTCACCGCTTCCATCATCCTTCTTACCCAAGCATTTTTCTTTCCCCCTTGATTTCATCTCCGGACCTTTTTTTTTGACATTCACCAACCGTCTCCCTTGTTACCTGAGACCGAGCCGCAACTTAGAATTTTTCTCAACTTCTCCGTCCGCCCTTAGTTACCCCTGTCACTCTTTCTATTTTTGGACGTCACAGCCTTTGTTATCCTTTTTTTGGACATCTTTCTGTTACCGAAACACCTCCGATCCGCACAGCCACACACAGCCACCTCCGCCCAAAATGGCTAACCCTTTGTTTCAGATCCCATTTCCAGGAACACCAAATGCGCCTAAGTTTGATGGCTCCGCTCCGAAACTGATCCGACGATTTTTACAGGATATAGAGTTATTAGGGTCGATTGCCCACCTTAGCGACAAAGACCGCATTCGTGCCACTATCAGGTATGCGGACTACACCGAGTCCAAGCCTTGGGAACACCTCCCTGAGGCTACCGCTGTCCTGCCCAGGTGGACATCATTTGCTGATGCAGTTATCTCACTTTACCCCGGCTCCGAGATTGCTCACCGATATAGCCGTGCCGACTTGCAAAATTTCATTCAGGACCTCCGGACTATTGAAGACCTAGGAGCATTTTGCCGCTCCTTCATCAAGTACTCCGCACCACTCATTGCTGCTCGACGCATCTCCGACCATGATCGAGATTCTCTTTTTGCTAATGCATTCCCCACTGATGTTGCTAACCAGATCCGCTTCCGTCTCTCCGTGACTCAACCGGATATTCACCCGGACGACTGCCCACCTATGGCAGACTTCTACTCCGCAGCGTGTTTTGTACTAACCAACTTACACCGACAGTCCAGATCATCAC
>Ga0307508_10002769_pt1 | contig 18266 bp, 19 predicted proteins | sample 9_EM_MG_FD_203089 | JGI IMG/M metagenome (GOLD analysis project Ga0307508, IMG submission 203089) | Populus trichocarpa ectomycorrhiza microbial communities from riparian zone in the Pacific Northwest, United States - 9_EM | ecosystem: Host-associated > Plants > Roots > Unclassified | place... | reverse complement strand
TCGGGAATGATTTGCATCGGTGGTGCGAGCTTCATCATTCTTCGATCTGGAGTAGCGGATGCGCATGACTCGGGTAGTGGGCCGCAAAGCTGCCGGCCATGAGCGTCGGCTTGTGGCCGGGTCGAGTCATAGGGAACCGCCACGCGACAGCCCGCTACCCTACACATTGCTGACGTTGATCGCGCCCGACTCAATGAGAACGACACGGGAGAAGGGATGCATCCTCGGCGGTGAACACGAGTTGCCCAAGGCGTACGGTCGTGGGCTTGGAAAGTGGGTGGCGGAAGCCGACCGGAACCGGTGGCGGGTTTGGATCGGAATCGCCGGCGCCGTTGAACCGGAATCTGTGGCGGAATTCATCGGAATGCGCAGTCGATCTCGGCGGCGAGCGGATCCCTGGTTGACGGCCACTATTCCCTTGAGGGATTCGAGGCGGAACTGGACTACGGTCGATCGGACGAATAGTCGGTTGAAGGCGATGGACCGGAGCGCTCGTTGGGGTTGCCGGTTGCTTCGATCACCTCAATAGTCGACCGCCATTGGTCTGAACCGAAACTGGCGCTGGCGTCGAAGGGCAGCATCCGACAGTCAAGCCCTTTGCTCGGGAGGGCTTGGTCCTCCGGCTGGCAGCAGGTTTTCCCGCGTACCTAGATACATCGGCTTGTCGGGGCCCCGGTATGCCGGAAGCCAACGCTTGTCTTTCGGCCCCGTCGAGTGATCGTACTCGGTGGACGAGAGGAGCAGCTGAGCATTGTTCGCTTCGCACATCTTCTCCAGTTCCTGGAGGTACTGAGCTAGGTCGGCCGTGTGAAGTTCCTCCTGCTTCGGAGTGTCAAGGATCAAGAAGCGGAACGGGCGAGACTTGTCGGACAGGTACGCCTCCAGTAAGGCCGCGTGTATGGCGAGGACCAGACGAATTGTCGTGCTGCCGCCGCCGATGGTCTCAAGTGTGTCGCCACCGAACTTAAAGCGAAGATTCAAATCAATGTCGATGTTCGTTGACACGTTCTGCGTCACGAGCGTCTGCATCCATTTGACAGTGAGTTCGCGCAAGGTTAGCCGTAGCTTGTTGAAGTCGTTGTCGACTCTGCCCGTGTTGGACAATCCGTCTATGCGATCCTGAATGCGGTCGCGTTCCTGCTCCAACTTGAAAAGCTTCGAGCGCTCGTCCTTTAGCGCTTCGATGCGGCCCAGCTCGGATTGCACGTCGACGAGTTGCTTGGTCAGCGCCTGAACGGCTGTCACCAATTGATCGACGCCCGACGTGGTGGGCAGCTCGAGGCTGTCGACAAGTGTCTGACGCTCGATGCCAAGCTCGTCGAGGCGTTCTTGCAGCTGCTCGACTCGAATCTCGGCACGAAGGGCATTCCGCTCGAGGTCCTTGATTTGATCCTTGAGGTACAGAAGGTTTTTCCCGTACGACTCAGTGCTGCCCAGGAAAAGCCCGCAGTTCGGCATGCGGCAGATTTCCTGGAACGAGGTGAAAACACGACGGGCCTCCTCGTTCAAACCAAGCGTCTTAACCTCGCCGTCAATCTCCGCACGGATGGTCTCGATGCCAGCCACACGGTTTTGCAGATCAAAGAGTTCCATCTGCCTCGCCCGGATTTGGACCTCCTTCTGACGCAGCATCCCGGCGAGCGTGGAACTGGCGCTCCCCTTGGCGTCAACAGATGCGCGGAGCGCGTCGATCTGCCGGGACAGGTCTTCCGATGTCCGCCGCAACACCTCTTGGTGTGCCGCGCTGTCGTTAACTCCGCGGCCTTGGTACTCCAGCACGCGTTGCGCGGCCACGATCTTGCGTGTCTGAGCTTCGAAAGCGCTCTTCTCCTCAATGAGGCTCTTCTTGACCTCGTAGGAATGCTTCGGATTCAGTCCAAAGGCGAAGCGCACCATCTCGGCGAACTGATCTTCAATGAACGGATTGGGCGACCGATATGCGGCGGAATACCCGAAACCCTGAATCAGGTAGAAGACCGGCAGCAACGTAGATATGTACGGCTGCGCTTCTTCGCCCTTGTTCGAGACAAGCCGAGGCGGCTTGAGGCCGAGCAGTTTGAACAACGCTACGGAGAAGGAACCCTCCGAATGGTGCTCGGTCTGCTCACCATCGAAGTCAATCGTGGCGTAGAACTCGTTGTTCTTCGCCCCAAAAACCCTGCGGACGGTGAGCGGTCTGCCTTCCGACTCTGCGTGCAGAACAACTGCCTTGCACTTCTCAAGGATTTCGTTCCGAAAGCTGTTGGGGAAGCCGAGCGCCGAGGCGAGTGCCCGAATGATCGGTGTCTTCCCGCTGCTGTTCGGTGCGAACAGCATGGTGGTCCGGTGGCCAAACTCCAGAAGCGGACTTTCCCATCCAGATTCGCCCAAAGGTTCGATTTGTAGTGACTTCAGCCTCAATTCACTTCTCCTCTGGCCCGAGCTTCATCCCTGATGTACTGGTAGCTGAGCTCTATTGTTTTCATTGAGACAGCCAAGAGGCTGTCCCCATCCAGGGCATCGACGTAAACCTTCTTCCCGAGCTCGGTAGCGGAGATTCGGCGTGTGGCCTCGTCAATAGCGACCTGTCCCGTCGACTCCAGGAACGTCAGGGCCTTGATTGTCCTAATCCGTAGGTTGCCTGACCATCCGATGTCTTGGGAGGAGCCTTTGAAGCCAGCGACAGTGCGCTCCAGGCACTCTCCCACTAGCTGACCAATCTCTGGCAGTTGAGGCTTGGACAGGCCCTTCGATATTGCCAAAATCGTCATGGCAAGCAGAGGCAGCTGAAAGAGCGCCTCGTTGTCGAGCGTGTGCGCCGGGGACGGCCCTTCCCCGGATAGCTTCAGTTTCAACTTGAGCCGCCTGGCCTCGCTGAAGAAGTCGGCTGAACTCATCGGGTCGACCTTCTGACGACGGCGGCGCAGAACGCTCCAAACACGAGGTCCGTGTTCAGCGCCGGGAATCTCTTGCCAATGGCTGAGTCGAGGATGCCTTGAACGAAGTTCTCAAGGTCTGCCAGAGCGCCGCCGCCAAGCAACCAGGCCTTGCACTTGCCGTCGATTTCTTCGAGCAAGACGTTGAAGGTGAAGTCGGGAGACGCATGCCGCGCGTTCCGCACCCAGACGTCCCATGAAACCTTGGCTCGCGAGGCCGCCTCAATCATTGATTCAGTGGCGCCGACCTCCTTCAGCTTCCGCTGAAGAATGGATGCGGCCTTGATGGCTGCTGGGTCGCCCCCGTCCACCAGCGTCTGATAGACCTGTGTAGAGATGCTCAGGACCTTAAGCAGGTCCTCTAGGCCAACGCTAGCTGCCAAGTCGATGCCCGACTTGGATAGGCCACTGATCGGAGCACACGACTTTTCCTCTACGAGCGTCACCAAGCTGTTGGCGATGCGTTCCACCTCGTGCTGGTGCAGCTCGATTTCGCTGTGCTTCCAGATAGCGTTGTGCGCTGAAACGGCGAACGCGTCGAGTGTGTCTCCGATGTGCTGAACATTTGCCATCAGCGACAGCTTCTTCCGGGCCGCCTCGACTTCCTCCGACGACATTGACTTGCCCGGCGAGACAATGTCCGCAAACTTCCCGATGAACTGACTGATGTACTTCTTGCTGGATGACCCAGCGGCCAAATCTGCCACGACATCGTGAACGTCGTCGTCGAAGTGCACGTTGCTGAGCAACGTAACTTCACGGCACTGCCCGCCGAACTCGACGGTGTGTAAAAACAGCTTTCCAGCAATGCTCTTTCGAATCGCCTCAAGCTTCTCTTCAGTGTTGAGCGCCCCATTCTTCTTTAGCGCGAAGACTTCGGCTACATCCCATTGCTGGTTAGCCTTGCCCTTGGTTTTGACCTGAAAGAAGTGGTACTCGACGACGCTAGCGACAGTGCGTCGCACGACAAAGTCGTCGTGGTAGTCGCAGTACACACGGTCGACCTCTTTGCCGCTCAGAATCTCAAGCGCGGCATAGGCGGCTGCTTGGAACTGCATTCGGAATCGAGCCACGGTATTGCGCCCGACTGTCTCCCGCGGCGCTTTGTCATGGATGGTGTCCATGCCTGTTTTTGTGTCCCCCACGCATTTTGCGCGCACCTCTTGTAACAGATTTGATGGCACAAAGTCGACAGTCGGATGAGCAATTCGAACGATGCCAGTGCCCCAGATGGGCTCGCGAAAGCGACCCCCGCCGACCGCGGCAATCACGAAGTGGCGCTCGTTGCAACTCGGCGCGGTGGGAAGTGAGGCGAGCATAGCTGTATGAATATACAGCTATGCTGCCTATTGTGGCTTCACCTTTGTTGGGACCCAGGCGACGAAAAGCCAAGCAAGCACGATGCGAGGCCGAGGACTGGTTGGTCCTTGACGGGCATACATCTGCGAGTTGAGTGGTTAGACCGCCGCACAAGCCTTGCCAACGATGGGCGAGCCTCGTCACGCCCGAACGTCGTTCTGAATCACTCCACGGGCCAGCAGCCAGCCAATGTCAGCTTTTGTGTAGGCTTATCCGATATCCACCCGCGATGCGCAGCCACGCTGTGATGGACCGCGACGTGAGGGCGGATGTTGGATAAGCCTACACAAAAGCCGCGCATCGGGAACGTCCGCTGCTCTCGTCGACCCTAGTCCTGCCGTGTCAGGTGAATCCTATCGCCCATTGCCAGCTACTCGTCGCACGCGTTGTAGCCGCGTTCGCTCAGGGAAACGGTATGTTTTGCTCTCGACGCTTTTGCCCCAGTCGGGTAGCGATTTGGCTAGCTTGCGCACAAGTGCCGGTTCTGCTTCCACCAGCATCGTGCCTGGCCCTGTCTTCAATACTGTGACCCCAAGATCTTCAGCGATAGCTTTGGCGGTCCTCAACACCTTTGGGTCGAGCGACTGCTTCGCGAAAAACACGTAGCGGTCCATCAGCCGATTATCGCGCTGGCGCACCATGATGCAGTTGTTTCGGCGCGCCTATGGTGCTACATGGCGCACGGTTAACGAACGTGATTAGGTCGATCTGGTCGAACTGATGGGCAGCGCGCACCATCGAGTCGACAGCCCCCTCGGAAAGCTTGGCAGGATTACTACGGGTCCTGGCTCGAACTCTGGCGTAGATCGGGCGAGATCAGCGCTTGCGGGCGGCGACCTGTGGCCGCGCCGACGCGGCAGCAAGTCCTGGACGGAGAATCCCCTCGACCTCCTGATGGACTCGGTCAAGAAGCCGCCGGACATCGGCAGCCGACGCCGTGTCGGCGTAGCTGAGCGCGAACAACGTCAGCGGATGCAGGCCCAACACACTGGCCAATGCGTCGACCTTTGACACCGTGGGCTGCTTGATCCCCCGCTCCAACGAGCTGACGTAGGTCCTGCTGGAAACCGTGTCGAACTCTTCTTGCGGAATCCCGCGCGCCTCCCTTGCTTTGCGCAAGGCCTTGGCGAAGTTTGACGTGGGCGGCTTCATGTCGGGGCGTGAGCCTCGATTTCCGCATCTAGAATCCTAAAGCGCTACAACCTATAGGATTCATTCATGTGGAAACTCGCGACGACGCTTGCAGCTGCTTGTGCGACTCTACTGGTCGCGGTCGTGCCGATCACCGTTGGCGCCGTCGAGCTCGCGGACTGCAAGCTGGACCAGAGCAACTTCCCTGGTCAGGCACTTCGAGGCTTCACCAGGAAGAGCCTCACCAGGTACTTCATGGAGGTCGACGGTACGCTCAAGAACGGGGCTGAAACCAGCTACGAGCGCGACGAGGCGGTGCTGAACGTCGACCTGCGCGTCGTGCGCGCCACGCCGGTCTTGACGCCGTCTGCAGACGTGACGCTGAAATCGTCGTGGGCACTCTCGCCGAACTTCAAGTTCGCCAAAGGACTGCCGCTGCGGTCCTGGGCGGAGGTTGAGTCGACCGACGGCCGGCGCTTCGGCCTGCTGGAGATGAAGGACGGCGCAGTGCTGTTCTTCGACCAGGCCAACGAGTTCTGCAACAAGGTCCTGACAAACAAGCCGGACGGGAAGGTTTGGCAGGCCGGCACACTGTCCAAGGAGCCCGACGGCGTGGCCTTCGAGCGTGGCCTGCAGGACGACATCACCAAGACCGGCAGCCTAAGGATCATCTACCTCGGCACGACGGCGGGTGCGATGAAGTTTCAGGAGGTCTGGGTGCAGGGCTCCCGGATCGGCAAATCGATCGCACGCACCTTCGACCAGTTCTCCAAATCGATCGACATCGCGGGCTTCCGGTTCGAGGTCATCGAAGCCAAGGGAGAGAAGGTTAAGCTGAAGTACGACATAGCGAGCCGGACCGAAATCACCGCAGACCAGTCGAACCAGATCGCCTTACAGAACAAGAAGGACTGATCTTCCTATACGGCCACAGATTCGATCAGCCAAGCTTGACCGACAAGATGAACATGGCGCACTGGCCCGACTTCGATGCCGCGGGTGCACTTTAGGTCGAATTATTCAAACCACATAATTAAGCGTTTTGCATAAAGTGTGATTGGCTGTCAGGCGCCCTGTAGAGTCCCTCCGGGACATTGAGGACCTACTCCGAAGGAGACCGGCATGCAGCAAACAGGCGTCGAGACAGCGAGCGCCGTTCACCAAATCGCGTGCGATCGATGCGGCAAGGAGGCCGTGCGCAACGAGTCGGAATTCCATGAAATGACGTCGATTGGTTTCACGGCTGGATACGGCTCGATCTTCGGCGATGGCAACCAAGTGGAGATCGATCTCTGCCAGCACTGTCTGCGTGAGACGCTGGGTGCATGGCTGCGCGTGAAAGACAACGACGCGGACCGGGAGCGCGCGATAAGTCGGCTCGCAAGGCGTGTGCAAACCATCGTGGAGGAGTCGGGCAATCCGGAGGGATTCGATGCGCGTCGGTGGACCGAAGCATTCCTCTTACGGCCGATGCCAGCGCTTGGAGGCAAGACGCCCAACGAGTTCATGGAGACGGAAGAAGGCCAAGCGTCGATTGAAAACTTGATATCGCGAATGCAAAACGGGGGGTACGCATAGTGCCGAGTTCCTTCGCAGGTCGAGATAGTTCGAAGGACTTGCGGCCTCAAGCTTGGCAGCAGTGCGATGGATTGCCCAGGCGATCGGTCCCGCGCTTCTCTCCGACACGATGATTGCCTTCCGTAGTAGGCACGTCGTATGCCGATCACGCACGGCGGCATCGAGGCTCTGCAACTTAGGTCTTGTTGAGAACTATTCCAGCTCTTCTGTCGGTCCGGCTGAATGCCTACCTGATCCGCATCCGTTGAATTGAGGATGACTTTGTCGTGGAGCAGCTGTAGCTTCAAGTGCGGAGATGGAGCACAAGGCGACGCAAGCGGTGACCGGCGAGCCGATCCGCGTCGAGCTCAGTTGGAGGGACACGCGCCATGAGAAGCAAGAACAAACAGAACGGCTCGATCGCGCAAGCGATCGCCGCTCGCGGCAAGGAGAACATCGCTTTGTCCGGGGCCGGCCCCATACGGGGCATTGGCGTTCGCGTGGCTACGCTACGGAAATTCGCAGGTCTTCCTGTGCTCGTCGCCCTTGCAGCCCAGCTGAGCGGCTGCGGCTCGATCGGGCCTCTCAACCAGACTTACTTGTACGACCAGGGCCGGGACCAGCAGGCAAAAGCTGCGAAAGCGGCCTGGGATGCGGTCAAGCTGGATGACGTCTTCAAAGCCGACCAGGACAACCTCGGCGTCCTCCTGTCAGAGGAACTGAAGGCGCAGGATGACTTGGCCGTCGCCATTCGCGACTACAGACTCAGGTCTATGCTTACCGCCCCTTTGCAAGCTAAAGGGCGCGGATTGCAGGCGCTGGTCGAGGCGAAACTAGAAGAACTGGCGGGGTCGGGAGCGACCCCTGACGGGGTGCTGAAGATCATCGCGAGTCAGCTCGCCGCCACACCCATTGGCGCCCTCACGCCGCTGCTTATCGCGTACGAAGATGCCGGCCTGGGTGTACCTCGCTGTGCCGACGCCGCAGTTCCTCACCCTGCGCCGATCGAGACGGCCTTGCAGAAGGGCGACTTGGCCAGCAAAGAACTGAAGAACTCGTTCCACTTGCTCACGGACAACTGCGCCGTCCTCCCGCAACTGAAAGGCCAGGTCGGGACGGCATATGCCGACTATGGCCTGGCGCAAGCGGCCAAACTCGACGCGGAGAAAAAGGTTGCAGCTGCGACCAGCGACTATCAGGTGGCGCTCAAGAACTACAACGATGCTGTAAAGGCGAACGCGGATTCAGATCCGGGCCGCGCCAAAGCTGCCGTTGAGGCCGCAGCAACCAAGCTGACCAAGGCACTCGATGCGGTAGAACAGATTCAAAACGCGTTCTCGTTGAAGTTCGTTGCGCAAACCAAGCTTGACGGCCTCAACACGTTCCTGGATGCCGTCAATAAGGGCGTGGGCGCAGCTGCACCCACTTCAGCCGCCTCCTCACCGAAGACAGCCGGCGAAATTGTCGTGGTGGCCAGTTTCATCGATGACGCCCGAAGCAAGCTGGCCGACGCCAAAACGCCATTGAATCAGCCCTTTCAGATGTACCGCGATCAGCAACAACTGCGCGTACAGGCGGCGCAAGTCGACGTGGATGCGCAGCAGCGTGCCATCGACCTCCTGCTCCAGATAGGCAAGACGAAGATGAATCAGGCGCAAGAACTTGCCCTCGCCGCCAGAGAGCTGTCTTTGGAAAATTCCGAGGCAGGCAAGGTCGTCCACATGAAGCGGTTCTGGACTAAGCCCTTCAACGAGGCGTACGCGTCCGCGTCGCCGCTGGAGAAGAAAGTGTTGTTGTCGGCCGCACGTCGGTACCTGAACGTGATCTACGGTCTGGATGCGCAGGCGTACAAGCTCGAGTACCAGCTCGTGGCAGCACGGTACGACCGAATGCTGGCGTACTCTGCGGCGGACGTGAAGCAATGGCAATCGCTCATCAGCGCGACGTCGGGTCAAGTCGCCGACTATTACGCGGGCGGCGTTCAACCTGGGACGATCGCGGCCCTGTTGCAGGCCGCGGGCGTTGTGTGGGGGGCCAATGGGCTCAACAAGTGATGGATCAACCACAAGCACCGCTCCGTCACCGCGCACTTTGCGCGTGGCTACTTCTTGTCGTTCTGGCGGGATGTGCCATTCCGCAGCCGGCGCTCGATCAAGCCAACAATGCGGGTAACCTCATGCAGCAACTGCAGCATGACGTGGACGTCTTTCAGCAGCAGCAAGCCCAACTCGCCCAGGAGCGCATCGCGTCCATCAAGGCGCAGAGGCGGCTGTTGCTTCAATATGCGAGCAGCCAGTCGGACGAGGACGCCTTGAAGGCGGCAGTAGGCCTGAACAGCGATGATGGAGCACTGTTCGACAAGCTCAAGACGCTTTCGGATCAGCAAGCGAAATCCCGGGCCGACCTAACGGTCGCCCTGGCAGACCTGGACACGCAACTTGCCAAGTTGCTCAGCACGCCCCCGTCGGCAAGCAAGGCCATCGGTGACGCACAGCATGCCATCAGCCCGCTCGGTCTGAAGCGAGACGAAAGGACTTTCGTGCTCGCCTACGTCAAGAGCGTGAAAGACTCCGGCGCGGCGTTGGCGGCTGCCGCGGCCGCATCTGCTGCCAGTGCGCCACAGCCAGCGGCACCGGCGTCCGCACCGTGAACCTAGCGAGAGGACGCACCATGCCTCGGAAGTTCAAGGCTCATTCCCGGCTCTCCGGGCCGCAGCTCAAGGCCTACGAGGCCGCTTTTCACGCCGCCCTCGACCTGACCGTGGCAGCCAGTGCAAAGCTCCGGCAGCTGACACTCCAGGCGGACAACCTCGCACAGCTCAGCGCGCGCCGGGCTCAGGTCTTCGAAGCGATGCGGCTGACCCAACTGCTGCAGGTTCACCACCGGGCCTTCTTGCGCGACGAGTTCGAGGTCGGCGTACCCGATCCTGCAGAGATTCGAGACATAGCGCGAAAGGCCGAACGGCTCAATGCAGCGGCAGCGACGTCAGCGAATGCCCAATCGATCGACCGCTATCTCACCCAAGGACTCAACGCCTTTGGCGCGCTCCACGACTACTAAGCGGCCGCTTCCCGCCCATTCTTGAAGGACGACAGACTATGGCTGCCACGAAGACCTACGATCAGTGCTCGGATGCCGAGCGTCTGGCCTACTTCGACGCGTATCTTGCTGCCTGGGATGTCGTGAACACGGCGCAGCGCAAGTTCGACACGCTCGTACAACTAGCGACTGCAATCGACGATGTGAGCGGCTACAAGGCCGACTCGCTCGAAGCGCTTCGCGATCTGGAGCTTCTGGACAACCAGTATCGTGCCTTCAAATCCGGGCAGGCCGGCATCATTCCACCGCCAGATCCGGCAGTGGTTGATCGCATTCAGAAGACCTCCGCGCAGCTCGCGCAAATTGTTGCGGCCGGCAATACCGCGCAGACGATCCTGACGCTCATGTTGCAAGGAAAGGCCGAGTTCGACGCCCTTTCCGCCTAGGTCAGCGGATTCAACAGGCCTAGCCGCGTGTGAATCACATTGACCCCGGTAACCATGTGTTGCACGCATCTGATCCGATGCTGGGGAATGGAGACGCGCCGTGAATCAGACATCCAACAGCAATCGCGACGCACAGGTGCGCCACGCCGGCGTCACGCGCCTCTCCACCATTTGCTCCACGCTAGTCCTTTGCAGCGCCAGCTTGCTGTCCATAACGTCACAAGCCTCTGAAGCGCCGGTCAAGGCGACGCTGGATCCAGCAAGTCCAATCGCTCCGCACGATGTTCAGAAGGTAAGCCCGTTGCTTCATTTGACCAACGCGACGGCGACGGCCGTCACGGTGCGCCTGGAGGGCAGACCTTTGGTGCTCAAGGGCGGCACTGCTATGGCGCGAATCACCTTTCCTGGCCCCAAAGATTCGAAGGATCCAAAGGATTTTCTGGAAGTCGTGGTGCCTAGCGTCAAAGACTCGCCTGGTGGGGTCGACCAGACGTTCGACGTGAGCGGATTGGAAGTAGCCGGCAGTTATGAAGGCGCAATCGACGTGATTTTGGTGGCCGACGGCGCCCAGCGCACGCGGGTGCCTATCGTGGCTGCGCGCCAAGGCTCGACATTCGATCCCGTGATCAGCGGTGGGTCGAGCTTCGGCAATGGCCTACTAACGCTCAAGCCGACCTCGGCCAGTGACTCACGGTTTTCGTTTGTCGTCGAGAACCCGAAGGGCAATGCCGATGCCAAGGTCGTCGTGTCATCGACTGGGCTGTCCGGTAAGGATGGGCACATGGATGTGCGCTTCGAGCCGTCGAGCTTCGACATCGCGGCGGGCTCCTCACAACCAGTCGATGTCATCCTGCTGGGTGAGTGCCTATCGTCGTCCTGGTTCTCGAGAACCTGGGGGACTGATTTGTCCAATTCGAAGCAGTCCGAATCTCACAAGACCGAACCCGTCAAAGCCCCAGTGCCTCTAGCGTCTGGCGAGTCCCGTACTGCTGGCCCCGACATCTCTGAGGCCAAGATCGGGGCTTCAGCCCCCGTCAACTGTGCAGCCCCGACGACGACGATGATGGGCAAGATCGTAGTGACAAACCACGTAGAACCGGCGATGAGGAAGCAGTTCGATGTAGTCGTTCAGCCCGCTTACACGCCAAATTGGACTCTTGTATGGATCGTAAGCGCAGTCATTTTGGGCACCCTGACCTCGATCCTGATCGGAACGGTTGTTCCTTCACTGATGGCGCGCCAAAAGGCGTGGAACCGGTTAAATACTTTGAAAGGATCGATTGAGTCCGCAGTTGACCGAGGCAGCCCCGCTGAGCTGGCGCTTTTGACACAGTGGCACCGCGTTGACTACCTAGCGCACGACATCTGGTGGTCCTCCACCCGCGGCGTGGACTTGGTTAGTAACGTGAACACATTGGCAGATCAACTGGAAAAGCGCACCGACATCATCGCCCGCACCACGCAGCTACGGCGCCAAGTGCGCAGCACAGTCGACGTACCCGTCAGCATCGTGCCGGGAATCGAGCGCAGCTTGGATGATGTGGTCAAACAGGCGCTGGTCGGAGATCCTGTCAGCGCTGAGACACAACTGCAAGCGGTGCAGTCGAAAATTGACGATTCCACGCTGGCTCAACAGGTTCAGGACTCGTTGAAGAAGCGGATCGCTGATTTGCGTCAAGCCATCGACGCCATTCCAGCGACGGCGGACGAGGTTATGCGCGCTCGCCTGGATGCGCTACTTGCGAATACATCCAAGCTGGACCAGCAGCTGGCATCCGAAGACCTCCTGCGCTTTGACCGTGAGTGTTTCGCAGCCCATCTCTATTTTGTACGGTACCTGGAAGGTGTCATCCAAGTACGCAATCCCGACTCCGATAAGGCCTATTGGGCCGCCGGTTCGCTCTTGGTCGGTGCGCTCTTGGACGGTCCCTTAGGCTTGTGGCGAGCCGATGCGATGGTGCAATCCATGGAAATCGGTGTGTTGAAAGAAACCATCGAAGCAGCTTTTAGGAACAAGAAGGTCCACATCGAAGCCCGGCCGTCGAAGCTGATCGTCGACGAGATGGTGGATTTCACACTTGTCTTTGATGATCGTTGGCTGGCCGACTCGCCTCTGATCAGCAGCTTCGACATCCGTTGGACTTTCGACGACAACACCAATGGTCCACGTGGGATGCGATGCATTCATTTCTTCCAGAGCAAGCTTTTCAAGGCCGAGAAGCGGCGCGAATTGTCGATGCCAGTGAAGATCACGGTGACGGTGAACGTGTCCGATGCCCAGGACATCGTCGAAGATATGACTTTGCACCGCGAGCGATATATGGATAAGGTGATTGCACGCGGTGAAGTCCTTTCCACCGTGGCATCAGCACTTGGCGCCATAGCCATAACACTCATCTCTCACCAAACCGACATCCACGTTTTCAGCACTATTTCAGACTTTGTGAATCCATTCCTGTGGGGATTCGGCATCGACCGGATGAAGAGTTTGATAGGCTCCAGAGGCTGAACTGGACGGACGGCGTCGGCGTGCGCTTGGGATTCTCGAGGGGGCGGCCTTCAATTCAATGAAGACTCGGAGGAGAAGCGATGAAGGATACGGACGCTGGACACTCTTCCGCTCTCCCCGGCAATGGGGGTCAATTTCGGATCCTCCACATCTCAGACATTCACTTCGGCCGCGGCTTTCAACCAGCAAAGTGGTCCAGCTTGATCGCTACGGCAGCAGGTATCAAGCCAGACTTGGTTGTAGTGACGGGGGATTTTGTGAATTCGCCGTGGCGCTGGCAAACCAGGTCAGTAAGGAAGCGCCTCAAGGAATTCTCAGACGAAGTTCGAACTGCTGACGGAAGTCCTAGCAAGACTCTCGCTGTAGCTGGAAATCACGACACCCGCTGGAGCGGCATTCTTCCGGTGCGTTGGCTGCTTGGAGTAGCGCTTCTAGCGGAGATTTTCGGCATCGGCGCTTGGTGGCTGTCCGATGACGCCACCCTCTCCGCGGGAGCAATCACTTGGAGGACGATCGCGGGCATCTGCGCGCTCGTGCTCCTGGTGGCGATAGTTCTCAGAGCCTTTCTCTGTTCGAACTTCGTCAAGTCTCTTGGCGGCAAGCTCCTGCTCGACGAGCCCTATGTCACCACGTGTGGTCGAGTGGGATTTCTACCCCTCGACTCGTCAACGCTTGACGTGAGCTGGGCAAGGGGATGCCTTTCAGACAAGTCGATTGCCACGATAAAGGAAGACATCACGAAGGCTCAAGCGGCCGCGGCGGGCGGTAGCAAGCGCCCCGTCTGGATTGCGCTAGTTCACCATCACCCCCTCCCGATGCCGTACGACAGTCAGCACGAAAGAATGATGGTGATGGACAACGCTGGGGCAGTCCTCGATCAGTTGACCCGGGCTGAAGTTCGACTGGTCCTGCACGGGCACAAGCACCATCAACACTTTGCCCGGATTAGCATTAAGCCTGCAAAGGACCCGTATCGTGAACTCGCGGTGCTGTCGGCCGGGACGCCAACGCAGGGGCGGAGTGCTGGTTCGTATTGGCATGGCTTCAACGTCGTCGACGTGAGGCGCGGTGATCGGGTTTTCGTTACGCCGTACATTGCGCCGGCTCAAGGCGGGTCGTTCGAATCCGAGCCAGAGTTCGAACTTGCTCCATCTGAGTATCTTGCACATGAGAAGTATCGAGGCCACCTTAAGACGCTCCCCGCGTCATGCGGCCGCATGATGTGCGTCGTCGAGATCACCGATCTTGGCGATGCCAGATTTGACCGACAACTGCGAGGAGTGAAGGCCAGTCTCCCGTTGTCCCACCTTCACAAGCCATTCGTGGCTGATCTCGAATCGGGCTTGGTTGAAGCGTTCATCGCAAGGTCGCTGTTGGACCATGGCCCTGAAGTTACCGCTAGAGTGCAGCGATCTGGTCGAGGACACATGGAAGCTTGCATAGTCTTCAACGGAGGGCTGCAGCAGGGCATTGATCCGATCGCGTTTGAGTCGGGCTTTTATGGGAATAACGCGTTTGCGATGAATCGCTGGCAGTTCCAGCAGATGTACCCCTCGAGAAAGGACTTTCAAGAGCATCTTCGCTGGCGCGTTCCCGACGAGGTGGCGGTCAGGGAACTGACCCTACATATCCAGTTCCCGCGAGACCTTCCTCTGCCTCGGCGGTTCAACCTAAAGGTGGGGGCGGAGGAGGCTGACCAAACACACTGGGAGACCTTGTCGGAAGACCACATGATGAAGGTCGAGCTTCAGAACGTTGTTCAAGCTCGCATCGCCTATCCGGTCCCGGGCGCCGTCTATGAGATCAGCTGGGGAGTGCCGGAAGGGTCGTTGATCGCCAGGTCCCCGATGGCGCGCGGACGATCGACGACTGGGTCAACTAGGGCGCAAAGACTGCGGGAGTGGCTTGCTTCCTTGCTCGACAAGAAGAGCGTTCCACTTGCGCTGGGTGAGCTGCTTGAGCGAGTGGAAGGTGAAGCCAGGCAAGCGCTCGGAGATCCACTAAACGTGGATGCGCCACCGTTTGACATTGCTCTCTTCGCCTACGAAGAGAAGTCGAAATCGCTCGCGTATCTGGCTGGATCCCACTCGCCGGGCGACGTGCGCCGCAAGGCGCTGTACCCGTTCGGCTTGGGTGCGGTTGGCCGTGCCTTCAAGGCGGCTGAGGTCTCTTATTTTCGCAGGCCCGACCAGCCGCCTGACGAGGTGCCGTGGACGCACGTCCTGCCAGATGGGGCGCCGGTCGAACGGTCGAATCAGGTGGCAGAGGCAGCGATCCTTGCCATCCCCCTAGTCCCGGAGGACGCGCCGGACTGGCCTTATGGTGTGATTGCTATAAGTACGGACAGATCCGATGTCAGTCTGAAGACCACTAACACCGCTTCGGACTTTTCTGTGGAGACGTTCGCGACATCAGTGCGCAGCGTTACCATGTTGTTTGAGACCATCAAGGCCGAACAGGAGAGTGCCAGATGAACCCTCGTATGCCAGTCACCAGGGTCCCGTCATTCGGGGTTAAGCAAAAGGAGGTAGCTGACCTCACGGATAGACTTCTCGGAAAGACTCCGTCTGTGCAGCCGAAGCCTCCTGCCCAACCGCTTCCGCCGCCGAAGAAGGTGTTTTAGCCAAGAGGAGGTGACCTCCTCTTGGCTTAGTCAAGGGCCGCTTCCGCTTTGCGACCGGAGGCTCTGTAGCACAACGTCGGCGATTTCCTTGATGCCAGCTTTGGACCGCTGGAGCTCGGCAACCGCTTGCTCTCGAACCTTGATGTGTTCAGAGCGCTCAGCGTTCTTTGCGACTTCCACTAGGTTATCGAGCTTGGTTCCAGTGGCTTGGCAAATGAGAACTGCTTCGGCGAGCTCGACCGCTCTGTAGCCATTCTCCGTACGGCTATAGCTGCTCGCAGTCATTTCAGCTTGTTTTGCGACGTCGGTGGCAGACATCTTCGCGTTCTCGCGGATAGCCTTGATTGCCAGCCCGACGGCGACGGGGTTCAGTTTCTTCATGATTCTCCTCGCAGCGGCGAGCTTGCCCAGCGCAGACGGGATGTTTGCCCTGTCCCTGGGTCGACAAGCTGCCTCGAAAAAGTGTAGGTACGGGTACGCAGCGCATCTGAGATCCGATGCCACGCCGCGGCATCGCTAGCTAGATACAGCATTGCGCTTACCCGCAGGCGCCTCTACTCTGAGCGATGTCAGGCGCCCACTCGTTGACTACAGGCTGCGTTTACGGCAGGGAAAAACACGGACGCGGAGCCTTGATCTCGAGTTCGGGACTTCCCGGTGGTCTTCCTGACGCCTTCGACCGGGCGGCACCGCCAAGCTCTGGGGATGAGAATCCTGCCGGTTCCCACCTCTGCGGTGGCGGCAAGCGACAAGAGTGCAAGCAAAACGGACTTCGTGTGCATGATGGGCCTCCTAAGGGACACGGTTGAACGATCGGATCGGGCTTGAACCCCTCCGAGTACTATCATCATAATTGCATAATTGCAGTATTGCAAGTATGCAGAGATCCCTAGAAGACAAATCTGCAACAGATTAGCGAGGTTCGCCCTCCGCTCGTAGGCCCATCCGAGGTGCTGTAGGTGATCTTAGGCGGCAATGTCGTCGCTATCGGGTCCGAGTCGATCAATCAATATCCCAAGGTGGACCATGTCGCCGGTGGTCAAGCGCCCGTTGCGCTTGATCAACTCGACCGCCAAATTGTCTAGCTCTTTGGCGTGTTCGATTTCCTTCGGGTCACCCAGGGCCTCCGCCTTCTGCACGCCTTGAAGCGTTCTGCGCCGCAGCTCTTGTAGGTCTTGCTCAGCAACACGCATCTGTGCCTCCTGTAGTACGGCGAGTCGCAAACCGCGTGGCGAAAGCCGTTTCAGCAGAGTGTAGCTGGAAACTTGCAGTTCTGCAAAATCCATGTCCTGCAAACCTGCGGGACTGGTGCAATTTGCAATGCTGCGCCATTTTTCCGAGACGCGAATCATCCATTCGGGGGACGTTCTGCCTTACCTTGGCACGACAGTGACACGACCCCGTCAGGAGCGCAATCGGCGACCTCAGCCACGCGCTTTGCCATCTTGGCCGCGCAATGGCCACCATCCCGACGCTGACCGTAATGCTGCCGGCCAGGAGCAGCCAGAAAGCGTGCGCCGGACGCGTGGCTCCTCCGGTGGCGGCGAATCCTTCGACGTCGAACGGCGTGTAGTCCTGTGGCGTCGCTGCAGCGCCGGCTCTGTGCAGTCGGCCGCTCAATCGCTGTAGGAGTCCGCCACGAAACCCTTGTGGACGTCGCCGCACTTGTAAGCCGTAAGCCGAAGCGCTGCGGGTCGAACGGCGCGAAAGCAACTTCCGGTGCCGCGCTCGCGAGCAGCTGCGCGCCCAGGCGGCCCGTGCGAGTCGAGCCCCACAAACCGAGGCGACCGCTCTGCCGCGTCGTGACAGACAGTGCGTTGACCCTAGTCGCGCGCAATCCCGGCCGCTTATGCCGCCGGAAAAGATTGCCTCAACGAGGATCTAAGCATCTGGGATGCGTGGCGACGGAGCAGTCCTCTTATTTAAATACGGCTACCTATTTAAGTCCGATCATCCTATGAATTAGCCGCGGCCTCCCCAGCCGCCGACCAGGGCGGCCGACGAAGCCGTGTGGTGCGGTGCGCGGCAGACGCGCTGGCCCCAGCGTGCCTGCGTGAAGGCGCCGGTCAGGCTCAGCACCGCGGCCGATTCGAGCGCGTCGTCTTGCGTCATCGGCGGCAACAGGCCTGCAAAGCGCTGCGCCAACATCGACTTGCCGGTGCCCGGCGAGCCCAGCATCAACACGCTGTGGCCGCCGGCGGCGGCGATCTCGAGCGCACGCTTGGCGGCGGACTGGCCCTTCACGTCGCGCAAGTCGGGCACGTCGAGGGCGACGGCCGCCGTGTCGGCGACCGCGAGCGGCAGCGTGGTCCGGTTCGCGGCGTCGGCGGGCAGCAAGGCGGCGACGACATCGAGCAGATGCGCGGCGCCGTGGATCTCCAGGCCGTCGACCAGCGCCGCCTCGCGTGCGCTCGACCACGGCAGCACGAGCGCGCGGCTGCCGTGGTTCGGGCTGCGGCGCAGCGCGAGTGCCATCGCGAGCGCGCCGCGCACCGGCCGCAACTCGCCGCCCAGCGAGAGTTCGCCGGCAAATTCAAAGGCGTTGACGCGCTCCGCATCGATCTGCCCGCTGGCGGCCAAGATGCCCAGCGCGATGGGCAAATCGAAGCGGCCGGATTCCTTGGGCAAATCAGCAGGGGCCAGATTGACCGTAATGCGCTTGTTCGCTGGGACTTCCAGCCCGCTGT
>Ga0307508_10002768_pt1 | contig 18277 bp, 22 predicted proteins | sample 9_EM_MG_FD_203089 | JGI IMG/M metagenome (GOLD analysis project Ga0307508, IMG submission 203089) | Populus trichocarpa ectomycorrhiza microbial communities from riparian zone in the Pacific Northwest, United States - 9_EM | ecosystem: Host-associated > Plants > Roots > Unclassified | place... | reverse complement strand
GTCGAACCCCCGCACGCTAGTATGATCAGTTTATGGTATAGTTTATGGCATATGTATCACAAACTGGTTCTACTAGTGTGTGGGGGTTCGACTACCATACAGGTTCGACTACCATACGTGCTCTCTACTGGAAAGCCAATAGATTGTACGAATGTAGTGGCTAGCCTTAGTGGGGTTAAATTTCATAGGCACTATTGGCTTTTTTTACTGTGCGAATCGGGGAAATCATAGATGTATTCATCATCTAGCATTGATACTACCCCAAGTAGCTCAAGAACATAGATAGTGTTGGAAATCTAATGTGGAACAAGTTCGCACAAGATCTATATCCCAAACCAAATGAAAATTCTATATACCAGGCCCCCATTCGCCTCCCTCGCCTGTCAACTCGCAGAAGAATACAATCATTACCTCCTCATGTTCTTCTCCTCCTCAACTTCCCTCAGCACCTTTTGGAGCACTTCTTCTCGCCGGCGCAGATGCTGCTCTAGAGCATCAACTTGTTCCTTAACCATGTCCAGATCGTCCCTGACAGCCTTAAAGCTCTTCCCCACCTCAACGCTACCGCTCCCTTCGTCTAAGGCTCGAAGCTCATTCCGTTTGTATTCGAGCATCTGTTCAAGTTCCCGTTTTACCAGTGCAATCTGCGAGGCTCCCGAGGCGCCGTGACGGTCGCGGTTGCGTCGCTTCTCGGCGGATGTTTCGGCGTCGGCGATTTGCTTCTCAAGGTCAGCGAGTTCACGCTTCAGACGAACTTCCTCCCAGTCTTCGTCTTTAGTACTCGAGAAGTCGGTTCCTACTTGCATGTTAATAATGATCTCTACCTACCGTCTGCACCCTTCTCCACACACACATGCTTACCGGAGTGTTTGTAACTCGATGACGCGCCGATTCCCAGCCGCGTGATATAACTCTCTCCGAACGCCGCTTTCTTCCCTGAGATGGTATCCCTATCCGGCCCACTCGCACGCTGCGGCGGCTTGACGGACTCGATATCGTAGTTGACATGGTTCTGTTCGAACGAGCTTCTCAGTGACGGCGGGACAGAACGCGGAATCCGGTAGCCCTCATGTCGTCCGTTCAGCATGTGCAAGAACACCATACATTGGTCTTTACCGATTGTCGGTGTTCGCGAGGGGTTAACCAAATTCCTATGATACCAAGATCAGTCGTGGGTCGCGGCGGTAGATGGGGAGAGTGTACCAGGCGCGGGCGACGTCAGTGTCGGGAACGTTGATCTCGGCGTAGAGGTCGTTAAGTGCCGCAACTGTACAGTAGATGAGCCTGCGAACAAATGGTCCATTTTTGTGATTACACGCTCACATCCGATCTGTCCGTGCGCACCCGCATTCGCCATGTACATGCTCTCGTACTTCCTTTTATCCTCCGGCGCCATATACCATTGGAAATCATCCTTCAAGCCCGGGGTATCATCGTCATCGGCGGGTCTCTCAAACTTTTCGCCCCCTGCTGTAACCGCCGACTCCGCCTGGACAAGATGTGCCTTGCTCTCGGGCACAAGCCACTCGGGAAGCGTCTGCGGAACCGACTTGAGGTCTCCATTCATCACGTCGTAGATCAGTCGCATAGCGACACAGAATTCCTCAAAGTCCAAATCGCCATCCTTATCGATATCCGCGAGATCCCATATCTTGGCAAGCTGCACGTCCGAGAGTCCACTGTTCCGGAGGATGCTCGAGGCTTGGTCGCCAGTGATCTTGCTGCCGCCTTGGGAATGGTGTGCGAAGATTTCCCAGTACTTTTCGATGTCGCTTTGGGAGATTGCCTTACGGGACATTTTGACGGGTGTTGTAGGAGGGGTATGGTGGCAGTCCGCGAGTCAGGGAGGCGGCAATGTTGCGTGGTGATGGAGAGCAGTTGGGAGCTTGATGTCCTCTCGCACTTGGTAACTACTAGGAACCAACAGCTCTGACAGGCCAAGGGTCAGCAGAGCCGCAGTTCACAATGGGTCACTCGAGACCACCAAAATCGGTACAACTTCAAAAAAAAGAAAAAAGAAGTAACGATTTGCCATCCAGTCCAGGCTGCAGGATTATCCATTTGACTACGATTCACGGAAATGACGTCGCGAAAGAAATGAAGAAAAGGATGAAGATGCTTTCCGTCCCAAACCAATGCCTCGGGAGAACACAAATGAAATCAACAAAGCAACCCGGCAGGATCAACTACGACCCATCTGAGCCATGACCTTGTCGAGCAAAACGTGACTCTGCTTGCCCAACTTGACCTGCCCGTTGCGCATCTTTGCGAAAATCACTTTTCTCCGCGACTCTCTCTCTTTGATCTTTCTCTCGCGTTCTTTCCTCCTCTCCTCCGCCAGTCGTGCAGCTTCTTCTCGCCTAGCCTTCTGTCTAGCAGCGAAAGACTCCTCCTTCTTGTAAGATGAAGTTTTCGGCTTCCTTTTGCGGCGCTCATTCGACGCCTCCTCTGCCTTCTCTTGGGTCTCAATAGCAGCCTGGCGATCAGGGTGCACCCCGGATGGCTCGTCCTCGTCCTCGGTGGCACCCTCGGTAGACTTTGCGGCTTCAGCAGATTTCTGGCGACGCAGCAGACGCTCCTGCTCGGCTTCTTCGAACAGTTTCTGCGCGCGAAGAACGTTCGGATCGGTGGAGGGATCGATGGGGGCGGAGGAAAGCGTCTTGCTGTATTGCTTGCGAACCTTCGCTTTGTGAATCAGGCTCTCCTTGATCTTGTTGATTTTGCGCTTGTAGACACCATCGGGGAGGTTCGCTGGGCCGACTGAGAAGCCTTTCTTCTTCTTCATGTCTTTGCCTCCACCTAGGCTCTTTGATCCCTTGCTGGGTCGTTCTTTGCCCATGTCTGAGTGGGTAATTGACAAACGGTGGAATAGTGGTGGAATACTGGGGAGTGGTTCGGATAATTGGTGTAGGGTTTTGTCAACCATAAAACTGTAGATATGGCGAATGTGGAGTTGCCAAGCCTAAACGCTCTTGTGAGGGTTTCCACTAACCATAGTAAGTAAGTAGCGTGGGTCCATTATTATTTCAACTCGTGACATCGAAATAAATTCCCTCCGGCTTGCCATCTCCACCGATTTGCCCATCCTTTGAACCTTGAGCCTCACCACCTGTTACCCCCGTAATCGCGGCTTCGGGTGGTTGTTTCCTCAGCTTTTGCGGCCTGGTGAATGCTTTGAGGGCATGTCTGACGGTCTTGGTCTTCCTTGGTCTTTTTTTCGAACAGGTCGGTACTTTACAATTCCTTTCCATTCTCCAGTATATCCAGCCACTCGACCATTGAGAACGAAGACCAACCTAGCTGACTATGCCTGGCCGATAGAGGCGGGCTTCATAGCACCTTCCTCACGGTGACAATCACACGACGGGCAATTCGAATAATTACGACTGGGGATGTTAGAACGGGTGGTCGTCCGCCATTTGGAGTCCAGTGGTCTACGTCTTTTGCGCGGTGGACGGCCACGGAAGCGGATGCTCCACACGGCGTTTTGGATGCACGGAGGCGTTGAACTCGACCTTGCGACCGCTGCGGCGAGTTTGTTTGGTGGTGCTAGCGGCGGGGGTTGCGGTGCGGGGGTACTGGAAGAGGCGGCATTGCCGGAATCGACAGCATCACCGCCACGATGCACCGGTATCCCGCGGACACGAGCGGATCTCATTCCACTGGATTTTCTTTACCCATCGGGGGCACTGGCTTTTCTCAGACATCTCAGCAAGACTCTCCCCCAGCGCGAACCACTGTTTTCACTGGGTGGCGGTCAAAGAAATTACTCTTCCACGACACCGAATGTGCCACCTCGCGAGTCGTCTCGCTCGGGTGGCCAGGATTCAGTGCGGCCCCCATTGATAGACGACAATCTTCCGCATCCAGGAGATAAGTACGTCAACTTCAAGGAATTGATGAACACTGCACCGCCCGGACAGTACGAATCTGCATGGTACCACTACTGCAATGACCGGCGAAAACTGCAGCGACTTCTAGAGCGGGGACTCGTTAGGACAACGGAAAAGCGCCGCGACATGAGGAGATTGCAAGCGGACAGGAGGCGATGGATGGCTAGCTATCTGCTTGTATCAAGCCATCGACAGGAATGGACTCGTGCGCTTTCCATGGTTAATTCCTTGCAAGTTCGCGACCGGGAAATTACAGACTACGAGATTCTTGTCAAGTGTTTTTTGCGGGTGGGTGACCCGCAAGGGGCATTGCAGGTACTGGAAGAGGGTGCTGAAATACTTCCGCTGGCGCGAAATGTCGGGTTTGAGGCCTTCATGAGGCACCATATCATGATTGAGAGATGGGACATGGTGAAGAAGGCATGGGAGATCCTTCGGGGCTCCCATGAGATTACAGATGATCGGCGAAGGGAACTCAATACAACCGCGCTGCCCTCCCTCAGGGACTCAGACGGTGCGGAAGCAGTTATCCGGAAGATCATCCACTTCGTCGAGAACGTCCCTGGGCCAAGAGACCTGAGATACGACCCACTTGAAGCAGAGCTCGCGGAAGACCTTTTGAAAGGCTGCCTTTCATATATCACTCGACCACATGCCAAGTGGACCCGGCTGTGGGAAGAACTTTGGAACCTCATCGAATCGAAAGGATGGTTGATAACCAAGTCTTCTTTTGAGCGCACGGTTGCGTATCTTGCTGGGTCCCGGCAAGACGGTGTAGCCACGAAGTGGTACCTCGCTTTTCGACGGCGCCGCCCGGATCACATCCCAGTGGTGATCATGAACAAAATACTCCATTGCTACGCAAGATTGCAAGACTACGACGGACTGCAACAGGTCTTCGATGACATCTACGACTTCTCGGCAGAGCGGATGCCGAACCAGGAGTCTTACTCGATTCTAATGGCGGCAGTCGCGAAGCGCGGAGACGCGGAATCGGTACACCGGATTCTTATGCAGTCACTCGAACACCACGCTCCAAGCAATCCTCAAGAACTCAACCACATTATGCAATCATATGTAGAGCGGGGAGAGATTCATGATGTCATTGTTTGGTTCGATCGCATCTCGGAAATGTATGGACTAGAGCCAGATGTAATCAGCTACAACACTTTGGTCAATGCCTATAGCAGAGCGGGGGATGTGGACGGGGCCGCATTGCGGGTGCAGGAGATGCTCAATAAGGGACTCAAGCCTGATCAATGGACGTATAACATTCTGTTGAATATGTGTGGTGGTCGTGGCGATATCGCCGGCGCAGAAAATATATTCGACATGATTGTGCACAGCGGGCACGAGCCGGATTCCTACTCCTATCAAGCACTGATCACTGCCTACGTTGCGGCCAAAGAGATAGAGAAGGCCGATGCATTATTGGCCCACATTGCAGACCTACACACCGCCAGCGCCGGAAATTTGACGCCGATCTGGAATACCGTCATCGCGGCGCACGCGGCCAAGAGAAACGACGAGAGAGTCGCCCAGATCTTTCAGATGATGAGCGAGAAGGAAATCCCATTCGACTACTATACCTACGGAATGGTCATGCACTCTCTGTGCGTTGCCGGGAGGATGGATTCTGCCGAGGAGACTCTCCAGTTTATTAAAGACTCGAATTTCCTCATCAGCTCCGACAAGTATGCCATCCTCATGGTCGGATACACACGACTACGCGATTTCCGGAAAGTGTGGGAAACGTTCCAGAAGATGTTGGACGACGGCCTCAAAGCGGATTTTAATACCCTCGCCGTACTGCTCAAATCGTATGCGCACGCCGAGGTTGAAGAGTTTGCAGAAATCGAAGGCGATATTGTACACCTGTTATCCACAGAGAAGATCCTGAATGAGGTTACGCGCGAGCCGGCATCATTAGACCGGAACTCATTCCATTCCGTCAAGACAGCCACGCCGCCGTGGCTGTTCACTCCACTCATTAACGTCTACTTCAAAAAGTCAGCCTGGGACCGTGCTATCGACATTTTCAACCGCTTCCTCCAGATCTCAGCAGCTGAGAAGTACGGTGCACCGCCAAATCTGCAGATGTACAAATCCATGATGCAAGTGTACCGCGCAGGAGGGGACATGGAAGGCGTACGGTCGATGTGGCACGGACTTCGGACCACTGCCATGCACTTCCACAAATCCATTACTGGTCGCAAAGCTATCATGGAGCCGTACCGCCTCGACCTCTGCGGTGCATTATCGATTCTGATCCGTGCGATGGCAGATATCAAGGACATCAAAGCCATCGAGTCGGAGATCGAATCCCTGCAGCAGGCTGGCTACGAGCTCGACAATGTCAACTGGAACGACTACGTTCAGGCCCTGATCCTCGCGGGCGAACTCATGAAGGGCGCCATGGTATGCGAGAAGAATCTGATGATGTACTGGAAGGAGCTGCGGCTATATTTCATGTACTCAGACGTGACGATGCGCGGTGGTGAGGGCGTAGTGATGCCACCGGTCCGCCCATTCGTGCGGACCATCGAAGCCATCGGAACCGAACTAAAGCGCCTGGACGAACGACGCAAGGCCGGCGACAGCGATGCGAAGGCGCAATTGGTGGCGATATTTAGAGATGCGCCAACGACGTGGGAGGCGTGCGATGGCCTTGAGGATATGGAGAGCAGAGCGAGCAAGGAGATGGTGTACCGATTGCAGCGGAAGAGCCGGGTGGGGGTGGGTGAGCAGAGTGTCTATTAAGCAGACTTGTATTACTAGGTCTACATATGGGGGTGTTTTGTGGTGCTTTTTTTGCATGATATTTATTGGTGGTGTATTGCTTGATTACAAATGCGACGCCATGTTTTGCCATTGCTTGCTAGTTGCCTGCTTTTTTTGATACGGCCTTACGGGGTCACCATATACTATTAGTGTACAATAAAAGGCCGTATGGTCAGGTTGTGGATTTTTTTATTTTTTTATTCATTATTCGCATGCGACCTATCTTGGCCATGGCGGGACGTACAACCAGCTCCCGACCACTGTCCAAACCGAAGGCGGCTCGTTGTGGCTCCCCTACCCCCGCCCTGGTCTACAAACCCCCCAAATATCAACCCCGAGAATTTCCTCACTTCTCCAACCTCATCCACTCCTGTAGGAAGCTCATCCCCGGCTCTTGCGCTGTCCGCCTCTCCTGCGCCTTCCCTTTCCATTCCCTAAGTTCCCCCTCCGACATCTCACTCTGGGAATCCTCCTCAGCCGTGTCTGGTATCCGTCGCCCCACATCTGTGGTGGCGAGGAAGCCAAGGGTCGCCTGACTACACCGCTCATCGGCAAAAAGGTCTCGGATCTTAACCCGATTTTTGCCTCTGCCCGTCTCCTTCCACGCTTCCGCCCACAGGATCTTCTGCCGGGTCTCCCAGCGGGGACAATTCTTGAACAGTCCAGTACGGGCACCACCAACACTTGGCCGTAGGCCTGCTCTTCGTCCACTGGAGGTACTGGCCAGTGAGACAGTGACCAGCCTTCAACTGGTAGAACCTGGCTGCCAGCCGCTTGTTGCTCTTTTCTGGAGCTGGGTCCGGTTTCTGGCACACTTTTCCCCGTCGGCAGTACTGGTATTTCTTCCCAGTGACACGTGAATCCGCCCAAGCCTTGGCTTCCTGCCATTTCTTTTCTGGGGTCTCCCGCCTGAGATGTGCCAGCGACCTCGGAAGGGGCATTGGTCGTCTGCCATACTGGTCTGTGTACTGCTTCCATTCCACCCCACGAGCCTCCCACCGCAAGCTTGGCCCACCCATCGGCCTTCTCGTTCCCTGGAATGCCCTTGTGGGCTGGGCACCACCTGATCCCGATGGCAATATCCGGTTTGGCTCGTCGAAGCGTTGCGATGTGCTTCCTGACCTGGATCGCATACATCTGGCCGGGGAGGGGTTCGTCAGAGGCTGTGCGTCGGATGGATGCCTGGGCATCCGTGAAAATCGTGACATTCTCTGGGGTTGTCCTCCGCCCCGCAGCTGTTCCCAAAGCCCTTGTGAGGGCAGCACACTCCGTGCCATAAGCGTCCCGGCTGTATCCCATATGGGTTTTGAAGGTAACCCAGCGTTGACCGTTCTGTCAAACAACCGGGTATCCAGTAGCTCCGATGTCCAGTCGCGAACCGTCAGCAAGCACGGCAAGACTAGGTCGATGCCGCTCTGCCTCGTCTTTGGCCGTCGCCATGTCGCCCTGTAGGACGTTGGCCTCAAGAGTCTGTGGCTCCTCTAGTAAGACTGTAGAAAGGTCAGGTTGTGGAAAGAAGTCTCGACTTCCGACGAATTCGAGCTCCGAGTGATGGCATGTGCTTAGCTTTACACCGATACCCAAAGGCCCTTTCGGTCCGTTCGCCAGAGGTTGGAGGTTCACAGAACTAGTAGCTAGACTGCAATTATTGACTACAGTACTCTACCCATGGCCGCGGCGGCCGGCTCTGTCATAGAACTGAGAGACTCTCCAGCGTAAAAAAAAAAAGTTCCAACTCGCCTTCGCAGTCGACTATCTAGGTGTATGTAGGGGGATTAGAGTACTCTGTACTTGGTTGGGAGGCGTCGGCCCTGACGTGAAGCAACAGACAGATGCGACAGCAAGAAACTCGGTGTTCTCAGCGAACGGGCAAAATATGTTTCCCCCCCTCAGCCGCCAAGCGGTCAAGGATATCTACCTAAGTAGGGACCTATTGCAGTTTTACCGTGACCACAAAACAAAGTTTCCATGGTAACCGCAGGGATCTGAGTAGACTAGGCCAAAAGTAAACAGCCAAGAGTCGCACTTAATAAGTGCGGCATAGAAAGTACTTATGTATGTAGAGTATGAACGTGCGCGCTTGACAAAGTTTGCTTGCATGTAAACAAAGCGAGAACGCCTTCTACCAGTCACTACCACCACCACCACCACCACCACCACCACCACCACCACCATCATCGCCACCATGCCACGGCAAGTCGCATATGGAGCGACGACGAAGTATCGCTGCTCTTGAGCTTTCGGACTCTACCATACCACACATCCTTTTACACCACCAGATGGTCGGCAGCCATGTAGCTGCGCTTCTATGCGGGCCTACGCGGGTGCTGAAGGACAAACCAATTCGAGTGCGGACTCTAAGGTGGTGGCCACAGACTGAGGCGAGACGGGTCTTTGTTGGTGGCGCTGCTGGGGAATTTTTTTTTTATCGTGCGGGCAATGTCCGCCAAAAAGCTCCAAAGCCACCACACTCAGTAGAGTAGATACCTGCACCAGCTGTTCCTGATTCTTCACCCCTGCTATGTACTCTACATAGCAGATTTTTCGTGCGCACCTAATTGCAAAAGGTCCCGACTACATACACCGGCACGTCGTGTCTGTTCCATAGAGTGCAGCGCCCGTAGATACGCCGGCCCTCTGAGTCGCGAAACGGTCACTCGGCGCGGTTCGATGATCTTTCACTCGCAAACGCAATGATCGGTCTACATGGTGATCAGTTCCGACTGGGTCATTTTGCCCGTGACTGTGTGGTACGCGTGAGCGTGAAGCCCATTCGTTTGAGCGATATCCAGGTGACTGGTTGATATGATGGGTAGGTATAGACAGCACGACTATCTCCCCCGTCTCAAGGTTGATCGGCTGGCAATGGCGTTGGGCGGATATCTATGTATGTATCCGGACTCATTTTTGTTCCTCTCTGGATTGACGAAAAGGATAGATAAGTAAGTACTTAGTTACATATGTACTTGAGGTGTCTCGAGGGGGTGTTTCTGGATTGTATGCAGTCTACAGTACGGTAGGTGGTTTGCCCCTGTCACTTTACAGTGTTCCTTGTAAGGGTGACGCCCAGATATATGTGGGTTCATATTCTTTGCATAATCGCCAGACCACGTCCACTCGCTGCTATGCTATATGTAGAGAACTGCCCAAAAAGCAAGAAACCGCTCTGTCCACACGATTGCCGAATAATTTTGATCGTCGGGAAAGAGATGCACGCAAGATGGGAAAGCTGCAGGTGCGATGGTATGATACAAGGTAGATACACATCTGGAACATACATACTGTCGTGAACTCACCACCGAAAGAAGGGCTGAATGCCAACCTCCAGTCGATGCGGGCTTCTCCGGACTCCGGTGCAGGACCCTTTTTCGGCCTGGGAAGCTGCAACGGATAATTACCGTGCCGAGCTTGGCGGTTTGCCTGAGACACGACGAGTGTGAAGTCCGTGCGGCTGCCTGCTGGATAACGTTTGGCGTAGCCCGAAGAAAAGCTGCTCGATTGTTATATCTGCCACCTGCGCTTCTGTCCTTTTGCTCTTGCTGTCGCTTTTGCGCTCAAGCCACTCTCGATACCCAGCCCAACCGCAACCTACGTCTAAAAGCCACGGCTATAATCATGGGAGCTGCTCCGGACATCCCTATCACCGAGAAGCAAGAACCTGCCACCAAGCCTGCTGCTACTGACACCACTGCACCGGCCGATCCTACCGCCGCCGTCGCCGCTGTCGCCGGAACTCCCGCCATCAACGAGCGCCCCGCAACGACTCCAGCATCTGATGCGCCCCTAGTGAAGGTCAAATCGGTCATCACGCAAGAGGAGACTAAGACCGGCAAGAAGCTAGTGCCATTCCTCGCTCCCACCCCTATCAGCAAGCCAGCATCGACAGCACCGCTCACAGCGGAACAAGAACCCAAGTACGCGGCGTTCCTCGCATACTGCGCTGAGATCAACTCGCTGCCCGTGTCCGCCGAGAAGGATGCTGCCACACGGGAACTCGACGAGACGGAACGGATGTGGTTGACGCGGGAGTGTCTGCTGCGGTATCTGCGCGCCTCAAAGTGGGATGTTGCTGCGGCACAGAAGAGGATCGAGGCTACCATAGTGTGGAGGAGGGATTATGGCATTGCGAACCACACGGCCGACTACATCTCCAACGAGAATGAGACTGGGAAACAGGTGGTTCTGGGCTACGACAATGAGTGCAGACCGTGTCTGTATCTCAACCCGTCCAGACAGAATACGGAGAGGTCGCCGAAGCAGCTCCATCATCTGGTGTTCATGCTGGAGAGGGTGCTCGATCTGATGCCGCCGGGACAGGAGACCCTGGCGTTACTGGTCGACTTCAGCAGCTCATCCAAAGGCCAAAGTCCCAATCTCGGCCAGGGACGGGAGGTGTTGAACATCCTGCAGAATCACTATCCCGAGAGATTGGGGCGAGCGTTGTGCATCAACAGTATGCTCCCATCGCAAGCAGTGATATGTACGTTGCACGGAACGCTGACACTCTCTGTTCAGTTCCATGGTTTATATGGGGCTTCTTCAAGCTCATCAACCCGTTTATCGATCCCCTCGTGAGTCCACGCAGCCTGGCCGCCCCCAACCCCGCATCCATCACACTAACCAAGTCGCACAGACCAAGGAGAAGCTCAAGTTCAATGAGGACCTTCGCAAGCACGTGCCGCCAGAGCAGCTTGACAAGAAGTTTGGCGGCGACTGTGATTTCGAATACGACCACGCCAAGTTCTGGCCCGAATTCAACCGACTGGCAAACGAGAAGCGAGCTCAATGCGTTGCACGATGGAAGGCAGGTGGTTCCAAGGTCGGTGCCAGCGAGTTCGAGCTCAAGGGCTAGCAGAGGGGATGCAAAACTTAGAAGTAAACTAGAAGACGGGAGAGGAAGCGGGTGTAGACGTGCGGCTAGACGGAGGGGCATATATACTGGGAGCAAGCTTTTGTTGATTTTTCGCCAAACCAGCCCTAATCATCTTTGCTTTCTACAGTCGTTTTTGACAGGTTTTTGCTGTATTGATTACATACATGTAGTTACATATTTGGTGCTGGTACATAAGTACATAGTTTGCTCATGTGGTCCTGTCGCCGCTTAATTCTCTTGAGAAATTATAGAACCGCCTTTTGTCCCAGATAGTCCACTTGTTCGCCGAAATGAATAGCGCTGTCTCGGGGAGTCCATTTTTCTCAAGTGATAATTTGCAAAACAGGAATCCGGGCACCATCCCGTTCGTGAGGCGATTCTAGTGGGAAATTGTTTTTCTTGCTTCTAGGACTTCAAAGAAACAGATCCTCCGGTGGGCTGTGCAAAATGGATTTAGACGCCGCTGTCAAAAGTTGGACGGTCAAGTCAATGTCGTCGTCTGTGCCGCGAAAGATTGAAGCTCTATGGTACGGGTGCACCAGAACTACGAATCTTGTCCCCTCGATGCAGTTCTCAAGGTCATGGCGGTGCACAAGACGACTCAGTTTCCGAGGAAGAGGAGGCTGAGGGAGCTGGAGGAACTGGGGCTTTGGAGAAGGAGGCTATGCGGTGGGGCCTTCGCCATTACGCTCGTATCATACATGCCGCAAGGGACACACTTAATACTAGCTGTGGTCCGTGGGGCATTTTGAACAACAAACCAAGGATGCTTCTTGTTGGATTCGAGGATAAGAGCCGCTCGACAACCGGAGAAGACGGTTCGGCTTTCGATTCGGCTCCACAGTATTTCGGAAGGCGGCCAGGTTGGGGAGCTGGAGTGTGCGGATCAGCCCAGAGGAGGACGTCCAGAGCGCGGTGTCGGAGTGGGAGCTTTGTGAGCGGCAAGAGAAGGGAGGGGAGAGATGGCGGGGGCCGAGCGGGTTGAGGCAGAGGCTGAGGAACACAGATCTATCTATCCCTTTGTTGCACCTAAATATGTGTTGGCGTGATAACTATTGACTCGTCTTCAACGCTGAATCGAATCGAACGTTAATGCATGCTTTGACACATTGACGCAGCGTCGCTACTGTTTCTCGGGGATAACATGCGTTCCCTTACAGGACTCTATCACTATCATGGCTGTTTAACACGAACCCCCCCTTTTTCCCCCGTGACTTCAACCCATACCATACCCCCAGTTTGGGCGAGTAATATTGCAATTGGCTCTGTCTGTTCTACTTCTTGTCAGACTTCAGTGTCATCACTTCCCATCTTCTTTCCCCAGACGAAGTGATCAAGATCAATTGCTGTACCGCGGAGTTTTGGGAGTCTTTAGTTGCTGAACTTAAGCCCAAGGCCGCTCGCTGTAAAAAAAAGTCTACTGCACCACGACGTCAACAGATACGTCAAAAAGACCTACCGTATACTGTTTTCAAAGCACAGGAAGTACGAGTGGAAATACGCAGATGAGGTGACTAGCAGTAGTGGGGTGCAAATGGGAGAACACAAATTGGAGAAGACGGCCAAACGGCGTTCATGTATTGTTTGTAGATATAGTTTCAAGGAGGGTATTAAGGCTGATCGAAGAAGAAATCCAAAGTTGACACAATTTGAATGTACATGCACCCCCCGCAGCAGCGCTTTGTGGGCCACAGGGAAGTGAGTTCTGGGAGAGGTGGCTCGAGAAAGAGGATACTTGGCGAATTTGTGTGGAAAAATATGTAGGTATGCGTGCGGGGGAATGATTTTGATATCACTCGGCTTTGTTGACAATTAACTTTTGCGCTGATGCATGTCATGAGATTTCACATAAGGTTCAAACAGCAAAGGTAATAAACGCTTTGGTTCAATTTCCTATCAAAGAGACGATGATGCCATCCGTTCTCGTAGCTAGTCATGCAGGGTATCATCGTATCACGTGTAGTTGGAGGACTCCCGCGTACATCGTCTGTGTAGAATACGGCGGCTGCGCAGCTAGAGCAGTTGCTGCGTATTTATCTACCAATCACGGCGGCCCCTCTCTACCTAGAGCGGTTTCGCAACCTTCCTCTCCTCCACAGCGCCGGTCTTCGTGCTTGCCATCTGTCGCCAGCTAACGGGATGCATCAGATCACCCACCTCTACGGATTTGCACTCACGTGGTCAGCATTTGCTCCTCATCCGGACGCCCCTCCTTCCCCTCCCCTCATGCTCTCGGCAATGATCTGCCCACCTGAATACGCCATCACGACACCCAGACTATTCTGCGCGGTAGACAGATAGTAGTTGCTCTGATCGCCGAGACTGATGACAAGCGCGCGGACGATATCGCCGGGCCGAAAGCTCTCGAAGATCTTGACCTTATCCTTCTCGGTGGCGCGCACGTCCTGCACGCGGATGATGCCCTGGAACTCGTCGACGAGCGGCACGTCACCCACGCAGAAGATGGTGACGGTCGCCTGTCGCGGGTTGATCCGTGTCACGCGCGCGAGGACAACCGAGGAAACCGCCGGCAGGACCGACGTTGTCGCCGTCGAGGCGGAGTTGGTCGTCGTCAGCGGTGTGCGCATGACCGTGAGCGTCGGCTTGGGCGTCGTTGGAAGAACGCTGACCGCCCCTGCAATGGTCGAGACGATGTGCGAGGCGTGCAGGTGCGTGCCCGCGCCGAGGAGGTAGGAGTCGGCCAGCGCGAGAGGCTGGCCGGGCGTCGCGATCGAGGGAACGCTGGCGGTCGACATGGTGGGGGTTTGGAAAGTGGTGGCCGCGATTGTGGTGTTTGCACCCGGAAAGCAAGTATATCTCTGTGGCAATCCGTCAACTACGTAAGGAACCCTAGCCCTGGTTTTTTTTATGTCACTCGGATGCTGCCAGCTACATACCAGGGTTTCCGCGCGATCGTGCTCCGCTAGCGCGCTTTCCGTATGGCAGAGCCCAAAACCAAAGGATCCTTTGCAGGTTGAGAGTGCTATGTACGGCCTCACTTGGCCATTTTCGAGTGCCTCTTGGTGAGTCACAGGTTGGAAGTATGTACGCGCCAAGTCTTACGTTAAGTACTCTAGATATGTACGTAGGTACGTATGTACTCGGACAGGGAAGGGGAAGTCGACGATCGAACGCTAGTAAGACAGTACATCTAGGGTAGATGCAAATTTAGCTTAGTCATCATGAGCGCATGAAAAAAAACGTGTATCTACGAGCGCTTCAGTTCACGGGTAATATTTCTTCATCTGCATTGCTTCCCTTGCGTGACTTCTTCTCTCGATTTTACCACCAGGAGTGGCTGGCACTGCGCGCGGTCATGGGGTGATGAGAAATTCAGGAATTACTTGCCCTACTCTTGTGAGAATTTCCTGTTGTGGTGGCGGAAGTGAATCGGGAGTCAATAAACATATTCAATAACTGTGTTGGGTCAATAAACTTTCAGTGAGGACTCGATCCTTGTCTTGTGTTAGTTCGCTTGCGCGTCATACTTCTGTGCGGACACACTATCGGGTAACTAAAACAGTTTAGGGCCTGTTCTTTTCGAGCATATATATCTTCCCAGCAGCGTGGTATTCCACAAGATACTCTACTCTATGTATGTACATTACGCTCCCTGGCGTGTATATTTCAGCACCAGACACTCAGCTAGATCTTCAGAACCATGTATTTCATAGGGATTCAGGAGCCACACTGATAGAGACCCCAAAAACCGAAAACCTAGGTGTTGACCCGAACGCTCGTCGCGTATGTGTTATATGTACTGCTGGTAGATAGAAAAAAAATATAGTTACGCTGAAAGGAACAGGCCTAGCAGGCCCTGTTCTGTTGCACCGTGTTGGGGGGTTACATACCGTACAGAAAAGAGAGACCGTGATTTCAGATAGAAGGAATTTCCCATACGCGATTTTGAACTGCACATATCATATGTGGGTCTAAAACGACGGGCGTTGAGTACCTACATATGTACATGTTCTCCAGCTTCTGTGTCATCGCTCCGCCAAGCTTCACGTGTGGGTTCCGGGCCGATGCCCCAGAACGTTCTCTTCCTAGAACATACATCATACCTAATCTGCTAGTTTCTGCTAAAACGGGATTGGTAGGTAGCATTATCTCTGCTTCCCTGACCACCCCAAAAACCCTGACTCCCCTCCTACACAACACAACCTCTGACTCGTCTTTCTCTGCAACGCGACTCCCCACAACTTAACCACTACCCCACTCCCCGCCGTTCTGCCTCCCACTTCTCTACCTCCCACCCTGCTCCCACAACACATTCTGCAATTGCACTACGCACCCGCTCCTCCCTCCCCACCACGCGCCCGAACTACAATCTACACAACCCAAGCCATCATGACCGACGCCGATGAGAAGATGATCGACCCGGTCGCCAAAACCGTTGCTTCTCCCGCCGAGGAGACTGCTGACCAGGCCGAGGCCGGCGCTGCCGATGCTCCCGCCGAAGGAGCCGCCGGGGAATCTGGGCAGCAGATTCAGACTGAGGCTGTCGCCGAGAAAAATGGAGATGCTTCTACTACCACTGCCTCTACCGCTACCACTACTACCAAGGAAGGTGCGGCCGGGTGTAAGCGCGATCGCAGTATCAAGTTCGATGCCGCTCTCCTTCCCGAGTCCAATGATCCTGCCGAGATCAGGAAGCAGGTATGCTGCCGCCTTCATATCTTCTAGGCTACCTATTGGAGCTAACTTTGTGGCAGGTTGAATTCTACTTTTCCGACTCTAATCTTCCCTTCGACAAGTTCCTCTGGGGAATGGTCACCAAGGATAACAAGCCCGTTCCGGTCAAGCTCATCTCCAGTTTCAAGCGCATGATGCGATTCAAGGATCATGCTACTATTGTCGCTGCTCTCAGAGAGAGTGAGTTCATGGAGGTTGGAGGAGACGAGGGCGACGAGACTATCAAGCGTAAGAATGCTCTTAATCTCGAGCGCACCACCAAGGATGTTCCCTCCACAGACGGCGTTAAGGGCGTCAGGACCGTCTACGACAAAGCGCTGCTGACCAGCATGTATGCTGTATGTTGCCCACCTGCACCCTAGTCCTTTACGCATTCCAGTGTACTTGACACGGTCGCTGACTACCGCACAGAAGGGATTTGGTGAAGAAACCCCCACCACCCAGATTGACGTCGAGAAGTTGGCAGAGCCGTATGGACCAATTAACAGCGTCCGTCTCCGTCGCGAAGCAAACACCAAAGTTTTCAAGGGATCCGTCTTCATCGAGTTTGCCAACAAGGAGTTGCTGAAGAAATTCGCTGCTCTGGAGGTCAAGCCCACCTTCAACGGCCAGGAGCTCGAGTGGAAAACCAAGGAAGAATACGTCAAGCAGAAAGCCGAGGATATCGCGGCTGGCCGTATCAAACCTTCGACGAGGTCCGCTCCCAAGTTCAGTGCTTTCGCCGAGGAGCGCCAGAAGAAGCGCGACAAGGATGGAGGCCGTGGCGGCAGGGGCGGACACCGAGATGGACGTGGTGGTCGTGGCGGCCGAGGTGGCCGGGGTGGTCGCGGTCGTGGTGGAAACCGCGGTGGACGTGGTGGCTTCCGTGACAGGAATGCCGAGAAGAACGGCACCGAGTCCCCTGCCACCGACAAGAATGGCGTCCCGCAGCTACAGGACGTTTCCGTCACCTCGACCAAGAGAAAGGCGGAGGACGACTCTGGTGCCGCTGACCGGGAAACGAAAAAGCCCAAGGAGGTTGCGTCAACATAGCGATTTGTTGGGCGTTTCTTCGTGATGCAAGGACATCATATGTACTATAAATCTGGGGCATTTTGAGAGCTTGGTATGGAGCATATTGTCTTTTGAATACAAAGTTGGGTAACTGAATCGTATTATTCTTTTTATCGATGGTACGTACTCCAGTGGAGGGTAAAGTAGGATGTACACAGGGGTATCAATGGCTGTTCAATTTCACAATGTCATTATGTTTGCCTGTCAACTGTGAACTGATGCTCAGGATGCCTGGGATTGGTGATCGTCGCCAGCCTACCAACCACGACACTGTTTACTTGGTTTGGGGTGCTTTCGTCCGAGTGTTTCCCGACGGAGGCGGTATATAGATAGTGCGTATTGTGTGCCACAGGAAGTACCTTCACAAGCTCATATGCTTCTTGACGCAAGTGGTTATGTCGCGGGATGGACTGTGTGTCACTCGCTTGGAGTCAGTAGCGGTCACGATTGGATTCGGCTAGTGACTCGACCAGAATATTTTTCGCCGGACCCTTGACTGTTGTCCTGTTATCTCTTTTTCTCCTCCACCTCTCCGCCACTCCTCCACCTCTTCTCTTTACCCCCGCACAATCATTCACCTGTTCCGACTCAAAGAACACCAAGGCAATGGCTGCCCAACCCGTCAGAAAACGCCCGCGCACCCAATCCCTTCCTCCGCTGCCCTCACTCGTGGCGGAGCAGGCAACACCCATCCCCGCCGAGGACCACGGCTCGAGGCGTCTCATCGTCGTGCTGGCGCAGGCATGTCTCGAGACACACAAGATGTCGACTGGCGGACCCAATGGTTCCGAGAAATATGCGCTGCTCAATTCGGACGACCACATTGGCGTGCTGAAGAAGATGGGAAGAGACATCAGTGAGGCCCGGCCAGATATTTTACATCAGGTACGGGGGACTCATACCCAAATTTCGGGGGGGGGGGGGGGGGGGGGGGGGGGGGGGGGGGGGGGGGGGGGGGGGGGGGGGGGGGGGGGGGGGGGCG
>Ga0307508_10002767_pt1 | contig 18278 bp, 20 predicted proteins | sample 9_EM_MG_FD_203089 | JGI IMG/M metagenome (GOLD analysis project Ga0307508, IMG submission 203089) | Populus trichocarpa ectomycorrhiza microbial communities from riparian zone in the Pacific Northwest, United States - 9_EM | ecosystem: Host-associated > Plants > Roots > Unclassified | place... | reverse complement strand
ACAGCACCGTCCACCCCGACACCTGCCGTCGCCTCGCCGACCGGGCCCGCGCCCGAGGGGTCGCCCTGATCGACGCGCCGGTCAGCGGGGGAGGCCCGGCGGCCGCCGAAGGCCGCCTGGTCGTGATGGCCGGGGGCGATCAGGGCACCGTCGCCTACTGCCGCCCGGTGTTCGCGACCTACGCCGACCCCGTCGTCCACATGGGCCCGCTGGGCACCGGCCAGGTCGCCAAGCTCCTCAACAACGTCCTGTTCACCGCCAACCTCGCCACCGCCGCCGGCACCCTCGCCCTCGGCCGTGACCTCGCCGTCGACCCCGACGCGCTGGCCCGTGTCATCGCCCACGGCAGCGGCCGGAGCTTCGCCCTGGACCGCGTCACCTCCGGCGGCGGCACCCTCGACCGCATGGCCGCCCACGCGGGCCCCCTGCTCCGCAAGGACGTCCGCCTGCTGACGGACGTGGCCACGGCGGGCGGGGCGTCGGCGGGCATCGTCACGACGGCCGCGGACGAGGCACTCGCCCTGATGAACGGCGGGGCGGTCGGGGGCTGAACCGGGCGTCCGGCGAGGGGCCCGGGCCCCTCAGACGGGTGCGCTGAGTGTCTCGACCGCGTGGACCAGCGGGGCGAGTTCGGGATCGCGTGCGGCCTCGTCGAGGGCCGCACGCAGGGCCGCCTCACTGGTGGGGCGGGCCTCCTCCAGCAGTTCGAGGCCGGCCTCGGTGACGTTGGTGTAGATGCCGCGCCGGTCGGTCGGGCACAGATAGCGGGTCAGCAACCCGCGGTCCTCCAGCCGTGTGACCAGCCGGGTCGTGGCGCTCTGGCTGAGCACGACCGCGTCGGCGACCTGCTTCATCTGGAGATGACCGCCGTCCCCGTCGTGCTGGCGGCTCAACACGTCCAGCAGCGAGTACTCCCGCACGCTCAGGTCGTGCTTCGCCTGCAACGCGCGCTCGATACGGGCCTCGATCCTGCCGTGCAGCAGCGAGAGGGCGGACCAGCCCGAGGCGAGCGCGGTGAGCGCCGGGTCTGTCGCGGTCATAGGCCTGGATCCTCCGTACCGAAGCGATGGGATCCAGGATAGGCCAACGACGAAATAGTGGGCGTAGGCCTGTTTCACGTGCCTGCAAGCGGTGTCTGCTCGCGGCCACCGGGGTCCGACTGGTACACCCATGGAATGGCAGCCGACACATCCGATCGTTTCGTCAAGGGGCAGACCGCGCTCGTCGTGCCCGTGCCGGAGGCGGACCCCGTCGTCCGGGGCTGGCGCGAGCGCTACGACCCCGCGGCCCGAGCCGGTGTCCCGGCCCACGTCACCGTGCTCTTCCCGTTCCTGCACGCGTCCCTGGTCGATGACCGGACCTGCGCCGCGCTGGACGAGATCTTCGGGCGGCACCCTTCCTTCGACGTGCGGTTCGAGGAGTGCGGACGGTTTCCCGGGGTGCTCTATCTCGCTCCCGTACCGGAGACGCCGTTCCGTCGGCTCACGGAGGCGGTCGTCGACCGATGGCCCGAAACCCCGCCGTACGGCGGGAAGTACGACCCCCACCCGCACCTGACGATCGCTCAGGGCCAGGACGACACGGTGCTGGACGAGGTCGAGGCCGGCCTCCGCCCCGGCCTTCCCCTCTCGGCGCGGGTGCCGACGGTCGACCTCGTGGTCCACAGCGGTACCGAGTGGCAGCACCGGGCCTCCTTCGCGCTGCGGTAGCCACCGATGAGTCTCCGTGCCGGGGCTACGGCCGCACCAAGTGCCGCATCACCAGAGCCAGTTGCAGCCTGAGCCGCCCCTGAGGCGTGCGCAGCGGCCAGCCCAGCAGGTGCTCGGCGTGGCAGAGGCGGTCCTGGAGGGTCGAGTGGTGGACGTTGATCTCGGTGGCGGCCGCGCGCAGGCTCACCGTCGAGACCACGGCGTGCAGCGTGGACAGCAGCCAGGGTGTGGTCGCCCCCGCCGCCTCCAGGGCCTGGACGTCGGGCGGCGGCTCCGCACCCGGTGCGACGAGATCGGCCAGGAGGGCGACACCGCCCAGATCGTCGGCGTACACGACCTTCAGCCCCGGATCCTGAGCCGTGCCGTCCGCGGTGAACCGCAGCGCGGTACGGGCGTCCGCCCAGGACCGCGGCAGATCGAGCACGGGCACGGCGGGCCCCACCCCGACCCGCCCGGAGGGCGGTTCGGCGTCCGGGCGGGCGGCCACGATCCGGGGCCGCCCGTCCAACGGAGCCAGGGCACGCGCGGGCGCCGCCGGGTCAAGACCGAGCCCGCGCGCCGCGTGCAGCCGCGCCGCCTCCGGCGCGGTGGCGTCCAGCACCGTCTCGACCAGCGCGGGATCGTCGACGGGCGCGCGTCCCCGCGTACGGTCCAGAACGATCCGTACGGCCCCCGCGGCCCGCTCCAGAATCACCGCGTCGACGACACTGGGCGCCGCCGCGGTCCGCTCCAGCCAGAGGGCCGTAGCTCCGCCGGGGGCCAGGGCGGTGGAGGGCCACGCGGGATCCGGCGGGACCACCGAGTCCCGGCGACTTCCGTCCGCCTCCACCCGAACCTGCACCCGCCGCTCGGCGTCCACCAGCCGCGCCGGCACCCCGGCCAGCACAGCGGCTCCCCGCACCAGGGCTTCCAGCCCCGCGCGGGACTCCGACAGCCGATCGAAGTAGGCGATCACCCGGACAGCGGCACCGGCATCCGGATCCAAGGCGGTAAGCCGCCCGGCCAGCTCTTTCATGGGTCCATGGTGCGGTATCGGGGCCGCGAAGCGCCCCCCTGGGGGCGCGGGGAACTACGCGACCAGCCACAACGGACCCGCAGACGCCCGACAACACAACGTGTCACCCCCATAGGCGCCCTAGTCCCCGAGAAGCCTCCGCAGCCAAGCCGACTGCGCCGCCCGCGCCGCCTGCGACAACGCCGCCTGCGGAGCGAACCCGTCGAACCCGTGGAACCCCCCGGGCCACACATGCAGCTCCGCCACCCCACCCGCCCGCCAGATCCGCGACGCGTACCCCACGACCTCGTCCCGGAACGTCTCCGCCGACCCCACGTCGAGGAAGGCCGGCGGCAGCCCCGTCAGGTCCTCGGCCCGCGCGGGCGCCGCATACGCCGGGACATCCGGCCCACCCCGCAGCTCACCCAGCAGCGCCGTCCACCCCGTCTCGTTGGCCGTGCGGTCCCAGACACCCAGCCCCGCCATCTGGTGCGTGGACGGACTCTCGTTGCGGTCGTCCAGCATCGGGCACATCAGCAGCTGACCGATCGGCCGCGGCCCCTTGCGGTCCCGGGTGAGCAGCGCCAGCGCCGCCGACAGCCCGCCGCCGGCGCTCGCACCCGCGATCACGATCCGCTCCGGGTCACCGCCGATCTCCCCGGCGTGCTCGGACGTCCACACGAGCCCGGCGTAGACGTCCTCGACCGGAGCCGGGTGCGGATGCTCGGGCGCCAGCCGGTACTCCACCGACACCACGACCGCGTCCAGCTCCTTCGCCCAGGCCAGCGGGCCTTCCACGCCGAGGCGGTTGTTGCCGAGCACCATGCCGCCGCCGTGGACGTGGTAGATCACCGGACGTCCCACGCCCGAGGGTGCCGGAGCGGCCGGACGGCAGATCAGCAGCGAGATCTCCGGGGCGCCCTCGGGCCCGGGCACCGACCGGTCCTCCACCTCGAAGAACCCGCCCAGAGTCAGGTCCAGCTCGTTGAGCATCTGGATCGCGGGCCCCTGGCGTACGGCGTCGAGCTCGTCCAGGGCGAGCCCGGGCGAGATCATGTCCTTGATCAGCTCCAGGGCGGCACTGAGCTCGGGATCGAACGGGGGCGGGACATGCGTCATGGCTTCTCCTCGTGCGGAACACGGCGGCTCGTGGCGTCATGATCGGGGCAGCGGAGTCCGTCCGGGACGCCGCCGTACGGCGGAACCTGCCCGCCGTACGGCGGGTGGCGATAGGCGAGAATCAGCCGGGTTCCGGGATGACCTGCGGTTCCTTGCCATCGCATGACCTGTTGTTCACCTTTTGTAGGTGGAAGGGATCCCCGGTGGTGACAACGCTGTCGATGCCCCCCACGCACCAGGAGTATCAGTGAACGTCTCTCTCACCGTCTGGCTGCTGACCATCGTCGCCTTGTGCGTCCTGGTCGGCGCCGACTTCTTCATCGGCCGCAAACCCCACGACGTGTCGGTGAAGGAGGCCGGCATCTGGACCGTCGTCTGGGTCGTCCTGGCCTGTCTCTTCGGACTCGCACTGCTCTTCTACGGCGGGACGAAACCCACGGGCGAGTTCTTCGCCGGATACATCACCGAGAAGTCCCTCAGCGTCGACAACCTCTTCGTGTTCGTCCTGATCATGGGGAAGTTCGCGGTGCCCTCGCAGTACCAGCAGCGGGTGCTGATGGTCGGCGTGGTCATGGCGCTGGTGCTGCGGGCCGGGTTCATCGCGGCCGGAGCGGCGATCATCTCCGCGTTCTCCTGGGTGTTCTACATCTTCGGCGCCTTCCTGATCTGGACCGCCTGGAAGCTCGTCCAGGACGCCCGCAAGGACGGACACGACGAGGAGTACGAGGAGAACAAGCTGCTCAAGATGGTGGAGAAGCGTTTCGGCGTGGCCGACCGCTACCACGGGACCAAGCTGTGGATCGAGGAGAACGGCAAGCGGGTCATGACCCCGATGCTGGTCGTGATGCTCGCCATCGGCTCCACGGACGTGCTGTTCGCCCTGGACTCCATCCCCGCGATCTACGGCCTCACCCAGGACCCGTACATCGTCTTCACCGCCAACGCCTTCGCCCTGATGGGCCTGCGCCAGCTGTACTTCCTCATCGGCGGCCTGCTGAAGAAGCTGGTCCACCTCAGCTACGGCCTCTCGATCATCCTGGGCTTCATCGGCGTCAAACTCGTCCTCCACGCCCTGCACGAGTCCGGCGTCCACGTCCCCGAGATCAGCATCCCCTTCTCCCTCGGCTTCCTCGTCCTCGTCCTCACCATCACCACCCTGACGAGCCTCCGCGCCGCGAAGAAGCAGGAACAGACGGAGACCGAACAGGTGGGGTGACGGGTTGGGGTGGCGTGCGCGGGATCGCTTCGCGGGTGATTCGGGGGCGGTGATGCTCACCCGGACCCCGCCGACAGGGTGTCGCTCCTGTGGCCCAGGAGCCGTTCCAGCGGTACGACCGCCCGAAGCCCACGCAGTCTTCGCGCCCGCCCGGCGGTACCCGCTGTCCGGCGCCCTTCGCGGCCGGTCGATGGTGCCGGTGTGGCGTCGGCCGCGTCCCCCGAGCGCACGCGGCAACGGCCTTCGAGCCCGCTTGCGACGGAGGCGGCGATCCGACGCCCCGTGTGCCTTAGGGCCTGGTGGCGGCGCCAGGGCCGATGCGGTCTTGACCGGACCCTCCGAGCGGATGCGGCGGACGAGCTTCGGGCCTGGCCACGGTGGAGGTGGCGGCCCGGTGTCGTTTGCGGCCCGCCGCAGGCGCCCGGTGTCCGTCGGTAGAGGTGTGGTGCCGGGCGGGTCTGTCGAGTGCACGCGCGGCGGACCGGCTTCGGCCTGCCCACGGCGGATGTGGCGGTACCGGCCCGGTACCCCTCGCGGCCCGGCGTGGCGCCAGGCACCGGTGCGCGCCCACCGCACCCACCGAGCCGAAACGACCGACACTCCCGGCCCCCGCCCCTCTGCCACCCGTGTCCCGACCCCGGTGACGCCGAAGCCGAGCCCCGTACCGCACCGTCACCGAGCCCCCGCCCCCTTGACTTCGAGAGTGCTCCAAGTTCTAGCGTCGTCGGAGTCGGACAAGGCCCCGTGAACGGAGACGGACATGCTCGTGGGTGTGTACATCAACAGGTTCGACCACCCCGCGGGCGGCCCCGCTCTCGGTGCCGAGCTCGCCGCCGCGGGGGCTGCTGCGGAGGCGGCCGGGGTGAGCTGGCTGTCGGTGATGGACCACTACTTCCAGATGGAGTTCAACGGCGGCGCCGAGGACCCCATGCTGGAGGCCTACACGACCCTGAGTTTCCTCGCGGCCCACACCGAGACGGTCCGGCTCGGCGCGCTGGTGACCGGAGTGACGTACCGCCACCCCGGACTGCTCGCCAAGATCGCCACCACGCTCGACGTGCTCTCCGGCGGCCGGGCCACCCTCGGCATCGGAGCAGCCTGGTACGACCGGGAGCACGAGGGACTGGGCGTGCCGTTCCCGCCGCTCGCGGAGCGCTTCGAGCGGCTGGAGGAGGCCCTGCGGATCTGTCTCCAGATGTGGGACCCGGCGGCGAACGGCCCCTTCGAGGGCCGGCACTACCGACTCGCCGAGACCCTGTGCGTACCGGCCCCGGTCAGCAGCCCGCACCCCGAGATCATGATCGGAGGCGGCGGCGAGCGGAAGACGCTTCGCCTGGTCGCCCGCCACGGCGACGCCTGCAACCTCTTCGCCACCTCTCCGGCGGAGGTCGCGCACAAGCTCGACGTGCTGCGCGGCCACTGCGACACCGAGGGCCGGGACTACGACGAGATCCGCAAGACCGTCACGTACACGGGCGAAGCGCCGACCGAGGGCGACCTGGAGGCCTTCACCCAGGACATCGCCGGCTACACCAAGCTCGGCATCGACACGGTCATCCTCGCCCCGCGCATCGGCGCACCGGCCGAGTGGATCGAACGCTTCGTGGCCCCCGCCGTGGAGCGGCTCGCGGACCTGGACTGACCGGACCTTGACCCGGCCGAGCTGGACCGAGCGCGGCTCCGGACTAACCGTGCCGGACGACAGCCGGGCGGCTGCGGGAGACGATGCGGGTGCCGCAGCCGTCGACCACCCGGACCTGCAAGGAGCCGCAGCCGCACCGCGTCCACACCGTGCGGCCGCCGGCCGTACCGTGCCGGGACACCACCTGGAAGGGCTCCGCGTTGTCGGGCCAACCGCAGTGCGGGCAGACGGCGCAGGTCGTGCTGGTCATGGTGACTCCTCGTACCTCGTGGTGTGTTCGGCCGTCGCGACACAGTCCAGGGTGCAGCGGAGGATTCGTTCACGTCCAGGTTGACTTCCTGGACCCGACCTTGAAGCGTGGGCTTCATGATTGACCTGCGCCGGCTCCACGTCCTGAGGGCGGTCGCCCACTACGGCACGGTCACCGCGGCCGCCCGTGCCCTGCACTTCACCCCGTCAGCCGCCTCCCAGCAGATCCGTCAGCTCGCCCGCGACCTGGGCGTCGACCTCCTCGAACCCCAGGGCCGCGGGATCCGCCTCACCCCGGCCGCCGAGAGCCTGCTCGCGCACGCCGACGCCATCCAGGCCCGCTGGGAAGAGGCCGAACTCGATCTGCGCGCCGACCACGGCGAGCCCGCCGGACCACTGCGGGTGAGCGGTTTCCCGGTCGCCGTCTCCGTGCTGCTGGCCCCGATGGCGGTCCGGCTGCGGGAGCGGTATCCGCGACTGGTCGTAGGCATCCAGGAGTCGGGTGTGCCGGAGAGCTTCGACCTGCTCTTCGAGGGGGAGATCGACCTGGCCGTCGTGGAGGCGACCCCGTACAACCCACCGCTGACCGATGTGCGCTACGACCAACAGCCGCTCCTGGACGACCCGTTCGACCTCGTCGTCCCCGACGGCCACCCCCTGGCCGGGCGCGAGCGGGTGGACCTCGCGGACGCGGCGCGCGAGGACTGGATCGCCCCGGTGCCGGAGAGTCCCTGCCGTCCGCACGTGCTGTCGGCGTGCGGTGAGGCCGGCTTCACGCCGAGCGTGGTCCATCACGCCCTGGACTGGAACGTCACCGCCCACCTGGTCGCCCACCGGCTCGGTGTCGCCCTGATCCCGCGCCTCGCCCACCTGACCCCGCACCTGCCGATCACCCGCCTGCGCTGCGAGGGCAACCCCCACCGCAAACTCCTCACCTGCACCCGCAGCGGAGCCCACGAACGCCCCGCGATCGCGGCCGCACTGGGAGAACTCCGGGAACTGGCGCCGACGGCAGTGGCTTGAGCCAGGACGCGAGAAGGGGCCGGAGCCCGAAAGCTCCGTCCCCTTCAGAACCCCCGTCCCGCCGACCGCAGGTCAGGCCGCCGCCTCCGTACCGCTGTGCAGCCGAGCCACCACCTCGGTCAGCTGCGCGGCGACCTCCGCGTCGTCGGCCGGGTGGGTCTCGGCGAAGCGGACCACGGAGCCCGGGATGGACAGCTTGATGTCCTCGAGCACCTGGCCGCCGGCGATGCCCACGGCCTTGCGGGTCTCGTCCTGGGCCCACACCCCGCCGTACTGGCCGTAGGCGGTGCCGACGACGGCGACCGGCTTGCCGCCGAAGGTGCTGGCGCCGTACGGACGCGACAGCCAGTCGATGGCGTTCTTCAGCACGGCCGGGATGGTGCCGTTGTACTCGGGCGAGAAGAACAGGAAGGCGTCGGCGGCCACCGCGGCCTCACGCAGCCTGGCGGCGGCCGCGGGCAGGCTGCCCTCGACGTCGATGTCCTCGTTGTAGAAGGGGACGTCGGCCAGGCCCTCGAACAGCACGACGTCGGCGCCCTCGGGGGCCAGCTTGACGGCGGCTTCGGCGAGCTGCCGGTTGTGGGAGCCGGCGCGAAGGCTTCCGACGAGCGCGAGAATGCGAACGGACATGCGAACTCCAAGGGGGGTGAAACATTGCCGTAATGATCCGGACCGGGGTCCGTTTAACTTTGTACCTCCTGAACCGGACCTCGGTCCAGTTCTCTTCCCGTTGCTTTACGCTGATTTCATGTCCGCCGTCCTGCCACCCCTGCCGCCGCTGCCCACCCCCCGGGATTCCGGCGGGCAGCCCGAACTGCTCCAGCTCGGTCTCCCCGAGGACGAGCCCTGCCTGCGCGCCGACGCCGCGCGCAACCGGGCCCGGCTCCTGGAGGCGGCCGCCCGTCTGGTCGCGGAGCACGGTGCGGCCGGGGTGACGATGGAGGCGGTCGCCGCGGCGGCCTCGGTGGGCAAGGGCACCGTCTTCCGCCGCTTCGGCGACCGCACCGGGCTGCTGACGGCACTCCTCGACCACTCCGAGCGGAAGTTCCAGGCCGCCTTCCTGAGCGGACCGGCCCCGCTCGGCCCCGGCGCCCCGCCCGTGGACCGGCTGCGCGCGTTCGGCCGGGCCCTCCTGCGCCGGTCCGTCGACGAGATGGACCTGCTCCTTGCGGCCGAACCGAGCCCGGACCGCCGCTTCACCCCCGCCCCCCGCCGGGTGCACCACGGTCATGTGACCCTGCTGCTGCGCCAGGCCCTCCCGGCCGCGGACTGCGAACTGCTCGCCCAGACCCTCATGGGCTACCTCGACCCCGCAGCCGTCCACCACCTCACCCGGAGGTGCGTCATGCCGCTGGAGCGCCTGGAGAAGGGCTGGGACGACCTGGTCGCCCGCCTCACCTGCACCGACCCGCAGGTGTGAGTTCCGCCCTGGCCCCACTCCATGACACCCTCACAGCTTCTGCAAAGATGACGACCGTCATGGTGCAGATACCGAAAACGCCCACGCCCCTGTCCCCGGCGCCGCGCTCGGTGCCCACGAGTGCCGATGTGGCCCGTCTGGCCGGCGTCTCGCGTGCGACCGTCTCGTACGTCCTCAACAACACCAGTGCCGTCCGGATCAGCGAACCCACCCGCCGCCGCGTCCACGAGGCCGCCAAGGAACTCGGTTACGTCCCGCACGCGGCCGCCCGCAGCCTGCGCGCCGGCCATAGCCGTATGGTCCTGATGCCCGCCCCGTCCATCCCGGTCGGCCCGCTCTACAGCCAGTTCATCAGCGAACTCCAGTGGGCCCTCGGCCGCCTCGACTACACGGTCGTGCAGTACGGCAGTGTCGGCCTCCAGGGCGACGAGGCCGCCCGCGCCTGGGCCGAACTGCGCCCGGTCGCCGTCCTCGTGCCCGGCACCGGACTCGGTCCGCAGGGGGTCTCCCTGCTCCGGCGTTCCGGCGCCCGGGCCGTGGTGACCCTCGCCCCCGAGCCGGTCGAGGGCGCCCACGCCCTGCTCATGGACCACGCGGGAGTCGGCCACTGCGCCGGCGCCCACCTGTACGCCCGCGGCCGGCGCCGCATCGGCGTCGTGGTCCCCGAGGAGGCGGGTCTGGAGTCCTTCTCGCTGCCCCGTCTGGCCGGTGTGCGCCGGGCCCTGCACGGCACGGACGCCACGCTGACCGAGCTGCCGCTCGCCTACGAGGAGCAGGCCGCGGTCAAGCTGGCGGCCCGCTGGCGCGACCTCGGCCTCGACGCCGTGTTCGCGTACAACGACGAATACGCGATGCTGTTAATGCACGCCCTTCAGGAGGAGGGGGTGCGCGTCCCGGAGGACACGGCGGTGATCGGCGCCGACGACCTGCTGCTCGGCCGGCTGCTGCGGCCCCGCCTGAGCACGGTCCACATCGAGCTCCCGTCCGGCCGTGACCTCGCCGAACTGGTCGACCGCGCGGTGCGCGAGCCGGGCACCGCGACCGAGACGCACACGGTGCTGGGCGCCACGGTGGTGCACCGCGACTCCAGCTGACGCAGGGAGGCCTGCCATGCGCACGACGGTCGGGATCATCGGCGGCGGCCCCGCCGGACTGCTCCTCGCCCGGCTGCTGCACCGGGCGGGCATCGACTGTGTGGTCCTGGAGAGCAGGACGCGGGAGTACGTCGAGCAGCGCCAGCGCGCCGGAATGCTGGAGCAGGGCACGGTCGAGGCCCTGCGCTCCTGCGACGCCGCCGCGCGGCTGGACGCCGAGGGACTGGTCCACCAGGGCATCGAGCTGCGGTTCGCGGAGGAGCGGCACCACCTCGACTTCCCGGCCCTCACCGGCGGCCGCACGGTCACCATCTACGCCCAGACCGAGATCGTGAAGGACCTCGTCGCGCTCCAACTGGCCGAAGGGCCGCCCCTGTTGTTCGAGGCGGAGGCCCTCGCGGTCGAGAAGGCGCAGAGCGACGCACCCGTCGTGCGGTTTCTGCACGAGGGTCGCGAGCAGACCCTGACCTGCGACTGGATCGCGGGCTGCGACGGCTTCCACGGCGTCGCCCGCGAGGCCTTCCCGACGGCGACGAGCCGGACGTACGAGCACGACTACCCGTACTCCTGGCTCGGGATCCTCGCCGATGTCCCGCCGTCCTGCGAGGAGTTGATCTACGCGCGCGGTGAGCGGGGCTTCGCCCTGCACAGCATGCGCTCGCCGGCCGTCTCCCGCCTCTATCTCCAGGTCCCGAACGGCACCGACCCCGACGACTGGTCCGACGAGCTCATCTGGGACGAGCTCTCCGCCCGCTTCGCGATCGACGCCGACTGGACCCTCGCCCGCGGCCCGATCACGGCCAAGTCCGTGACGCCGATGCGCAGTTACGTCCACGAACCGATGCGCCACGGCCGCCTCCTGCTGGCCGGGGACGCCGCGCACATAGTGCCGCCGACCGGGGCCAAGGGTCTCAACCTCGCCGTGTCGGACGTATCCGTCCTCGCCCTGGCCCTGACCGATCTGCACCGCACGGGATCGACACAACTGCTCGACAGATATTCGGAGTTGTGTCTTTCTCGGGTATGGCAGGCCACACGCTTCTCGTATGACATGACTAGGATGTTGCACGCTCAACCAAACGGGGATGCGTTCGAGAGCCGGATGCAGCTCGCACGGCTGCGCCGCATCACCGCATCCCGCCATGCGGCCGCCGAACTGGCCGCGAACTACACGGGACTTCCGCTCCCCGTGTGAGTCCCATCGGTGATCGAACGGAGAGCCGTCATGTCGTTGCTCGACCCCAAGAGCTGGCAGCCCCACCCCCTTTCGGGACCTGGGTACGCCGTCACCGAGCCCGCCACCGGCGACACACTCGCCACCGTCACGCTCGCCGGCGCCGAGGACGTGGAGCGCTCCGCAGGGGCCGCCCGCACCGCCCAGGCCGAATGGGCCCGCCTGCCGCACTTCGTCCGGGCCGGGGTGCTGCGCAAGGCCGGTGACCTGTTCGCCGCGCACGCCGGCGAACTGCGCGAGTGGATCGTCCGCGAGTCCGGGTCCATCCCCGGCAAGGCCGACTTCGAACTGCACGTGGCCGCCCAGGAGTGCTACGAGGCCGCCGCCCTCGCCTCCCGCCCGGCGGGACAGGTCCTGCCGAGCGAAGCGCCCCGCCTGTCCTACACCCGGCGCATCCCGGTCGGCGTCGTGGGCGTCATCGCGCCCTTCAACGCCCCGCTGATCCTGTCCATCCGCTCCGTCGCCCCGGCCCTCGCCCTCGGCAACGCGGTCGTCCTCAAGCCGGACCCGCGCACCGCGGTCTGCGGCGGCCTCGCGCTCGCCGCGGTCTTCGCCGAGGCCGGACTGCCCGAGGGACTGCTGCACGTCCTGCCCGGCGGCCCGGACGTCGGCCAGGCCCTCGTCGCCGACCCGCGCGTGCCCGTCATCTCCTTCACCGGATCGACCGCGGCGGGACGCGCCGTCGGTGAGGCGGCGGGCCGCCACCTCAAGCGCGCCCACCTGGAACTCGGCGGCAACTCCGCCCTGATCGTCCTTGAGGACGCCGACCTCGAAGCCGTGATCTCCACGGCCGCCTGGGGATCCTTCTTCCACCAGGGCCAGATCTGCATGACGACGGGCCGCCACCTGGTCCACGACTCCCTGTACGAGGAGTACGTCGAGCGGCTGGCGGCGAAGGCCGACTCACTGGCCGTCGGCGACCCGCACCTCGAACAGGTCCACCTCGGCCCGATCATCGACGACAACCAGCTCGCCAAGGTGCGCGCCCTGGTCGACGCCAGCACCGCCCAGGGCGCCAAGCTGGCCGCGGGCGGCACGCACGACCGGCGGTTCTACCGCCCGACCGTCCTCGCGGGGCTCGACGACAGCACGCCCGCCTACGCGGAGGAGGTGTTCGGCCCCGTCGCGCCCGTACGGTCCTTCAGCACGGTCGACGAGGCGGCGGCCCTGGCCTCGGCCGGGCCCTACGGCCTCTCGCTCGGCATCGTCACCGGGGACGCGGCCCGCGGCCTCGACCTGGCGGAGCGGATCCCGACCGGCATCGTGCACATCAACGACCAGACCGTGAACGACGAGGCCGTCGCGCCCTTCGGCGGCATCGCCGCGTCCGGCACCGGCGCCCGCTTCGGCGGCGAGGCCAATGTGGAGGCCTTCACCGACGTGCGCTGGACGACGGTGCGCGGGGACGTGGCGACGTACCCCTTCTAGGGCCTACTCGCCGTTCTGCTGAGCCTGGGCCTGCTGCTCGGCCACCGACTTGCGGACCTCTTCCATGTCCAGCTTGCGGGCCTGCCCGATGACGTCCGTCAGGGCCGACTCGGGCAGCGCGCCCGGCTGGGCGAACACCGCGACCTGGTCGCGGACGATCATCAGTGTCGGGATCGACTGGATACCGAAGGCGGCGGCCAGCTCCGGCTGCGCCTCGGTGTCCACCTTGCCGAACACCAGGTCGGGGTTCTCCTCGGCGGCCTTCTCGTAGACCGGCGCGAACTGGCGGCACGGGCCGCACCAGGTCGCCCAGAAGTCGATCAGGACGAACTCGTTGTCCGTGACCGTCTGGTCGAAGTTCTCCTTGGTGAGCTCCACGGTGCTGCTCATGACGTGATCCCTCTTCCTGGTCTCGGAGCGAAGCCGTCGGCACAACACGGCCGCTCGGCCGGGTATTCCGCGACTGTCCGCACTTGGTATGCGGCGCACGTACCCATGTGGCCCGAGCGCACACCACCCACCAGACTGGGCCCATGACGGAAACGGAAAACATCGTGTACGACGTGGTGGTGCTCGGTGCCGGACCCGTGGGGGAGAACGTGGCCGACCGCACCCGCGCGGCCCGTCTCTCCACCGCGGTCGTGGAGAGCGAACTGGTCGGCGGAGAGTGTTCCTACTGGGCCTGTATGCCCAGCAAGGCCCTGCTGCGGCCGGTGATCGCACAGGCGGACGCGCGCCGCCTGCCGGGCCTGAGCGCCTCGGTGCAGGGCCCTCTCGACACGGCCGCGGTCCTCGCCCGCCGGGACGAGTACACCTCCCACTGGAAGGACGACGGCCAGATCGGCTGGCTCGACGGCATCGGCGCCGACCTCTACCGCGGCCACGGGCGCCTCACCGGCGAGCGCACCGTCTCGGTGACCGGCCCCGACGGCACCCGGCAGACGCTGACCGCCCGGCACGCCGTCGCCGTGTGCACCGGCACCCGGGCCGTCCTGCCCGACCTGCCGGGCCTCGACGGGATCAAGCCGTGGACCAGCCGCGAAGCCACGAGCGCCCAGGCGGCGCCCGGACGGCTCGTCGTGGTCGGCGGGGGAGTGGTCGCCACCGAGATGGCCACGGCCTGGCAGGCCCTGGGCTCCCGGGTCACCCTCCTGGTGCGTGGAAAGGGCCTGCTCAACCGCATGGAGCCGTTCGCCGGGGAGCTGGTCGCCGAGGGGCTCGCCGAGGCGGGCGTGACCGTCCGCACCGGCACCTCGGTCGAGTCGGTCACCCGCCAGGACGGCACGGTCGTGGTCGTCACCGACACCGGTGACCGCATCGAGGCCGACGAGATCCTCTTCGCCACGGGGCGTGCCCCGCACACGGGCGACATCGGCCTGGACACCGTCGGCCTCGAGCCGGGCTCATGGCTGGAGGTGGACGACAGTCTGCGGGTCACCGGCAGCGAGTGGCTGTACGCGGTCGGGGACGTGAACCACCGTGCCCTGCTCACCCACCAGGGCAAGTACCAGGCCCGTATCGCGGGTGCCGCCATCGCGGCCCGGGCCTCCGGCGCGGCGCTCTCCCAGGACGCCTGGGGCGCCCACACCGCCACCGCCGACCACGCGGCCGTCCCCCAGGTCGTCTTCACCGACCCCGAGGCCGCCGCCGTGGGCCTCTCCCTGGCGGAGGCCGAGCAGGCGGGGCACCGCGTCCGCGCCGTCGACTACGACCTGGGCAACGTGTCCGGGGCGAGCCTGTACGCGGAGGGCTACCGCGGCCGCGCCCGCATGGTCGTCGACCTCGAACGCGAGATCCTCCTCGGCGTCACCTTCGTCGGCCCCGGCGTCGGCGAACTGATCCACTCCGCGACGATCGCGGTCGCCGGCCAGGTCCCGATCAGCAGGCTGTGGCACGCGGTCCCGTCGTACCCGACGATCAGCGAGGTCTGGCTGCGCCTCCTCGAGGCCTACCGCGACAACTGAGGCAGCCCGAAGCCGAGGGACGCGGCCGCCCGCTCCGGCGTCGGCTGCGTCCACCGCTCCGCCATCGCCTGGTTCGAGGACAGCGAGCGCAGCTCGGCCCGGTCGAGGTAGAGCGTCCCGCCGAGGTGGTCCGTCTCGTGCTGGACGATGCGGGCGGGCCAGCCGCTGAACACCTCGTCCACCGGGCGGCCGCTCTCGTCCTCGCACGTCAGCCGCACCCGGGCGGGCCGGGCCACCACGGCCTGCCAGCCCGGCACGCTCAGACAGCCCTCGAAGAACGCGGCACGCTCGGGGCCGACGGGCTCGTACGACGGGTTGACCAGGACCCGGAAGGGCTGCGGGACACGTCCGCGCGCCACCGCCACCTCCTCCGGTACCGGCGCGGGGTCCTCGATCACCGCGATCGCCAGAGGGACCCCGACCTGAGGGGCGGCGAGCCCCACGCCGGGCGCCGCGTGCATCGTGACGCGCAGGGCCTCGACGAAACGGGACAGGAGCGCTCCGTCGAGCTGACCGTCGTAACGCTCGGTGCCTTGCCGCAGTACCGGATCGCCGGCCGTGACGATGGGCAGCGGGCCGTCCGTGGTGAGGAGTTCGGCGACCAGTTCGGCAAGGGGCCTGCGGTGATTCGGAGTTGCCATCGCGCCAGGATGCCACGGCGCTCCACGAGGACTTCGCATGTGACGCAGGTCACTGGGAGCTCCGGGAACTCGACGCCCCCTCCCTCCGACTACTGGACCGCTACCGTCCCCAGCCCTCGGAGACTCGCCGATGTCCATCGTTCCCTCGACCTCCCCCACTTCCGGCTCCGCTCCAGCGGGGGGACCCCCATCGGACGAGGCCCCGAAACCGGCTGCCGCCCCCGCGCCGACGCCCAGCAGATGGGCCCCGCTGCGCCCGCTCGTGCTGCGTCTGCACTTCTACGCCGGCGTGTTCGTCGCGCCCTTCCTGCTCGTGGCCGCCGTCACGGGCTTCCTCTACGCCGGTGCCTTCCAGGCCGAGAAGATCGTCTACCGGGACGAGATGACCGTCGCCGCCGTCGGCGACAGCAAACTGCCCATCTCCGAGCAGGTGGCCGCCGCGCGCAAGGCCCACCCCGAGGGCACCGTCTCGGCCGTACGTCCCTCACCCGAGGACGACGCGACGACCAGGGTGATGCTGTCCGGGGTGAAGGGCGTCGACCCGAACCACACCCTCGCCGTGTTCGTCGACCCGTACACCGCCAAGGTCCGCGGCGCGCTCGAACAGTACGGCTCCACCGGGGCGTTGCCGCTGCGCACCTGGATCGACGAGTTCCACCGCGACCTCCACCTCGGTGAGAACGGCCGCCTCTACAGCGAGTTCGCCGCGAGCTGGCTGTGGGTGATCGCGGGCGGCGGTCTCGTGCTGTGGTTCTCCCGCCGCCGCGCCCGGCGCAAGCTCCGCGGCACCAGCGGGCGGCGCCGCACCCTCGGGCTGCACGGCGGCGTCGGGGCCTGGGCCGCGGCCGGCTTCATCTTCCTGTCGGCGACCGGACTGACCTGGTCGACCTATGCCGGCGCCAACATCGACGAACTGCGCACCTCGCTCGGCCAGTCCACGCCCTCGGTCTCGGCGTCCGCGGGCGGCGACCACTCGGGTCACGGCGCGTCCGCCTCGGCAGGGGACGCCGAGCACGGCGTCGGACTCGACAAGGTGCTGTCCGCCGCCCGCGCCGAAGGGCTCGGCGACCCCGTCGAGATCGTCCCGCCGGCCGACGAGACGTCCACCTATGTCGTACGACAGGTGCAGCGCAGCTGGCCCGAGAAGCAGGACTCGGTCGCCGTCGACCCGACCACCGGCGAGGTCACCGACACGCTGCGGTTCGCCGACTACCCGCTGCTCGCCAAGCTGACCCGCTGGGGCATCGACCTGCACACCGGCGTCCTGTTCGGCCTGGTCAACCAGATAGCCCTGATGCTCCTCGCGCTGTCGCTGATCCTGCTCATCGTGTGGGGCTACCGCATGTGGTGGCAGCGCGGCCGGGGCTCCTCCTTCGGGCGGCCGATCCCGCGCGGCGCCTGGCAGCAGGTGCCACCGCAGTTCCTGGTGCCGGGCGTGGTGGTCGTCGCCGTCCTCGGCTACTTCGTCCCGCTGCTCGGCATCCCGCTGGCCGGGTTCATCGTCGCCGACGTGATCCTCGGCGAGATCGCCCACCGGCGGGAGAAGAAGCCCGCGGCCGTCTGACACGCACCAGGGCCCGGTTCCGTAGAGGAACCGGGCCCGGTCGTGTGCGGTGGTGCTCAGAGCTGGTCGAAGTCACCGGTCAGCGCGGAGACGAGGCGCAGGTGCGGCTCCGCCTCCGCGTCCCGGCCCTGCCGCTGGAGGGTGCGGCCCAGCATCAGCCGGGCGTACTCCTCGACCGGGTCGCGCTCGACGATCACCCGCAACTCGGTCTCCGCGCGGCGCAGTTGGGCCGAGTGGTAGTAGGCGCGCGCCAGCAGCAGCCGTGGTCCGGTCTGCTCCGGCACCTCCTCGACCAGTCCGCCCAGGACGCGCGCCGCGGCGGCGTAGTCCTTCGCGTCGAAGAACATCCGCGCGCGCTCCCAGCGCTCCGCCGGTGTTCCGTGGTCGTAGTACGTGGTGTCCACTGGTGCCCTCCTTCGACTTCGCAGCCGTCAACGGAGAGCAGTAGTTGAATATTCCACTACGTGACGGGGGTGCCGTCGGTGAGGGCGGCGAACTCGGCGTCCGCCCGCTCGGTGATGAGGGCCAGCACCCGTCCGGCGGCGGCCAGGTCCTCCGTCGGGATACCGGCGTAGATCCGGGCGGTGATGGGGGCGGTCTCGGCGGACGTCCGCTCGTACAGCTCCCGTCCGGCGTCCGTGATCCGCACCTGGGACGGCTCCTGAGCGGTCAGCAGCCGCGCGGCGACCAGCTCGTCGACCACGGAGCGGACCTCGGCGGGGTCGGTCTTCAGTGCGCCGACGACCTCGTCGACGAGCCGGTCCCGCGCGACCGGTCCGTCGGCGACGGCGACGAGCCGGAGGGTGACGGACTGCTGGAACGTCACGTCGTGGCGGGCCAGTACCTGTTCGAGGATCCCGCGGCCGGCGTAGTGGGCCAGTGCGATGACCCGGGGGCCGAGCGGGGGAGTGGTGGTGGTCATGACTGCTCCTTGAGGTTCTCGTTCGTCGGGCCGAGAGGCGTGTCGAGCAGAGTCGCCAG
>Ga0307508_10002765_pt1 | contig 18279 bp, 18 predicted proteins | sample 9_EM_MG_FD_203089 | JGI IMG/M metagenome (GOLD analysis project Ga0307508, IMG submission 203089) | Populus trichocarpa ectomycorrhiza microbial communities from riparian zone in the Pacific Northwest, United States - 9_EM | ecosystem: Host-associated > Plants > Roots > Unclassified | place... | reverse complement strand
AGTGACCCAGCTAACCTGACTGTCCTAGGAGCACCCTGGATGTCCCAGATTGACCTAAGTTGTATGGGGGTTGACTATTGGTGCTCTAGAGCCAAAGGCTTTTTCCTGATGTTCTTCGTGCCCCAAGGGTATTTTACTGATTCCATATTGCAAGAGCATGTCACTGATTGCAACAGGTTAAGCACTATGGCTTCCAGGGGCGGTTCTATCGCCACAATGAACAAAAGTTGTTCTTCGCTCGCATCGTCACACAAGATGACTGATCGGTAGGGTTGCTGAGGCAAACACAAAATGCCTTCAACAACCGTGCTAAGCGAGCAACAATCTATCACTTCACCATAACCCTTCTTGAAGGGGGAAGCTCTCATCCATTCCAGATTTCCTGCAAGATCGGCGACAGCTTGAAGACGAACAAGACTGTACAGAGGATGGGTGGCGGGAGGTGGAAAGGTGACATCGTTGTAATGCGCATTGGGAAGCGCAATCCTTTACGTCCAGTTGATATGAGGGGAAAGGATGCGAGAAGGGTGGACTATGTTGTGAAAAGGTATGTTCGCTATCCAGAAGAAACATCGGCTTTTGTTTGATCAATCAAAGATTTCTAGCGATAGTTAACCAGTCTTCTGTGGTTTCTGCTCCGAAGATGCTGGAATTTCGGAAGAGATAATTAGATATTGAATCTACTACAGGGACATGGAAGTAAGGTTGACTTAAAGCACGTTTCACATTGTATCATAGTACGTTGGTCATCTAGCACAACTGGAAGACCAGAGTGAAATTATCTGAAGTCCATTACATAATAAGTGCGCTTTGAGCGGACTTTGCCACAGGCGATGAGTGTGTTTTCAAGGCACCTCTTCCGCACTTGACCTCCATGGTTGTGCCATGGTTGTAAATGCTATTGGCTTAGCTTAGCTGTCATTGGTCGCCTTTACTACACTTCTGACATTCTTGGTTGCGCCATGAGTGTTACTCTAAATACTCAATACCAATACTTCATTGCTCAAAATTTGGTAATTAGTCGCCTAACCCATGTTCTTCCTCAATGCTGAACGCGTTAAAACCTGTGACAGAATGCATAGCACCAGGAAGAAACTAAAGCTTAGATTTTGCTTACCCTGGTGAGTTTCTTTGCTGTTTCCGTTGCCTGCGCTCGACGAGCAGCTTCTGAGGTATACTTGAGGTGTAACTTCAGCATATCGCACACCAGCCAATCATTCTCATAGTCCTTCAGGATAGCGTATTCCTTCCTGACCCTCTCGCATACCTGGGCAATAATCTTCTTATCTTGTCCACGAAAACTTTTCGACACAACCAGCTTCTCCCTTGCAAGTTTGTGCACAAGATTCTGTAGCTTTGGTGAGCTTCATTTGCATTTGAGTAAAGATTCCAGCTTACAATGATGCTATTATAAGTCCTTTCATTCCAATCAAGCTTCTCCTGGAGATTGTAGCCCCCTGATTGTGGTCTACCAGCTTCGCCTGGAGGTTTTGGAATGAGAGGGGGTGGTTCAATTTCGGAGCATTGGGAAAGAGAGGCAAGTGATTCATCATCCGAATCAACAAACCTCACACCATATTTGCCTCTTGTCATGGAATCAAGATCGGAACTGACTTCTGTTGCAGATATCTCGCTTGGCGTTCGAGCTCTTGTTAAATTTGGGGTACGTGAACGAGGTTCCTTTGAAAAACAGGTGTTACTTTTATTCACTTGGTGGTTTGCTTGCATCTTCAAGGGTGGTGCAGGAGGTAATTGTTTCGGTGACCCCGAGCGTCTTGTAATTGACAAAGGTTCGATATCCATGAGTGACGGTGTTGATGCCCTGTTACGAATTGCTTTTTCGCTAACGTCTGTGACCGTAGGATGCATACGGAGTCTTCCGCTGCCCACACCGAATTCCATTCTGCGTGCAATTTGTGGAGGTGGAGGAAATCCACGAGACGTAAAGACAATCCTCTTCGTGATGAGAGGTTTATGGCGTTCGACCTGGATGTTCATGCTAGATTATGGTAAGGTGCTGTTCTCTCATTACTTATAATGTCTTTTGTCCTTTGTACATTTCCCCCTGTTACTATGACATCCTTGAGCCGTTCAGCGTGAATCACTCCCCTGCCTAAATGGGTAATGCCGGTTGCCCTTGGTGGAACTAGAATTTCATTATGGGATATCTCTTTATCGTACTTGAATTCTTATTGTTAACTTGGTTACCATAACCTGGTGTTGAGCCGCTCAGCGTGAAACAGCAAATGTCGTGTGATGTACTATGAGACAATAATGAGAAACACAATAAAGAAAATAGCATATAGGATGGAGAGCTAAGATATTTCCTCAAACACTTAGTCGACAACTACACTACTATTACCATGTTCTCAGATTTCTTCAATTTCTTCCGAAGTGCACGAGATGATGTAGGTTAACTTCCACATAAATTAATTCATAATTGCTGAGCAACACAGACCTATTCAAAGTATGCTGAGTTCAAGGGAATTAATGGGGCCGTAAATTGTGTCTTGTTCAATCAAGAAGGTAGACTCATAGCTAGTGGAGGTATAAAGTATTCTCGTCATGCTATGGATTCAACTCTTACAAATATAGGGGACGACGAAATTGTTCGGGTGTGGGATGTCCCATCAAAGAAACAGAAACAACTTCTCGAGGACCATGGACGTCGATGGGGCCAGATTACATGTCTTGCATGGTTGGAAAGCATTAAGGATGCCTTGACGCTGTTGTCATTTGGGACTGGCTGTGGATTAGTTGTGATCTATCGTCAGACAAAGGAGAACGTGAGTATCACACATTTGATGCGAATTAATATCAAATAACCTTCTAATCAGAGTCAAATGGTTGAACTTTCCATGACGCCAGTTTTCGAAGCTAGTGATCCTGTTGAAGCAATAGAATATGATGGTTATAAATCACGCTTAGCGGTGACAAGCCACCACGGTCGCATTGCGGTCTATGAAGTAGGAAAGAATGGTGAGGGACATGCTCATGAAACAAGAACAGAACTTACGTCAAGCTAGGAACAATGGTAGCTTTATGGGATTCGACTGTCGACGGCTCGAAGGAGGCATACATAGCTTGAAGTGTCTGATTCTACGATGGCGGGTGCAAGCTTTTAGTCTTCGTATTGGAAACGGGGGCAATGTGAGTAGCTAAGAACTAGGAGTTGGCATACCATAATAAACCCCTCCTATAGGATCTGCCAAGATGTTGGCTCTGGGAAGGAAGATTGGCAAAGAATTCTGAAATCTGGAATGTATGTTAGTACGCTTTTTTCAGGGAAGATAAAAACTGAACATGCACAAGTGGACATGCTGCACTCTCTGCTGAAGGAAGACTCCTGCTCATTGATAACCTTTCAAAAGGTTATGACCTCTACGAAATGCTCCAATCGTCGCCTTCGTCCACTTACCCGATTCCAACCGAGAGGAGGTGTGTAAAGGACGGCGCTTTTGCAGAGGACGGAGATGTTGTCGTTTGTGGAAGTGATCACAGAAAGGTGTACCTCTTCTCACTGGACTCATCCGAGCCCATCCAGATTTTGCGACAAGGAAACGGTAGAACTGAAGTACAGGCAATTGATGTGAGCAAAATTTCCGTCTAAGTTCCAAATGACGATTAATGAAGTAACAGACAACAACGGTCGATAATTGTTACCTTATTGCTAGTGGGACCTCCCTGGATTCCTCAAATATCGTAATTTGGCATAAGCGAGTGAGTTTACTATACAACTTGAAGGAATTTCGCCTTACACACCTCTCGTTAGATTAGGGATGCCGCCTCTGAAGTCAAACATTACCATACTATACAGACAGTTCTGATTACTTGTTTAATTACGATTGTTCCGTTGTATGTGTCATCTTTATGCTGGATTGCACCTGAATTCCAAGTGCGTCTCCTTTATATCTGTTCTGTAGGATAAGATCACTAACTATGCCCTAAAGGCACAATTGAATCGCGTTTGGATTCAGAACGTACCTCAGACGGGTGGTGAGACAGTTCAAAAGAGGTCTGGGATATATGGCAGAACGCCTTGGGCACGCGATTAGAATGCACAGGAATAGCAGTATGCAGACTGATAAGGAGTAATATATTCAATAAAAAAAGAGCCTGGTTCCGACCCACTGGTCCCGTGGCACAACCACAGGACAAGGAAGAAAACAAAGTGTTACGGTGCAACCATAAGACTTGTAGGGCGAAAACACGATGAGCAAACACGATGAGTGAACTGAGTATTAAATCTCCGACTTAAACTCGCACACCTAGCAACAGCGTTGTTCTTCGCTTGTCCTTCATGTATTCGGGTTGCGCCTGAATACACTTAACTTTTCTCATTTCCCTCTGCGTAAGGGTGTTCCAGTTGCGCTCAAACACTGTACTCCTATCACGACCCTTCGAAAGTTGCACGATCGCATCGACGTTCGGATCCACGAACAACCGACCTACCTTGTTTTCCGATGGACAAGTATTTCGGGTTGCTGGCCTACCTTGATCCACATTTATTCTACCTTGTATCACGATAAAGAAACAAGGACGATGACTCCATTGCTTCTAGTACGTGGATTTCTCCATTTGACATAATCATCCATTTAAATACCTCCAAGGTTCACCTTCAGTCCTCAACCCCTTATCGTGTTTTGGTTGCGCTAGAACACATCTCTCTATAGATATCGACTCGGTCATTGCGTACACCACCTGTTATGCACGTTCAGTGCAATTGTACATCGGAAGGATGCGGAGACCACGGTGGTGTTGAGGTTGATAAACGTACTTTTGACAACCATGCTCGCAAAGACAAGATTGCTCTTATGCAGATGGCCAATGAGAGGGCAGAACACGCGATACAGGATCAATTGGATGCTATTGCCACGCATCTATCCTCGACCACCCTTGCTGATGATTTTCCTACCCCCCCTCCAGTTCCTGGGGGACGACTATGGTCTCGTCATGCAACCTCAAATACTCCACGCGGTGGGGCTGAACCTGAATCAAAATCACACCAGGAAACAATCCGTAATCTCCTTACCCAGCTTGCCGTGATCGAGAGACAAGCCATGGATTTAGATGTTAAACTTGTCGCTGAACTGGACGCCTTCAAAAAGTCCCCCCAATATGATTCTGCGTTCCCCGTCAGGCACCTCAAATCACAGTTTTATTTAATCGAAGCCGACTTGAGCAAGATTGTATCGAAGGCACCCCTTGTGGTTGAGATGAAGGCGGCTGTAAAGGAAAAGATTGACAAGATTGGCGAGAAATTGTGTGTTGCGAAGGAAGATTGGACTAGGAGGCAGGCTGGCCCAGGGCCTCAACCAGATGAACCTGGCATTAAAGTGTCAACAGGTATGGTATTTACATCCGCCGATCCCCTCCTACTGATATGTCAGTTTCTAGATCACTTCTTCCGTCCAATCCTACCCGCAGTGGACCCTATCCTTCAGTTATCTATTTTCATCGTTATTGCTTGCCAAGTCATACTAGGCACCAGCCGTGAAGGGTCCAAATTCATCTTCAAAACGCTACAGTATCTTGTGCAGCTTTGCTTCATGCGGGGTAATCCCAACCTGACAACCCGTGATCGTAAATTATTGTCAGATTTTCCTGTTGATCCACGACCTACTGAGAAGGCTTTTCATTTGGAATCTGAAACTGTCATCTATGCTGTTTGTCCGGATCGTGCATGTCAGGCTATCTATGCACCTACAATTCGTGACAATTCCCCCATTCCCACCTACCCTTCGCGGTGTTGACGACGCAGAACAGGCAGACGATGCAATATGCAACTGCTCCGTCCCCGTACAATTGAAAACCGGGTCATATACACCCCGATCAAGCCGTTTGTCTACTTCAGCCCCGTCGATTGGCTCAGCCGCCTTCTTGCTCGACCAGGTGTTGAAGCCGAGATGGATGCTGCCTGGAGCAAATCCAAAGATTCAAGGGCCGATGGCGTAATGCGTGATATCTTCGATGGAGAGATCCTTCGCAATTTCAAGGGTCCTAATGGTCGACACTTCATGTTAGGAAATGGAGAGGGCCGCTACGTTTTCTCTCTTTCCGTCGATTTCTTCAATCCGCTTGGGAATAAGGCAGCCGGGAAGAAAATTTCCATTGGACTTATTAGCCTCGTTTGTCTCAACCTTCCCCCACACCTCCGTTATAGATCAGAGAATATGTTCCTCGCAGGAGTCATACCTGGCCCTAAAGAGCCTCTTCTGTCGGATGTAAACAACTTCCTCGCCCCTCTCGTTGACGATTTCCTCAAAATGTGGGATCCTGGAATCCAACTTAGTCGCACTGACGACCATCCCCTTGGGAGATTAGTTCGCTGTGCTATCATCTGTGTCGTTTGTGATCTGCCGGCTGCTCGTAAACTTGCGGGTTTCGCCTCAAGCGCACACACCCATTTCTGTGCCATATGTCACTGCAGCTTGAAAACAAAAGGGGGGGGGAAAGCACAGGGGAATTTGGGAGAAGTTGCAGGGAAAGGAACTGGAAACAGCAAGGCGGAAAGAAAGGCTAGAAAAGCGGAAAGGAAAGCCAAAGCGCAAGGGAAAGGCAGAACCAGTGAAGCGGCAGGAAAAGGCCTCAACGATACCGATTACTATTCCTGGGAACGACGAAATAACCTCGATTGTCGGAAGGCTGCCAAACATTTTCGTCGCGCTGGACCGAGTACGGCAGCTGCTGAATCTATTGTAGATCAGACGGGAGTTCGCTGGTCACAACTCCTACGTCTTCCCTACTTTGATCCCTCTCGCTTTGTCATCGTCGATGCTATGCATAACCTGTTCCTTGGCCTCATCCACAAACATTTTACTGGTATATTGGGCATACAGCTGCTACCTGATAAAGAGAAAGATAAACCCGTTTTTCAATGCAACATGAGCAAAGACTGGAGCGGGTTTACTCAGAACGGTATTGCAAGCATGAAGAAAGTCATCCGCTGGTTGGAACACCCCATGACTGCACAACTTTCAACTGATGACGGAATGAAGTTGTGGCTAAAGAAGCTTTCCAACGAGCGCGCGGATGTTCTGAAATTCATTTGCAACGAATATTCACTCGCACCAATACCATTTGATCCTCGCAAAACACATAACTTCCACCGTGCAGACCATGCTCGAGCAATCCTTCAATGGGTAATTTCCCTATCCCCCCTTCGTACCACTGCTGACTATCAATCAAATTTGTAGCGTTGTATGCAACAGGAACAGTGTAACGACCCCCTTGGTCATGCTGCTGCGGGAACACGATGCGGACATGTTCTAACGAAAGCGGAGATGCAGGAGATTCATTCGGACATCTCCAACATGATTCAACCTTCCTGGTTGACATCTGTACCACACCAGCTGGGCTCTTCAGGAAAATTGAAATCAGATCAGTGGCGTGTTCTTGGAACCACGTTTCTTCCAGTATCTCTGATTAGGCTTTGGTCATCTGAAGACCCCGAAAATCCACGATCCGTTCGATGTCGCAAAATCTGCAGTATCACCATGTCACTTTTGTCTGCCGTTTCCATCGCTTGCGCTCAAACGACATCCACAAAACATGCTGACGCTTATCTACAACACATGATGGCTTACCTTGAGGGTCTGAAGGAACTGTTTCCGGACTATAAATTTCACCCCAACCACCATATGGCGCTTCACCTTCATGAGTATATAAGATTTTATGGACCTGTTCACTCTTGGTGGACATTTCCGTTCGAACGACTCATCGGAATACTTCAGCGTCTCTCAACAAATTACAAATCTGGTAGGTTTGAGCTACACTACATCTACATGTAAGCTAATGGTCTTTAAGGTGAATATGAAGCGACTATTGCTTGCTCATTTGTACGTGCAAGCAATCTTCGAAATCTCTTTCATTGTACGGGCTTGCCTGAAGTAATTCAGAACTGTGAACCCATGTTCTGGAAGTTGGTTGATCCACGAGTTTGAGATACGCTTGTGACTGACATGCTGTGTCTTTTCACTAATGACACTGAACCCTCACCTGACTACTCATTGACTGAGCAACAACTTTGTCACCCGGTCCAGTCCACTGATTCTCTACCTGCTCTGCTACAAGAATGTTGTATAGCTACCTATGGCCGCCCCATGCCCGCCCGTTTGTTGTCTCATTTGAACATAAATGGCATTACGTATTCCTCGTCCTCATTTCATCTTGGAAATGCATCTATTCTTCTCAAGTCTCCAGCACCAAACCGGTATTTGCCAGCAAGGATTGATTATATCGCTCAGGTCCTTTTCGATGACACCGACGATAGGCATATGATCACATTCATTGCTGCTCGGAGATATCAAGCTGCGTCCATCAAAAACGATCCCTTCCGTCTATTTCCATTTCTCCAAGCTCAGCTATGGTCCAACAACCTGGATCCTCTTGAACTATATCCACTGAATGCCATTGAGTGTCACTTTGCCCAGACACCAATCCTGTGGGAAGGTTCCCAAATGTTTGTTATGTCCTCATTATCTCGGGTATGTATTTATGAGCTATGGTTGGCGCAACTTTCTTATATGCTGTTTTAGGAAATGAAGTTGATTGTATAATTGTGCCGCTCAGTGACACACTCAGGACGGTCGCCTTCGCACGAATAATTTTATGTCGTTGAACACTTTCCATTTTAGGTTGTGTAAAACTTGAATGTAAGCTCTAAGTTTCATACTTATGGTTAAATCATTTGTAATATATATTGTGTTGATTGAATTTTCACATCTGTTAATTATTTCATTTCCGACAATGTAGAATTCTATTTAAATTACACATTCATAAATGATTTTCGTGGGAGGTGATTTCAAAGTTTCACACACATTTCCAAGACAAGAAATGTCATTATAAAGACAAAGTTTAGAATTTATTTTACCTTGGGAAATATTTTGTGTTTCCATTCTATTTTTGTTTTGCTAAAATGGCATGTGAAACATAAACACGCCACAATTGATTTTAGAATCATTTTACCTATGGTAAAATAACCACCTGCCAGTAGTGATGGCTGCCTAACAGCTGTCCAAAGGAAGGCAACATGCCGACATTGACCTGCCGGTGTGACCTGTTGTGACATTTTCTTCAACATCAGTAAATTGTGGAACATGTGACAATGTCAAAGAAGGTCGCTAAAATTGGTAGAACGAGCTGCAGCTGGTATAATTTCAAATAAGATTACAGCATCCATTGTAAAGACATTATGCGCTCACGTTCCTAAATGTACTTGCCGTCACATTGCTGCCATTCCTGCAGGGACTGGTCATCCCAATCAATCTGCTCAATGATCGATAACCTTAGTGCCAAGCTTATTGCCGTTCGCAAGCAGCAGGAACAATTTCACAATATCATTACTATCTAACTGGCTGAGTGTTACTCATCAATGATGGTCAGTATTTCTTAATGTTACAGTTACCTATTAGACTGACCGATCAATACCGGATTGGCGTCAAGCTTATTGCCATTCGCAAGCAGCAGGAACAATTTCACAATATCGTTACTATCTAACTGGCTGAGTGTTACTCATCAGTGACAGTCAGTATTTCTTGATGTTACAGTTACCTATTAGACTGACCGATCAATACTGGATTGGCGTCAAGCTTATTGCCATTCGCAAGCAGCAGGAACAATTTCACAATATCATTATTATCTAACTGGCTGAGTGTTACTCATCAGTGACAGTCAGTATTTCTTGATGTCACAGTTACCTATTAGATTGACCGATCAATACCGGATTGGCGTCAAGCTTATTGCCATTCGCAAGCAGCGCCAGGAATTTCCCGACATTATAATTATTCCATAGACGGGTTGATAACCATTAATTGTCGCCAGTTGACTGATCAGGCTATTCACAATATGAAAATAATTCCGATTAAGTGGTAATACGACGAGTACTGTAGCTGTACAATCCAGAGATTCAGGTGGTATACTTAAAGACGCTCTGAAGGTCTTGCCGCCTGTCGTTGCGAAATGAGTTTCATTCGCGACTTGCGAGACTTGACAACTGTCGCAACGTGATTTGGAAATACCTGTCTAGAAGGAGGGAATATCAGACACATAAATTCAAGCCTACAAAGGGCTAAGACTCACTGATTCCACCAACTCAAAAGATGGGCAGCGCGTTGATCGGCGCTATGGCTGTCAGACTCGAAGAAATCAATGATGAAATTGTAAAAGCCTTGGAAGCTGAAGTTGTTGCAATCTTCAACCCACTGCGAAGCAGCATGCAGATTGAAGACAAGCTAAACATGAATAACGATGACTGTTCATAGATCTGAGATGGAAGAACATACCAGGGTTGCAGCGTACGCAATTGCTCTCAGTGTGACTCTCCCTTCCATATGAAGAAGGGTTGCAACATTAGTCTTCGTCGCCTTCTTCTGAGATGCTGATTTCTGCTTCCTCCGACTTGGACCTTCTTCAGACTCTTGCTCATTGAATGTTTCTGAGGATGATGGTGATGTGAAAAGAGCGCAAAATGTCTGATGTTCGGTTTGAAGTTGGTGAATAAGGGATGAAAAAATTGGATACCTTAATTAAAAGGCCACTACGTAGGAAGCCACGGACTACGTCATCTGGATTTCCAAGTCCCTTCGGGTAAAGACAAGCGAGGAAATAATCCTCAGATATATCGAGTTCTGCATTTTGAATCTTGTGACGAACACTATCAAATAATATACGTCAACGGGACAGGCATAGATAGGTATAATATACTTGTCATCATCCCAGGAATGTTCAATTGGACATAACAAGCGACCTGTGATATCGTTTTGAAGACCACGGTCATCGCGTTGCTTCAGGCTGAGGGGAGATGCTGGGGAGAATGTTTGATTGATCCAGTTGGCGACTTCTTCCTTTATGCGCCTGACGTCGTCACTGCGTGCATCATTTGCACCCTTTTGAAGCTGTGTAATATATCAAGAGAAACAGACACATATAAGACGAAAAACATTGTACCTGGGAAACGAAATGATCAAAAGTATCAGTGTCAACGGTGGAGTCGTTCAACATATCCTTGAGCCGCAGGACAAGCCCCAGAAGTAGCGTGTACGACTTGAAAGTACACTCTGAGCTATTTGGCCTGTCAGTTATGAGAGCATAAAATGACGATCAAACGACTTACGCTTCATGCGCCTCGACCTCCTCATCAGTGGTTGGTTCCCGAGTAACTCCATCTGCTTCAGCTTGAAGACGATTGTCGGCTTCGTTAATGATCGCCTCGAGAGGTTCAAAAAGGGAGATTAGACGTCTGATCCCACGTCCCATTGTTACAGGTGTCCTATAGAATATTCAGTTTGAGGGTGAAAGGCTGAGGAACTAAACTCACGAAATTTTCTTCGGACGACCGCCACAGGCTCCGTCAAGTTCCTGATGAGCAGCAGCAAGCTTGCGCTTGAGATGTAGAATCTCAGCCGCCTCAGGGATATGATCCTGAGAAGTGTCAGATAGGGCAGAGCTTGGGCTGACTGACATGGCGAGGATTCTTTGTTGCAAAATGAACGAAGGTTTTAATAGTCGCTGTACCAACTTGAAAGTGAGGTAATGAAGAAAAAAATGGAGATGGTGTGGATTGCGTCGTCGCAAGAGAGTGATGCATGAAGCCTGGGCCTGAGCGCTGAGCACGCCTCACAGCACCAGGCAGTTTGCCAAGCACACAGGCGGAAAGAAGGGGATGATCTAATCGACAATGTCAATGTTGTCACAGTGGCACTCATGTCACAGGACCAACAAGCAACAACGCCCAACTTCCTCCTTCTGCGCTACAGTCCGAGCCTGCCCTGGCTCAAGTGTTGTATGTTTATAATCAATACGGTCCTCCTCTCTAGTTTCCATACTGATTTGTTATCGTGAATCGTAGGATCCATTTGGGCCAAAGCCACGTCTCTCTGCTTAGGGGTCTGTCAGCTGCCTATTGTTGCGAATGTTCAACACCAGATCTAGCAGAGCACACTCGATCGCACATGGTGTGTGACCTGTGCATAACCTTCGAATCGAATGATTTCGATTTATTTATTTACTTCCCTTGCTTCTGAGTCCTTTGGATTTTGTTAACATGTCGCATGCCAGTGCATTGTCTCGTCAGGACACCCTACCTGCCGACGATTCTTCGTGGTCGTATTCACCAGTCCAAGGACAACCAGCTCCAATACCACCTCGCAATGAACCATTATTGTTCATTTCCAACCACACCGTGACAGTGCATGCTAACGCCTGTCAGTGTTCGAAGAATTTGCCACTTCCAGCCACAATCTCTGAAGACAACCCTCGCATCGAGACACTGATGGCGTCTTCTACACACACAACCAACCCAGACCACTCGGACAGCCATGCAGGAAATCCCAATCATGTATGTTCTCCTTTGATTTAGTTTCACGTCCTGATCGTGTTCTACTATATCAAAGGGGACAGAGCTGTGTTCTGGCTTGATGGGGGCAATGGCCTCATTGACCATCCATGAATCTGGTTCAGTGCAGGCATCCGGTGCTTATTTTTCAAATATCGAGGCTCAAAGGAACTAATATAATATTATAGATGTTGTCCTACGTCCTGGCCCCCACCCTCCCTTTTCTCTGACAACTTGAGTGAGTTGCAAACTAAATTGCGGAGAAACGGTCACATTGCAGCTAAATCTTGTCCTACAGGATCTAATACCATTTGTTTCCTTATCGGACTCGGTGTCCTTATTGAACTCGGAGTCCTTATTTGTACTTTGAACTACACAGCATCGTGATGCTTCACACCTAATGCGACCATTTGAGTCCACCTGATAACTTGAATTCCCTCAAATAGAAGAGTTTCCGAGTAACCTCTGAGTCTCTGGCTAATCCCAGGCCCGTGCAGAATATGCTTATATAAGGCTGTGCAACTCAACCAACTGGCCTTAAATCAGTGCCACTCAGGTGGTTCAAGCCACGTCAAGCTCTGCCTCCGAGTCGCCCTTCATGCAATCAATAAGCGAAACCCAACCGGGCCTCGACAGTACCTGCTTTAGTAATCTCCCTGATGACACGCCATCTTCGAGTTTCTCCCCCAGCTCTCGCCTGCATGCATTCCCTTTGCTTCCACCACCAAATCTGGCTGCTCCAGCTACTGGCCATCTCTCGAACCAATACCGCGCTGACAACCCTCTGGTTCCCAGCTCCCATTCCTCTCACCATGAATCGCGCTTATCGATATCCCAAATAGAGTCGGCATCATCTCACGGGGCATCCGTTCCCACTCAACTCAATGAAGCGCTTGGAAAAGAATTGACTGAGAACACATCCCAGACGAATTCCAGCTTTCTCGAAAAGTTGCTTCCACATGAACAACTTCCCTTTCCTGTCAATGAAGAACTTTTGAGGAAGTTGTCGACGGCGATCGGCGCAAATGCACCTATTTGGAATGGACTCAGAGGCTGCTTCCACCGACTCCCGATGATAGATTTTGGAGAGGCCGCACTTTGCGAATGGCTGAACCACATTGGTATGACCATGGGATTGGTCTATGGCCGCCAGTGCGAACGACTATGGTGGAGTGGCCGCTGTAGAGCGCCCCTGGTTGCCTCCTCTGTTCAGCAAAAACCCGATCTTGTTCTCCTCGATCGCAGCTATTATGACAAACTTTCGAAGAATGATTTCGCTGACACAGGATGGGCTTTTGTCAAAGCTGTTGCAGAGGTGCACCAACCAAACGCGCAGTTGACAGAAACGACCTCCAGATCGTATCTGACATTCCTTTGCCAACCACATCGCCGTTTCACAATCTCCCTTTCATTTTTCAAAGCGAAGAAAATCCGATTTTCAGTCACAGTAACAGATCGCGTTGGTCAAATCTGTCTCACGGAGATGGACCTGATGGAGCCCTTGGTAGAAAATGGCCTCCTCCTATTGTCAATTTTGGCATTTCTGATGTTTGGAAGTCCCGAAGATGTTGGGCTCAATCCACATTTCGAAATCGATCCGTTGAATGGCCATATTGTTGCGGTTAAATGCGAAAATCGCCGTTTCAAAGTTCTTAAACGCATTCATGCATTGCTAACACTATTTGGACAAGGGACCCAAGTGTGGATTGTGTCCCATAACAGCGTTGGGTACATCATGAATGATTCCTGGGTTCGAGAGGATTGTAACAACAATGAGGTCGCGCATCTACCCAAAATGATGTCCCACAAGGAACTCAAAGGTCACGTTCCGACGTTGATTTGCGGCGGTGATGTCGTCGTCAATGGGCTCAAGGATTCTACGCAGCGTTATTGAATTGCACGCTGCACCCACTGCATTCACCATCGTATTGTAACTTCACCGATTGGGGAGTCAATCCTCTCCTTTAAAACCAAGAAGGAGTTCATCCGAGTTTTGATAAGCATTATTGAAAGTACATTGACCTATCTCTGATCAGGAACATACTGATGATGGTTTATAGCCCACCGCTATCTACACAATCACGTTGGCATTTTGCATTGCGACTTGAGCCTTAACAATATTCTGCTCAACAGAAAGGATGAATCTGAAGCCATTGGTCTTTTGAACGATTATGACTATTCTGTAGACGCCGAGGCTGCAAACCGCCAGGGCCCACAGCACTCCGTGACCCGAGACCGTGCACCGGATGCCTCTGACCCGCGTGCCGCAGCTGGAGATGCTGGGCATGTCGCAGCAGGGATGATGCCAACGCCTTGAACGGTTCGTTTGTTCATTTACCTTAAATGTCCAAGTATTCACAACATTACTACCAGGGTACTCCACCCTTTATGGCCATCGAGGCCCTTCTTGCAATTAATCGAACTTTCGTCCACGAACCCCGACATGATCTGGAATCAATCCTTTACATTATCCTTTATGTCTGCACATTTGTTTGCGGCCCCGGTCTACCGCTGCTATGGCCCCAACGCAGGTTGGAAACTCATCCTATGTCTCCGCCTATACGTACCTGGTTCTGCGACGCTGGCATAGGAGAAATCGGGTATCGCAAAGTGGCTCATATCGAGCATTATGAGGTTGCTATCCTTCTGTATTTCACGCCATACTGGCGTGATTTTGCCCCGTTTGCCAAGGAGTTGATCACTTCGTGCTTTCCTGTGAAGCCACTCTTACCGAATGACTTTCAGTACAACAAATTTCTTCAAATATTGAAGACGGCATATGATTCTGTTGGGGAACCCCAACCTGGTCACATTCCTCGCACCCTGGCCTCAAAGGCCTTTGGTGCACAACCCCCGACTTGGACTCTGAAGCGAGTGGGCAGCTCATCCGAGTCAGATCGAAATTCCAAGAAGGGAAGGTACTTATGACCTTAGCGCCAATTCAAATCGAAATTCTACATGTATTCCCTGCTTCTGTGATTTATAGCCTGTAATTGTAGTGGACCTAGCCCAATGTATTTTGACAGAACCCATGTCAATGTTTCCAAGTTCAACGGTAGCTGAAAAAGATGTTTCCAAGTTCAATGGTAGCTGAAAAAGTTGGAATCCGACTTCAACGGTGACTCAATCACCTGCTGGCCATTCAATTCTCTACTGTGCCCCTTCCCATTGCTTTGGTGTCCTTGGCCAAATTGATTTTGGCGTCGCGTCCTACCTATTCCCTCTGATTTGGTGTCCTCCACACGGCTTGGTATGTGTCCTATTCCTATTGATTTGGCATGGACCTGTGTCCTCGGGTAATCAATTTGAAATGGTGTGGCCATTCCTATTGATTTGGCGTTCCCGTGTTGTGTCCTCCAGTTTGATGGGGTTCATTCCATTGATTTGCGGTTTCACCTGTGTGGTGCACTGCGCCACACCTGAAGTTCGATTGTGCACTCCTTTTCGCTTCGATGGAGAGATTTTGTGATAGCTGAGCCTGTAGTACTCCCTGGTGAGACTCACAATGTCGATAATTGTTGTCAGACTTTATAACCTGCCATGTCTATCAGCTCCGAGTTTCAAAACTAGTACTTGCCAATGGACTTCTCCCTATACCCAGGGCTTGACGATGTTCTACGAGAAACTGGCCCATCGGATTTCACTTGGTTGGACGGGGCTGCTGACCCGCCCGGGCCAAGTTGGGTAAGCTGTGACACTCAACATATCTTCGACAAGTTTCTCAACGTTCCGTAGAGCACCAGCCTTGGTAGCAGCATACACTCAGGCTTTACGCACTCAAGGGAACAGCTTGAGGCGGTGCCGGGATTCATTGACCATGCCAGTGCCATCTATGGCCCAGGCAGTGGGTTTGAACCATCAGCGCCACCTGTTCCAATGGCCCCACACCAACAGTCCTTTTCGACCTTTAAGGACCATGACCAGGGCTCAGATATTTCACAATTGAAAGATGAGATTGCCGATTTGAAGAAGGATAGGGAGATACGTGCTGGGGAGTACAGTGGGTTTGAACCGTCAGCGCCGCCTGTTCCAATGGCCCCGCCGCACCAACAGTCCTTTTCGACCTTTAAGGACCGTGACCAGGGCTCAGATATTTCACAATTGAAAGATGAGATTGCCGATTTGAAGAAGGATAGGGAGATACGTGCTGGGGAGTATAACCTGCTTCTGTAACGTCTGCACTGCAATGCCTGAATGTATGAACTAATCTACTTTTTTTAGTGCCCTTTATAATGGTCTACTCAGACGTATTCCAAATACCGTGAATGCCGACTTAGGAGGACTCGGAGGACCGCTGAAACAAACCGACTATCCGCAGGTGAAATTCTGGTACAGTGAAGATTGGACCAATTTTTGTGCGAAACTCCGAGGTTTTGGTCAGGGATCTCAGCTTATCAATTGCGCTGTGGATATGCAATTCATTGAAGACCGGCATGGAATTGCCGTGGACGCATTCTCAATGTCCATGATACGAAGCCTGGCCCAGGCGATCTGGGTTGGGTTTGGAACCGTCGGAGCAGCACCGTTGACTTGGGAAGAAGCGGATGAAAAGACAAGGGATGGATATTACGGTGCAATGTGTGCAGGCTTTTTTGAGCTCAGGCTTTGTGACTCCAATTGGAAGGCGGAAAAGGTGGCCACCGATATGTATCACCTATGGCTTTCGAGCTGGAAACTGCAAATTCGCCCACCAGCATTGGACAGAAAGCGCGTTCGCGTTGCATCAATGTCTGCAGGTCCGTTGAAGAAGTTAAGGGTTGCAGGAGCAGTAAGTACTAATATCTTATTCGCTGACAACACTTCCATGCTGAGACCGTTACCAAGGTGGACAGCGTTCCCGACAAAAAGGATTCGAGCTCGAGAATGCGAGCAGGGGTGTCCAACACCCAAAGGTACCGTAACACTTCATTGAATCCCAAAGTTTCTGCACTAATGTTTGTTTCTAGAAACTTGTGTGCCACGGATTGGTGCCGCGACGTTGGCGGATCTAGTTCTGAATTCAGAACATACTTTGATAGCCTACCACCAGAAGAACTCAGGGTACGTAAATTTGGCCTCCATCTCCAACACGGCCTTACTAATCTACACCCCAGAAATACCAAAAACTCTCGGAGGAGAAAATCCGTCAGGGGAATCAAAAATAGTTGTTTGACTCGGTTTCAATGATTTGCTCTGTGCAGTCTGCCAGGCCCAAGTTTAAGTGCTGATGCTCGAATTGTTTCACCTGTACTACCGTTGTTGTGATGAAATTAAATTCCGAATTTGTGTTCAAGATTCACAGCTTAACAAACTAACAACGAAAGCTCAACCTGCATTTCAAAGGACGCAGAGCATCTCTTGTTTTCCAAGAATGAGAATTGTGAAGAGCATCAGGGTCCTGCCCAAATCCAGTAACTGCTCGGTTAGGTCCGGACTTGAGTTCAGCTCAACCGTTTTCAGCAACACTACTTCCCTTTGATTTTCATGTCCACTCTGAGACTCGCATGGTTTCATTTCTACCAATGGTCGCTCTAATTTCTCGAAGATTTCTGCCTGGTTCAAGTTCAACATCTTTCTGGGCCTTTGTATTCATATTCAATCTCCTGATTTCCTACCATTCTACCAGTATGCCGTCCTGTGTTAAGGACTGCAACCGCAACTTTTCAAATGATGCCGCTCTTAGCAGGCATCGCAAAGCTTGCCCTGTTCTGAAAAGTGTATGCCAGCGATACCAGGATATACGGAGAGACAAAGGGATTGGAGGATCATTGCAGAATACTACGACATTAGTAACATGAAAGGAACGCTTACATGTAAGTGATTATGATCATATTTTGTGACTTAGTACTATACTTACAGATTTACAGTAGTGTTTCCAGGTTAGGTTAGTTAACTGGTAATTAACCACTAACCTAACTGGACCTAACTGCAAATAACTGGACCATGGTTAGTGGTTAGTCGATTTG
>Ga0307508_10002764_pt1 | contig 18281 bp, 15 predicted proteins | sample 9_EM_MG_FD_203089 | JGI IMG/M metagenome (GOLD analysis project Ga0307508, IMG submission 203089) | Populus trichocarpa ectomycorrhiza microbial communities from riparian zone in the Pacific Northwest, United States - 9_EM | ecosystem: Host-associated > Plants > Roots > Unclassified | place... | reverse complement strand
CGCCGATGATCCCGCCGGAGACCCTGCCACAGGCGAGCGCCGCCCGCGCGGACTCCGGACAACTTGTATGCCCCGCACGCCCCCGCCGACACCCTTCCCGCCCCCGGGCGAGCCGGGCCCCTGTGTTCAGCCCAGGGCCGGTGCTCAGCCCGGGCCCGGTGCTCAGTCCAGGCCCAGGTCCTCGACGCGGCGGGCGAGTTCGGCCGCGGCCGGGTCGTCGGGCGCCAGGACGTCCAGTACGGACACCAGCTCGCCCAGGGCCCGGTGCGCCTCGCAGGTACGCAGCAGGGCCAGGGCCTCCGCGCGGCTCGCCGACTGCCTGCCGACCGCGGTGCCGACGGTGGGCAGCTCGTCGAGCAGCTGCTGCCAGCGGGCGGGGGAGGACAGGCCGGGGACGTCCAGCAACAGGTCGGCGAGGCCGCCGAGTTCCCGGATGGTGAGCTTGCGGGGGCGCGGGGAGGGGGCGCGGGGCGCCGCCTCCGCGCCGGGGAGCCGTCCGATCAGTTCGAAGGCGAAGGCGGCCGCGTGCCGGGAGGCGACCGGCTGCCAGCGCTCGTCGTGCGCTTCGCCCTTGTCGCCCAGCAGGTCGGAGATGCCCCGGATCACCAGCGCGTCGAGGTGCTGGTTGACGTACGCGCCCGCGAGGAAGCCGAAGCCCTCCATATCCACCGCGACCGCGTCCCCGGCGACGGCCGCGAGCCGGAGGCCGACGTCGGAGCGTTCGTGCGCCACCACCCGGCCGCCGGCCGCGAGCGGTTTGACGTGGGCGCGCGGGCGCGGCGGGGCGCCGCCGGGCAGGACGCGCCGCTGCCAGTCGTCGTCGGCGGCGACGTTACGGGCCAGCTGCACCAGTCCGTAGGCGGGCTGATGGGTCTTCTGCCGGGGCAGGAACCCGGACTCGGTGTCCTTGCCGGTCTCGTAGTCGTACACCGCGTCGGCGGCCACCACATCGCCCAGCGCCACATCCTTGACGCCGCCCGCCACCCCGACGAACAGCACGGCCCGCGGCGCGAAGAGCGCCGCCGCCCGCTCGACCAGCGCCGCCGCGCCCGGGTTGCCCGGGCCCGTCATATGGATCGCCACCCGCTGCCCGCCGGGCCGGGTCCCGGAGCGGAAGACGCCCGTCTCGAACAGCGATCCGCGCTCCGCCCGGACGGGTCGCGGGTCGTCCAGATGCGCCCGTACGGCCCGGTACTCGATCTCCAGCGCGGTCAGGACGACGACGTCCGCCCGTCCCGTGCCCCCGGTGTCGCCAGCCCCCATGGTTTCCCCCTCGACCGACCCTGAACGGCGTGAACATGACCGTGTCGAAAACCCTACGTCGAACACAAGACCTCTCTGTCCGCCGCCGCCGTACGCGGCGGAAGATTCCGGGGAGTTGGCTTTCGCGTCAAGGAGGACGGGATGAACGCACGCTTCATGCGCTTCGCGCTGGTTGCCGGGACGGTTGCCGTGACCACGCTGGGCCCCTCCACACAGGCCCAGGCGCTGCCCGCGTGCGCGAGTAACGCGATCTGCCTGTGGCGGTTCCAGGACGGGACGGGCGAGCTCTACACATGGCGGGGCGGCTACCACGACCTGCCCAGCCGGTTCGTGAACCACGTCGGTTCCTTCCGGGCCAACAGGACCGGCGCGTTCATCGACTGGGCCACGGGGAAGGAATGCCACTCGGTCCGCAAGGGCGACTACGCCAGCAACTACAGCGGCCGGTTCGGCGCGAAGATCGACGCGGTGGGCGACAACTGCTGACCTGCTGAGCTGCTGACGAAAGCGTCCCCACGAGACGGCGCGGGCGCGCCGGGGGCGCGGGGCGCCGGGGGTGAACGCTAGGGAGTGTCCGCGCCCAGGGTGCGCAGTTTGCGGTACAGGGTGGCGCGGCCGATGCCCAGCGACTCGGCCGCGCGTGCCTTGTTGCCGCCGTGCCGACGCAGCGCCTCCAGGATCGCGGTGCGCTCGGCCCGTTCCATCCCGCTGAGCCGCCGCGCGGCCGGCGGCACCCGCAGGCCCGGCGGCAGTTCCCCGCGTCGCACCGGGCCGGTGGCGCGGCGGTGCTCCGCCAACTCCCGTACCACCTGCGACAGTTCGGCGACGTTGCCCGGCCAGCTGTGCTGTTCAAGGGCCCGGCGCGCGTCCAGGCTCCAGGACAGTGGCGGGTGGCCGGGGGAGGGGCGCCCTGCCAGGCCCGCCAGCAGCACCGGGATGTCCTCGACCCGCTCGCGCAGTGGCGGCAGCGGGACGGAACGGGCGTCGAGGAGGTCCAGTAGCCGCCGCAGACACGGGCCGACCCGGGTGCCCGGGGTGTGCGTCGCCGTCAGCGGCACCTCGGGACGCCGCGCCAGCAGCGAGAGCAGCGCGGCCACATCGGGCTGGTCCAGCCGCTCGGCGTGGAGCAGGAGCAGCGGTGGCGCGCCGTCCCCCTCCGCCACGGTGTGACACCAGCGTGGTACGTCACCGGGCGCGCCCTCGGCGGCGTCGACCACCAGGGGCGCGGTGGCGCCGCGCCACGCGAACAGGGCGCGGGCGAGCGAGGACTTGCCGACGCCCGCCTCCCCGGTCAGCAGCAGCGGCTCGGCGTCCCTGGCCAGCCCGGTCGCCCGCGCGACGGCCACCCGCCATGGCTCCGACGTACCGGCCAGCCCCGGCAGCCGCTCCCGGCCGCCGCCCCGCCCCGCCGTAAGCGCCGGACCGGCCGCCTGACCAGCCGCCGGACCGGCCGCCGGGCCCGGGCGGGCCACCGCCACCGCCACCGCGCCGATGACCTCGCCCTCGTGCACGACCGGCGTCATACGGACGACGAGCCCGGCACCGTCCGGCACCCGGAACTCCCGCGGCTGCCGCCCGTCCGCCGCCCCCGCGTCCCGCAGCAGCTCCGTGGCCCGGCGCTCCAGCCGGGTCAGGGTCTCGTCCGACAGCAGCCGCGCGGCCCCGGGGCTGACGATGCGGCTGCTGCCGTCGAGCGCCACCACCGCGCGTTCCTCCGGCGCCTGGCGCTCGGGCGCCTCCCGCAGATACGCGTCCAGCAGCAGCCGCTCCGTGGGCCGGGCCCGGACCAGCAGCTCCGACTCGACGGCGAGCGCGGTGGCCTCGGCGAGCGCCGTGCCCGGATGGGGCGCGCGGTCCTCGCGTACCCCGGTCAGCGCCGTGACGGTCCCGGCCGGGCGGCCCGCCCCCGGCTCGTACACCGGGACGCTGACCGCCGACAGCCCCTGCCACAGGTCCAGTACGTGTTCCGGCCCGTGCACCTCCGCCCGGCGCCCGAGGCGCAGCGCGACCACCGCGCTGTTGTGCCCCACCGCCCGCTCGGACAGATCGCGGCCCGCCTCCGGCACCGGGCCGCCGTCCGGCCGGGCGCCACCCGTGGCGCCGTCCGGAAGGGCGCCGCCGGACCACAGCACCCGGCAGCGGGAGTCGGCGAGCACCAGCGCCGTGTCACCGCCGTCCAGGGTGGGCAGGATGCGGTCGAGCACCGGCCGCGCGGCGGTCAGCAGCGGGGAGTGCGCGGGTACCGGAGCGGGTGGCGGCGTCAGATCCCGCCGTACGCCGAGGAACCGGGCCCGCCGCCACGCCTCGGCGAGTCCGTCGGGGACATCCTCGCCCGGTGGCCGCCCGCCGAGGAACCGCTCCCGGGCCCGCCGCAGCGGGGCGAGAGCCGCGGTGGCGCCCGGGGTGGCCGGGGTGGCGGGGATGGCCGGAGTCTGGTCGATGCTCGTCACAGCGACCTCACCGTATACGGCCCGGGTGTCTCGTATTGAGACACCTCCGCCGCCGCCTCCTGGATCAAGATCATCAACGCTGGCCGGGAGCGGCGTACCGAGCGCTCGACACATCCGGCTGCCAGGAGAGGAGCCTTACGCAGTGGACACCGTCGAGACCGACGTGCTGGTCGTCGGCAGCGGCCCGGCCGGAGCCGCGACGGCGCTCGCGCTGAGTACCTACGGCGTGCCCAACATGATGGTCACCCGGTACGGCCGCCTCGCGGACACGCCCCGCGCGCACATCACCAACCAGCGCACCATGGAGGTGCTGCGCGACCTCGGTGTCGAGGAACGAATACGGGAGCGGGCCACCCCGCAGCACCTGATGGGGAACACCGTCTTCTGCGGCAGCCTCGCGGGCGAGGAGCTTGGGCGGCTGCGCTCCTGGGGCAACGACCCGCGCGTCCAGGCCGAACACGAACTGGCCGGTCCCAGCGCCATGTGCGACATGCCGCAGCACCTCATGGAGCCCATCCTGGTGGACACCGCCGTGTCCCGGGGAACGGCGCTGCGCTTCGACACCGAATACCTCGCACACGAGCAGGACGCCGACGGCGTGACCGCGACCGTACGGGACCGGTTGCGCGGCGACGAGTACCGCATCCGGGCCCGCTACCTGGTCGGCGCGGACGGCGGGCGCAGCCGCGTCGTGGAGAATGCCGGGCTGCCCACCGTCGGGCGGATGGGCGTCGCGGGCAGCCTCAACATCGTCTTCGAGGCGGACCTGACCGCCCTCACCGCCCACCGCCCCTCCACGCTCTACTGGGTGCTCGCCCCCGGCGCCACCGTCGGTGGCATCGGCGCCGGGCTGGTGCGCTGCGTACGCCCCTGGACCGAGTGGATGGTGGTGTGGGGGTACGACCTGGAGGCCGGTCCGCCGGACCTCACCGAGGAGTTCGCGCTGTCCGTGGTGCGGCAGCTGCTCGGCGACGACGAGATCCCGGTCCGTATCACCTCGTCCTCGGCCTGGACCGTCAACCACCTGTACGCCGAGACCTACACCGACCGGCGGGTGCTGTGCGCGGGCGACGCCGTCCACCGCCACCCGCCGTCCAACGGCCTCGGCTCCAACACCTCCATCCAGGACGCGTACAACCTCGCCTGGAAACTCCGCCATGTCCTCGACGGCACCGCCGCGCCCGCGCTCCTGGACAGCTACTCCGCCGAGCGGGCCCCGGTCGGACGGCAGACCGTCGAACGCGCCAACAAGAGCATCGGCGAGACCGCGCCGGTCTTCGAGGCGCTGAACGTGCTCTCCACCGCCGACCCCGGGCAGATGTGGCGCAACGTGGCCGCCCGCAAGGACGCCACCGCCGAGGGCGAAAAGCAGCGGCAGCGGCTGCGGGAGGCCATCGCCGCCAAGGTGTACGAGTTCAACGCGCACGGCGTGGAGATGAACCAGCGGTACACCTCGGCCGCCGTCGTCCCCGACGGCACCCCCGCCCCCGGCTTCGCCCGCGATCCGGAGCTGTACCACCAGCCCTCCACCCGGCCCGGCGCCAAGCTGCCGCACGCCTGGGTCACCCGTGGCCGGGACCGCCACTCGACCCTGGACCTCGGTGGCCAGGGCCGGTTCACCCTCTTCACCGGCATCGGCGGGGACTGCTGGCGGCAGGCGGCCGAGGCCGCGCGCCACGACCTGGGCATCGAGATCGCCACCGTCGTCATCGGGCCCGGTCAGGAGTACGAGGACCCCTACGGCGACTGGGCGGCACTCCGCGAAACCGGGGACGGCGGCGTCCTGCTGGTCCGCCCCGACAACTACATCGGCTTCCGCCACGCCACGGCCGCGCCGGACGCCGGGGACTTGCTGACCGGCGCGCTGAGGCAGATCCTCGGACATGCGCGCCCGGCGCCCGAGGAGGCCGACTGAGGGCACGCGGCACACCGCTGCACGCGGCACACCCCGCCGTGGCGCGGAACGTCGTCGAAGGGAGAGGCATGGCCACCGACTTCACCGAGGACACCGCGACCGAAGCCGTCACCGACAGCTTCGCGAACACCTCCGATCCACGGCTGCACACCATCCTCACCTCCCTCACCCGACATCTGCACGACTTCGTCCGCGAGACCGAACCCACACCACAGGAGTGGGAGGCGGCGCTCGGTTTCCTCACCCGGACCGGACATCACTGCACCGACACCCGGCAGGAGTTCATCCTGCTCTCCGATGTACTCGGGATCTCCATGCTGGTCGAGACGATCAACGGGCGAGGGGCGGAGGGAGCCACCGAACCGACCGTTCTCGGCCCCTTTCATCTGACCGGATCGCCACGCCGCGCACTCGGCGACACCATCGACCTCGTGGGCACCGGCGAGCCCTGCGTCGTCAGGGGCCGGGTGTCCGGCACCGACGGCAGCCCGCTGCCCGGCGCCGTCCTCGACATCTGGCAGGCCAACGACCAGGGCTTTTACGATGTGCAGCAGCCCGGTGTGCAGCCGGAGGGCAACGGGCGCGGGCTGTTCACCGCCGACGCCGAGGGCCACTTCTGGTTCCGGACCTGCGTACCGAGCCCGTACCCCATCCCCACCGACGGGCCGGTCGGCGCCCTGCTGCGCGCCACCGGTCGGCATCCCTACCGGCCCGCGCACATTCATGTCATCGTCGAGGCGGCGGGCCACGCCACCCTGACCACCCATGTCTTCGTGGCGGGCAGTCCGTATGTGGAGTCCGACGCGGTGTTCGCCGTCAAACGGAGCCTGGTGCACGACTTCACCCTGGTCGACGACGCCGGTCTCGCCACCCGTTACGGTGTCAGCACCCCCTTCCGCCTCGCCGACTTCGACTTGGTGCTGTCGCGCGCCGCCTCATGAGCGGTGCGACGCGGCAGTTGGCCGATGCAACCACCCCCGATGGGTGCCGTCCCCCAGCGCCCTCCATCATGGGGACACCCCGTTACCGAGAGAAACCTTAGAGAGATGACTGCAACACCCCTCGCACTGCTCCGGCGCATGCGCCCCAAGCGCCCGAACCGTGGCCCGGGCCTCCGCCTCCCCATGCCCATCGGCGCCGGTGCCTTCAGCTGCGAGGTCCTGGACCCCGTCGGCCAGCCGCTGGGCGGCGTCGAGGTCACCATCACCGCGACCCGCGGCGCGGCCAAGCAGGCGGTCAAGGCCACCACGGACCCGCACGGGCTGTTCGTCGCCACCCTGGAGCCGGGCGAGTACTCCGTCCTCTTCACCGGCAGCGGCCTGACCCCCCATCGCCTCACCACCGTGGTCAGGCCGGGCGAATGCGCCGACCTCCAGCGCATTCCGATGGAGCCCTCGCAGCAGCTCGAACTCCCCCCGCCCGGCACCTGGCTGTTCGACCCCCCGCACACCGCCATCCGCTTCATCGCCCGCCACGTCGGCATGGCCAATGTGCACGGCCGCTTCACCCGTTTCCGGGGCGGCATCCACGTCGCCGAGCGCATGGAGGACTCCCGCGTCGAGGTCCTCATCGACGCCTCCAGCATCACCACCGGCAACGCCACCCGGGACAACCACCTGCGCTCGGCCGACTTCCTCGACGTCGAGAACTACCCGGACATGCACTTCGCCAGCAGCAAGTTCACCTGGCGCAGCGGCGCGAAGTGGAGCATCCAGGGCCCCCTGACCATGCACGGCGTCAGCCGCTCCGTAACGCTCGACACCACCTACCTCGGCGCGGTGAACGGCGGCTACGAACAGGAACTCCGCTGCGCGGCCCACGCCAGCGCCGAACTCCACCGCGAGGAATACACCCTGAACTGGCGCAACATGCTCGCCCGAGGCATCGCGGTCGTCGGCCCGACGGTCAAGCTGGAACTCGACATCCAGGCGATGTACCGCAACCACGACACCCCGACCCCGCCGGAGTAGCACTCGGGCAACACCCGCGGGGCGCGCCACACCGGCGCGCCCCGCTGCCGTGTCACCGTGTCACCGGTAGAAGACGGCCACCCCGCCGTGATGCGAGCAGGCGCCCTGATGGTGCGCCGCGTAGGACAGAGTCCCGTCCTCACACCGCGCCGTGGCCCCACTCCCCGCCCCGGCATCCGTCCCGCCGGTCCCACCGGAGGACGAGTCCCCGGCGGATGACGACCCACCACCGCCGGTGGACGACGACGTATCGGCGGGCGCTTCGGCGCTCCGCGTCACCTTCGGCTTCGGCGTGGCCTTGGGCTTGGGCTCGGCCGTGACGGTCTTCGTCACCCTGACCGTGACGGTGGGCGTCGGCTCGGCCTTGTGCTTGACCTGGGCGGGCTTGGCGGTGACCGTCACCGTCACCGTGGGCGCGGGGGTGGCCCGGCCCGCCGCCTTGGCGTCCTCATCGTTCGCCCCGCCCATGCCGACGCCGACGAACAGCAGCGCGGCCGCGGCCGGGATGGCCACCCGCTTACGCGCCCATCTCGGCCGACCGGCCGCCGGACCCGGAGGTATTGGGCGGTTATTCCTGGACATAGTCCCCCCTTGAGTGAAACTCGAGGAGTTGACCATAACCGCGGTAATTGAAAGTGAAGAGTTTGTGTGTGGTTCGTGGTCAAGTTGTGATCCGGCTTCACGGCTTCGTGATCGCATAGATTGGGCGCATCGGCGAACGACGAAGGTGGTATCCGCGATGAGTCTGTACGACATTCCCCTGCGCACTCTGTCCGGCGAGCCGACCACTCTCGGCGCGCACCGGGGTGCCGCGGTGCTGGTGGTCAACGTGGCGTCCAAGTGCGGGCTGACACCCCAGTACGAGGGGCTGGAACGGCTGCAGCAGCGGTACGCCGGGCGCGGGTTCACCGTGCTGGGGGTTCCGTGCAACCAGTTCGCGGGGCAGGAGCCGGGGACGGCCGAGGAGATCGAGACGTTCTGCTCGACCACGTACGGCGTCTCCTTCCCGCTGCTGGAGAAGGCCGACGTCAACGGTGAGCAGCGCCATCCGCTCTACACCGAGCTGACCCGCACCCAGGACGCGGCGGGTGAGGCCGGGGACGTGCAGTGGAACTTCGAGAAGTTCCTGATCACGCCCCAGGGCCAGGTGACCGCACGCTTCCGCCCGCGCACCGACCCGGAGGCGGCGGAGGTCGTCACCGCGATCGAGGCCCAGCTGCCCCGCTGAGCGGGGCAGCTGGGAGCGAGGAGGGGCGAGGGGCCGGTGGCCCCTCGCCCCTCCGTCTCAGCGCTCGGCGGCGAATGTCGCCAGCCAGGCCAGGGGGGCGTTCCAGTTGATTGCCACCTCGTTGGTGGAGTACGAGCCGATGTCGTCGATGTAGCACTTCGCGGGGGAGCAACCCCGCAGCTTCTCCTGGGCCACCGGGTCCTGCAGTGCCGCGTTCGGGCCGCCCGCGATGGAGCCTGCGGGTGGGTTGGGGAGGGAGGGGTCGTACTGGTGTGCCCAGAAGCGGTGGTGTTGGTTGAGGGTGGCGTGGTCGCCGTAGCCGGTGACGTAGGACTGGCCGAGTGCGTTGCGGCCGAGGAGGTAGTCGAGTGCTTCCAGCGCCCCGGTGCGGTAGCGGGGCTGCCGGGTGAGTTCGTAGGCGACGGCGATGACGCTCGCGTTGTTGGCCACCTGGCTGTTGGAGCCCCAGACGTAGCCGTCGGCGGGCAGGGGGACGGCGTATCCCTGGCGGCTCATGGTGGTGAGGTAGCCGTCGGCGGCGGACACCACCGAGGCGCGGACGCGGGCGAGGTCGGTGGCGGGCAGGGCGTTCGGGACGGTGGCCAGGGTGATCCGGCCGAGGGCGGCGGTGTCGGGCCAGGCGAAACCGCCCGGAGTGAAGACATCGTCCGCGGTGTGGAAGGGCGAGGAGGTCACCGCGTCCCGGTACTGGCTCTCCTTGGTGGTGGTGTACAGCTCGGCGGCCGCCCAGTAGAACTCGTCGCCGACCCGGGTGTCGCCGTACGCGCCGCCGCCCGTGCCGTCGGAGTCCGGGGCGAGCAGGTCGGGGTGGGCGGTGGCGGCGGTCCAGGCGCGGCGGGCGGAGGCGAGGCAGCGGGCGGCGAAGGCCGCGTCGTAGGGGGCGTAGACCCGTGCGCACTGGGCCGCCGTGGCCGCCAGGTTGAGGGTGGCGGCGGTGGATGGGGGGTGGAGTTCGCGCGGCTGGGAGTCCTGTTCGGGACGGGTCGGCAGCCCGGTCCAGGCCGCGTCATGGATCTTGTGGAAGGCCATGCCCGCGAGTGGTTTCCCCTCCGGGATCTGCATCCGCATCAGGAACTCCAGCTCCCAGCGCGCCTCGTCGAGGACATCGGGCACTTTGTTGCCCCGCTCGGGTACCCGCAGGGTGGAGTCGCCGAGTGCCGCGGCGTGGCCGGTCCGTTTGGCGCGCTCGAAGGAATTCACCAACTGCCAGGTCGCGATGCCCCCGTTGACCACGTATTTGCCCTGGTCACCGGCGTCGTACCAGCCGCCGCGGACATCCTGGGCGTAGTCGCACACCCCGGGCTGGCACGGCACGCTGGTGTCGCCCTGGTTGGGCGCGACACCGAGGTGGCCTGCCGGGCGCGCGTACGCCGCACCGGCGAGCCGCGCCTCGATGGGGGTGCCGCTGCGCTGCTGGTAGAAGAAGGACATCGCGTCGGCGCGCAGCCCGTCGTACAGGGCCGCGCGGATGTCGAACGGATGGCTGGTGCGTCCGTCCACGGTGAGGGTGTAGCCGGTGCCCGTTCCCCGGTACGAGGAGAAGTCCACCAGGTGGGTGGAGTCGCCGGAAGCGGCGTCGGCGCCGCCCGGGGTGGTGGTGCCGGAGGTGGCCGTCCTGCCGGACGCGTCGCGCAGTTGCCACGCCAGGGCGGTGGTGCTCGCGCTGACGACGGTGGCGCGCTTGGGGCCGTCCGGCAGATAGCCGAGCTGGTTGACCTGGACGGCCGAAGGCGCGGCCACGGCCGCCACGGCCGGCTGCGTGGTGGTGGGCGCGGCGATGAGCAGCAGCGCTCCGGCCAGCAGGGCGGTGGCGGTGCGGGCCTTGTGGGGAGGGGTGGGCTTGGGCATGGTTGGGGGAGCCTTTCTTGTCCGGGTGCTTCTGGGGGTTGGGCGCTTCTGGGGTCCGGGCTGCTGGGCTACGAGCGGTAGACCGTGGCTTCTCTGGATGTCGAGCCGATGCCGTTCGCCCCCTTGAAGATCCGCTGTCCCCAGCCGGTGAGCGCCGCCGCGTTGAATCCGGTGGCCATGTCGAGGTATTCGACACCGCCGCTGTTGCCGCTCCAGGACCAGCCCAGATAACCGACGCCGAACGTCTGGGCGTTCGCCATGATGGCGTCCTCGTCGGGGTTGCCGTCGGAGTGGTTGTGGCCGAACTCGCCTACGACCAGCGGAAGTTTGGCGTTGATGAAGCGGGTGAGGTAGTCCTTGACCTCGGCGGCGGTGTCGAAGACCCCGTACATGTGGACGGAGAAGACGGTGTTGCGGTCCGGGTCGGCGGCCAGCACCGAAGCCGCGTTGTCGCGCATGGTGAAGCCCCAGTCCTGGCCCCAGTTGGGGGCGTCGGCCATCAGGGCGTGATGGATTCCGGCGGTGCGCAGCTTCCGGATGGCGGCGGTGGTGTCGGCGGTCCACGCGGTGGCGTTGGTGTTGCCGTATGGCTCGTTGCCGAGGTTGACGACGACGTAGCTCTCCTGGCCCGTGAGGGCGGCGCGCACGCTGATCCAGTAGTCGGCGGCGCGGGAGAGGGTGACGGCACCGCCCTGCTCGCCGTAGCCGGTGGTGTCATGCGCTTCGAGCACGCAGATGAGCCGGTTGCGCTTGCACTGCGCGACGACGTCGGCCACGTCGGCGGTGTCGTTCTTGGCCCAGCGGTCCCCGGTGGACAACACCACCCGCACGGTGTTGGCGCCCAGCGCCTTGATGTCGGAGAGCGCCTGGGTGGTCCGGGTGGCGTACCAGGTGTGGGCGTGGTTGACGCCGCGCATCACGAAGGGGGTGCCGTTGCCCTCGGCCAGCTTGCCGCCCGTGACATGTAACCCCGCCGCGGCGGCCCGGGCGGGTGGCGCCGGGGAGGGCAGTGACAGCAGCAGGGCGGCGACGGCGGCGAACACGACGGTCACGACGCGGCGGGGGATCGTGGCGGCGGGGGCGGTCGTACGCATGGCGACTCCTGGGTGGGGGAGCGGTCGGCCCCGGGACGGCTTGCCCGGGTCATGACAACGATGTCTGGACTGCGAACGGGTTGGGAGCGCTCCCAAGTTATGTAGTGAGGGGGCCGCGGTGCGTCAAGGGCTGAGGGGCCGAACGGGCGTACCGGGCTGTCACATCGGCCCCGGCCCGTACGTCAGTGTTCTGATGACACCCGACGAGGAGAGAGGCCCGATGGGCGGAAACGCGTTCCTGGCGGAGAACTTCGAGGCACACCGCGGCCATCTGCGGGCGGTGGCCTACCGCATGCTCGGCTCGCTCAGCGAGGCCGACGACGCCGTGCAGGAGGCCTGGCTGCGGCTCAGCCGTTCCGACACCGGCGAGGTGACGAACCTGGGCGGATGGCTGACGACGGTCGTCGGCCGCGTATGCCTCGACATGCTGCGCTCGCGCACCGCACGGCGGGAGGAACCCCTCGGGGCGCGGGTGCCGGACCCGGTCCTGAGCGGTACGGGCGGGGTCGACCCGGAGGACCAGGCGCTGCTCGCCGACTCCGTCGGCCTCGCCCTGCTGGTCGTCCTCGACGCGCTCGCCCCCGCCGAGCGGCTGGCGTTCGTCCTGCACGACCTGTTCGGCGTGCCGTTCGACGAGATCGCGCCCATCGTCGACCGCACCCCGGCCGCGGCCCGTCAGCTCGCCAGCCGCGCCCGCCGCCGGGTCCGGGGCGCGGCGCCGCTCCCCGACCCGGACCTGGCCCGGCAGCGCGCGGTGGTGGACGCGTTCCTCGCCGCGGCGCGTGAGGGGGACTTCGACGGGCTCATCGCCCTCCTCGCCCCGGACGTCGTGCTGCGCGCCGACCAGGGCGCCGCCACCCCGCTCGGGTACCGCGAGGTGCGCGGCGCGGAGGGCGTGGCCGACCAGGCGCTCACCTTCGCCCGCTCCGGCGGCGAGGACGCCGTCCCCCGGCCCGCGCTGGTCAACGGGGCCGTCGGGGTTGTCGGGACCCGCGCGGGTCGTCCCGCCTCGGTGCTGGGCTTCACGGTCACGGACGGGAAGATCGCCGCGATCGACATCCTCGCCGACCCGGACCGGCTGGCCCGGCTCGACCTGACGGTGCTGGACTGAGCGGACCGGCGTGTCCCCGTCCGAGCGGCCGGGGACACGCCGCGCCCGGTGCCCGCCCTCGCGCGCCGGGATCGCGGTGCTCGCGGCGTCCCGCTCCCGGGTGGGCGGCGGCGCTCCTCGCGGAGCCGCTCGCCCGGCGGGCGTGGTGACGGCCATACAGGGGTGGACGGGCACGTCGGAAGGCTCTTGGGCGGCCTCCGCGCCGGGTGCCCCGGTCTGGGCGTTGGTGCCCCCGGCCGAGCAGTGGTGCCCCAGGCGGCGCCGCGGTGCTCCCGGCGGGGCGGTGGTGTCCCCGGCGGGGCGGTGGTGCCCCCGGCGGCGCCGCGGTGCTCCTGGTCGGGCGGTGGTGCCCCGGGCCGGGCGGTGGCGCTCCCGCCCGAGCGGTAGTGCCCCCGACCAAGCGGTGGCGCTCCCGCCCCGACCGGCTGGGCGCGCCGCGCCCGGGGTACGGTCCGCCGTCGGCGGGGGCACCTCTCGGCGGTGGACGGGACGGCCGGGACGGCTGAGGCGGGCCGAAGCTCACCGGCCAGCGGGCCGAAGCTCACCCGCCAGTCCGCTGGGCGAGCGTGTGGCGGGCCGTGGCCGCCATCGCCTCGTCCACCATCCGTCCCTCGAACCGCACGGCCCCGGCTCCCCGTGCCTGGGCCTCCTCCACCGCCGCGATCAGCCGCGCGCACCGGTCCAGCTCGTCGGGGCCGGGGGAGAACACCTCGTTGACGACCGGCACATGGGAGGGGTGGATCACCGCCATCCCCTCGTACCCCAGGGCGCGGTTCTGCTCGGCGAAGCGGCGCAGCCCGGCGAGGTCCGCGATGTCGGTCCACAGCCCGGCCACCGGGTGAGGGCGGTCCGCGGCGCGGGCGTCGAGCAGGACCCGGGCGCGCAGTTCGCGTGTCTCGTCGCCGTCCGCGCTCCACCGGTAGCCCACGGCGCGTTCCACGTCCCCGCCGGGGCCGGTGAGCGCGCCCAGGTGGGCGATGCGGTCGGCGGCGCGGGCGATGTCGTACGCCTCGCGCAGCCCGCGCGCCGTCTCCAGCAGGGGGACGAGCGCGAAGTGGCCCTCGGGCAGCCCGTGGTGGCGCTCGCACCACGCCAGCATCCGGTCAGCGGCGCGTACGTCGTCGGCGTGGGCGACCTTGGGCAGCACGATGCCGTAGAGGCCGGGGCGGGCCACGGCGCGCAGTTCGTCGGCGGCTTGCCAGCCCGCCGCGCGGTCGAGTGAGTTGACGCGTACGAACAGCCGCATGCGCGACGTTGCCCGGTCGATGGCATGCGTCACGGCGTCGAGCGCCGCCGCCTTGCCGTCGTCGGGGACCGCGTCCTCCAGGTCGAGGATCACGGCGTCGGCGCCCGCCGCCTCGGCCTTGGGCAGCCAGTCGGTTCGGCTGCCCGGGACGAAGAGCAGGGAGCGCAGGGGGGCCCGGCCAGGTGGTTCAGATGACACCGTCGTCCTCCAGCTTCGTCCGCCGCTTGTCGTCGATGCCGAGCCACTCCCCGTAGACCAGGGCGTTGTCCTCGCCGAGCGCCGGGCCGGTGCGCCATACCGCGCCGGGAGCGCGGCGGAAGTGCGGGATGACCGCCTGCATCCGGACCGGGCCGAGGTCGGGGTCGTCGACGGTGATGATGTCCTCGCGCTCGGCGTAGACGGGGTCGGCCACGATGTCGGCGGCGGTGAAGACGCGGGAGGCCACCACCTCCGTGCGTTCGAACTCCGCCAGGCATTCGGCCGAGGGGCGCGCGGCGACCCACTCGTTCAGCGCCGCGTCGAGCCGGTCGCGGCCCGCGTGCTGCTGCTCGACGGTGGCGAACTCGTCATCGGGCAGGCCGAGCAGACGTACCACGTTGCGCACCGAGCGGGTGGTGGCGGAGGTGACGGTGAGCCAGTCGCCGTCGGCGCTGCGGTAGGTGTTGATGACGGCGGCGGGCGCGACGGCGAGCTGGTTGCCCGCCCGTTCGGGGGCCGTGCCGAGCTGGTCGTAGGCGATGATCTGCCACTCGACGAGGCGGTAGAGGGGTTCGAAGAGGGCCAGGTCGATCCACTCGCCGTCGAAGTCCGGGTCGGTGTCGCGGCGGTGCAGCGCGGCGAGCACCGCGAACGCGCCCATCAGGCCGGTGACGGCGTCGCCGTGCGAGAAGCCGGTGTGCACGGGCGGGCCGTCGGGGAAGCCGGTGAGATGGACGACCCCGCTGCGGGCCTCGCCCATCTTGCCGAAACCGGGGGCGTCCGCGCGGGAGGAGGTGGCGCCGAAGCCGGAGATCTGGAGCAGGATGGCCCGGGGGTTGAGCGCGTGGACGGCCTCCCAGTCCAGCCCCCAGGCGCGCAGCCGCCCGGCGCGCAGCGTCACGATCACCACATCGGCCCAGGCGACCAGTTCCCGGGCGACTTCCCGGCCCGTCTCATGGTGCAGATCGAGCGTCACGGAGCGCTTGTTGCGGCCCGCGACCTTGAACCAGAGCGGGATTCCGTCCCGGCGGGGCCCCATGGCCCGGGCGGCGTCCCCGTCGCCCGGCGGCTCGACGTGGACGACGTCGGCTCCCTGGTCGGCGAGCATGCCCCCGGCGAGCGGGCCCGCCACGACGTGGGCGAACTCCACCACCCTGAGCCCCGCGAGCTGTCCCTGCCGTGTGCTGGTGTGGTCCTCCATGCGGTTCAGGCTGCGGGGTGGGGGATATGCGGGTCCAGCATTGAAGAAACATCAATTCATGCGGATATCGCAAGGATCTCGGGAGGGTCTCGCAAGGAGCTCGCAAGGGTCTCGCGAGGGGCCTTCGGCTCAGCCCTCGTCCGCCTCCTCCCACACCACGCCCTCCGGAAGCTCGTGGCCCGCCGACCTGAACGCCTCCAGCTCCTCCAGGAAGCGCCCCGCGCCCGGCGGCAGCGCCCGGTGCGCCGGGAGGACGACGTACAGACGGCGCTCCAGCACCGGGGCGACCAGCGGGCGGCGGACCAGCGGGCCCGGCGGGATCAGGGGGTGGACCAGGGCGGGGAGGGCGGAGACGCCGAGGCCCGCCGCCACCAGACCGCCCACCGTGGCCACGCTCGACGCCTCGGCCGCCGGGGCGGTGTCCCGGCCCGCCTGGGCAAAGGCGGCGTCGGTCATGCGGCGGACGCTGGAGTCCGTACCGACCGCGAGGAACGGTTCCTGACCGAGCTGCTCCCAGGTGACCTCGTCCCGCGCGGCGAGCGGATGGTGTTCGGGGAGCACCGCGTGGAAGCGGTCGCGCACCAGGGGCCGCAGCCGTATGCCGCCGGTCGCCCGGTGGCGGGGGACCGTGCTCACGGCGAAGTCGGCGTCGCCGTCCACGACCCGCTGGAGCACCGAGCGTTCCAGTCCGTCCAGGAGCCGTACGGTCATCTCGGGGCGCCGGGCGCGGAAGGCGGAGATGACCGGGGGCAGGAGGACGGCCGCCACCGAGGGGAGGGTGGCCAGCGACACGGCGCCGCGCTCGCCCGCCACATAGCGGCCCAGCTGGGCGAGGCCCGCCCGGTGTGCGGAGAGGATCTGGTCGGCGATGCGCAGCGCCTCTGCCCCGGCGGGGGTGAGTTCCACATTGCGGGTGTCGCGTTCCAGCAGCCGCATGCCGAGGGTGCGTTCCAGATCGGCGACCGCCCGGCTCAAGGAGGACTGGGACACATGCAGTTCGGCGGCCGCGGCGGTGAAGCTCACCGCGCGGGCGACCGCGGAGTACGCCGTGAGCTGGCGCAGAGTGACGTCCATGGTCGGCGAGCGTATGCGGGAGCGCCGCCCGGGGGAACTGTTGCGCAGAACGCATGGATAGATCTGTGTTCGATGCTGGACGCGGATCTTTCGCCGCTCCGACACTCTTCGGCAACACCTGACCGGACGAGGAAGCGAGCGGCCCATGCTGGCAGCCCTGGGATTCTGCACGATCGGCGGCCTCCTGCTGCTCACCATGTTCAAACGGGTCTCGGTGCTGGTCGCCCTCGTGCTGACGCCGGTGGTCACCGCGGTCATCGGCGGTTACGGGGACGACCTCGGCCCGATGGCGCTCGACGGGCTGTCCCAGGTGGCCCCCACCGGCATCATGATCGCCTTCGCGGTGCTCTACTTCAGCCTCATGATCGACGCGGGGCTCTTCGAGCCGCTGATCCGCGCAATCCTGCGCATCGCGAAGAACGATCCGCTGCGCGTCACGGTCGGCACGGCCGTCCTCACCATATGCGTAGGGCTCGACGGTGACGGCTCCTCGACCTTCCTCATCTCCATCTCCGCGCTGCTGCCCGTCTACCGGCGGCTCGGCATGAGCCGGCTCGTGCTCGCCGGGGTCGTCGCCCTCGGCGCGGGCGTGATGAACCTGATTCCCTGGGGCGGCCCGACCGCGCGGGCCGCCGCCGCCCTCAAGCTGGACACCCCCGACATCATCACCCCGCTGCTGCCCGCCTTCGCGGCGGGCATCGTCTGGGTGCTGTTCGCCTCGTACGCCATCGGCCGCCGGGAGCGCGCCCGGCTGGGCGCCCTGACCGCGCCCGACCCGGAGCCGGTTCCGGCGGCGGCCACCGGCGACGGCCCGGGCACGCCGCGGGTGGCCGCGCGGGCGGGCACCGCGCTCACCGTCTTCAACCTGCTGCTCACCCTGGCCCTGCTGACCGGCCTGGTGCTGGAGATCATGCCGCTGCCGGTGCTGTTCGTGCTCGCGTTCGCCATCGCGCTGCTGGTCAACCACCCGCGCTGGGAGGACCAGCAGGCCCTGCTGGAGAGGCACGGCAACAGCGTCGTCCTCGTCACCACCATGATCTTCGCCGCCGGTGTGTTCACCGGCATCCTCACCGGCACCGGCATGATCGGGAAGATGGCCCAGGCGATCGTCGAGGTCATCCCCGACGGTCTCGGCGGGCATCTGCCCGCGTTGGTCGCCGTCACCAGCATGCCGCTCAGCCTCGTCTTCACCCCCGACGCCTACTACTTCGGCATCCTGCCCGTGCTCGCCGGAACCGCCGACTCCTTCGGCACCGACCCCGCCGAGGTCGCCCGCGCCGCCGTCCTCGGCCAGATGACCACGGGTTTCCCGCTCTCCCCGCTCACCGCCGCGACGTTCATCCTGCTCGGCATGAGCGGGGTGCAGCTCGGCGAGCACCAGCGGTTCATCTTCCGCTGGGCGTTCGGCACGACGCTGGTGATGACCGCGGTCGCCATGGCGACGGGTGCGGTGCCGCTGTAACCCGTACGTGCTCCGTCCGTGCCGCCACCACGCCCCGAGGAGGAGCCTCCGCGATGCCATCCGTACGCCGACGCCAACGACGCCACGTTACGTCCGTGAGTCTGCTGACCGTCGCGCTGACCGCGGCGTCCCTCACTCCCGTCGCCGCGGCGGAGAGGGCCCTGCCGCCGCCCGGATTCCACCACCTCACCTCCGTCCAC
>Ga0307508_10002763_pt1 | contig 18284 bp, 19 predicted proteins | sample 9_EM_MG_FD_203089 | JGI IMG/M metagenome (GOLD analysis project Ga0307508, IMG submission 203089) | Populus trichocarpa ectomycorrhiza microbial communities from riparian zone in the Pacific Northwest, United States - 9_EM | ecosystem: Host-associated > Plants > Roots > Unclassified | place... | reverse complement strand
TATTAGTATATATTCATGATGTATGCCAACTACTGAGACTTTCTAAATTGTGGTTGTGGGGATCGAGAAGGTTGAGTGAGGGCATCATGGGCAGTTGTACCTGGGTGTACGGAAACTTTTGGCCTACTATCATATCTAAATGGAAAAATGAGCGCTCCAGATGTGGGTGACCCGAAGTGCGTTCATACCCCTGCCGATTCTGATATTGCCCTAGTGCAAACCAGTGCTAGTGGCGCTGACGCGCGCCAAGACGGTGTTTACCGCCGGAAAAAGTGTGCCTCTTAAGTGAGTTATTACGTATATATTGCAGTCGATCGAGTGTTGGCGAAAAGTTGGTGCATATCTATCTACCCTGATATGACTCGTATGGACCGAAGATTATCTTTTTTTTTGTTCAATCACACTCGCATAGTTACAGCATATCTGGACTTGTGGACCCAAGAGTTGTGTGGATTTCTTCCCTTGTATCACTTCCTGTTGTGTGCTCTAACAGTAGTAGCCGTAACCATCGTTGAGTATTTTTCAACGAAAGAGGAATGGGGGGACCTACCTGCCCCTTTACTGCGCCCCACTTCCCCCACCATCCGGATTCTCTCCGGCGCCCCATGGCTGCCAACCTTTACTCATCGATCATGCGATTGGGCGCGGCCGGGCAGTCTGGGCCATAGAAAAGATGGCGGACGGTGGTACTTGGACGACTGAGGACGACCTCAGCCCGGGCTGTCCAGTCCTCCCCAGGACTGGCTTCGACGGAGCATCAACACCCCTGACCAGCGTAGGGGTGTCCCAGTAAGGAACCCCCGCAATCCGCAGATAGACACATATAGATAGTAGATACACAGTTAGACTGTCCGTCGCTTCACTCCGTAGTTACATGCACCGCTCGCGAATTCTGCTTCACTCCGGTTGACGGACTTGTGGGACGGCTTAGCTGTACATATGGTTCCTGCCCCCTGTCACCCCCGGCAAAGAGAAACAGGAGGCTATATACAGGAGTGTGTCGATCTCCCATCTGGGTATTTTGTAGTCAGGCGGTTGTGCTCGGCGTGCGGTGTAGTCTAATTTCAATATCTTACTGTGCGGTTGCAGCGTTGCGGACGGAAGGCTGGATGGCGTGTGCCAATCACCCGATGCGTGTCGAAAAGCCTGTGTAACATCAAGTAACTACCCCTCACAGACGAAGGAGCACGGGATTGCGCCCGGATTACGCTGCTGCCTTCCGTATTCGCCTCACGCCCACGACAAACAACCTAAACAACCACAACCGGACAGTGTTCTTCCAGCGCCCGCGATTACAACCTAAACAAGTACCACCAGTCGTCGGCCACGCCGTACCGCAGCCCGTCACCGTCGCGTATCCATGTCGTTCGGTTTCAGCATTGGGGACTTCATCGCCGCGGGCAAACTGGCAATCAATACATACGCCCTCCTCCAGGACAGCACAGGGTCTTCAGCCGACTACCAGAGTCTGAAGCTCATACGGAAATCCTTCGGGGAGACCGTCGCCACCGTGGAGACTGAACTCCAGTCCGCGAATTCCAATCCCTTGCCGAAGTCGCTCGTCAATGCGGCCAAGATTCACCTCAGCGAGTGCTCTCAACTACTACAGAATTTTGACGAAATCGCCAAGAAATACGATGCTTGTCTTTCGCCTAGAGGATCGGGGCGGAAGGCGATAGATACCTGGCGAAAGCTGAAATGGGGCGGCGTTAAAGATGACACAAGAGAGCTATTTCGCCGCCTCCAAACGCACATCGAGGCGGTAGAGATGCTGTTCAACTTCAACAATTTGTTAGTTATGGCTGGGGCGCCAAGTGCAAGAGCTAATCGGTTTGTTTTGCACGTGCAGGCAGACACTACGCCGGACGGACAAGAGAACGGAAGAGATCTGCGCCGCCTTGCAAAGCATGCAACTGGCAAAAGTCCCAAAAAGTCTTGATTGGAGCGACAACAAGCCCATCAAGTTCATAGATGGGTTTGACAGAAGGATCACACTGCCGTACGAGTGGTGTACTACATGGCAGGTACTAGCCCGTTCAAGCAAAGCTGGCAGGTACGAAGCTTACGATACGTGAGGCATTTCACGAAGCACTAAGTGGAGGCTTCCGAGGCGAGCCAGAAAGCGCGTGGGTCGACAGCGGTTCATTCGAAATCCTTGACGAAGACAATGAAGCCGCATTGATAACACGGGAAAGCTGGGAAGACACTATATCACCGGGCAAGTTGCTTTCTATGGCTATGCTACTGAGAACGCAGGGAACACAATCACAAACAGAGCAGGAGTGCCCCACTTGTCAAGTTGTGTACAGAGGTTATGACAAGTGCAAAGACCTTGAAAGGGTTCGATGGTAACCGCATCTCCGACAATTCTGTTCTCCAATGCAGACCTAATAATAGTGCGTACCGCAAAGTATCGCATGTGGGACCTGGTTTCAAGTATCGTCCGAGCCACGGATCACGCAGCTTTCGGAAGACGACAGTGTTCCAGTTCTAGACGATGCAAAATCCACGCGGTTTCGACGTTGGCGTGTGTTGCCAGAGCAACCGGCTGATTTGACCGGCTCGCTGCCACGGTATGTGGGTTCCCCTTCAAAAAAAAAATGGTGGCGAATAAGCGCTGTCGTCTGGCAAGATCGATACCGAGCTGAGTATTCCAACCCGGCGATGATGATGGTGGCTAATGGTGGCGTCTGGTCCTATTCGATAGCATGTAAGTCCTTCCCAACTGGAGATAATAGTGGCCCCGACTAAATGGTGCCGTCTGGCTTGATTAGAGTCGGTAGGTCGGGCGGCGGTGGGAATCGGGAAGCAGCGTGGATTTGTTGCAGAGCCTATAGCAGAAGAGACCACTACGGGGGTCCCTGGCTATATGCAACGACACAATTCTGCTTGGACTGTGGGCACGCGCAGTGTATGAATTGCCCTGCGTACATGTTGGGGGGGGAGTAGGTCACCGTCTTGGGACAGACCTGGGCGGAGGGCAAAGGTGAGCCCGCAACGCGCCGCCATTGCACGGACAGAGGACAGGAACCGGACAAAATGTGTGCCGCCATAGCCTACATAGGCGGAATGCGAGTATGATTAAACGAAAGAAAAAAAAGTGAGAGCGGGTCACCGCCCAGCGTTAAGGCAGGGAGGGGCTGAGACTTAGAGAAACCTAATTTTATGCTCAGTACACCCCTTCCGGCCTTGAAATGTTGAGATTACACCCGTCGATTTTCTTCAGACGGACGGACAGACGGAGCAGAGGGTGGTTGGCCAGTGGAGAGCGTCAAGCAGGTTAGGTGCATGTTTGTTTGTTTTGTCATCAATCACGCGCGATATCTATATCATGGCGATACACGCGGTCTGTTTCCGTCCACTGTCTTGTTGGCTCGTTGTGGCTCTCCCATTTCCCTCCGCCCTGGCTGTCCCAAAAAGGATAGAGCGCACCAAGGATATATCAAGGAAACCGGCTCCTAGAATCCTTACTCATCGTCCGCGTGGGCCATGAAGCAAGGCGTGGGGAGGAACAGCTGCTGCCCCTACTCCTCGGCACCAAGCTCCTCGGCCTCCTACTCCTACCTCCGCTCTCCTTCCCCCCCACCCCAGGAGCCCCCACCCCGACGCCTCACCCTGGCCGTCTTCCAAAGCCCCGCCTCCCCACATCCGTGGTGGAGAGGAAGCTCAGAACCGCCCGTCTGCACCTCGCTTCGCATGGCAAGGCGGGGCAGAAGTAGATCTAAACCGAGTGACAGCTATGATTCGAGAAAGTCGCCGACAAATCACTTACGAAGGTAAAACATCTCCACAGCCGACACGACTGGCCGCGTCCAACACCACCACCCGCGGGTGCAGGTGAGCGGGGCAAGGTGTCTTTCTCCGCGGGCGGCCCATACCATCCCGATCACGAAGGGGGGATAATGGCGCTGGCACGCGGCGGCGGCGTTGGAGGGAATTCCGTGCGTCTACATTCAACGTCGTCTCATCGCCCGCTATGAAATTCCGAACCTTTCGGCACGAGGTGAAACACCACCTGTCCGCTGGAGGCTGGAGCGAAGAACACATCGCTGCGACGGCGGGATGGAGGCAGCTTCCGCTCTTAGCATGCGTACTGAGCTGCGCCGACACTCTCGCGAAAACATTCCTTTCCCCGAGGGCGTCCCAGCGAGTCCCCCGATTCGCGCGCTGTTGTTTTCCACCAGCCACCCCTCCCCCACAGGAAAGTTTCCGGGTGGAGCAAAGGGTGCTTCACGGTTGACGAGGTGGGTATGTACGCACCAGCTTCTTGCGGGCAGAGCCAGTCACGTGGAGGGCCAGACCGATCGCCAGGTGTTTCTCCCCGCGAATTTCCTCTTCCGCCGCAATTAGGCAACAATAGTGTTTTCCGGAAGGTGCAGGGATTCCCACTCCGTCCATCACTAATCATTTTCTGCAGTAGCAAGCACCGATAGGCGAGGGACAGAAAAGGCCCACTTTGGTGACCACGGTGCAGTCATGTTGGGGAATGGTCGGTTCTCGCGATTACTCACGTCGGCCCCGGAGCATGGAATATCTACCGACTTGACGGTCAGGCATCCATTTCAATCCCGCACGTGGTGCGAATGAAAGGGGTGAGCAGGTGAGTAATCCCACGGGTCGTCACGGCAGGCCGATAAGTAATCCATCCGGCAACACAGATTGGCTGACCTCCTTGGTGCGTAATTGCCCAACCCTGTTCCTCCGCGTAGGGCGCCCGTCCCCCGGCCGGAGGAGCCGAGGCAGGCGACAAACCACGCGCTAAATTAATCCCGGAGACAATGTGCACGTCTGCTGTACCTGCAGACAAAGATGGTTGGATGGGCAGGCACGAGAGCGCTGGCGAGGCCGCCCTCGTCCGACGGAAAGCGGCGGAAAGGGGCGGAAGGGATGCTCCACAGCGACCGCGCGACTCCTGCGGCGATTGTGCTGTTGCTGGGCCCGCCGAAGTGCGGACAGACACAACTGGGCGCCGACGCTCGCCTGACTGGCAGCTGCAAACCAGTGGCCCGCTGGACTACCGCCAACCGCAGTCAATTGGCATCTCTCCCTCCTGCACGTGCAGAGCTTGGATGCCTCCGAGCGCTGTGAAGAGTATTCCCGCGATGCACGGCGTCGCGGAGGTCGAGGCCGCGTCCAGCCCCAGCGGTAGGTAGGATGCACTTTTACGGTTGGCCGATTGTCGATTTATGTGCCGCGCACCCGCATACGCGGGACGTTACTGACCGGTAGTGGCAGCACAGGGGCAGCATAGGGGCAGGGGCAGCCATCTCGGTACGTAGTAGCACCAACAGAAGCGCCACCTCGAGTGGCAAAGTAATCAGGCTGCAGCATAGGTAATCACCCAACAGCCAGTCTGTCGTGCAGCGGGTACGTATCCCGGCACGCGGAGCAAAATTCACGGCGGACACCTCTAATATGGAGACCCTCAACAGCGCTCGAGGCGGAAAGGAGGTATAAAGACGTGAGCTCTTCCCGACGGGAAATCCTCCTCACCAACAGCGCCAAATCCTCCACATCGACCGCCATCCGCCATCCGCCTCCCACATCAATTCACCGCCTCGAACAATCTCCTCCTCCACCGCTCCCACATCACTTCACCGCCCCGAACAATCTCCTCCTCCGCCACAATGCAGTTCAGCACCGTCGCTCTCGCGCTGCTCTCGCTCGGCAGCGTAGGACTGTGCGCGCCTTCTCCCGCGCAGCCGTCGGGCTTGCCGCTGACGCCGGAGCTGATCTTGGCGATCGAAAAGGGGTCCGTGATCAAGGGCCCGACTCCGATGAAGCCGGCTGTGGAGCGTCGCGAGGCCGCGGCGGATGCCCTCAAGAAGTTGTCGAAGCGCGCGGACTGCTACGACGGCGCGACGTTCTACAGCAACGACTTGAACAACCTCGGCAACTACCTGCAGACACGGAGCGACAACGTATACTTGCCGAAATCGTCGGTTTACTCGTGGTCGTGGGGCTCCGTCAAGCTCTGCCTGTACAACAACTACGTCTTCGAAAACACGCACGTCAGCTTCTGGGAGATGGGCTGGGGCCTCCTGTCCGTCAAAAACCAGTGCTGCCTCACCAACATCTGCTCCGGCGGCAAGCAGCAGGGCCACGGCGACTCTGGCCTCGCCGTCAACATCGTCGCCATCAACGCCGGGCAGTCGTGCTAGGCGGGAGGCGAGAGCAGTTCGGGGCGGGGGGACACTCCGACGAGATGGGCGGGCGGAGGGCGATGGGAGAAGGTGGAGGATGCAGATCGTGTATGTGCGGGTATATTTGGAATTTATGTCGGGTGTGTAGCTGTAGTTAGGAATCGTCTATAAATGCATCTGTTAATTGCCACCCCAGCCTTGAGCAGTCCCTCCTTTTTTTTTTCTCCCGAGCGTGATTTGATGCCTGCCTAATATGTATGAGACAAGCGCCAAAACCTGTGGAGCAACTGAACCATCGCCTGGCAACAGCCGAACACGCGAACCACGTTCGCTTACAGTGTGTACACAACCGCTGCCCTAGACCCTAGGCCCGTTACGAACTAGTTAATAGGTTAGTCAAGCGCCACAATCATAAACCGACTACAAGCCAAACATCTTGTTTAGGCGCGTACTATTTTGCAAAGCAGCCTCATTTGAAGAATTATCCACAAGTGCAGACACATTCCTCTAAACCACGCCCGCATCAGTCATTTGATCGATAGTAAGGCGTCGGGCACTAACTCACTAAGTGGGCGCTAGCGCACTAGCGCACTCTAGGCCGCCAGCAATATCTCATGCGAAGACATTTCCGGCAACCAAGCGATCATAAATATCTGCAGCTTTTGCCGCAGATGCACGTCTCCACGTTTAGAGGCCCACCTCGGAGTATGCTCTTTGCTACAGCAATTGCACAGTCTTCATCTACCCCCTAGCCATAGTGATGGAGGGACGGAATGCCGCCGACTTGATACGAACGGGACAGCCTTGGTAGGTCATCGCTGAGCACAGAGTAGCGGCCGGCAAGAACTGTGCGCCCCCGACTATCAAGATCTGCTCCCCATTTGATTTCGCTACAGACAGCCTTCCGTGGCAGAATGCGGGAACTACAAAACGAAGGACTGTCATCGCCTTATCCCCACGGCAGCATCGTATTCCGCGCTGGAAGTGCGTCTGTTGCCAACCACCTCCTATTCCACGAAATGGGAGGGATGGGAACCGTAGCCGGCTGGAAGGCGGCGCACACCTTTTTTTTCCCTTTCTTCCGATGTTCCTTGCGCCAGCATTTGTATCCGATGTCCGCAACCGGGAGTAGACCCCCCAAAGGTGAGAAGAGCAACTCTGGCTCCCGAAAGTCAGAATAAGGAAATGAAGCCGGCCTTTGCAAACTATTCCGCGTTCCAGCACCGGCACAAGTCGCGAGCAACAGCTTTTGTAGCCACCGCGAGATGAAACCACCGTCCGGAGGCCCAAAGAGAGGCGGCTACAGTAGTCGTGACGAAGCTGGCGAAGGGTAACTGTTGCGTGCTTGCGAAGAGCCCCGTAGAGGAAACTCGGTAAGGAGCACCGAAATGGGACGGCGAGTGATGCTATTAGGGGGGAGGGGGGGCACGGAGTCGGTCCTGATGTGTCTAGAGACTGGAAAGGATGAAGCACGAGGGAGCAGGGAGTAGCAAAACAATCCGCATCATGAGCCAGCACTCCTAGTGCACTACCCAGTAAAATGCTTTCGAAGTTCTTTTTTTTTAATTCATTAATCGCATGCAACCTATCATGGCGATGCTGCTTTCGAATATTTCGTACTGTGCAGTGAAGAGGGGGTAAAATAAATATAGTGATAGAGTCCTGTAAGGGAACACATTATATCACCGAGAAACAGTCAAGCATGCGTTAACATTCAATTTGATTCAGCGTTAAGTCGAGCCGATATCACGCCAACACACTCGCATGGTATTGCTATCACATATCCTTATAATCTTACGGGACGATATCGCTGCCATTCACTTCCCCCCCTCACTATAGTACATTCCAAGTTTTCACGCAGTACAACACCCCTCCTCGCGGGCCAGTAAGAACCAAAGCAAAATTTCCTGTGCGCCTACTATTTGTGCAAGATAACCATTGAAGAAAATTTGGAGTTTTGGTACTGCACATTCTCGCACTTCTGTTCGACGGGTTTAGCAAATTGAATACCACTAAACCACACCCTCATCAGGCTGAAGTTGGCAGTGGAGCTGCCGGAGGAGTGTGCCGCGCTTGCCAGCGCTCTGGAGATAGCCGCAAGGCGACAGACAACGCCGGAGAGGACCACGATCTTCACACATGCCCAAGCCGCCATTAAGCGGATAGCCTCAGAGAAACCTGGTCTCGGCCAGAGGTACACCATCCAGGCCAAAAAGCAAATCGCGGCGGCGCTTCGGAAAGTCAGACCGGATATTCCCGTTGAGATCCGTTGGTGCCCTGCCCACAGGGGTATTCAGGGACATGACAGGCAAGCAGCGTGTTGGAAATGCTTCTCGCGGCGTTCTATGTATTGGGGTGCCGAGACGGCCTTTGGATTTGGTGCTTGTGCCTTAGAGGTTGTTGGGAACACGATTACGCAAGATGCAAGAGCGGGGAAGCGCAAGAGTGGGATATCTGCTGCTCCGCCGGTGCTTCTCTTTCTGTTACACATACTTGTTCAATACACCCTGAAAACCAAACTCCACTGCCAATCGATATTCTTTCAACACAGCGTCCAAACAGAGCGGTATCTGGGTGTCCGAAGTGGCTGGCCGGCTGGTTTCACTAGCTGAAAACCGGGCATTGTCTTACGGGTAATACCTCCATTGGACAAAGAATCGCCCACAGCCAAGTGTTATTGGTGTCAGTGTCGGACTGAGACTCGGAGGCGCCTCTCCAAGTGCTGCCCACACTGGAAGCGCCAGCAGAAGATTCTGTGGACGGAGGTGAGGAAGCAGACTGGGAGAAGTAAATATCGGTTTAAGATCCGGGATCTCTTTGCGGATGAGCGTTGCAGTCAGGCGATTTCGGACTTCCTTCGGCCACGGATGTGGGACGAAGGACAGGGCTGCACAGGGCTGATGAAGACGTCATGAGCGAGACAGCGGAGCTGGAGCTCAGGGAGCGAGAGGAGCAGGAGAGGAGGCTAGAAGCCGGAGAGGAATGAAGCCTAGGAGGGAGCGATGAGTTTTGCGTGTATATTTTATTTTGGGTCAGGCCAGGGCGGAGGGCAGGGAAGAGCTACAACAAGACGAAAAGGCAGAGGACGGAAACGGACTGTGTGCATCGCCATGATCTAGATAGATCGCATGCAACCAATGACAAAAAAAAACACCCTCAAGTGACATCCGCTTTGCAGCCACATCGGTGCCAGACTCCACTACATGAGGACAAAAGGCAGACAAGAGAAAGAGGGCGAGGTGGGTGGTATGGCTCCACTATTTCATCCGCAGCTTGAAATTTCGCCGTGACGTGTTTGGGGTCTGCGAGCAGCCTGTTGGGTTTGCGCCCAGTGGCATCGTCTATGCTGAGTTCCGTGAGCTGATGATAACAATCGCAGATATGGGGCTCACCTGTTCGCCTCGCTGAGGAATGGGCGGCCGTCTGCGGAAGTCACCGAGCCATGTCGGTTGGCGCTCCTCCAATGAACAGCAGAAGTCAAGCCATCAGTGAGCGCGGTGGCGATGTTATTGCCCAAGAGGGAGGAGGCATGGGGAGTGTCGATAGTTAAAAGCGGAGGAGGATGGGGTTGCAAGTACCCCGAAGGGGGGTAGACTGCAGTCCGCAAGCACAGCATATAGCCGCGAGTTAGGGTGCAGTACACACCCCGTATATCAGCCTGGACGGTGTTGGCGTTGGCGAGACACCCCAAATGCGATCCACCACTCATGACAAGAACGCCCGCCATAAACGCGTCCGTTGGGATGATATATCTCATGGGGATCTCGAATACTGGCGCCACTATTCGCGGCTCGTCCCGTCCCCCGGGGCAGATACGCATGTACAGCCATTGATACGAGATAGCAGTGCTTAACCTAGCATACAACGCACAAGCAAGCTATCCTCAAACTCCCAATCACACCGTGTCAATCAGCTGCCTCAGCAATAGCTGCACCACCAATGGTGTTTTCGGTTCTCGGTCTTGTCGCTGCGGGACCGAGGTCCACACCGAAGCAGAATCTGCAACCCTCCCCAAACTCAATCGTTGTAACTCCCGGAGGCTTTCCCCGAGGGTCATTAGAGCGAGTCTTATGGATGGCAGGCTGTGCTAGCTGCAGTTAGTCTCGATGTGATTCTTTCCGGCGAGACTGTGCCCAACACAACAAATCGACTGCCCACCGAGCGTCACCAAGTCGGCCGTGTTCCGCCGGGGCCCGCTGCAAACGCCTGCAAAGGTCGGTTGGCGGAGAATCCCCGCTGGCTGGCTTTCCGTCCGGCACCTCGGTTCCGACGGAGAAGGAAGGCCATGCGTGCCAGCAATCTTCCCATGCGCAGAGTCGGGGGAAACAACCCATTCAATCTCTCCGCTTCCGGCGGCGACGAAGCCCATAGACGGAAACAAACACAAAAACAGAGCAGGGGAACCGCTCGCCAGTAGATGATGCCACAATCACTTTACTTCCCCCAGTCCGACCAGGTTCGCGGACAAGCGGCCGATACCTCTTTTGCATCGAGTGACTCGCAGCGAGACGGATTCCTCCCCGACGGAATACCCGCAGCCCAGCTCACGTCGGCGCAAACACCCGGAGTAGTAGCCCTGCCTCCCCGCCGGACTCGGTGGCAACCATGCCTATAGTGCGTGGGTCTGGAGACAGGGCGATGTCCGGTAGGATAGTCTCAATCAACCCACGGACTGGGGAAAAGCCTCTGAGGAATGAATGAAACCAGCGAGGGTGTTCCAGGTATCGAGGATACCAGTGCCGCCGAAGAGAATGAGATGCAACGGCTGGTGCGATGGAAGATGCCGCACTCGTTTGGGCTGCGATGGATCCTGCTGATAATGGCGGCCACGCATTATCCGCTCGCGAGCATGGCGTATCACCCGGCCAGCTGCGCACATCAGTTGTGAAAAGGTCACGATATGGATATATAGGTAGAGATGGTAGACAGTAGATTCGATAGCCCTCCTCTTTCCAGGCGGCAGAGACATCTCTATATACATGATCGTTTCCGACTTCCTCCGTGCCCAGTTTCTTGCCACCAAAGGCACCCGACACAGAATCCGCATGGACTGCCTCTCTGCGTAGTCGCCACCGTCTTATGCACTGACGCGCGGTGTCGCCACCGTCTTATGCAATGACGGCGACGGCTCATCTTCTCATCTTGACATCAGTAACGAAGCGGCCGAGGGCGCGATGGCCCAGGTGACGGAATGTGCTCTACTGGCAGCCTCGCTCGTCGTCTCTTGCGGTGCCGCGGACACTCTTCTCGGCGTGGCGTAGTCCTACCGAGTATGCGGCAGCGCCGCGGGCCTACGGTGGACGGACGGTTAGGGACCTGCATTCGGTTCAAGCTTTCGCACAGGACTCTTTGCAATGATGGTGTCCTCTGTCCCGCACCTCTAATCCATCCAATCTCGCATGCAACATCGTTGCCGCCGCTTCTCATGCACAGGCTCCGAGACTTCCTCATCTCACCGAACCATCTGCCTGCACTCCTCTGGCTGCAGTCGACGTTCCCAGACGGCCAGCAGCTGTCAATGGCTTACCGTCGCTTGCCCATTCGAGTGCGAGATACACTCAGTCACAGCCGGTGGTGATGGATAACCGACCGTTTAGTTTCGCATCCCGCCCGGATCCCCGCTCGATGCCATGACTGGCTTGAGGAGGCGGGGAGTCCCTTTCGCACGGGGCAAGTGGCGGAGCGCACAAGCGATGCGGGCGCCGCCCTCTCACGAGCCGCCACCGCCGCTGCTGCCAATCGGCCGTCTCAAAAGCGGACGGAGGGCCGCCGCGCTGGCCAGTCCGCGATCGCTTGCGGGGTAGACGAGGACCACCCCACGGCCACGGCTCTGCGGCTCCAGCCTCTGTAGAGTGCGGATGCCTGCCCGTCGGAATTGCGCTGGCCGCAAATGGCTGGCGAAATCGCCCGCCGGTGCGAATGGGTGGGGATGTGGGATTGATGGAAGTCCAGAAATTCCCATGCGGTGGAAAGCCCACGCTCGCCGGCCCGGCGTTGGGCGCTGTGGGGTGGAGGCAGCCCCGTGGAGATGTGGGCAGCGGCGTAAGAGCGAGCGACAACCCGCAGTGAACCCCCACAGCCTGGCGATAGGCAGCACTCGGAACCACGTTTCGATCCGCTGGCCGTGCTCGACTGAATTGAGTTCTGCAGGCAGCATGGGTGCTATCGGCCACGCAGTGCAGTCACCGCCTCGCAGGGCCAGCGGCAATGCACTCAATCGCTCGTCACTGCTGCAGCCTCGCCCCCTCCTGTGTTCCTACGCCTCGCCGGCCCGCCAGCGTGGCCGCAGTCAGGCTCCGCGAGGCCGCGGCGGAGGAATGACGCCAGCTCGCGATTGACCACCTGGCCGACGGCCTACGGGGTACGGCCGGCCACCTCGCCTCCGACTCCGCCGCAAAAAAAACCAGACGCGGAGAGCAAGTGAGAGCTTGTATATACTTGGGGCACACATTCCTCACGCAAGCTGCATGATGCACGGCAGATCGAGCCTTGGTCCGGTCCTCTCTGTAGCCATTGGGTGAACGATGAACGATGTACGGTGCATGGAGATCCCCTCCGTTCGGTTGGGTTGTTGCGGGACGGTGTACTGCTGCGCTACGCAGAAGCTGCAATCGCATGAAGCAGTGGCTGGCGTAGGTACACGGGCGGTGACAGGTGGCGGTGCACACTGCACGCACTTGCCACGTCCAGGCCCAATTCCACACTATTCCCGTGTCGGCAAGCCCGGCTTCGCTGTGCGTGCGGGGGTGGTGTTAGTGGCGGCGGCAGCGGGTAGCGAAATGTCCACCTGCGAGCTCGCAGCTTGGAGGAGTGACGCTTAGTCAGCGGGGCTGCGCTGAGGGAACGCATGCGGTCAGCAGTTGGTAGCGATCTCCGTCGCAGGGAACGAACCAGTGAACATACCCCGCTTCCACTCTCTCACTTCCACCTCGGAGAATGCGTGGTGCAGGACGAGACGAGAGCGTTGGATGGCCCCCCACCACCACCAACGAAGAACGGGCGGTGAGAGTCGACGTCACGTGCCGCCTGCCGCCTCCGCCCACATCATCCTGCAGCTCGGCTGTGGTGGAGGTATCTGCTGTAACTAGAAGAGCAGCGCGGCGCAGTGGTTGGCGGACGGATCGCCGTGGTACATTGCATCTCGACTCGCTTCGCCAGCGCGGAGAAGAGAGATGTGTGCGGAGCGCAGGCAGGAGCATCACCGCTCACCCGCGCCAAGCCACGACTGTTGGAGAAGGTCCAGCTACCCCGCTATCCGACGCCAAAGGGAGAAAGAGCTCCCCACTGCTGCTGCCGCCAGCTGGGGGAAAAGTGGGGAGCTACCCCTCTCTCGCCCTGGCGCGCGAAATAGAGTGAGGGGAAGCGGGAACAAAGGCGTTGCGCCAGCGTGGAGAGAGAGAGAGCGCGCGAGATCCTGACGATTCCGCAGCTCTGCTCTGCGCTGAGACTGGCTCTTCGCTGTCCGCCATCCACCCTCCGTACCAGATCGCAGATTGGTAGATATCTCCACAGCAGGAGAGCAGCCAGCCATCCAGCCATCCAGCCAGCCCTGCGTCCACCACACGACGACAACAACTCATCCGTTCAGGGACCAGCATTCAGCATCAGCGTCAGCATCATCATCAACAGCAACGGCATCCGTTGATTCGACGGGAGGGGTTTTTTGCGCGCTTTTCCCATTGATCGTATTTTCTTTTCCTTTCTTCGCTTGCTTATAGCTCCTCGCTTTTTTCGCCACATCCAAGGATTCCCCCAGCTCTTCTCTCTCCCACTCTCGCTTCTTCGGTGCCTCCGCTCGGAGCTGTCTGTCCTCTTCCTCGTCGGAGACATAAAGGAAACCTGCGATCCCTCGCCCGCTTGTCGCCATCACTGCCACCCAAAGGACAAGAAGTGAGCGTTGCGGACAGGAAGAAAGAAAAGGAGAACACGAACAACCGCAACCCCGCCGTCGCCGTCACCATCATCGTCATCACCGTCATCACCGTCATCACCAGCATCAGATTCATCATCGTCACCGACACCAACAGGAACACGAACGGGCGCTACCGTCCTACGCCGGCTGGGTTGCATTGCTGCTGCGAAGCGGTCACCGGACCGGCCAATCATCGCCGAGAAAGCCCCAGCAGAGGAGGGGAGGCGCTGCGTGCTGCATAGATACGAAATCTGTCGTGACGAAGAGCCAGTCGGTGGCGCAGCAGGAGAGAAAGAGCGAACGAGCGAACGGAAGAAAGAAAGATAGAAAGAAAGAACGAACGAAAGAACGAAAGAAGAGAAGGGAAGAGACGGGAAACCGAGACGAGAGCGAACCGACCGCGGTTACTTGCAGAATGGACTACCGGAGAGCTCGCTCGCCTGGGCGCGGTCGCCGGGACCGCCCGTCCATGATGGATCCGCACCGCTCGTCGACTGGCTCGCTGGGCCTCGACCTGGCCGGCAGGATGGATCCCGACAGGATGGCCTTGATGCCCGGAGGATTCCCGGAAGGCCCTGGAAGGGGGGGCGGCGGCGCAGCAAGAGAACAGCACAGCGACTACCTCCGCTACGGCAACCCCGGCATCCTCCACCCCGCGCCCCCTCCCCACGTGCTCGGCCACCACCACAGCCTCAGCGGCCCTCCCCCCGCCGCCCCGCTTCCTCCGCACAGTGGCCAGCCCACTCCGCGCTCAACCCATCCTCCCTCGCCCACCTCGTCGTCCTCCGACAATCTCGACTTCTTCAACGGCCGTCCTCCCCCGCACTACCTCCACCACCACCACGCTGACTACGCCGCGGCCCCGCCCCACGCTCCTCCACCACCGTCGCACGCTCCAGCGCCCGCCCCCGCTCCGCCGCAGTCAGCCATCAGGGGTGGCGACGGCAGTCTCGGTCGCCGCAACACGGCCGCAACCTCGAAGCCCGCGATCCACCAGTACTTCGACCAGCCCCCGCCCGGCGACTACCGGCTCCAGCGTCCGGGCGCCCACTCGTCCCATCCACGTGACCAGTCACCTGAGTCCGGCCCGTTCATGGTGATCCCGGGCTCGGGCGGCGCCGTGCACCGGTCCCAGACCTATCGGCCCGACAGCAGCGGCTACTCGGACGGCAGCTACGAGAGCGGCGACATCCGCAGCCGCGGCGGACAGAAGGGCTACCTGATCTCGGCCGGCCCGCCCCGGCGCCGGGAGCGGAGCCTGTCTCGTCGCGACTACGACGAGTGGACCGAGCAGGACAAGCAGGACGACTTCCTGCGCAGCCAGGGCAGGATGCTGGCCAGCAACCCCTCCGCGTCGAGCGGCGCCCTCGTCCGCTCTCGCTCGCGCTCGGACTCGCAGGGCCCGTCGAGCGCTGGCGGGGCCCTCGTCCGTCGTCGCCCCGACAACAGCGACGACGATGCAGCCGCCGCCGCGCCGCCGAACGGCACGATCCGCGTCGAGTATGGCGGGCAGGCGATCGACATCGCCTACACCGGCAGCAACGGGAAGCCGCTCGTCGGGAACATCACCATCAACACGACCGCCCGCACCGTCACCGTCCCGGACCCGCAGCTGTCCGCGCCACTGACGCTGCCGCCGGGCGTGCAGCCCGTCATGCTCCCGCCACCGCCCCCGGCCAGTGCCCATCCCAGCCAGCAGTTGATGGCCCTCCCCGCTCCGCCTTCTCGCCGGCCGCCCCGCTCCGAGCGCGACAGCGACGACACGGACTACTCGCACTCGCCTCCGGGACGCGACATGTACCGCGACTTCGCCAACATGCAGATCGAAGGTCCGCCGGGGCCCCGCCCCCCCCCCCACCACCACCACCAACACCAACACCAACACCAACACCAACACCAACACCCCCCACGTCCGCCGGTCATGCAGGAAGGGCCTCCGACACGTGGCCGCCAACCAATGATGCCTTCGGCCCCCGCCGCCCCTCGGGCGCCGTCGCGTGGAAGGGCGCCGTCGCTCGGAAGGGCACCGTCGCGTGGAAGGGTACCGTCGCTCGGAAGGGCACCGTCGCGTGGAAGGGCACCGTCGCTCGGAAGGGCACCGTCGCAGGGACGCGGACGCCCGTCATCCCCTCGTGCGCAGTCGCGCGGCCGAGCTCCATCCAACCCACCCCCGGCCGAGGACCCGCTCTGGACCAAGATCTCGCGCGACATCGTGTCGAAACGCGCGGTCCTCGTGCGAGGGTACGACTTCGAGGAGGAGCCGAACGCGATCATCGTCTTGCGGGTGCTGGACGAGCAGGAGATCGACGATCTCGTCGATCTCTCGGAGCGCATCCGCGACGGCAGGGTTGAGATCCGCCGCCAGCGCAAGCCCAGCGTTTCCTCCAGTGGCGGAGGCGGCGGCGCCAGCGCGGCCGGGAACAGCATCGCACGGAGACGCAGCACCAGCAGGCGGCGGCCACGCCCGATGAGCATCCACGGCTACCCTGGCGTGCCGCTGGGCCCCGGCCCGTCGAAGGAGCGGCCGCCGCCCGGCAAGCCGGCCATCGTCCACGCGCATCGCGGCCTGCCGGAAGCCCCGGCACCGCCGCCGCCGGAGCGAGAGCGGGAGCAAGGGATGATGGAGATGGCGCGCGCTCCCGCGCCGCCGCCGGTCACGGTGCAGCAGACCAAGGGTCTCCGCGAGAATCCGGACGCGCCGGGGACGTACGTCGGATACACCCGGAGGCCGCCACGGAGCGGGGCCTAGTGCGTTGTTCCCCGTTGTTTTCAAGGAAGCCGGATTCCGTTGCTGACAGGACGTAACTAGCCACCATTGAAGACGAATGCCGCGAGGCAAAAAAGTTTGGTCGCATGCTTGCAATCGTGGGTAGCGGGCGGATGTCTGCGATCTGATGAGGACTTTGTGGAAGGGATATATCTCTGCCTTTTTTATTTTTTTTTATTTTTCCGCTTTCGGTTTTGGACGGGAGGGGAATTGTTCTTTTTTTTTGTTCTTTTTTTTTTGTCTGGCTACCGATTGCGTTTTTTGCTCTTTGATCTCCTGCTCTCTGCGTTTTTGTCGGTCACGAATGAAGGAACGAACGAACTCTGATCACTCGTACCGCGTGGAAGTGAGTCCGTAGGATACATATCCAGTTGTCTGCTTCAACGACTGGCACCGTTGAAACGACCGACGCTACGGACCGCACCGCTCCCGCCGCCCGCCATCCTCTTCCTGCCAAAGGCGTCCATGACTAAGCCAGCCGAGTGACATACCGCAGCGAACTGTCGTGCACACTTGGCGAGGCGGATCGCCGCCTTAGCCACGCACGCAGGCCGATGCGATTGGCGGCGGTGACTCCCGCCCGTGTAGGAACGAGCACGCCGCTTGCTTGTGGCTGTTGACTCATAACCACCACGTAGTCAGTCAATGCGTGTGCGGATGGCGTGACACGATCGGATCGCCCCCCCGGCCGCTGCGAGCAGACTTGCCAACTGTTTCCTCCTCTCCCTTTCGTCCGCCCTCCCTCCCTCCCTTTCGCGTCCGCCCTCCGCGGCCTCCCGGCTCCTCCGATTGCAGCCCGAAACAGCCAGCCGGATCCAGCTGCGGCAGGAGGGCTCGCCCGGTCGCGGCCTGGTGGTCGTGTACCTACGTAAGTACCTACTCGGGTATGTTTTTGTTTTGTTTTTGGGTTTATTCGTACTCGCATAGATAACTACAGCCTCTTCTAGACCACGAGCGGGGCGCACCTTTTTTTTTTTGTCCGTGTTTTCTCCGCGCGCGAGGAGGCGGCACGCCCGCAAGTCCCCCCATTGCCCTCCACCCAAGAAGATGACATAAATGCACACCCCAGAAAGCCGCAAAGGAAAAAGAGTTCCAGAACAAAAGAAAGAACAAAGGAAACCGTATCCCCGGCCCCTATAAGTTGTGTATACTCCTCGCCCTGCAGATGGCCATGGAGGAGGGCGTGGGCGGGAACAGCGGCAGTTCCGGCCTCGCCACCCTCCTCTCTTCTTCTTCTCGCTCCCCTGTGCTCCCACTGCCCGGGTATGTGTGTACTGTGGGTGGATACACACCTGCTGGACGAATGCACATCCGCCGTCGGGTGCGAGCTGTCGCGCCAGCTGGGGGACGGGATTGGCGTGGCCTGGGCTGGACTGGATTGGGCTGGACTGGGCTGGACTGGGGCGCGCTGGAGTGGCCTGACTGCTCCCGGGGGGGGGGGGGGGGGGGGGTGGGGCCGCCA
>Ga0307508_10002762_pt1 | contig 18288 bp, 16 predicted proteins | sample 9_EM_MG_FD_203089 | JGI IMG/M metagenome (GOLD analysis project Ga0307508, IMG submission 203089) | Populus trichocarpa ectomycorrhiza microbial communities from riparian zone in the Pacific Northwest, United States - 9_EM | ecosystem: Host-associated > Plants > Roots > Unclassified | place... | reverse complement strand
CAAACACATCGACATCCTCCTCAACGACATCATACTCGTCACATCGTATTGTACCAGCTCCCACCGCTGTTCCTGTCACTCGGAGAGCTGTGCTAACCATGCCACAAAGCTCGCCGTTGTGCTCGCCACCTCCTACTAGCTATTGTCCTCGCCGCCGGCACCCTCATTGACATCGACTCATCACTGTGTATTCTACAACTTCCCGGTGTCTCTGTCACTCTGAGAGCTGTGCTAACCATGCCATAAAGCTCGCCATCATACTCGCCGTGTCGTACTCGCTATCGTCCTCACCGCATCTTACTCGCTATCGTCCTCGCTGCGTCCTACTCGCTCTCATACTCGTCGCGTCCTACTCGCTCCCATACTCGTCACGTCTTACTCGCTCTGATACTCGCCGTGTCCTACTCACTATCATCCACGCCGCCGGCGTCCTCATTGCCATCCTCCTTATAGTCTTCGTGCACATCGCGTCGTGCACATCGCGTCGTGCTCATCGCGTCATGTTCATCACGTCGTGCTCATCGCGTCGGGCTCATCGCGTCGTGTTGTATTTGCCAACTTTCCTTTTTTTCCGACACTCAGCAATGCTATGCGCGTCAAAAACAGTGGCGATGGATGTGACGCTGGGTGCTTGTGCTGGAAACGCGAAGTGTGGTAGTAGCATATATAGATGTACATTAGATATAGAGAATAGAACTGGACTGAGTCACTATGCCTGGAACCCGCTGCGTGTTTGTGAATGCGACGCAAGTATTTGCTGCGATGTTCCGTGCCTTGACAGCCAGCATAACGACGGTGCCATGACACGCATCGTCTGGATGCCATTTGCCCTGACACGGCTGCGTCCAGAAGGAAAATGCCCTGACACGGCTGTGTCCAGAAGGAAAATGCCCTGACACGGCTGTATCCAGAAGGAAAATGCCCTGACACCGTACGTCCAGAACGAAAATGCCCTTCCACACTCCGTCCGGTAAGCAAATGCCATGGCGTACTGCCTCCGGACGCACGGTGCTGTGGCGATCTGCGTCCGAGTTAAGCAGGTTGCATCTGAAACGTCCAGAGCGTCGAGTGCGTCCGGACGCTAAGGACGCAATTTTTTTTTTTCCTGATGTATCTCAACTCCCAGGGTTGTATACGGGAGGTTGTAATGGATTTCTATCAGTCACAGGCAGATCCTCAAGCGCTTTCAGAAGATGGACAACCATGCTGTGATTGCTGCTTTCGAAAATTGGGCTTCAATCCGGACAGCTGGATCGGTTATCCAGTAAAACATACTACGGCATTCCAAACTACCCACTATTCGAAGGATATTGAGGCCGGAAAAAATATTGGGACCACTGTGAACGTTGTACCCTCACCTAAGATATTGGCTGACTCAACATACCATATTTGTCTTGCTGTGCTTCTTGCTCTGGAGTGCCACAGAAGAAATCTGGTACTCAGCTGGAATGATCTGTTGGAAGAGAAGCACCTTTTACCTGACACTTGGATAGACTTGGCTGCCTCGAAAGCTCTTAGCATCCAAAGTGTGGAGGATCTGAGAAACCTTTCCTGTAAATTTCCACTTGGACGATAGACTGCCATTGGTAATGGACTGCCTCAAGTTCTAGCGGTCATTTAGGACACCATTTCGAAAGCAGATGTACCCCAGTACGCCCTTCAGATATCCGGTACAGCATATACCATTCTACCTGAAAAGCCATTATATGATACGGGACAGATCATGCAAGCACCTCCCACCATTGCTGAGAAAATGAAAGCAGCAACTGATGAGTTGCGAGAAGTAGATCTAGAGGCATGGGAAAAGAAGGAGAAGGTATGGGAGAGACAGACTGAGGCCCTAAGGAAATCGCGATCTCAGAGTGAGGCAACATGAGCCTACAACCACCAGAGTCAAGGAGGATTGCAGTCCATCCAACAGTCGGAAGCCTCTGAGCTACCAACACCTCCAGACAAGCGTAAGGAAGCTCTGGTCGCCTCGACAATAATAGCGCCAAAACGAAAAAGAGGGCGGCCTTTGGATTCAAAGAACAAACCAAAGAGGTTGGAGTAAAGATTGCATAAGTAAATACCACAAGATATTTTGCACACCTTTTTCTATCTACTTCTTGACACTAATGGGGTGCCAATAACCCTCCAGTTTTTTAGTTTTTTTTGTGTGGGTTGGGCTTTTACATGGGTGTAGACAAGCTGGTTGAAGTGGTTCCAGGCGTAAAATTTCAGAGTCAGGAAGTTTGCTGGGAAGTTGCTGAGACTGGGGTTTTTGGGGCTTAGACTTTTCCTTCCAGACCCTTAGTACTGGAAAATATTCATTAGAGATCACTAGCGTATTGATGAATAATGCTTATCATGGTGAAGGGTTGAGTGTGACTAATGCATATCAATCCTTGGCTACCAAAAGTTTCATAAGATTAGTTTGATTGTATTGTCCTGGCCTATGTGTCTGGCTATCTTGGAGTCGTGTTCTGATTCCAGGATAGTGTGGATAAGCTCACTATCCTTCGGGATCCAGACTATATACTTCCTGTAGAGTAGCCTGTTCTTGATTCTGAGGACCTCCAAGATCCTGACCTTTCAGTCCCTCTAGGCTACCTCACGAGGGCCCTCGGCTTCCTTCCTAGCCTCTCGGCTGTTCGGCTTCATTTCTTCTAGAGCCATCTCCACCAGTTTCTATACCTTCTGGTATTCTTTTTCATTTTTCCCTTTTTCTCTAACCTCCAAAGAGAATTCCTCTGACCATTTTCAGGGTAAGAGCACAAGTCGTGCTAATGAGCAAATGAATGTTCTACTCTGACGGTCTGATTCTGTGATGTGTCACGAACCTGGTGCGACAGGCTCCTTGGTGCCGGCGCCGGTGCCACTCTCACCCTTGTCGCCCTGTGTATCGTCCTCGTTTCCGCTGCCGCAGCCGCGGTCATCCTCCGTGCTTAGGCGCCTCGACTGATCTCCGCCATATCGCTCTGGTAGCAATATCCCCGACCGCTGGCCGGTCTAGACCTCTCTCCTTCATCTCCGTTATGTTACTTGCGCGTCCTTTCTCCTGTCCGCTACGTTTGTTGTCTCCCATTGATTGAGCTTGCGCATCCTTCTCCCATGTTCGTTACGAGTATTGTTTTCTCTTGATGAAGTTGTACGTCAGTCTTCCTTTCCTTTACTGTTACTGCTTGCGCGTCCTTTCTCCTGTTGCCGCGAATAGAGTGTTGGCCGCGCAGCGGCTGAGTGCGATCATGTGTTTTCCTTGGGTGCAGCGATCGAATCATGATGTTAGACGGAGGAACTGTGTCAGTCTTGCAGGCAAGCTGTGATTCCACAGAGGGAAGGAAAAGTATAAAGGAAGGGCGCGGTAGCTAGTCTGGAGATTCTTCTCCACACAATCTATTCTCTCCGACTCCCCCCCGACATTTTCGAACAGAACCCTTCTCCCCTGCCACCGTTTTCGATAAAATCCTTCTCGAAACGCTCCCTGCGTCTCGGCCTACAGTCTCATTAGCTGGATAGCCAATTTGCTCGAGTTCTGTTTTCGACCCCCCACCATACCGACCCTCCCTGAGTGATCGCAGCCTACGTAACTGCCCATCACCACCCCGGTCGCCACCTCCGAATATCTCTCTGGTTTCTTTTCTGTTTAAAAAGCTCCTGGTAGTGGCGCTCACGCGTCTCAGACCAAAGCCTCCCCGTGAGGAGAGCAATCCAGTCCCAGAACCACACCCTCAAGAGCAGAGGTAACACTGTCTAGTTGCCACCACATATTCGAAACCCAGCCACATTTACCCATCAAACGCGCCCGAGTGGAGAGCGATCCGGAGTCAGACAGTGACGAGATGGAATTCCAGCAGGCTGAGAATGTCAACGTGGCAGAGGCCGAGAATGTTACCGCGACGCAGGCACTTGGCGATACCGATCATATGCCGGGGTACCTCCAAGCCGAGTTACCGCCGCCACTCACACCGGAACATGCAGCCCTTTGTGCTGATTTTCAGATCATCACCGAAGTAGCCATGCAAAATCTCTACCACCGTATCACGACCTATATCAAGAAGTCTGTGGACGATACAAATGCGGCTCTCCAGAGGACCAACAACCAATTACAGGGCCAAATCGTTTCGCTGGGTGCCCGTGTAACCCAGCTGCAGCAACAGCTCCTCACCTACCAACACCCTGCCCAACTTCCGATGAGCGCACCGACGGTACCAGCGGCGATCCCAGCGAAGAAGGTCCTTAAGCTGAAACTCGCCAAGAAGAATGCTGCTGCAGACGTAGCCCTAAACACCACTGCTACCACCATGGACACCACTCCCCGAGCACCATCAACCAGTCCAGTCGCCCCGGCTGTCAACACCCGTGGATAGGAAACCGTCCAAACTGCTGCCAGCAAGATGAAGTCTCCCACGCCAAAACTCATAGCGACCAAATACCCACAGGCCGAAAGGGAGGTGACATGCCACTTCCAGAATGGCAATACCATTGACACGAATGGTATACAGCACGAGAAAACCTATGCTGAACGGCTGGCCACTGCGGATGTGGCACTCCGTCGTGTTAACTCCGTTTTGGTGAACAACAAAGACGTTGCCGCTCCCCCATTCATCCGGGCACGAGTCACGATACGGGGCTCCATCATCTTCACTACAAGTAATGACCAAAACAATGTTGTGTACGAGCACTATACCACAATCATCGCTGACGCTCTTTCCTATTATGGAGTGTGTGAGCAGGTGGAGATTGGCAAACGCTTTAGCCAGTTTTTGCTACATGGCGTCCCGACTCATCTCTCACTCTCCGAAATTTCTAACAGTATTGCCACAAACTACCCGCAGCTCGTCCAGGGTCAAACACCACGTTGGTTGACTACTGCCGAACGACGCGAACACAAAACGTATTCTACAATCGTGATGACACTTACAGGAAGTGTCAAAAAGGCTAGCATCGGTCGCCAAATCTCATTGTCTGCAACCGTGAATGTCAGCTGGATGACTATATCGCATACGGTCGGAGCACACAGTGCCACAACTGTCAGACTTACGGACACCCCGCTGCCCTCTGCTGAAATGACTCCTGCTGTGCCGTTTGTGCTGGCCCCCACAACACTCGCAAGCACCCGTGTAACCTCCCGACCTGCAAGAAAGGTCCCACATGCATCCACCCTCTGATCCGTTGTGTGAACTGCAATGCACCACATAAGGCTAACAACCCAAACTGCCCCGAGCGAATCAAGCTTTGAAATTCCAACAAAGCTACTGGTGTAGCCATCCAGGGAGACGCCCCCATGGTGGGGGTAGCCGATTAAATGGCCCTACTTGCATCCGTTGGGTCCGTGCAGCTGCTGAACTGCGCGTGAGGCCAAGCAACGACGATTTCAGCCCTACAGGATTATGCCCGGAAGCCCGAAAACCTCATCTGTCTACTTCAAGAACCGTGGTGCGATAGACACAGAAACCCACCCTCATTACCTGGTTTCGACACCTTTACCCCCTCACCGACTAAACCCAGGTGTGTGACATATGTACGTCACACACCTGGATTGACCGCTACCACAGTCTTTACCGCCTCCGACTCGTTTTTGGGGACCATGATCACTACGGTACACAACCAAAAATCATTCACCCTCTACAACTTTTACTCTCCAGGACGGCCAGAGCCACTGGCAGCAATCCTCCCAACACTCAAACTGCCAAACGATTGTCTACTTATGGGAGACTTTAATGCGCACCATCCGTGGTGGCAGGGACCTCTTCCACCGACTGCTCGAATCTCCCGTGGAAGCCAAACGATTGCAAATTGGCTTGAAGACAACAATTTCCACCTCCAGAATGAACCAGCAATCCCCACACACCACCCCAGAAATGGCGGACACCCTTCAACCATCCACTTGTGTCTTTCTCGAGGTTCCACCACGCAATCCATCTTGTCCCTGGCTGTCGGCCACGATACTATCTCAGACCACAGCACTGTTACCGTCATCCTGTCACTCCCAACGCCTATTGCACCAACAGTTCCCTGCCGGTGTTGGCGTAGAGCTGACTGGGGAAAATTTGACTCGATTATCCAATCTGCCAATATGGATCTCTCGCAACTCCAAGGGACGGATGATACTCTCCAAGCAATTACCAACATCACACAACTCCTCCACCAAGCAGTCGACAAGGCCGTCCCACTGAGAGTACCAAGAAAAGCGGCTGCACTGTGGTGGAACCACAGTCTTACGCTGGCCAAGAAGAGTGTCAAACGTGCCGACCGACGAGCCAGACTCCAACCGACTGTTGAAAACCGCGAAGACAGTCAGTACAAGCGTTCCAAATGGTCAACAATGGTCCGTAACGCCAAAACTGCCTACCGAGTCCACCAACTTGAGACTGTGTCCACTCGAACGGTTTGGAGAACACTAAAGCACCACAACACACATCATAAACCGGTCCCGCCGCTTGACGGACAATCCGACTTTCATGGGAAATGTGATGTGCTGCGGAAAGCGCTTTTCCCTGACACAACACAATGAACGCCACTCCCCCCGAATCTCCTCACCTCTGAGAATGACCTACGCCACTTCGAGAGTGGTGTCACTGCATTTGAGACTCAGTTGGCCATTACGTACCTGAAATATGGTACATCGGTCGGACCGGACAATATCAGCTACGGTTCCCTGCGCCGGTTCCATGATGTGGCTCCCCATCTCCTCCCACACCTCTTTACAGCATGCCTCAGATATGCTGCACACCCACCGGAATGGAAGACTGCAAATTGCGTCATCGTCCCCAAGCCTGGAAAGAAGTCATACTCCCACCCAAAATCCTACCGGCCGATCTCGCTGCAGTCCTGTTTCGCGAAGTTGTTGGAGTCAATTGTGGCAAAACGGCTATCTCATGCTGCGAGGATGTGTAGGGCGACCCACCCCTCACAGATGGGAGCCCAGCCGGAAAACTCTGCAGTGGATGCACTTCTCCGAACTATAACCCCCATTGCCAACTCCATCAGTAAGAAGAAGCCTACCAATAAAAATCCTACATGGCCAGCAGTCCTCACACACGATATCGAGGGGGCATTCAACCAGGTACATCCAGAGACCCTCCAAGAAATTATGCATCAACGACGGATGCCGGTGTACCTCACAAACTGGGTTGCTGCTTTCAACACGGCGCGGAAAATGACGTTTGGTTTTGACCGGCAATCCGAACCACCACAGCCGTACCATTGTGGCCTCCCACAAGGTTCACCAATCTCCCCGATCCTTTTCCTCATCTACAGCAACGCCATGATGGAAAACCAGAACGATACGACAGATGCGATCAACACCTCCTACGTGGACGATGTGTGCATGGTACAGCTATCCCGTACAGTACCCAAAGCCAACACGCGGCTCGAGGAACGGACCGAACAGCACTTGGAGAATGGCAGTCACCTTGGGCTTACTTTTGCAACACCTAAGACCGAACTACTTTACTGTCTTCCGCTTACCAGTAAGGATAAAAACAAGACCGCAAGAGCAAGCAAAGTTCTCGGGAGCCTGAACTTTCTTCGACACCGATCGCGTGGCTTCCCTGCCCACATTGCACACCATCTTGCGATGACTGCAGTTCTTCCTGCCATGTTCTGGGCATCACCAGCATGGTGGACTGATACCCCTGGGGTTGCCGCCACGCTTAAAGTGGTGTACAACACTGTGGCTCGATGGATTACCGGACTTCCACTCAACACTCGGACAACGAACCTGACCACTCTAGCCCACCTACCACCTATGGAAGCATATCTTGACTACCTGTCATTGCGGTATGCTATCCGGTTGCACTTCCTTCCTACCCACCATGCCCTTGAACCCCCACACGACCTGCCGGATACACGCACCAACCTCCCAGGGCTACACCGTCTTTACAATCTAAGCAAACACCTCGTGCAAGGCAAACTAGAGGACCGCACAGCAACGTCGACAGCGCCTGGAGTAGCGAAAACCACATCTCCAAACCCCGACAAAACAACACAACCCAGACAACTCCACGAAAAATGGCTACGAACACTCACTGAATCAACCATCGTCATCTACACTGATGGCTCCAAACTGGATAATGGCAACGTCGGGTGTGGTTGGACGATCCACTACTCCAGGAACCAGCAACTCCACTTTCTGAGTGATGGTTGCTGCCACCTTGGCAGGAGGGCCGAGGTGTACGATACCGAACTCCACGCGGTGCAAGAGGCCGTCACCCGTCTCCTTATTACCACAGCTTCACGCGCCCCAGTGTTCATCTGCATCGACAACCAGGCCGCTGCAGATGCTCTTCGATTTAACGCATCCAACCATGAATATGCACCCCACACCCTCAATGTCATCAACAACCTCCAGCATCTGGGCTGGCACGTCTCTACCGTCTGGTGCCCCGCGTACTGTGGCATCCGTGGCAATGAGAGGGCCGACTTTCTTGCCAAATCAGGGGCGTCTGACACAGTCCCCTGCCGCTTCGCGCTCACCACCAAAACATGGCTTCTGGCCCAAGCACGAAAGAAATTCCTCAAGCGGTGGAAAGACGAGCTTCCCCTCTCACGCCTCTCCTTCAAATTTTCAGACCATTTACACGGGGTCGACTGGGCTGATACCCACGCCATGTGGAGAGTTTTCTGCAATCGATCGCATTCGGATTCACCACCCAACATCACCGCTAACCCATGCCCATGTGGGCTGAGTCTGAATTCATCGCACCACCTTCTTCGTGACTGCTCCCTCCTGGCAACAGAACGTGCAACGCTCCTCCGGTCCACCACCGGTGACATCCAAACTGCCAGCTTCATTATAGTACCTAAGAACACCCAACCGATCCGCCGCTTCCTCCGAGCGACCGGCTTAGGCCACTCCACCCGTCTCTGCTTTGACAAAGCTGATGACTCCACGATAGATGGTGCCGACGACCCTAGCTCAGGCTCACCTGAACTGGACTTTGACGCCTTCGAACCGTAAAAATGACACGATGTCTGCGAAGAGGGGGAAGGGCTCGTTTTGCCTGTGTGATTCCCCTTCACTGCATTTTTCGTCGTGCCTGACTTGTTTATTTGTTGCTTTGTTGCCGATTTTCTCGGCGCGATTTGCTCTGTTTGTTTGTTTTTGGGCGGTTCGGAAAGATGGGAACCCCACGGGGGTGGTATGGCATGGAGGAGTGTACGTAGCCTATAGCGCTAAACACAATGGATTGAAGTTGCATATTCTCCCGAACCCCACCGCCACCGTTTCGCCACAAACTCCTCTCTCCTGCCATCGAATACGTCCGAAATAGTCTCAAAACGTTCCCAAAGAGCCAGCCTACAGCCCCATTAGCTAGAAAGTTGATTCTCTTGAGTTCCGTTTTCGACCCCCCCTCGACCCCACTATGGTAATCTCGGGTTTTTGCGTGCCCAACCATCACCATCACTCTCACCAACTTCATGACTCCCTCCGGCCGTGGCCTAGGACCTCCTGATTCCTCTATTGGCACCAGTGGTACTGGAATCAGCTCTGGCGGTCGACCTTCTGCTGCCAATTCCAACAACTACTCACATCAGTAAAAACTCGAAAAATGCTCCCGGTGCTCCTTATTAAGCTTTATTAAGCTTCTGTAAGAGAGAAGTTATATTTTGCTCCTGTAAGGATTTGGAAAAAAATAATCTCTTTTATTTCAACTAAAACACCGAGAAAGGAAATTTAAAATTTGTGTCTCACTTCGAAAAAAAGCAATATACCTCAACTTTTCATTTTTTTGCTGATGCATGCTCCCCTATGAAACGCCCTCGTACTGAATCTGGCTCTGAGAACGACACTGACGGTGAATCAGAGATGGATGCAATGGAGTGTCAACCTACCCAGCACATTACTGCAACCCTGGCAATAGGAGACGTTGTCGATGAGCTCCCCACCATCAATCCTACGATGACCCCTCCGCTCAGCCCTGAACATGCAGCCATTCGAGCAGACTTCGAAATCATCACGGCCACAGCTATGGAGCAACTCTACTTGTGAATTACAGCCGAAATCACTACGTCTGTTGCCGCAACATTTCAGAAGACCACAAGCCATCTCAATCAGCAAATTGGCTTGCTAAATGTGCGCATCACCCAAATGCAGCAGCAACTTCTCACCAACCAAAATTCGACCCTTCCTCCCCAAACCACTCCGATTGCAGCCCCAACCAAGAAGATTCACAAGACAAAGTTGGAGAAGAAGAACACCAGCGAGCACCAAGCCAGAACTGACATTGTCAGTGCTATTTCTGGTATCACTGAATCGTCGACTACACTGCCAACACCAGTCTCCAATACACGCGGTTGGGAGACTGTGAAGAGTACTGGCCAGCAGAAGCAGAAGAACACCACTCCGACGAAACTCATCCTGACGATCTACCCACAAGTGGAACGTGAAGTGTCATGTCACTTCCTCGAGCAAAAGGACAACAATACGCCAGGCAACAACTATACCACTCGACAAAACACCGCCGATACAGCACTCCGCCGTGTCAACTCTTCTCTTGTTGACAACAAAGATGTCACTGCACCACCATTCATACGTGCACGTGTCACGGTACGTGGCACGATCATCTTTACCACCAGCACTACCCAAAACAACATTGTCTACGAGGACTACAAAACGATAATTGCCAATGCTCTTACCTACTACGGGAAGTGCGAAACAGTTGAAATTGGAAAACGCTTCAGCCAGTTTCTCCTTCACGGTGTCCCCACCCATCTTTCCCTACCCGAAATCTCAGACAGTATTGCCACTAACTACCCCCAACTCGTCCAAGGCCAGACGCCATGGTAGCTTACTCCTGCCAGTCGACGAGAAAACAAAACGAACTCTACAATTGTCATGACACTTACAGGGAATGTCAAAAAGGCAAGCATTGGCCGCCAGAACCTCATCGTCTGCAACCGCCAATGTCAGCTGGAAGACCATATCGCATACGGTCGGAGCACCCAATGTCACAACTGCCAGGCCTACGGACACCCCGCTGCTCTGTGCCGAAACACCCCCTGCTGTGCGGTCTGCGCAAACCCCCACGAAACCAAAGAGCATCCGTGCACCCTCCCAACGTGCAAGAAGGGCCCTGCCTGCACCCACCCTCCGATCCGATGTGCAAACTGCAACTCACCACACAAGGCCAGCGACCCGAATTGCCCCGAACGAATCAAGATACGCATTCTCACCAAACCGACTACAACCAATCAGGGAGACGCCCCCATGGCGGGAGTAGCCGAATAAATGACCCTACATGCCGTTGGGTCCGTACAGCTGCTGAACTGTGCGAGAGGCCAAGCAACGACAATTTCAGCCCTCCAAGATTTCGCCAAAAACCCCGAAAACCTCATCTTACTCCTTCAAGAACCATGGTACGACAAACATGGACACCCTCCCACACTGCCAGACTTCAACAATTTCACACCAACACCTATCAAACCAAGATGTGTGACATACGTCCGCCGCACACCTGGCCTCACTGCAAGAACATCATTTACTGCCCAGGACTCTTTCCTCGGAACTACAATTACCTCAATACAGAATTCTACGACAATCACCTTTACCCTCTACAACTTCTACTCGCCAGGGCGCCCAGAACCTATCGCAAGACTCCTTCCAAGCATTCCAGTACCGAAAGAATGCATCCTGATGGGGGATCTGAATGCTCACCATGTATGGTGGCAAGGACCTCTACCTCACACTGCACGAACCTCACCAGCAAGCCACCGTCTTGCAGAATGGCTCGAATCCAACAACTTTCAACTACATAACGAACCTGGACTACCCACTCACCACCCCAGGAACGGAGGTACCCCATCTACCATCGATCTATGTCTCTCTAGGGGTGACATCACCACCTCGATCCTTTCACTGGCTGTAAACCACGACACCACATCCGATCACAGCTCCATCACTGTTATGCTATCCCTTCCCTCCTCAATACCTACAGCTTCAGTGCGGCGCAACTGGAATAAGGCAAACTGGGAAATCTTCAGTGAGCATATCCGTTCCACTGGTATTGACCTGACAAATCTGCAAGGAAAAGAAGATACATTGCGAGCAGTTACCAATGTTACAACCATACTCCACCAAGCCATCAATGCTGCTGTCCCTACAGGCACTCCACGGAAACCTGAAGCACCATGGTGGAATCACAGCTTGACACTTGCGAAACGGTCGGTTAAAAGGGCAGACAAACGGGTACGACGATGTCCATCTCCGGAGAATCGAGCGGATAGTCAAAACAAGCACCGCCACTGGACGACGATGGTACGAGCAGCTAAAACGGCATACCGTATCAAGCAACTGCAAACCACGAATACCAGGACCATTTGGAAAACTATCCGCCATCACAATACACATCATCGCCCCATCCCACCACTCGAAGGACAGACCGAATTTCGGGCCAAATGTGCATCACTACGGAATGCACTCTTTCCAGCTGTCAACAACCTACCCCGCCAACATCTCCCAGACAACTTCCTCACCTCGAAACTTGATTTGTATCGACAAAGCCATCCAGTCACAGCCCGCGAAGTCTCACTAGCCATCACCAATCTGAAATACGGTACATCAGTTGGACCAGATGGGATCAGCTACACTACACTCCGCCACCTACACGACACCATGCCTGGAATCCTCCCTCTCCTCTTTGATGCTTGTCTAACCCACACAGTCCACCCACCGGAATGGAAAGTGGCCAACTGTGTGGTTATTCCGAAGCCAGGCAAATCATCCTACACACACCCGAAATCATACCGACCCATCTCCCTCCAATCCTGCTTCGGTAAACTCCTCGAATCAATTGTGGCGAAACGACTTGCACATGCTGCTCTCCGATGCGGTGGTACCCACCCCTCTCAGATGGGCGCCCAGCCTGAAAATTCCGCGGTGGACGCCCTTCTCCGCACGATTACACCGATTGCCAGGGCTATCAGCATGAAGAAGACGAACAAGAAATGTGCCCCCCGACCAGCGGTGCTGACACACGATATTGAAGGAGCATTCAACCAGGTCCACCCCTCAACACTGCAAGACGTTATGCACCAAAGACGCATGCCAACATACCTAACGAACTGGGTTTCAGCTTTTAATACGGACCGAAAAATTGCCTTCGGCTTTGACCAGCAGTCCGAAAATCCCCAACCTTATGAATGCGGCCTCCCCCAAGGTTCACCAGTCTCACCCATCCTATTCCTCATTTTCAGTAATGCTATGCTGGAAAAACAACATTACCCAGCAGATGCCATTGATACTTCATATGTCGATGATGTCTGCATGGTACAAATGTCACAAAGCATAGCGGAAGCCAACACCCTACTGGAAGATCGAACTGAACAACACCTCCACCGTGGTCTGCACCTTGGACTCACCTTTGCACCAAGCAAATCGGAACTCCTCTATTGTCTTCCCCTTACCAGCAAATTCAAAAACATCAGCCTTTCCTCCCATCCTCCCCTCCGGGTAATGAACACCACGATTACACCGAAGCGTCAAATCAAATACCTGGGTGTTTATATTGACGAATCTCTCAGCTTCCTCCACCATGCTTCTATGGCAGCCAGTCAAGGAAACAGGGTACTCGGCAGTTTCAATTTCCTACGACACCGGTCACGTGGTATCCCGGCTCATATTGCACACCACCTGGCACTGACGGCCATACTGCCTGCTATGTTTTGGGCATCTCCAGCATGGTGGACTGGCACCCCAATGCTAATTTCCACCCTCAAGATCACCTATAATGCAATAGCACGGTGGATTACTGGACTACCATACAACACCCGGCTCACCAATCTCCTCACACTCGCACACCTTCCCCCGATGGAGGCGTACCTCGACTACCTTTCTCTACGATACGCCATTCGACTCCACTTCCTGCCTGATCACCATGCCCTCGGCCGGCCACATCCAGACCAAACAACTCGCAACAATCTTCCAGGCCTCCACCACCTCTATGCGCTCGGCAAGCACCTTGTTTTGGGGAAGCTCGAAGATCGGACAAGTACCTCTACTGCGGATGGAGTACCCAAAATCACCTCTCCCAACCCCGACAAAACAACATCACCCCAAGAACTACACGGAAAATGGCTTCGCTCACTTCCTGACCACACCATTGTTGTGTACACTGATGGCTCTAAGCTGGACAGTGGCGCAACTGGATGCGGATGGGTGATTTTCAACATCGGAAATCAACAACTTTTTAAGATCAAAGAAGGAAGCTGCCACCTTGGCAACCGTGCAGAAGTCTATGATGCCGAATTACATGCCGTCCAAGAAGCCACCAACGCCCTCTTCACCACCACCATTCCACGCTCAGCGATTTTCATCTGTATCGACAACCAAGCAGCAATCGATACGCTCCAGTTCAACAAAGACAACCACGAATACGCTCGACACGCCATTGACTCCATTGCACAACTCCGACTACTGGGTTGGGATATCAGTACGGTCTGGTGCCCCTCGCACTGCGGCATTCCAGGTAACGAACGTGCGGATACACTCGCAAAACTCGGAACCTCAGACCGTATTCCGTGCCAGCATGCTGCCACCACCAAGATCTGGCTCCAAACGCAGGCACGAGCCCAACTCCTTCGACGTTGGAAACAGGAACTTCCACTCTCCAACCCCTCCTTTACCTTTCCAGCTCATCTACACAATGTTGAATGGGCAGATACACGGGCCCTTTGGCGAGTTTTCTGCAACAGATCCCCTTCCGACCCACATCCGAACAAAACTGCGGATCCATGTCCATGTGGGCAAGACCTACACACATCTCACCACCTCCTACGCGACTGCACCCTCCTTACGCAACGGCGTTCTCAGATGCAGCTCTCCACCTCCGGTGATCTCCAATCCCTTTCTTTCCTCACCAACCCAGCAAACTGGCTTGGACTTCGAAACTTTCTGCGAGCTACGGGACTCGGCTACTCTACGAATATCTCTTACGATAAACAACCCATACCCATACAGAAAGACGAAGATTCCGATTCGGATTCATCCGAGCCGGACTTCGGAATCTTTGAACCATAAAAACGACAATCCGATCAACAGAATGATGGATCCGAAAGGTTGCTGAGAAGCTGTTCTTGGTTTGCATTTCTGATACCCCCCTCTCAGGTGGTTTGTTGGTCGAACGCGATTTTGTTTCTGATTTCCTTTCATTTGGTGCGAATGTTCTGTTTGGCGGTTGGAAAGATGGGAACCCCATGGGGGTGGTATGGCGTGGAGGAGTGCATGTAGTCTGAAGTACTGAAGCACAAGCGAATTAAATGGCATATTATCTCTCTCCACAGACCTATCTCTCTACCCCCGTGAACCGGCGCTGCGACCACCACCTGTAAGACCCCAGAGAAGTAAAGCGAAGCAGAATACCGCAACGATACCACGCCGGGCGTGAAGAGATTACGCCGAAACTGAATACTGCCAGAGTGAAGCCGAATACCGCAACGATACCACGCCGGCCGTGAAGAGATTAGGGTGAAGCCGAATACCGCCACAGCGAAGCCGAATACCGCCACAGCGAAGCTGAATACTGCAACGATACCACGCCGGGCGTGAAGAGATTAGGGCGAAGCCGAATACCGCCACAGCGAAGCTGAATACCGCAACGATACCACGCCGGGCGTGAAGAGATTAGGGCGAAGCCGAATACCGTCACAGTGAAGCCGAATACCGCAACGATACCACGCCGGGCGTGAAGAGATTAGGGCGAAGACGAATACTACCACAGTGAAGCCAAATACCGCAACGATACCACGCCGGGCGTGAAGAGATTAGGGCGAAGCCGAATACCACCACAGCGAAGCTGAATACTGCAACGATACCATGCCAGGCGTGAAGAGATTAGGGCAAAGCCGAATACCGCCACAGCGAAGCCGAATACCGCAACGATACCATGCTAGGCGTGAAGAGATTAGGGCGAAGCCGAATACTGCCACAGCGAAGCCGAATACCGTAACGATACCATGCCGGGCGTGAAGAGATTAGGGCGAAGCCGAATACCACCACAGCGAAGCTGAATACCGCAACGATATCCCGCCGGGCGTGAAGAGATTAGGGCAAGGCCAGATACCGGCACAGTGCAGCCGAATACTGCCGAGTGGCAACCAAGACTACGTTACCTGTCGAGCAGCACGGGCTAGCGAGGCAGGATCTTGACATGATGTGATTTTTTCACAAAACAATCCCAATCAGCTGGTTTCTCCCCCCTCCCATTTCCAGGATGGTACTCTGAATACCTTGACAATGGGTCTGGCATCTCATTTGGAGATTCAGGTCGGTAGTAGATTCGGAAATCAATACCGGCCAACTCCTACACGGTGTGCTTGCATTGTGTATACTACCTCCTTTTCCGTGATACTAAGTAATCTCTGAACTCCTCTGGTAACGTGTTAAGTGGGTTCATTTCGGCTTCTACAGCTGATATGTAGTCCACTATCCTTGCTTCTGGATTTGTGGCTACTGTATCATCTCAGGTTAAGGAGATGTTGGCTGTGGTGTACCGGGTGCACTTTTTTGAGCATTTTAGGCTGCTGAATCTCATTTCTGGAGAGTCCCAAGTACCCTGCAGCAGATATTGGTTTATCCACCAGAAGCACAGGAATGCATCAACCTCTGATTCTATGGGGGCAACTTCGAATTCCTTCCTGCTGAAGCGCTTTCGGTGCTGAAGTATAGCATATCGGTGACTTCCTGGCCACTGCCTTTGACCTCTTCTCCAGAGTAGCTTCAGAGGGGAGCTGCTTTGTTTCACTGCTGTTATGGTAGTTTTTCCATGGCCAGTTGCTGGCTGGCCAACGGAACGGAACAGCTTGCGTCAAGGAGTAGTCGGACAATTTTCTCCTGCTGGTCCAATAGTAGGATCCTGGAGACAATGGGTCTTAGTCTACATCGAGATTCTTTTAGCTTTTTGGATGTCTAGCTATCTGTTTCGTTATTTTTCCATTTTGTTCCATTGCCGCATGCAATTCGATAGGAAATTGGACACAGTGTTTCCAGACCTTCTAAAAATACAAGTTGTTGGTGTCCTATTTCCAGACTCCATGTGACTCTCTGTCCTTCGTCCAAGCAGCCATGGTCTCGTACATGTTCTCTGTGACACTGGAACGTCCGGTCAACGTCGGAGTGACGGTAATGTTGAACTAGTCAGGTTTCTCGATAGTCACGAAGGAGATGGGGCGCGCGCGGTCTTCGCCGGCGTTCGGTTATTATACAGGAATAACACCCCCCATGACAATCCTTCCAAGTTCGCCCACCGTTAAGGGATTCACAGTGAATAATCTAAGGGGTTCAGTTCGATATCTGCGGCGCCCACTGGCTGCGGCTTGAGCGCCGGATCGCACGCGGCTCCGCGGCAACGGCTTGCTCGACGGATCGCTCGGTGGACGGCGCGGTGTGCGCGGTGGCTCGCGCGGCGGCGCATGCTTCGAGACGGGCCCGGCGGCTGGCCTGGCGGCCCGGTTCGCGGCGACGGCTCTCTCGACGACTGCTTCACAGGTAAGATCAGGTAAGGAATACGCTCACGCACGCACCAGCCAAGGTGGGCGTGGGTCAAAGCCCGGAGCTACTCGTCCTGGTCGGTACTGATGATAGGAGGCCATCCAATGGTGTCACGGGCCGTGCAATTCCCTCAGCTCATGGCTGGGTTCATGAACACGGCCCCACGACGGCTCAAGCATCGGTTTCGGGGATTATACCCTTCTAAGGAGGTCCGCCGCGTAGCGGTCGGGGATTATACTCCTTGAAGGGGTCCTAGCTGAGCCCCCCGCGTGTTGCCCATCTGGCATTTCCTATCTCCCGCCTAGACTCTCGAACTCCTCACGTTTCCTTCCGTCTCCTTCCCCGATCAGCCACCGTTTCGCTCGTCATTGCTCGCGGTGTAGGCCACGTAGGCAGATCGTTCGGATCGAGACGGGCCCAGCGTCTTGCCCGACGGCTCACTCGCGGCGCTTTGGCGGATGGTTCGACGCATGCCCGGCGGCGTGCCCGACGGCTTGTGTATATCGTTTCGATTTGAGACGGGCCCGGCGGCTTGCCCGATGGCTCGCTCGTGTCGCTTCGGCAGATCTGCGCTTCGGCGGATGGTTCGATTCGAGACGGGCCCCGCGTACTGCCTGACGGCTCGCTCGCGGCGCTTCTGTGGGTATCCTTATCTCTGGTTCGTATGCAGCGGCTACCGAGTTCAGCTTTCCTTAGGTCATCACAGCCCTTCGGATGACTGGCTCGGCGTACTGAGGATTTAGGGATTATTGGCGTGCCCAGCTGACGCCGGACCGGCCTCACCCCCCAGTACCCGGGGACCACTCGGCTGCTTCCCC
>Ga0307508_10002761_pt1 | contig 18290 bp, 13 predicted proteins | sample 9_EM_MG_FD_203089 | JGI IMG/M metagenome (GOLD analysis project Ga0307508, IMG submission 203089) | Populus trichocarpa ectomycorrhiza microbial communities from riparian zone in the Pacific Northwest, United States - 9_EM | ecosystem: Host-associated > Plants > Roots > Unclassified | place... | reverse complement strand
TGTAAGCGACGAGCCCTCGGAATGAGTCAGCCAGCGCTCCGATCTCGTCGCTGCCTTGGTGCTCGATTTTTTGATCGATGTCGCCCATTGCCATGCGTAGAGCAGCTGTCTTCAACATTCCGACCGGGCCGGTGATGGCGAGCGTCAGCCAAACGCCGAGGCCTGCAGCGGCAAGCACTCCGAGAATGGTCACCGTCCAAACCATCCTACTGGCGGAGACCACTACCTGTTCACCGTCGAGGTTGGTTTTGGCCAGCCGCGTGCTCTCCACGTCAATCATGGTGTCGAATGCCGCTAACACCACGTCACGCGCCGAGGCGTTGCTCGCGACCAGTTCGGCGGCAGCCTTTGCGTTGCCGGCCTCTAGGATCGTCCAAATTCGATCATTGAGCTCGCGATAGGTGCGCAGCCGCGCGAGCTCGTTGCGCCACGGCTCGACCTCCAGCGGCGTGATTGGAATGGCGTCGAACGCTGCTATTCTCTTCTCGATATCGTCCAAACACTTGTCGCGTGCCGCGCGAAGTTGCTGCAGTTGGCCAGAGCCACTCTGTGTGGCAATGATGCCTTGACTGGTCCGCCACAGCATCTCGAAGAATTTTCCTCGAATCGCTTGGACGTGGTCGAGCGACGGCCCAGAGTCTTTGGCCGCGGAGACGAGCTGACCGTTGAGGTCGTGCACTGCACGCAGCCCGAAGAAGCCGACCAACATCGTTGCGAGCGCCACGACACCGAACGCGCTCGATAATTTGGTCTTTAGTGAACCGAACATGATATATGCCTCGAAAATTGCAGTAAATTAGCGGATGGCGTCAGCAACGCGGCTCGCTTCGGCGCCGCTGAGCACGCGGTCGATGTCGAGCAAAAAGATGATGCGTTTGTCGGCCTTGCCAACGCCGAGGATGAAGTCGGCGACGGCCTGGCTCTGGAAGTTGGGTGGCGGCTCGATGTCTTGCTCGCCGATGGCGCGGACCTCGAGCACCTCATCCACCAAAATGCCCATGGTGAGCCCGGTGCTGGTCGAGCCAATTTGCACGACGATGATCACGTTTTGGCTGGTGAGCTCGACCGTCGGCATGCCGAATTTAATGCGCAGATCGACGACTGGAATGACTTTGCCGCGCAGGTTGATCAGCCCGCGAATGAAATCTGGAGCGCGCGGCACACGGGTGATTTCGAGCAGACCGATCAGCTCTCGCACCTTCAAGATCTCGAGCCCGTATTCTTCGGCGGCGAGCTTGAAGGTCATGTACTTGCCAGTCGCGCCGCTGGCGCTGCGCGGCTGTTCTTGAAGGCTCTTGTCCGGATTCATGCTGCTGTCTCTCCTAAATCGTTGTTTGCGCCGCGACGTCGACCGAGCTGTCCCCCGAGGCGATCGACATTCAGAATCAAACCCACTCGCCCGTCGGGCAAGATCGCCGCGCCGGCCAGCAGCTCCACGTTGCCGAGCCCGTTGCCCAGCGGTTTGATCACCACCTGCTGCTGAGCGAGAATGTCGTCGACGAGCAGGGCGAGCTTGCGGCCCGCGCTCTCCAAGATCACGCAACGCGTCTGCTCGGTGGCTTGCGCGGCGGCAGGCACGCTAAATAGCGTTCCAAGTCGGAGCAGCGGCAAGATTTCGCCGCGCACGCGGATCAGCTCGGTGCCGTCGCCGACCGTGTGCAGCATTTCGGAGGTCGGCTGCAGGGACTCGACGATGGCTAGACTCGGGATGATGTAGCGCTCGTCACCCGATGTCACCAGCATGCCGTCGATGATCGCCAGCGTCAGCGGGAAGATCAGCTTGAAGCTCGTCCCTTCGCCGCGCGTCGAATCGACCAGCACGCGCCCGCGCATATCTTCGACGCTGCGCTTGACCACGTCCATGCCCACGCCGCGCCCCGAGATCTCGGTTACCTGATTGGCTGTGGAGAAGCCCGGCAGAAAGATCAGGGCGTACACGTCCTGGTCGGTCAAGGCCTCACCCGCGTCGCGAATCAGACCGCGCTCGCGCGCCTTCTTCAGGATCTTGTCGCGCGGCAGGCCCCGGCCGTTGTCACTCAAGCCGATGGCTACGCTGCCGCCCTCGTGCGCGGCGGAGAGTCGCAGCGTGGCGAGAGCGGGCTTGCCCAGCGAGCGACGTTCCTCGGGTAGCTCGATGCCGTGGTCGATGGCGTTTCGGATCATGTGCACGAGCGGATCTTCGATGCGCTCGACCATGCTGCGGTCCATCTCGGTGCCTTCACCATCGAGATCTAGCTGCACCTGCTTACCGGTCGCGCGCGAAAGGTCACGCACCAAGCGCGTCATCTTCCGGAAGACGCCACCCAGCGGCACCATGCGCATGCGCATGGTCGCGTTCTGCAGGTCGCGGCTGATCTTGGTCATCTGGCTCAGCGAGTGGCGCAACTTCGCAGTCGCCAGGCGTGAAAGCTCGGGAGCATTCACCACCATCGACTCGACGATGATCAGCTCACCGACCATCTCGACGATGCTGTCCACACGCTCCAAATCGACCTTGACGGTGTCGCGAACGCGGCCTGTCCGATGCTCAACCCCGCTGACCGCTGCCGCGGTTGTGGGCGCCTCCATGGGGCCGCCCGCTGCTGCGCCGGACTGCGCCGTGGACGCGATGGGTTCGCGGCTAACGCTGTTGCTGGTCGCATCGGTTGCGGAAGCCTGGCTGGCAACTGGCGCCGGCCGGACGGCTGCAGCGCTGGCGCTCTCGATGCGAACCAGCAATGCTGGCAAGGCCGCGTCGGTCGGGTCTGGCTGGCCTTGCGTGGCCGCCTTGCGCAAGGCCTCGAGCGTGCCGCGCATGCTCGACGAAGCCTCCAGGACCACCTCCAGCGCCTCTCCTGCGAGCTCCAGGTTGCCTTGGCGCACTTGATCGAGCAGCGCCTCGGTGACGTGGGCCAGGTGCGTGACCTCGGCGATGTCCAAGAAGCCCGAGACGCCCTTGATACTATGGAACACTCGAAACAGAGCGTTCACCTGCTCGGCGTCGGCCGAGGTCTGCTCGGCGGCGAGCAGAATCGTATCCGCGCGTTCGATGCCCTCCAGGCTCTCTGCAACGAAGTCGATCAAGAGGTCGACCATCTCGGCGTCACGCCCGGGCGTCGGCTGCTGCGGCACAGAAACCGCGGCCGGCGTTGCGGCTTGCTGCGGCGCCGAGCTTGCCACTGGGCTCGCCACGACGGCCGGCGGCGCCACCGACTGGTTGTGGTCGCGAGCCAGCGCCACTTGAAGTCCATCGATGAGCTCGCCGAGGTGAAGGAGCCCCGCGCGCTCCTGCTCGGAACCTGCGGCGCCGAGCGCCTCGAGAGCATTTCGGGCCACCGGCTGCAGCGCATTGCCTGCCAAGGCTGCGACCACGGTGGTTAGTCCTTCGCGCAACCGGCTGGCAGTCGCTGGGCTATCCAGATCGCCGAGCACGCAGTCGAGCGCTAGCTGCCGCAGGCGCTCCGTTGCGTTTATGGGGGACGGCTCTGTGGGATCAGACATGCGTAGTAGTTGCGCCGGCCAAATCGTGTGCTGGCTCGCCATTCTCAGTAACGGACGATTCGCCCCACACGTTAGCGATCACAGCGAATTTGCTTGGTGCATAGTTTGCGCCCGGCTCGTGCGCAGCGCCTGCGCCAGCTCGCGCAGACTTTGCGGCGCGCACATTTTGCACTCCGCACATCGCGTCGAGGACGCGTGTGCTCGAGCAGAGTGATTGTTCGTTTCGCGTCTTTAGTGTGTTGGGGCTGCGCCGTCTTAGGGAGTCGAGCACGAGCGCGTCGCTCAGAGACGACACATGGAACACACTAGATTGGGCGGCTTCTTGGTAGAGCGCGGCGTCGTAACAGCGAGCGCCGTCGTTGAAGCATTGGGCGAGCAGGCCAGGTTGAAACCGCCGATCGGTCGGCTGGCGATGAAGCTCGACCTGCTCGACGTGAAGGAAGTATTTGCGGTTCTCAACGCGCAGGTTGTGTCGAAGCTTCGATTCGGCCAACAAGCAGTCGCGTTGGGGCTCATCGGAGAAGCCGACGTCTTGAACTTACTCGAAGCGCAGGCGCAAGCAACGCCGAGGCTCGGGGAGCTTTTGGTGCAAGCCGGCACCCTCGATCAAGCAAGCCTCGAGCGCGAGCTGCTGGCGTTCGAGCGAATCAGACACGCGCCTTCCGCCAAAATGCCGGTGGCTGCCCGGGCGCCTGAAGCCGAAACGAAGGCCAAATGACAATCAATAGGTTTGCTCTAGTGAGCGCTGCAGCAGCCTGCGCGCTCAGCACCACACCCGCTTTGGGCCAGGATGGATCGCCGCCGGACGTGTCGCCGACACAGGCTGAGCCCCCGGCAGCAAAACCCAAGCTTGCGCCAAAACCCAAACCAAGACCGCTCGCAGTCCCGGCGGCGACGGCAGGGCCAGCGAAAGCGGCTGAACCCGCTGCAGCGAGCGACGAGGCCAAGCGACTCGAGCGCATCGAGCGTGCGCTCGGCGATTCCGGGATCCTGGCGTCGTCGCCCGAAACCTCCGTGGAGCAACAAAACCGGCTCAAGACACAGCTGGCTCAGCTCGAGGAACAGCGGCGCAGCTTGGAAGCCGCGATCCGGGGCGGGCTCGACGCCGAAAGCGTCAAGGCCGCGCTGACCGAGCTGCAGCGGAAGTCGGAGGCCCTCACTCGAAGTCTGGCACAGCTCGATGCCGAGCAAACTGCTCAAGCTCAGCCGCTGAAGTCCCCGCTTGCGCTGCGGCTCGAAGCTGTCGAGGCGGCCATCGCGCGACTCGAGCAAGCCCACGCCCAGCCCGCACCCACGACCGCCGAGCCGGCCGCAACGCCTCGTCCAGCCACGACCCAGTCCGCGGCATCAGCCAGCCCTGGCCCGTCTTTAGGCCATGCAGGCTGGAAGGATGGCTTCTTCGTCGAGTCCGCTGACGCCAACTACTCCCTGCGTATCTTCGGCCTCCTCGACTTCAAGTTTGCCTATCAGAGCGTGCTGGGCGACGTCGACGAATTTGCCTTCTCGGCGCCGTTCGCTCGCTTTGGTCTCAAAGGCAACCTATTCTCGAAGTCGTTCAAGTACCTGTTCTTGGCCGAGTTAGGCAAAGGCTCGGCACAGCTTCAGTACTACTACGGCGACTACACGTTGGTGCCCGACTACTTCGCGGTGCGAGTCGGGCAGCAGCAACGCCCGTTCTCACGGCTGTATCTGGTGCCGATCGGCAAGGGGCAGTTCGTCTCGGCGAACCCCACCCTGAAAGCCTTCGGCGACGCGACCGATCTGGGGCTCGAGCTCCACAATGGCCAACCGACCTTCGAATATACCGTCGGCATGTTCAACGGCACGACCTCGAAGAGCACATTTACCGGAAACGCCGTGGTCGATCCGCTGACGGGCAAGGGCAGCGTGCAGGGCGGAGCCTTCGCTAACGTGCCGAAGCGCTTTCAGCCTGCGTTCGTGGCGCGCGTCGGCTTCAACCATGGTGGCATCGAGCCTTACACCGAGTCGGATCTGGAGGGCGGCGGGTTTCGCGCTGCTGTCGGCGCTGCCGGTTATATGGCTTTCGATCTCGATGACGACAAGGCATCTTCGCTGCGCGGCACCGTCGACGCCCTGATCAAATGCCGTGGCTTCTCGACCAACCTCGCGGTCTACGCGGCCTCCAAGCAATCAGGCGCCGCTTTCGGGGATCGCGCGCTCGAAGCAACAGGCTTGTCGGTTCAAGCCGGGTACCTGGTTGCTGCTCGCGTCGAGCCGGTAGTCCGCTATGCAGCGGTTTTGCCCAAGGGCGCCCACAACGACCTGCACGACCTGACAGCTGGCGCGAACGTGTACTTCTTCAAGCACGCGCTCAAATGGCAGAACGACTTTGGAATTCGCATGCTGCCCCAGGGCGCGCAAACCGCGCGCAGCTACCTCTACGAAAGCCAGTTACAGTTCACGTTCTGAGCTGGCCGGCTTGAGCGCTGGCGCGGCACAGCCCCAGGTAGCCCCGCACTGGCAGGCCAGACGCGTGCGCCGTTCGGGCATTGCAGCGAATCACACGCGGCGCTTTTTTTTGCGCGCATTGTGCGTCAGGCGTGAGATCGGCGTACAAGCCCTGCGTGGATTCCAGCGAAACTTCCGTCGATCACGAGCTGCGGCAGCTCCGGCTCTCCAGATTCGGCCGTGTGCTCGCGCTCGTAAGCCTGGTGTACGTTGCGCTGAATTTCGGCGCTTCGCTGTGGCTCCGCCACGTCGAGTTCAATCGCAGCAGCTTGCCGCTGCTGGTCGCGACCGTCGCGTTCGGCGCTCTGTGGCTGCTCTTGCGTGGCGCAGCGCGGCCGCAAGGCTTCGTTCGCGTCGTCGAGCTCTCGACGCTGTTCGTCGGCACCGCGGCCATCTCGACCATAGCCGTCGTCATGGAGCTGATCGCCGAACCTGACATGATCGTGCGCAGTCTGCTGATTGACGTGCTATTGGTGTACGCGGTCTACGTGCCGTCCAGCGCGCGGCACACGCTAGTAGTCGCCGGGTTGATGACGTTTCCGCTGCTCGGCTCCGTCTTCATGGCGTTCCGGGCCTGGGATCCGGCGCTGCATAGTCCGCCCGCGGCCATGTGGCCCAAGCAGCAGGTGGGTGACATGGCTTACCCGGCCACGATCATGACCGCCGTGTGGTGGGCGATCGCCGTGGCGATGGCCGCCGGCTTTTCACAGACGATCTACGGTCTGCGCAAGGCCGTGAGCGACATTCAGCGACTCGGTCAGTACACACTCGAAGAAAAGCTCGGCGAAGGCGGCATGGGCGTCGTGTATCGCGCCTCGCACGCGATGCTGCGGCGGCCCACGGCGATCAAGCTGCTCTTGCCCGGTCGAGCCGGAAAAGACGACCTGATTCGTTTCGAGCGTGAGGTGCGGCGGACCGCCATGCTCACGCACCCGAACACGGTGACGGTGTTCGACTACGGTCGCACCACGGACGGCGTTTTCTACTACGCCATGGAGCTGCTCGAGGGTGCCTCGCTCGACGAGATGGTCGACGTCGACGGTCCGCAGCCGGAAGCGCGCGTCATTCATCTGCTTGAGCAGGCTGCGGCATCGCTCGCTGAAGCGCACGACGCCGGGCTGATTCATCGTGACATCAAACCCGGCAATATCTTGGTCGTGGATCGCGGCGGCATTTCCGATCTGGTCAAGGTGGTCGACTTCGGCTTGGTCAAGGACGTTGGCTTCAAGGACAACGAAGGAACCGTGTCCGACGTCGCGCTTACCAAAGCCAACTCGATCACGGGCACGCCGCTGTACATGGCGCCCGAAGCCGTGATCGCCCCCGAAACCGTGGACGCGCGCGCCGATATATATGCGCTGGGCGCGGTCGGCTACTGGCTGCTTACGGGCACGCACGTCTTCAGCGGCACGTCCGTGGTCGAGGTGTGCGCGCATCATCTGCACTCGACGCCCGATCCGCCATCGTTGCGACTCGACGCACCCGTCGCGGCAGACCTCGAAGCCGTGCTCATCGCCTGTCTCGCCAAGCGTGCCGAGGATCGGCCGGCGTCGGCCCATGTGCTGCGTGAGCGGCTCCGCGCCTGCGCCGCGGCGGGGCGCTGGACCAATCAACTTGGCGCGGCCTGGTGGGCGGCCAACCGCGGCAAGCTGCGCTCGGGCGGCGGGCAGCCCAGCACGCAGAGCTCCTCTGGCGCTGCGCGCGGCCCGCAACTTCTGGTCACCCGTATCGCCGACTGAGTTGCGGCGACCGGTCGACACAGCGGCTAGACTGGCGGCGTGACCAAGCTGAGCTGGGCGGCGCCCGAGCGAAACAAACAACCGATTCTAGAATTGCTGGAGCGCTTGCTGCCGTCGAGCGGTACGCTCTTGGAGCTCGCGAGCGGGACTGGGCAGCACGTGGCGCACTTTGCTCAGCACCTGCCGGGTTGGATCATCCAACCCAGCGACGTTGATCCGGCAAACCTCGAAAGCATCCAAGCCTGGGTCCGCGACGCGAGCCTACCCAACCTGCGTGAGCCGCTTCGGCTCGACGTGAACGACGCCGACTGGCCGGTCGCCCCGCTGCCGGCGATCTTCAACGCCAATCTCATCCACATCGCGCCGTGGGAAGTCGCCGTCGGCCTCGTGAGCGGCGCTGCTCGCTACCTGGCGCCCGGCGGCCTGCTCGTCATGTACGGCCCCTTCCGCATCGGCGGTGAGCACACGGCGGCCAGCAATCAAGCCTTCGACGACTCGCTGCGCGAGCGTGACCCGCGCTTCGGCGTCCGTGATCTCGAAGCCGTCGTCGCGCTCGCCGCGCGGCACGCGCTCGAGCTGCAAGAGCGCATCGAGATGCCGGCCAACAATCAGACCTTGGTCTTTCGCGCTAAGCGCACGGGGATGGCAGAATAGGCGCATGGCGCCGATCGACCGGCTCGCGCCCGCGCGGCGCCCTCAGCGTCCCGTTTGGGGATGGCAAAGCTGGCGACAGCTGCTGTTCATGCATTGGCCAGTCGAGCTGCAAGCGCTTCGCGACGCCGTGCCGAGCAGCTTCGAGCTTGATTTGCATGAAGGCGTCGCGTACGTCGGCGTGGTGCCGTTCGCCATGCAAGGCGTGCGGCCTCGTTTCGTTCCGCAAGCGGCCGCGCTCGATTTCTTAGAGACGAACGTCCGCACTTATGTGCTCCGCGACGGCGAACCAGGCGTCTATTTCTTCTCGCTCGAGGCTGCCTCGAGGTTGGCTGTCGGGGCGGCGCGCGCGGCTTTTGCGCTGCCTTACCACCACGCGGGCGGCGCCTTTTTCTAGCAACTGCCGGCGCGCGTCAGCCGATAGGGCTCGTGAGGTGACGCGATGCCTGAGCCTATTTCGTCCGTATCCCCGCCATGCGATCTGAGCTGCCACAGCCCGAGTGATGAGGAACCGCTGCTGGGCTCGCTGCCGTCGGGCGCCTGCCCGTTGCTGTCGCAATCCTCGAAGCTGAACGAGGAGCCAGAAGGCCCGGCCGGCGCGGGCGTGCCTGCGGGCGCCGCGGTGCTCACGCAGAGTTTTCAGCACGATCACTACGCCTTCATCGCGGCCGCCACGGTCGATGCGTCACCGACCGCAAGCGCGTCCCGGGCTCCCGCCTCGATCTCCGCAGCGCTGCCGCCAAACCCCGACGATCAGCTCAACTTGCAAGTCGGCATACCTCGCATCGAACGCCAGCTGACGTTGTCCAGCGTTCACCTGACGGGCGCTGTCGATGTCTTGAACGCCAACGCCCATCTGGGATCGCAAAATGACGATGGTAGTCAGGGCGAGAACATCGGCGCAGGCGCAACGCTCGTCGGAGCGGAGGTCACGGCCGACTACAAGGGCTGGAGCTTGACGCTCGGCGTCGCCTCGTCCTTGGGGGCGAGCGTCAGCTCTGGCGGGGGCCGAGACCTCGATGGGGACGGCAAGCCAGAGCGCTGCTTCAAGGCTTCATACGAGTTCCTCACGCTAGGTGTGTGCGATGAGCTCTGAAGCGTCGTTCTTCAAAGCGGTGCTGTCACGACTCGTTGGGTCAGGCGAACGCCGTCGCTTGCATTCGTGGACATTTCGCTGGCAGCAGCGGTTGTTCGCGCTGATGTTCCTGTGCGATGTCTACCGCGTGGTTCGCCGAGTTGCCGCTGCGGTATCTCGCCACCTGCTGCTCGGGCTCCTGGAGCCCACGCTGCACGTCGGGGCGCTGCTGCTCGTCGCTTATCTACTCTGGTCTCGCGCAAAGACGGTAGTGGCCACGCGCGCTGGCCTCGAGCTGCGCGTGGGCGATAGGCTTCGCCTCATTCCTTGGCGGCAAGTGTTCGACCTTCGCGAAATGCCGCGAATGACCCTGCAGCCGCCTTGGCTCCCCCGACTCTATCAACTCGACCTTACCAGTGGCGAAGCGCTCGACTTCGTCGGCGTTCGACGGGCGCGCGAAATCGTCATCGAATTTGCGGCGCGCAGCGAGCTGCAGCGCTTCGACAAGTGACCCGAAGAGCTCCGCGTCACTTCGCGTGAAAGGGCACGCCCAATTCGCGAAACAAGAACGAATACACGTCCACGTTTTCGTCGATCTGCTCGCTCAGCGGATTGGAGTTGCCGTGACCGGTGCTCTTGCTGGTGCGCAGCAAGATGGGTTGCGTGGAAGACGTCGCAGCCTGAAGCCGCGCCACCATTTTGCGCGAGTTGTAGGGGTCGACGCGCGGGTCGTTCGAGCCGGTGAGCAATAGCGCGGCGGGATACGCCGCTCCGTCTTGAACGTGGTGATACGGCGAGTAGGCATAGAGCGCGCGAAACTGCTCAGGGTCTTTGACGCTGCCGAATTCGCTGACGTTGAAGTTGCCGTTGGGTGTGGTCTCGACGCGTAGCATGTCGTAGATGCCGACGAACGAGACGACGGCGTGGAAGGCTTGGGGGTGCTGGACCAGCTCGGCGCCCATCAGCAGGCCGCCGTTCGAGCCGCCGATGATGGCGAGCTTGTCGGGGCTGGTGACGCGGGTTTCGACCAGGCGCGCCATGCAGGCCGCGAAATCGTCGAACACGTTCTGCTTGTGCGTGAGGTTGCCAGCGAGGTGCCAGGCTTCGCCGAACTCGCCGCCGCCACGGATGTTGGCGAGCGCAGCAACTCCGCCCTGATCGAGCCACAGCCGCGTGATGGCCCGAAATTGCGGAGTCTTGCTGATGCTGTAGCCGCCATAGCCGGTGAGCAGCGTCGGGCGAGCCGCATCGCCGCCGTGGCCGTTGGCGGCGACGATCGTGAGCGGCACTTCGGTGCCGTCTTTGGAGCGGCACTTGTCGAGCGTCACCGTGGCGTCGGAGAAATCGGCGGGCGAGCTCTGGAACAGCGCAGTCTTGCTGGTTTTTTGGCTGCGCGAATCGTAGCGATAGAACGCCGCCGCTGCGACGTAGCTTTCGTTGCGAAACAGCAAATCGTCGCCGCCCAGCGGCTCGATCTCGTCCACGGCCGAGATCGGCAAAATCGGGACTTCGCCCAGCGCCTTGCCGCGCGCATCGAAGGCGCGAATGCGCGAAGGACCACCGACCAGGTCCACCACGTACAGGCGTGAGTGCATCGCCAAGAAGCCCTGGATCACGCCGTCGCTTTCTGGCACCACGACCACGGCTTGGTCGAGCGCCGGACGCTTGGGCGAAACGCGCAGCAGCTTGCCGCGCGGCGCCGCCATGCGTGAGAGCAAGTACAGGTTCCCGTCGAGGCCGAAGTGGGCCTTGACGACCTTGTCGCTGAGCTGGGCGACGCGCTGCCATTGCCCAGACGGACCGAGCAGGAAGTGCTCGAACTCCCCGCCATCGCCGTTGGCCACGCGGGCGAGCACGAGCTTGCCGTCGGGGCTGGCCTCGAGCTCGATCTCCGCGACGCGCGGGAATACTTGGCCGAGTGAGTAGCGGTCGTGGTCAGCGCTGCCGCCCAGCTCGTGGACCCAAATCTGCTGATAGAAAGCCAGATCGGCAGCGGCGCGCTCGCCCAGGTGTGGGTAGCGCGTGTAAAACAGGCGGCGACTATCTCCGCTCCACGCCACGCTGCCGCCGGCGGTTCCACCGTTGACTCGAGCGATCACGTCGCCGGTCTCTTTGCCGGTTTCGACGTCGTAGACGTGCACGCTGCCGTCTTCGCTGCCGCCCACTGACAGTGAGACAGCCACTTTCTTGGCGTCGGGTGAGGGCACGTAGAAATCGATGCAGGTCTTGCCGGAAGCGTCGAGCACGTTGGGATCTACGATGATGCGCTCAGCGGCCACGTCTTCGGGCGACTTCATGACGACCAAGAATGCTTGCTGCTTCGGCGGGCGTTGTTCGAGCGAGAACAGCCGCCCGGCCTTTTCTCGCAGCGCGAAGTGGTCCGCGGTCGAGCTGCTGAGCAGCTCCGTCACACGCGCGCGGATCGCAGCGCGGTCGGGCAAGGCGTCGAGAGTTGCGCGGGTGAAAGCGTTCTCCGCGTCACTCCATTTCTGGACGGCAGGATCGGCTGCATCTTCGAGCCAACGGTACGGATCGCTGACCGTGACGCCGTGATACGTGTCACTGACCGGGCGCTTTTCGGCGACCGGCGGCTGTGGCTGCGGCTCGCGCGCGGTCGCCGTCGCGGCGGGTGACGCGGTCGAGGTGCTCGCGGCCGGCGTCGGCGTTGGAGAGCGCAGCAATTCGGGGGGCGACGCACAGGCGATAGCCAGCGCCACGGAAACGACAAGCCCAGCTCGATGCATGCTCTGCCGTTACAACGCGCGCCCGGTCGCGGCAAACGGCGAGAGAATCAGCGCGGCTTGCACGCCTGACCGACGCTGCTGCGGGCGCCTTTCTAGCGCATTTCTCGGAGAAGGCGTTGCTCGCCGCGGAAAGCTGCGCAAAGGTGCACGACTTCATGTTCAGGCTGCTCGGCGTCACGTTGCTCCAACCGGAGCAGGTCTTTAGTGCCCGCTTACCCGGCGGGGCAGAAGCCGTTGGTTCCTTGTTGGCGGCAATTCAAGCGCTCTTGCGCGAGCGCTATGACGACAATCCGCAAAGTGGTGCGCGCACGCTCAGCATCGCGCTCGGGCCCGACCAGCGCATGCAGCTGTGGCTCGCCGCGGACGAGGGTGGCGTCTCCACCGACGAAGAAATCCAGCTGCGCGAGCTATCGACGCGCGTCGACGTGCCCGAAGTGCAAGGTGGCCCACTCGCCTTGGCGCTGGTCTTCTCGCTCGGCGCCGAGCCACCGCCCGAGGCGCAGCTGACCTTGCCCGATGAATGGCGCGCCATCGTGCAGGCGTCCGACACCAGCCTCAACGTCGAGCAAATCATCACGCGCCTGTGGGCCGACGCAAACTAGGTTCTTCGAGAGGCTTTTGGCCAGGCGCCAGTCGGTAGCGCTTTTTTTCGGCACGCGAGTCAGTTGCTGGACACGATAGCGGGAGTTGGATCCTGGCTGAAGTCTTGTGTGTTAAGGAAACCTTCAAAATGCGGCTAAGCAGTGCGCGATGGCGAGCGACGGCTGTGAGTGCTTGGCTTTTGACTTCAGTCGGTTGCTCGAGCGGCAGCGGCAGCCCAGCGCTCGGCGTCGCCGGCACGAGCAGCGGCGGTAGCGGTGCAGGCTCAGGCGGCGTCGCTGGCAGCAGCGGGGGCGTGAGCGCGGGCGGTGGCGGCGGAGCAGCGGGCGTTGGTGGGACCCTCGCCGGCAGCGGCGGAGCAGCGGCTGGCGCGACCGGTGCGGGCACGTCCAGCGCTGGCGCGGCTGGAGCCGGGGCACCGAACGCCGGTGCGGCGGGTACCGCGGGTGCGGCGGGCGTCGCGGGCGCGGCGGGCGGCAACTCGGGGCCGACGAGCTGCGCTGGTCACGCGCTTTCGCTGGCTGCCAATACTACCGGTTCAGTGACTGACATTGCGCATTCGCTCGTGGCGATGGACCTGATGACCGATCTACCGATCGGCAACGCCGACCGCAGCATCGAGCTTTGGCTGTACGTCAAACCCACCGATTGGTTCGCCGAGCGCAATGAGATCTACGTCTACGGAACGGTCGGCATGCTGCAGCAGGTGGGCTTGGATTTCGGGATGCCCGCCGTCAAAGGCATGCCCAACAACCATGCGACGCTTGGTCCCTACACCGACGGCATCTTCGATGACGACACCGGCGTTTACCTCGGCATCGACTCGGCAGCCGCCCAGTGGCTGCACGTCGCGTTGACCTACGACGGCACGAACACCACGCTACGCACCTACGTCAACGGCGCGCTGCGCATCACGACCAAATCCGTCAACTCCACCAAGCTCATCACCACGGCTTCGCCGTTCTATCTCGGATGCAATCCGCCCTATTATGGCTGCTTCAACGGCCTGGTCGACGAGCTACGAATTTGGAACGTCATGCGCACCGACGCCGAGATCATGGGCGCCTACAACAAGGCATTGGTCGGCACAGAACCCGGGCTCGTCGGCTATTGGAAGTTCGACGAGGCTCCGGGAGCGATGACGGCCGCTGATTCCGTCAAGACCGCAGGCCATACCGCGCACAACGGCACGTTGATGGCCGCTACCCCGGACGCCGTGCCCACTTTCGTGACGCCCGATCCGTTGCCGCCGGTGGCCTGTCCTTAGCAGGGTGTTGAGAAGGGCTGCCACATCGCAGCTTGCATCGCAGAAACTTCCGTGTCGTCTCCAGGCAAAGCCGTACGGACGCCGGCTGAACGCGCTTCGGGCCATGCGCTTTCTGGTCGCTCGTCTCGAGTCCCCTCAGATTTCACAGGGAGTCGCTGATGGCGGAGGACCGCCGCCCTGATGCAACGAAATGGGTGCACGGCCCTGCCGAGGTGGGGTTAGAGCTGGGGAAAGTCACTTCGTACCCGCTAAGGATTCGTCACATCTGGGACCACGTCCCGCGATCTTGGGTTTTGGCGAGGTTTTCGCTGCGCTCCGTCTGCACGTGGTCCACGCGATTGACGCCGAGGCCGAAGCGCTCGAGTCGCGAGATGGGCGCGCCGCGCTTTTGCTCGATGCTCGAGACGAGCCCGCCCGAATTGTCCAGCGCGTAACCGAGATTCGCCAAGAAGCGCAGCGGCAGCGGTTGGCTCAGGCCGCGCAAGTCGAGCGCCGCGAGCGCCGCGAGACGAAACCCGGCGGCCTTGAAGCCGACCGAGCCGGCTCCGCTGAGCAGGTCGAGCTGCGCATCGCCACCAACTGAAAAGATCTTGCCGAGGGGCGTTGGCGAAAAGACCTTGGCCCCGAGCGCCGTGTTGTCGAGCACTGCCAACAGGCCCGGCGCGCGCTGGTCGTCGTCGTTGACGAACGAGCGCAGGCTGGCGTACGCCTCGAGGAAGGGCAGCGGTGTTATTGAAAGACCGAGCGCGTTCCCGAAGTGGTCGACGCTGTCGCCCTTGCTCGTGCCGCAAGGCGTCTGGCTGTTGCACAGAAAATTGCTGCCCGAATAGGGCGTCGGCCAGCACCGACAGCCGAAATGTGCCTGCCGCGCCGGATCCGGGCGCGCTCAGATGCAGCAGGCCGGAATTGCCCGAAATGTTGTTCTGCTCGCGCAGCGACGCGCGGGGCCGTTTGGGCATCCGCCACGCGGCTGAAACACAAGAGCGCGAGGCACAGCGCGGCCTTCGATAGGTTTTGGGACAGGTTCATTTAAGCCGCAAGTCGGACGGAGGAGCAGTGAAAGAATTTGTTGGTGAGCCCCGTTGATCCAGAGGCGTCGAGCAACCTCGTCGCTACAGAGGCCGGGGCTCTGGCAGCATGTGCCCGCTCACAGGTCGGACTGATCACGGTTCCAGCCCGACCCGGCATTGATTATTGTCCTTTCGCGCTAAACCGTGTCGCTGTCGTGATCAAAGATCGCCCCGCTGGGACACATTCGCCGTGGAGCGCTCGCTTCGACTCAGCTTTTTGCTTTTGCGGCGCCTCGCGGCGCGCGCTCGAATGGAGAAACCTTTCATGCGCAGCATCTGGCCTTGGGCCGCCCTCTCGGCGTTCGTTTTGTTTCTGGTCGCGGGCTTGGCCGGCTGCGGCGGCGCCACCGGCCTGCCCGAAGGGGTCGCCACGACGGCAGGAGCGGGCGGCAGTGACTTCGCCGGGAACGGCGGCAACGGCGGCAACGCCGGATCCACAGCGGCAGCCGGGACGGCGACGGCCGGAAACGGTGGCGTTGGTCAGGCCGGCGCGGGCGGCACGACGGCACCCAGCGCCATGCTCGTCTCGCTGGCCATCACGCCGGTGGTTGGCTCTGCGGCCCCGGGCACGAAGCTGATTTTGCACGCGACCGGGACGTACTCGGACGGCTCGAAGCAAGACGTCACTCCGCAAGCGGCCTGGAAGAGCGACGCACCGAGGCTGGCGTCGGTGGCCGGCGGCGTGGTTACCGCAATCGCGCCCGGCACGGTCACCATCAGTGCTTCGTTTGGTGGCCTAGCCGCGACCGCGAAGATCACCGTCCCGAGCGCCGCCATCAAGTCTCTGATCGTGACGCCGCCCACCGCCACGACCGCGATTCAAGGCAGCGTCGCTTTTCAAGCGGTCATCAGCTTGAGCGACAACACGACGCAAGACGTGACCGACACGGCCACCTGGACCTCGTCGAGCGTCGCCGTCGCGCGCGTTTCGACCAGGGGCGTTGCCACCGGCGTCACCGCGGGCAGCAGCAAAATTTCGGCTGCCGTCGGCAACGTGAATGGCTCGGCCGTGCTGACCGTGACCGGTGCCACGTTGGTCTCGATCGCGGTCACGCCGACCAATCCGACGCTCGGCGTCGGCGTCACGCAGGCCTTCGTGGCCACTGGCACGTTCTCCGACGGTTCGGTTTCCGACGTGTCGAGCAGTGCCACCTTCACGTCGAGCGCGCCGGCTGTCGCCTCACTCGACGCCGGCCACGCCGCCACCACGCTCACGCCAGGTCAAACCACGATCACGGCCAGCGTCGGCAAAATCTCGGGCGCGACGACGCTGACCGTGACCCAGGCGACGCTCACCTCCATCACGGTCACGCCCGCCAAGAGCACGCTGGCCGTCAACGGCAGCGCACCGCTGATCGCGACCGGAACCTATTCGGACAACAGCAAGGTCGACCTGACCGCCTCGGTGACCTGGCAGTCGAGTGCCGCAACCGTGGCGGCCGTCTCCAATGCCGCCGGTTCGCAAGGCTTGGTCACGGGCCTCAGCGGCGGCAGCGCCACCATCACGGCGACTTTGGGCGCGGTCAGCGGCTCGGCGGCGGTCACGGTGACTGCGGCGACGCTGGTCTCGATCGCGATCACGCCGGCAAATCCGTCGCTGCCGCTGGGCTCGACGCTGGGGCTCACGGCCACTGGCACCTATTCGGACAAATCGACGGTCGACATCACGACCAGCGTGACCTGGTCGAGCGACGGCGCGAGCATCGCGAGCGTCAACAACGCGAGCGGCAAGCAAGGCGTGGTGAGCGCGCTCAAGCTCGGCACGGCACTGGTTCACGCGACGCTGGGAGCGATCGGCGCTTCTACGAACGTCACGGTGACCGCGGCCAAGCTGGTTTCGATCACGCTCGCGCCGGCCAATCCAACGCTGCCCGCCGGCACGAGCCAGGCGCTGACCGCCACCGCCAACTACAGCGACGGCACGAGCCTCGACGTCACGTCCACCGCGGTTTGGACCTCGAACAGGGCCGCGGTCGCGGCGGTGAGCAACGCCGCCGGCAGTCAAGGTACTGTGACGGCCGTCGCGCTCGGAACAGCGACCATCACCGCCACCTTCAGCGGCGTGGCGGGCTCGACCACCGTGACGGTGTCGGCGCCCACCCTGGTCCAGATCGTGATTGCGCCGATCGGCAGCTCGGTCAGGGTCGGACAGACCGTGCGCTACACGGCGACGGCCATTTATTCGAACAACACGCAGCAGCCGCTGACTCAGGGCGTGAGTTGGAGCAGCTCCGATACCGGCGTCGCCACGATCGCCGCCGGCATGGGTAGGGGCATGGCTGCCGTCGCGGTCGCGACCGCTGTTGCGGTCGGCACCACCACCATCAGCGCCACCTACCAAGGCGTGAAGGGCTCGACACCGCTCACGGTCACCGACGCCACTGTGGTCAGCATCGAGGTGACGCCCAGTAGTCCCACGCTGACCGTGAACGAGCGGCAGCAGCTCGCCGCGACCGCGATCTACAGCGACAACACGACGCAAGACGTCACCGCTCAAGCAACCTGGGTGTCGTCCGACCCGACCGTCGCGCAGGTGACGACCGGCGGCCGCGGACCGGGTGGCGGGGGTCGCGGCAACGTCACGGCGCTCGCCTCTGGTAGCGCGACCATCTCGGCAACCGTCAATGGGCTGAGTGGCTCGACCACGGTGACGGTCTCGGCGGCGACGTTGGTTTCCGTTGAGCTCAATCCGGCGGCGCCGAGCGTCGCCGTGGGCACGCGCCAGAACTTCACCGCGACCGCGATCTACAGCGACAACACCTCACAAAACGTAACCGGGCGCGTGACTTGGATTTCGTCGGCGCCCGACGTTGCCTCGATCAGCACGGCCGGCGGCACACGCGGCCAGGCGCTGGCGCTCAGCAGCGGTAGCACGACCATCAGCGCCAGCCTCAACGGCGTGACCGGCTCGACGACGCTCACCGTGACCGACGCGACGCTCACGACCATCCAAATCACGCCCTTCTCGCCGACGTTGCCGATCGGCTTCAGCGCGAACCTGGTCGCCACCGGCATCTACAGCGACAACACCACGCGCGATTTGACGGCCCAGGTCACCTGGACCTCGAGCGCCCCGGCCGTTGCGTCCGTCTCGTCGGCTGCCGGTACGCGCGGCCTACTCACGCCGCTCGCCGCCGGTAGCGCCACGATCACGGCGACCTACCAGGGCGTCAGCGGCAGCGACGCGGTGGCGGT
>Ga0307508_10002759_pt1 | contig 18293 bp, 21 predicted proteins | sample 9_EM_MG_FD_203089 | JGI IMG/M metagenome (GOLD analysis project Ga0307508, IMG submission 203089) | Populus trichocarpa ectomycorrhiza microbial communities from riparian zone in the Pacific Northwest, United States - 9_EM | ecosystem: Host-associated > Plants > Roots > Unclassified | place... | reverse complement strand
TCTTCCGTCCTTTCCCCTTGGCGAGTCCCTCAGGCGCGTTGTATATAGAGAGAATGTTCCTCCTTCGACTTTGTATCAATCAACCAATTCACTATCTTCGTCTTTATCGATCCATATATTCCAACACACAGTAGCCGTCAAACGCGCTTAGAGTAGTGGAAATCTCCGAGTAGTTCTCTGTAGGTCGACAGCTTCTTTTTCAGATAGTCGTAGGATCGCTCGTAGGACTGCTCGGTCTCGTAGGCTCGCTGGAAGAATCCGCAACAGCCACAATGCTCCACTCAAGCATCGTCCGCGCCGTACATCGCTGGTAGAATTGCTCGTGCAATTGCTCATGCGATCGTCGTATCGATGAATGGTTCCACTGTTCAGTGCGCAAGGCTCAAGCCTGGGCAGTCGCGTTGGCCGGTAGGCCCCTCTATGCCGAGGATACAACTTGGTCGTTACGGAGTGCCATCGAGATTGTTCTCAATAATGCCGGCGATGGTGGCAAACGGTGGTATCCGAGATTGCTTCGTCACTTGCGGCCAATTCCTGGCGAACGGCGAGTAGGCTCGAGATGTATTCGAAGACAGATTATCGTGAAGGCAGAATCGTAGTCCTGGCTAAGGCTTTCCTAGACGCGGGCTGCAGAATCAATTTCGTTTGCGGGAGGACTTTGGATGCAGGTTCGAATCGTGGGTTCAACCGATAGGTAGATCGTCAAGGCAGCGCGGTCGTCGCATTGACTGTAGCCATGGCCTCAGCAGTAGGGAATGATCTCATGTCGTTCTCCACGAGCCGTAGTTTCGGGCGCTGTAAAGACCGGTGACTGCGAAACGTGTCGCGTTGACCATGGCGATGTTGAACGCGACGCGGCTCCAAAAAGTTGAGGCTTAAAAAACGAGAGCGCAGGGATGAGACACAGAAGCGAGGTGTAAAACGGCAGGTACAGCAGGTGCGATTATCGATGGGTATCGGATTGGCAGAGCGTTCAATCCGGGCTCATAACCTGTTGGAATATATGGATCGATAAACGTGAAGATTGTCTATCAGTATTATGCGGGCACAAGATCTCTCTATATACAGGAAGGCCGTCAGGACAAAGGACGGAAGACTACCCCCCGAGCCGGTGCTCGGGGACTCAGTCATGTCCGGACGCCTCCTCATCTCTGGACGCCTCCTCATCTCCGGACGCCTCCTCATCTCTGGACGCCTCCTCATCTCTGGACGCCTCCTCATCTCCGGACGCCACCTTATTCTGACAGATCGTAGCATACAAAACAAACAACATACCGGGACCGCAGCCACGCAAAACGAAAAACTCTTCAAGTAACCATTTTCTGCCGCCAATGACGTCCGTCCTAATGCTTCCATTGCTCAATGCAGCGTCCATGCAATCGAGAAAAAGACTTTCGTGAAACCCTCCTTAAACGCCTCCGTAATCGATTCTCATTCTCACCCAATGCCAAATACTGCCCGCTGTGCCTTTACACTTCCATCCTATTTGGTAAATTTCCACTGGTCCTCCCTGATGTACTGCTGCGAGAAATCAAAGACTCCTTTCAAGACGACACTGCAATTGATGAGGAACATCAAGCGATTATATGTTGAATCGATACTATTGTTAACATCGTCGAACTTAATATGGAACACTTGATGTTCCTCATCAATTGCAGTGTCGTCTTGAAAGAAGTCTTTGATTTCTGGCAGCAGTACATCAGGGAGGACCGCTGGAAATTCTTAAAACATACCAGACTAGCAGTGAAACCACGTCTTGTCATGATATTCAACTCGCCACCCAACCCATGACGGAACCTATGGGCGCTGTAACCACCGATGGAAAGACGAACAATCTTTGAAGCAAGCACGATGTTGTCTTGCGGTCGGTGGGGTTGTTGGTTGTGGAAGCGTCGACGGTGGTGGTGGAAGAGTCGGCGTTGGTTGCGGGAAGAGGCATCGGTATCGGTGGTGGGGAAAGAGTCGGCGTTGGTTGTGGAGTCGGCGTTGGTTGTAGAAGAGTAGTTGGTGGTGTAGCAAGAGTCGCGTTGGTGTTAGCAGTCCTGTTGCCAAGCCAGGCCCTACAAACGACTCTTCCACTACCAACGCCGACTCCGCACGGCGAACACCAGACCCCGGGCAAAACTCAACCCCTGAAATCACCAAGACTTTCTTCCGACCCCCGAAATTTCGCGAGCGCTAAGGCTTCACGGACATCACGATGTCTGGCGAAGCGAACCGATTGAGCGAGGCAGCCCAGCTGGTGGCCGCCAGCGCCGACTTGCGTGCGGATTTCCTCCTGAGGGAACTCGTGGGAGACCTGGGAGGCTACCGGGAGGAGGATGTGGGGGACGCCAGCAGCGAGCTCTCTGACCTGGCGCGTGGCGCGGAGGAAGAGGCGGAAGAGGTGAAGAGAAAGGAAAGCGGGCGCCCCAATTTTCACTTTGACAATTTGGAAAGTTCGTGTTCGACACAGGAATTTGCATCACAGGGTGTTGTCGGCAGTGGGCAGCTTTCACCGTGTTAATTCGGCTTTTCTCGCCGTGGTGACGCTTGTGATGATTGTCGCCGTGGCGATTGAGTCAAGTCTCCGAACACTACACCCGCCCTACTTTCCCAGCACTGCCCAACTCTACTAACACCACACCTCCTATTTCTAGAGTTCACGACCTCCTTTATAATAATGGGCTCATATCGGGTGCGGGAACTTTTCAGTTAGTAGTGCCAATTTACTGCTCCTTCATCGATCCCCTTTCCACCACTACGACTACTATACTCAGCTGCCTGCCCTTACTCGCTCCACCATTGCAGCTGCTCCCCACTGCTATGCATTTGTTCACCTGCCCCCATTTCCCCGTCCGTGTCATTAGAGGCGCCACGGCGGATTACGGGCAGAGACGGTCGTCACGAGCGAGGACAGGGCGGAAGAGGTCGTCGCGGACGAGGGAAGAAGATGATGACTGTGCTGGATCGCAGCATTTATTACAAAACAAACAACATACCGCGACCGCAGCGCGCAAAACGAACTCTTCAAGTAACCATTTTCTGCCGCCAATGACGTCCGTCCTAATGCACCCATTGCTCAATGCAGCATCCATGCAATCCAGGAAAAGACAGTCATAAAACCCCCCAAAACGCCTCTGTAATCCATTCTCATTCTTACCCAACGCCCAATACTGCCCGCTGTGCCTTTACACTTCCATCCTATTTGGCAAATTTCCTCCGGTCCTCCCTGCTGTACTGCTGCCAGAAATCAAACACTGCTTTCGAGCCGACACTGCCAATGATGAGGAACATCAAGCGATCAAATTTTAAATAGATACTATTGCTAGCATCGTCGAACTGCTAGTTAACATGAATGGAGACAGACGGTCTGCCGTAGTTCCAGATAGGTGATCGTATCTTCCCGTGCGTGGTGCGCGGCACATTGGTTGGTCTGTTGGTGGCTCCAGCTGCAGTCTGGGCGAACGCGTCAATGGGGACAATTTGCGTGCTCTGGTCCGCAACGGTAACGTTCAGCGAGCCGGGTCGAGCCGAGGTAGCAGTCTTGGCGTCCAGTTGCACTGAATTAAACCGCATTTCAGGCATTCCGGCGAGGTTCGAGGCCTTCGGAGAGGCGTTGCGGCTGAACGAGGCGGAAGACGCGGCAGGTTCATCGATGGAGCCCTTGAAACGGATCTGGAACAAGTTCGACGATGTTAACAATAGATCAATTCAAGATTATATCGCTTGATGTTCATCATTGGCAATGTCGTCTTGGAAGGAATGTGTGATTTCTGGCAGCAGCACATCAGGGAAGACCGGAGGAAATTCTTAAAACATACCGGACTAGCAGTGAAACCACGTCTTGCCATGATATCCAACTCGCCACCCAACCCATGACGGCACCTGTGTGTGTAGTATCCACCGATGGAAAGACGAACAATCTTTGAAGCAAGCATGATGTTGACTTGCTGTCGGTGGGGTCGTTGGTTGTGGAAGAGTAGTCGGTGGTGGAGTAAGAGTCGGCGTTGGTTGTGGAAGAGTAGGCGGTGGTAGAGTAAGAGTCGGCGTTGGTGTTAGTCCTATTGCCAAGCCAGGCCCTACAAACGACTCTTCCACAACCAACGCCGACTCCGCCCGCGCAAATTTTACTAACACGAAACCCCGGACGAAACCCAACCCCTGAAATCGCTAAGACTTTCTTCCGACACACCAAATTTCGCGAGCGCTAAGACTTCACGGACATCACGATGTCTGGCGAAGCGAACCGATCGGGCGAGGCAGCCCAGATGGTGGCCGCCAGCGCCTATCCGAGCGAGGGTTGCCTCCTGAGGGAACTCGTGGGAGACCTGGGAGGCTACCGGGAGGAGGATGTGGGGGACGCCAGCAGCGAGCTCTCTGACCTGGCGAGTGGTGCAGAGGAAAAGAGGCGGAAGAGGTGAAGAGAAAGGTAAGCGGGCGCCCCAATTACGTCAGGGCCGCGGCCGGGGCAGCAGCAGGGTGGAGAGCACCCAGGACTTCTTCCGACGCGGCAATCGCAACGGACACGGCGATGACGACGACTCGCGGGATGACGACACCTTCTCGACGCCGGGCAAGCAGATCATCAGGGGCGCACTCGCGCGCTCCCTCGCAGCGGCCTCCAGCAGCCCCCAGGAGGTGGGAATGGCAAAGACCCTGAATTCTGCCAAGAGTTTCCAGCAAGGGGGGGGAATTGGACGTGGGGGTGGTTGATTCGGCGGAGGAGATGGCCAATGAGGTGGAGATAGAGGGCACTGCGGACTCTGAGAGGACGAGGACCCCGTCGCCCACCTCGGCCAGGTGGGGAAGCAGAACACCAGCGCCGCCGGGGGCCGTGTCATGCCAACACTGGTGCCGGTCACGCAGACCAAGGGCAGGAAGAGAATCGCGATGGGCACCCGGACGCCCGCCAGGCAATGTCACGAACCTGGCGTGGCAGATGCCTAGGCGGCGCAGCCGGAGCCGCCATCACTCTTGCCGCCCTGTGGCTTGCCCTTCTCTCCGCTGCAGCCGCCGCGGTTATCCTCCACGCCCAGGCGCCTCACCCCGGTCCCCACCGTGACGCTCCCGCAGCGCCAACCGATGAGGCCTCGACCTGGCCGCCGGCCGTCCAGGGTTTCCTTCTCCTATCTACGCCTGTATTTCCGTTTGGTCCAGCCTGCGCGTCCTTCTCGTATCTACGTATGTGTTTCCGTTGGGTTGACCTTGAGCGCCCTTCTCATGTCTACGTATGTGTTTCCGTTTCGTTTAGCTTGCGCGTCCTGCTCGCGTCTACGTATGTTTTCCGTTTGTTTGAGCTTGCGCGTCCTTCTCCTGTGTTTTCTTTATATTGTCATTACGCGGCTTGCGAGTGCGCTCTTATGCTTCCGTTTGTGGATGGGTGATGGAAAGTATCACAGGTGGCTTGTGTCAAGATCCTGACTTCCGTTCTCGGCCGGGGCTCGACAGGCAACGTAGGTCCTAGTTCTGCCTACTCGGTAGGGCCTCCGTCTGCTGTGCAGGTTGGTTCGGCTCTCGGACTGGGTTCGTTCAGCTCACTGGCACGGGCAAGTACTTCCCACTCGTTCGGTGAAGTCTAAGGATGTCCCTCGGCGCAGCCCTGTCGTTGTCGTCTACCGCCACCCGGTATTCTTGCATAGCACGTTTTTCGTTGTGATGGGTTGGTCGCAGCGCCGCTCGGAGGGGGAGAAGTAGGATAGAGAGAGATGGTACGACGTGAGGAGCGCAAATAGCCTGTAGTGTTACACGGAATAGATTGAAGTTGCATATTACGCTGTGAAGAGTGAAGGTTTGCCATTAACCATCCTTTCCGGACTGGCGTCGTGGTATAGTTAAGGCTCTCTGATCCTTTTGCCGCTTCCAACAGTCTTCGGTGGTATGGTTGTACTTGCTGCAATATGTACAGCTCTGATTCTTTGTCCCTTTTCCACCGCGTCCAACTCGACCTCCACGGCCGCCACGACCTCCACGACCTCGTCGGCCACCACGACCTCCACGACCACGAGCGTAGAGGCCTGATCCTGACTTCGAATCGACAACTGCAGCTGCAGCTTCTACCTTGTATTCTTCCTCAGCCTCCTTGAGTACAGTAATGAGGTTTGGAATGGTGACATCCGGTGTTCGTTTAAGGTAGCCAATGGCGGTCTTGAATTCGGGTGGTGCGGTAGTGTAGACGTGGGTTCGTAGGGCTTGTTCTGTGATTTCTTCCGTTGAGCCTTGAAGTTGAAGTTGAAAAGCTTGTAGTCGAGCGACGTAGACACTAATACTCTCTCTGACAGTGGGCCGTGCATTCTGAAACTGTGCGACAATAGCAGTACGTCCGATGTATGAAGTCGTCAGGTCAAGTCTTTCCTTCAGGATTTGCCACATCTCGCTTGGATCCGAGAGTCCATTTACATAAATGGCTGCTTCATCGGTGCAGGAAAAACAAATGGCCGATATTGCGTAGGCTCGTCGCTTTTGGTAGTCGGCTGTTGCGAAAACACCAAAGTCTGGCTCCGGCGAGTCTGAGTCAGTGCCGTCTACACTATTGGTAGAGCTGAGGTTTCTGTTGAAGCAGAGGTGTCGGGGGGGGGTTTTTTTTTGCTTACTCGTACTCGCATTCGGCCTATATAGATCATGGCGGCGTACATTTTGCCCAGTTTTCCTGTCCGCAGTCCGCGCAGTAGCGGCTCGTTGCAAGCTCCCCTTTTCCCCTCCCCCCAGGCCTGTCCCGAGAAAGAGAAGACGCGCCCTAGGAAATTAACGAAGGAAAGAACGATGGAAAAGTGCGGCCCGTTTCCCCAGTCCTCGCCTGCCGCTGCCATGAAATCGGGTGTGGCGAGGAACAGTGGGAGTCCCTCTCCGGCGCCCATCTCACCCTCGGCACCCAGCGCCTCCGCCTTTTCCTCCCGCTCCTCTTGCCGCTCCTGATGCTCCCGGAGCTCCCACTCAGACACCTCACTTCCGGCGTTGTCTTCCTCATCCACCGGCGGCACCCGTCTTCCCACGTCCGTAGAGGCGAGAAAATCCAGTACTGCCCGCTCACACCTCCCGTCCACCAGCAGGCCCCGGACCGTCCACCTGCTTTTCCACCTTTTGGTCTCCTTCAGCACCTCCGCCCACAGAATCTTCTGCTGCGTCTTCCACTCCGGGCACACCTTCAAGATGTGGTCCCTCGTTTGCGAGGGGCACTTGCACCACCAGCACTGGGCATCGGGGCGGACCTTCGCCCAGTGCAGGTATTGTCCTGTGCGGGGGTGTCCTGTCTTCAGCTGGTAGTACCTCGAGGCGAGCCTTTTGGTACTGTCGGCCATCGCGCCATCGGGTTTTTGGTACTTCGGCATGCGGTACTTCGTCTTTGAGGCCCGACCCCAGACCACTGACGTGCCTCCGCCCACTTCTTCTCCGAGATCTCCCGCTTGAGGTTGGCGAGGGATCGTGGGAGAGGTGCCGCCCGCACTTCCGTCCGGCCTGAGGAGTTTAGCCACTCCACCCCGTGGGTGTTCTGCTGCCCTGCTGCGATCTTTGCTCACTCATCGGCCTTCTCATTGCCAACGACTCCCTTGTGAGCTGGGCACCATCGGATTTCGATGACGATGCCCCTCCTGGCCCTGCGCAGTGTGGTGATGTGTTTCCGCGCCTGGAGGGCGTACTGTTGGCCGGGGCCAGGTTCGTCCGATGCCATCCGCCTGATAGCTGCCTGTGCGTCCGAAACGATCGTGACTCGTTCCGGATTGAGCTTCTTTGCGCTGCTAGCTCCAGTGCGTGGGCAAGAGTGGCGCACTCTTCACCATAGGCCTCTTGGTTGTTGCCCATATGCACTTTGGCGCCCGCCCAAGTTAGGCCCCGCTTCCACACCACCGAGTACCCAATAGCCCCATCGTCGAGTCGTGAGCCGTCCGTGAACATGGTTAGCCAAGGTCGGGTCCTCTCTGCTTCTGCTTTGGCCTCGGCTTCCTCCTCTTGCAGTAGCTCTTCCTCGAATGTTTCCGGCTCCTCCAGCAGGACTGTGCTCTCAGTCGGTCCGCCGTGTGCGAGGGCGTTTATGAGCCGCCTCCCGATTTCTGTTGCGGCTCCCACCACCTGCCGCGTCTGGTCCCCCAGAGGTAAGCTCAGCAGCCGTAGTCCAAAGCGCTGCTGTCTGTTCTCCAGCTGAGGTGTGGGGTGTGACCGGGGCTGGTTGCTCGGAGGAAGCGACGGATTGCCGGGGTATTCTGGGGTGCTGTAATGAAGTTCAGTGTGTGGATGTCGATGGTGGTGGACTGAAGGAGTTACGTTCGCTGCGCCGTGATTAGCAGGCAATCACGTAGGAGGTGGTGCGAGGTGTTCAGATCGAGTCCACACGGACGCGGGTCTGCAGGAATGTTGGGTGGTGGGTCGGTAGGTGATATATTGCAGAATACCCTCCACCTTGCCCGACTATCTGCCCAGTCAACCCCATGTAGACGGCCAGGGAATTTGAATGAGGGGCTGGAGAGGGGGAGTTCTTTCTTCCATCGCTTGAGGAATGCTGTCCGGGCCTGAGCCAACAGCCAGTTCTTGGTGGTGGGTGGCGCGAAACGGCAGGGAGTAGCAGAAGACGCCCCAGTTTTGGCGAGGGTATCGGCCCGCTCGTTACCACGGATATTGTAGTGGGAGGAACACCATATGGTGGAGACTCCCTAGCCCAGAGACTGGAGGTCGTTGACAACTTCGAGTGTTGGTCGTGCGTATTCGTGGTTTGATTCCTTGAACTGAAGGGTGTCCGGCGGCGGCCTGGGTTGTCGATACAAACAAAGACCGAAGCACGTAGCGCGGTGGCTGGGATGTGTGTGGTGACGGCTTCTTGAACCGCATCGAGTTCGGCATCGTATACTTCAGCCCTACTGCTGAGGTGGCAGCATCCTTCGGTCTGTAAGTGGAGTTACTGGTTTCTGCCGTCGAAAATGGCCCATCCAAAGCCGAAAGCGGAATTTTCCAGTTTGGAGCCATCGGTGTATATGGGGAGTGTACGTAACCATTTCTCGTGGAGTCTTTGTGGTTCTGTCGTTTGTCGGGGTTTGCAAACGTAGTATTTGCTACTCCTGGCGCTGTCGAGGTTGTTGCACGATCCTCTAACTTACCCTGCACGAGGTGCTGAAGTTGTAGAGATGGTAAAGACATGAGAGATTGGGATAGGTATTCGGTTGCCTGTGTAGAGGAACGATGGCATAGTAGGTAGGGAGGAAGTGGAGTCGTATAGCATATCGAAGCGAAAGGTAGTCTAGGTACGCAGCCATTGGTGGTAGATAAGCGAGCGCGATGAAGTTAGTATTGAGCGGTAGGCCTGTGATCCATCGTGCAATAGCGTCGTACGTCGTTCTGGGTATTGTTGCCGATGCCCTCGGGTTGGCCGAGCAGCTGCAGCGGCTGGAGCAGGTTGGACGGTGCGAGCGGCAGCACGGGCGGAAGTGTGTGGTGAAGTAGTAGGGCCTTGACTATCGCTGATGTTAGCTCTCGGATCATCCAGACCATTGACGCCTGGTCCTTATCCTGCACAATATCCCTGACAATGCACAATTCCATGTTGCCGTCGTCGCCCTAATCTACTTGGCCGTCCTCTAGAAAGCCCGGCCGATTCGACAGCACTGGTGGCCTGCTGCTGGCCAGCCAAGCAGGTGACACCGGCGACGACGACATGGATATGGGCACTACCGTGGAGCACCGAGGAGTAGAAACTGGTCCGTACGAGCAGAGAGACGGAAACCATGACATAGGCTAAAGGAAAAAACAGATAGAGCTACATAACACTGCTGATAGTCAAGGCTCGCCTCTACAACTCACACTGCTGCCCCTGCATCCACGCGGTTCATGCTGCTCCGGCTCCGCCAGCTGCTCAAACAACTCCCGACGGTGACTGCAACAATAGGTACCGCCCAATCGGGCGCCCCACCCCTCCCCCACCCGCCCCGACACTGGCCGATCTCCCTCCCGGAATCCAATCCCGACCGCTACGCGGTGGCACCGCCATCCCCTCCGGACGCCCGGCACTACCTCATTTTCTGCGAAGCCACTACAAACCCACGACCGGCGACCGAGTACCCACTGGGCAACCTAGCTGACACGCGCCGCCATTGCCGGGATGCTAGTGTCCTTGATGTCGGCGCCATGAGCACGAGCTGTACTGCTGTTTAATCAGGTACTCCAAGATAATCTTCGCCTCGAATCCCGCAAACCATCCACACCCGGCCCTCCTCCTGCACAACGTCCCAGACAATGCACAAATCCATGTCGTCGTTGTCGGCCTCATCTACTTGGCCGTCCTCCAGAAAGCCCGGACGATTCAACCGTGATGATGGCCTGCTGCTGACCAGCCAAGCAGGCGAGACCGACCACGCCGACATGGATGTGGGTACTATCGTGGGGCACGCAAGTGTAGGAACTGGTCCGTAGGAGCAGAGAAGGAAACCATGACGTAGTCTAAAGGGGAAAGCAGGTAGGCGAAGATGACGTAAAGTACCTGATTAAACAGCAGTGCCGCTGGTGCTCACGGCGTCGTCACCACTGACGCCAGAATCACGGAAATGGGGGCGCGAGCCAGGCAGGTCGCCCGGTGTTACTCGGTCGTCGGTCGTGGGTTCGAAGTGGCTTCTCAGAAAATGAAGTCGTGCCGGGTGACAAGAAGACGCAGCGGTGCCGCCGCTTAGCTGTCGGGATTAAATCCCGAAAAGGAGATCGGTCAGTATCGGGGTAGAAGGAAGAGTAGGGGGGGAGTCAGTTGCGCGGAAACTAAGGTGTTGCACTCACCCTCAGGAGTTGGCCAAACAGCCGGAGAAGCCGGAGCAGCAGGAACAGCGCGAGCGGAAGCAGGGGCAGAAGCGCGAGGTGAAGCAGCAACGCCTTGACTATCACAGATATTAGCTCTCGAATCATCCATACCATCGACGCCGGTTCCTACTCCTCCACAATATCCCTGACAATACACAAATCCATGTCGCCGTTGTCGGCCTCATCTACCTGGCCATCCTCCAGCAAGCCCGGCCGATTCGACGGGTTCTGGTGGCCTGCTGCTGGCCAGCCAAGCAGGCGAGACCGACGACGACGACATGGATGTGGATGCTATCGTGGGGCATCGAAGAGCAGGAACTGGTGTAGGTGGTTCGGGATGGGGGGGGGCGAAACGTAGTCAACGGCATAGGCAATGCCGGCTAAGAAAGCTCAGCTGCGCTCATGTCGGCGGCCGAATAGCGGCACGCCAGAGTGTAGTGGTATGTTCTCACCGTCGTAGATAGAATAATCCAGCATGCACTCGAGCATAAGAGTAGGCGGGGTCGACGGGTAGGCGGGGTCCAATGTTAGGTGGGGTCGACGGGCAAGTGAGGATAGGAGTGGAGGAACGGTCGTCAGCGGAAGATGGCGGGAGGAGAAAGAGAGCAGTGCGTAAAGGCAGAGGGGGAGACATTTGCATCAGATTACCCCGCACGTCAGTTTCACCTGTGGGAAAATGAAAAGGATAATATGGGGGCCGAGACATATGCCACCCGCCGAGCAACAAGAAGCCAACGCTAGCTTGTCTTGGGGTCAGACTACCCCAGTCCGGAAGTTGGGAGTATAGATGATCGTGAATTCGGGATGAAGCAGCAAAACCGGTGATATGCTCGAGTTACTTGGGATGCCTGGTGTCCATAATAGCAAGCGAGCTTGAGTGTACAACAGACGGATTCATATCAATCGACGAATGCAGGACGACAGATTGATGTCAGACAACACAGTGTCTCCACACGACACATAGTCAGACTCCCGGCGACGAACGGAGCCCATACGGCAAACCAACTCCGGATGACGGACGGAAGAACAGGTAACCCGAGGCATTACGCACTATTGCCTAACTGCTGCCTTTCAACTGTCTGTAAATCAATGCACTATTACAAATCACATGTACGAACTGATCAACACGTATTGGAAGTGATACACATATTCTTTTAGATCCTGCAGTCATGCTGGAGTGATCGTGCCCTGATCTCAGGGTACGATCCGGGCAGCATACCGTATCGATACTGTATCCACTTGCGTCACCAGCAACAATAAAATGGGTTTTTTTTCTTTTTCTCTTCTCTTCTTCTTTTCTTTCTTAATTCCACTAGTTCCACTAGTTCCATTTGATCCATTTGTTCCATTTATTTTATTTTATTTTATTTTCTTATTTTTTCAGGTCTCAGGTTATGTTTTCGACGAAAGTCACGGTACAAGCGGGATTCATACACGGGTTATGCGTTATAAATCACTATATTCGGACGACTAAGCTAAAAATTCAATTTACTTTTTCTAAAAAAAGTTCGGCAATCATAACCCGGACAACTAACTTTCCACCCGCAGCGCCAAAATTGTTTCGCATCGCCTGCCTAGGACATCAGTCGTCGTTGCTCTCCAGAAGATGCTTGACAGTTTTTTTTCGCCGCGATCTCGGACGTGTGGTAGGGCCGTTTGTCTTTCAGCGTGCTCTGGTAGTGGGAGATCAGACCAACTGCAAAGAGCCTTGCGAATAGTTTTCGGTGGCGGTTGGGTATCGTAGGCGTGATGGCATGGTTGGCTCGGGGGGCCAGGCTGGTGTGTGCTGGCGGTTTTTGGTAGAGCCCACCGCACCGCGACCCAGCCGACAATATGCAGTTTTCTGAAGTCAGTGTTGTGCGCCGAACACTCACCCATTGCCCAGAAACAAGGGTTTCAAGCAGCATCTAAATTTTGTGACGAAGATAGATTGAAAATGCAGGGTGCAGCCCAACAGGCTTTCCGACGGTTAGTAAACGGTGAAAATTCAAGACCGTGCTGATACTCGACGCGGCCCAGTACAGAACGGATACGGTAGCAATTCCACCTCATTTTTGTTATAGTATCCGGTATTATGATCGGTTTGCCATCCGGGGTGTATTGCTCGGCAATAGCGGGCATTGCATAGTGATTAAATGGTATCTGGTATACGATTCATGCCTTATGGGTGCTGCATCATTATAGCATTCAGTTCTTGTAAAATACGAAGTGGAAGTTTCGATACTGCATTCTAAAGGTATGTGCTTGGGTGCTATGATGTGGATGGCACTTCAATGGTTGTCAAATTCCAATAATCATTTGATAGGTATCTGATGGTCCAAGCGCATCAGCTTAGAAGGGTGTCGTCCTGCGGAATTGCTTTTGATAGGATTTAGCCTGCCACCAGAGTCAAACTCGATGCGAATCTACGTTCTGATGATACACGAATTCTAGGCTCCGTCAAATGCCATATTGCTGCTTCATTGATAATACGCTGTTTTTTGCTACTGTACTCTTCCCCGAGACATGCCTCTCTGGAGGTCACACCTCCACGCCTTCCATTCACCTCGCCAGTCCTCCCTCGCGGCCTCCTGGCGGACGTTAATGGCCGCGGCAATTGTTTGTGTCAGAATAATGAGCGTCCGGAGATGACGGATCGGAGCCGACACGTCCGGAGATGACAGCTACCCGAGTCCCCCGAGCACCGGCTCGGGTAACAGCCTTCCGTCTTTACCACCTGGCGAGTCCCTCGGGCCCATTGTATATAGAGAGAGTGTTCCTCCTACGAAGTTGTATCAATTAATTAATTCACCATCTTCATCTCTATCGATCCCTCTATTCCAACAGTTTGCCTACCTATTCAGCTATTATTGCTCCGCTTGCTGAAACCTCGCCGCCGGCATAGGTTCTTCCCTATTTTAAGTAGCTCGCCTTTCCCATCACTTCACGATTGCTCGCCACGGCACCGGCTTCGTCAACCCGTTCCCCGTTATACACTACCTCCAACTTCCTCGTCGGTCAGGGCGACCAATACCGCCACCAGCACCACACATTCACTTGTCACGGCATCGCCACCGTTTCCTCGCCTGTTTGTCTGGTACTGCACCTGCTATCTCGCACTTGCTCGTCATTCGCGGCCTGATACCCCTTAGTATCCATTGCTTGCCTCTTCTCTTTTCGAGCGAAGTCAAGCGAGCGGTCATCAGATAGGGCGTACCAACGCGTGAAAGCCATACGTACGACACCTGGAGTCTAGATTTTCGGCCCCTTCGACCAGATTCATGGGCAGCCGAAGTGCCAATGACTATCGCGAAGGTAGTTGCATTAGGCAACTTCCGATGCCAAGATGGCAGAACACCACTGCAGGTATTGCAGACCAACCAGGGCGGGGCAACAGGCAACGTGGCAGCGAGATCCGGAAGATTCGCAACCCCAGGGCAGCGGGATATGGCAAGACACTTTGCAAATGTGCGATGAAGTCATGCTGTACTAGTCTCACAAGGGCTGGTGCAGAAGGTGGCGGTGGTGGTACGTCTGAAAGATGGATCGAGGCCAGTTGCAAGCAGCAAGACTCCGTGGCGCAACGGTAGCGCGTCAGATTCCAGACCTGAAGGCTGCGTGTTCAAATCACGTCGGGGTCAACCCTTGGCACTTGTGCCCTCAATTTTTTAGCTCAGGGGTTCTTTGGCTATCTATGTATATACAAAGAGCGTTCTTCCTGCCTCGCTCAATGAGAAAAAGCAACGGAATTCCTAAATACCCTATCACTCCAATATCTTTGGCAGGTTATGCCGGCGTCGCGTTGCCGTCGACATCCGCAACGTGGGTCGGACAAGACTTAATCTCCCAACGTCCGCCTGGCGTTGACGTGGGCCGAGTGGCTAGGACAAGACATAATCTCCCGACGTCCAGGTGGCGTTGGCGTTGGCCTTGTGGCTCGGACAAGTCTTCATCTCCCGACTTCCAGCTGGCGTCGACGCCAACCTGGCGGCACGGACATATCTTAATCTCCTGACGCCAAGCAGCCGTGAACGTTGACATTCTCACGGCGTCGCGCTGGCGTTGACGTTGGCCTGGTGGCTCACTGAGTTCTGAAATTCCGGAAGTCCAGCTTGGGTCGACGTTCTGGTGACCTAATGTTAATATGGTGTCTCTGTGGTTTAGTGAATTAGTCTTCGGACGTCCCGCTGGCGTTGGCGTTGGTCAGCTGGCTCTGTGTTGCTTACGATGTTTCACTCGAGGGCGGTGTGTCGTTGATATGGAGGTGATGGCTAATCGCTAATGCAGATATTTTTCAGGTGTACAATCACGACTAGATTCACTCGACGGCCGCAATAATGTCGACGTTAAGGTGTGCATCGGCTCGACGATCTTATACCCGCTAATGATAAAATGTTAGCACGCGGCGAGCTTCGCGCCAATTGTATACAACGTGGACAAGGGACTGTGGGGTGGAGGAAACTAGGGAGCGCCGTACGGAAAGTACATACTAGGTAAACGCCGGCTACGGTGTCATGCACATAGCAGATATCGAACTCGGCTCAAGGCCCATAAGCGCCAGACCTCGACCGCACGACTAGTCGCCCGCAACACTACAAAGTTATTATCCTAAGGGATCACTATCAACGTTCAGCGCAATGCGGCCCTAGGTTAGGAACCACTCCTTGCCATCTTCCTCCTCCTCCAAGTCGGGGCTAGAGGGTTTTTTTTCTGTTTAACCATACTCGCATTCGACCTATATACATCATGGCGGCGTACATTTTGCCCGGTTTTCCTGTCCGTAGTCCGCGCAGTGGAAGCTCGTTGCAAGCTCCCCTTTGCCCTCCGCCCAGGCCTGTCCCAAGAAAAAATAAACGCGGCCAAGGAACTTGACAAAGGGAAAGAAATAAAGAAAAGCGCACCCCGTCCCCCTACTCCTCGCCTGCCGATGCCATGAAGGAGGGCGTGGGTAAGAACAACGGTTGTTCCTCTCCGGTGCCGGCACACCTTGAAGAGGTGGTCTCTCGTTTGCAAGGGGTGCTTGCACCACCACCACTGGCCATCGGGGCGGATCTTGGCCCAGTGAAGGTACTGTCGGATCCGGGCGTCGCCCGTCTTCAGCTGGTAGAACCTCGAAGCGAGCCTCTTGGTGCTATCGGCTACCTCGCTATCGGGTTTCTGGCTCTCCACCATGCGGTACTTTGCCTTCGAGATTCGCCCACCGGCCATGACCGCGCCTCAGCCCACTTCTTCTCTGAGATATCCCGCTTGAGGCTTGCCAGGGATCGTGGGAGCGGCCCTGGGTTCTCCACCCGCGGGTGCTGGGCTTCTCCGCTGCAACTTCGCCCATTCGTCGGCCTTCTTGTTGCCAGTTATGCCCTGGTGAGTCGGGCACCACTGCATCTCGGTGATCCATGACCCTACTCTCATTCCAGAGAACTTTATCGTGTCGCCGTCCTTCCACCGGTTCATAGAAGTGCGCGATGATACCATCGGGGGTGACGATTGCGTGGTACTTTAGCGCATGTACACGCCTGTGACCATTGTAGACTGTCCGCTGCATGCGAACTGGCCTTGCGATTGGCCTGACGGTTCCATCGACAATTCCCCACCAGTTATGTAGTGGGATAGCTTTCTTCCGTATGATGTTGGCATATTCGCGTAGCTTTCGTGGAGTCAGGCGGTGGTGGTCGAACGTGAGCAAGTGCTGCCATCGATGTACGATAACACGACAAAGGACGGAGGTGATACGTGACACACGCTCAGGCTTCCAGCCAAATTCGAGGTGTAAATCAGAGTATCGTTTCGGAAACGTAAAACGTGCGAGAAGTATACAGGGTGCATCACGTCGCGGTTCTGTGATTCGGTTCTCAGCATGGATTTGCAGCGGTAACTCCAGTCGCATCGCAAGTTCATCTATTTCACAGCGTGCGAATCTACCTTACATCAGTCTCCACTATAAAATCAGTATGTGAAAATATTTACCGAAAGTAGGTTTTCCAATTTTCACTTGGTAACGTATCCAGTCGCACTCTCCCAGTCCTTGGTGGTCACCCTCTTTTTTTCGTGTTTCCGAGAAGGATTTTCCGTACAATTTGGGCATGGCGATAGACTAATTCCCTCCGGCGCTGGAGGAGAGTGTGACGGCGACTCATAATTGGAGTTGTGGAGATGTTGCATGGGTGTTGAATTTGGGTCTGGTGTAGATGCAAATTGGCCGGATTTGCATCTAGAGTAGATGCAAATTTCTGGGTCTAGATCGCCAAGAAATTCGGGTCACAGCCTGATTTTTGCATCTAGATGCAAAGCACAAACGCTCCATTATTGGTGTGTCGTTTTGTACCGATTGCTTGGAGTTCCAGATGGCCAATGGGGGATCGGTTCGATCGGTTAAAGTGGTGTTTGCGGAGAGGTAGACATTCGGGTCATACTCGCATCGTTGGAGACCGAGAGATCTGAGAAAGTGGTCAATATGCTCATACCTGAGAAGGGGTGCCTGCTTGAGTCCGTAAAGCGACTTTCTCAGCTTGCAGACTTGAGGTTTGACCGCCTCAATACCCTGCGGCAGAGCCATATAGACGTCACCGTCAACTTTAGGATTCAGGAAAGCGGTGACAACATCCATTTGTTCGATTTCCCAGTCATGGACAGCAGCGAGGGCTAGCATCATACTTAGGCTGTGCAACTTTGCTACCGGGGCAAAAGTTTCATCGAAGTCGACCCCCGCCTGCTGTTCAAAACCTCGGATAACAAGCCTGGCCTTATACCGAATGCCGCCTCCTGGCAACTCCTTGGTCTTGAAGACCCACTTGGAGCTAATGGGCGTGATGCCGGCTGGAACGTCTTCCAGCCCGACGTAGTCCCAGGTTGAGTTTTCAGCCAAAGATCTGAGTTCCTCATCAACCGCATCAGACCATTTCTGGCCAAACCTCGGGTACGCGATCGCTTCCCGGTAGGACACCGGATCTGCAGAATCCATTGGTTCCTCTTCCACCCGGATCCGGTGGGCGACCGCTCTAGGTCTCTTCCGAAGATCATACCGGCCGGTGTTTCCTTCCAAATGGCAAGACTTCCACTTGAGGCGTCCAGTCCGAGTCCGCCCGAGGAATTGAGTTCGAGTCCGCTCAAGGAATTGAGGTCGAGTCCGCTCGAGGCGCCGTGTCCGAGTCCGACCGCCGAGGCGTCGTGTCCGAGTCCGCCCGAGGAATTGAGTTCGAGTCCGCTCGAGGAATTGAGCTCGAGTCCGCTCTAGGCGCCGAGTCCGAGTCCGACCGCCGAGGCGTCGAGTCCGAGTCCGCCCGAGGAATTGAGTCCGCTCGAGGCTCGGAGTCCGAGTCCGAGTCCGAGTCCGACTGAGGAATTGAGTTCGAGTCCGCTCGAGGAATTGAGCTCGAGTCCGCTCGAGGCGCTAAGTCCGAGTCCGCCCGAGGAATTGAGTCCGCTCGAGGCGCAGAGTCCCGGGGGGAAACGTCGCTGCCTCCTAGAAGCTGCTTATTTTTTTATGTATAAAAAAATTAGTTTCCCCCTTTAGCCCCCCTCCTGTTTATCTCCTCCGGGAGGCGCGGGTTGTATATCTCCCCCTATTT
>Ga0307508_10002758_pt1 | contig 18303 bp, 30 predicted proteins | sample 9_EM_MG_FD_203089 | JGI IMG/M metagenome (GOLD analysis project Ga0307508, IMG submission 203089) | Populus trichocarpa ectomycorrhiza microbial communities from riparian zone in the Pacific Northwest, United States - 9_EM | ecosystem: Host-associated > Plants > Roots > Unclassified | place... | reverse complement strand
CAATGCATTCTCCTCGGTCGCGCGAACTTTTATGGCGATCTGGTATGTGGTTGTTGAGGTATCGTGAATTTGCGTGGTGGGGTGCGACGCCAACGGGGTGTCCGGTTAATGGGTAGTAGCCGGGTAATCCTACAGGACGTTATAGTTAGTTATATTGTAGTATTAGTCATAACCGACCTTTCCTATGTACAGCTCGAGTATTCTAGTAATTTCTTTCACGTTCTTCCGTTTGCGAGAAGTTTCAGGTTAGCTACATATATATCATAGGGAATGACGGAATTTGATATTATCGTACATAGTCTGGTACCTTAAACATGTGCCGCCGATAGTTTGTGGCCAAATGGTCACGTTACGGAAATCTCGTGATCCCAAAACCTGGAACCCCTTTACGGAGGTATAACGATTGGATTCTGATCCTTGAACGGCGGAAAGCAAAAACTCGTAACCCTAAAACCGCCAGTGGTGAGTCATTGCTTGTGAGCCCGTTGCAATCCACAGCCAGAATTAGTCATAACCGACATATCCGATGCAGCTCGAGTATTCGAGTACTTTGAAATCTCAGGTCGGCTATCATCGCAGATGACGAAATTCTACATCATGTACATAGTCTAGATAACTAGTACATTAGCATATATATATATGTGCCGTAGGTATGATACTGGTACAAGGGCTTATCTACTACATAGTGAAAGACCTACGCCAGGCCCAATGAAGATAACAATAAAGGGAGGTGGAATCAAGAGAGAATGCATGGGTGTTGACGCGACCTTATGATTGGCTGATTCTGTCCGGCGAGGATGATGTACGGGATGCGGGGTCGGTACGGCCTCTTCCGCCTAGTTAACCGCACTCGCACACAGCCTATGCACCCAGACTAAGGCGGCGTACATTCCGCCCACCCCCGTCTGCCGTCCGCGCGGTGGCGGCACGTTGCAAGCTCCCCTTTGCCCTCCGCCCGGCCTATCCCAAGATGTAGAGCGTACCAAGGAAATTACAAAGGAAAAGAAGCCGAACGAGCGTGAAAGACAAAAGAAAGAAACAAGTGAAGAGCGCAGCCTGCCCCCTAGTCCTCATATGCGGATGCCATGAAAGAGGGCGCGTAAGCAGGAACAGTGGTGGCTCCTCTCCGCGCCAAATTCCCCCGCGGCGCCCTCCTCCGCCTCCGCCTCCCTCTCTTCTTCCCGCTCCCGACGCTCCCAGATCTCCCACTCCGACGCCTCACTCTGCGTCTTCCTCAGTCGACACTCGCCTTCCAACGTCTGTAGTGGCGCTGAGGAAGTCCGGCACCGCCTGGCTGCATCGCCCATCGGCCAGGAGGTCCCGGATCTTCCACCGGCTCTTCCACTTCCCAGTCTCATTCCACACCTCCGCCCACAGGATTTTCTGCTGAGCCTTCCACTCCGGACACACCTTGAAAAGGTGCTCCCGAGTCTGAGTCTGGAACCGGCACCACCAGCACTGCGGGGTGGGCCGGTTCTTCGTCCAGTGGAGGTACTGCCCGGTAAGGCAGTAACCTGTTTTCACCTGGCAGAACCGTGAGGCAAGCCTCTTGGTACTCCCGTCCGGCCTCTGGCTCTCCGGCATCCTGTATTTCGTCCCGGAGGCCCGGGCTCCAACCCACTGGCGTGCCTCCGCCCATTTTTTCTCGGAGATCTCCCGCTTGAGGTGTGCAAGAGATCTTGGGAGAGGCATTGCGCGTGCTTCAGTCCGGTCCGAGTAACTCAGCCATTCCACCCCGCGGGCGTCCGGCTCTTCCGTAGCAATCTTTGCCCATTCGTCGGCCTTTTCGTTGCTGGCGACTCCCTTATGTGCTGGGCACCACCGAATCTTGATGATGATTCCCGGCAGCAGCGTTGACGGGGGAGAACACCGAGACACGTATAATAGAGCAGCACTGACGAGCGCAGAATGGTGCAGACGCTGACGGCAGATAGCATATAGAGTAGAAACTGATATGGTGGATAGCGGTGAGGTGCAGAGAATGGAGGAAATGCAGAGGGTGGGCAGCAATGAGGTATGAAGAACCAGAGTCGCAGACACTAACAGTGGACATCACTGAGATATACGCAATGAAGCAAATGTTGACGAAGGACATCACCGAAGCACGAAGAACGGAGCAGACACCTGACGCCGGACAGCATTGAGGTAAGAACGGCGGAACAAGCACTAATAGAGGACACCACCGAGGCAGGAAGAGCGGAGCTTGAGGAGGAACACGACTCCAGAAAGGGTCACAATATTCACGGATGCACAGGCGGCCATTAGACGGATGGCATCGGACGAGCCGGGCCCCGGACAGCAATACGCCCTCCAGGCACGGAAGCACATTGCCACGCTGCGCAGGGCTAGGCCGGGCATCGGTATCGAAATCCGATGGTGCCCGGCTCACAAGGGTACCGCCGGCAACGAGAAGGCCGACGAGTGGGCAAAGATTGCGGCGGAGGAGCCAGGCGCCCATGGGGTGGAATGGCGGAGCTATTCTGACCGAATGGAAGTGCGGGCGATGCCTCTGCCACGGTCCCTCGCCAACCTCAAGCGGGAGATCTCGGAGAAAAAGTGGGTGGAGGCGCGCCAGTGGGCCGGGGGCCGGACCTCCAAGAAGAAATACCGGTTGCCTAAGGGCCAGCGGCCCGATGGCACGGCAGCTGGGAGCACCAAGAGGCTTGCCTCGCGGTTCTACCAGCTCAAGACGGGGCACTGTCTGACCGGGCAGTACCTCAACTGGACGAAGAACCGACCCACCCCGCAATGCTGGTGGTGCCGATACCAAACGTAGACTCGGGACCACCTCTTCAAGGAGTGTCCCGAGTGGAAGGCCCAGCAGAGGATCCTCTGGGCGGAGGTGAAGAAGGAAACCGGGAAGTGGAAGGACAGATGGAAGGTCCGGGACCTCCTGGCGGATGGGAGGTGAGTGCGAGCAGTGCTGGACTTCCTATCCACCACGGATGTGGGAAGGCTGGCGCCGCCGCTGGAAGGGGAGGACGCCGTGAGCGCGCTGTCGGAGCTGGAGGTGCGGGAGTGGCTGGAGGAGGGGGGGCCGGGCGCTGAGGAGCCGGGCGCTGGGGGGGAACTGCCGCTGTTCTTGCCCACGCCTGACTTCCTGACGTCGGTAGGAGAGGAGTAGGGGAAGTGGACCGCTTTCCTTTTTCTCTTCGTTTGTAATTTCCTTGGTGCGAGCCACATCTTCACTGGACAGGCCTAGGCGGAGGGCAAAGGGGTGCTTGCAATGTGCCGCCACTGCGCGGACGGCGGACAGGAAACGGACTGTACATAATCTCGCCATGATCTACCTAGGTCGCGTGTTAGTGAATAAACAAAAAAAAAATGAAGAACGGAGCAGACACTGACACCGGACAGCATTGAGGTAGGCATAATGGAGCAACACTACTCCAGACACCACCGAAACACAAGAAATGGAGCAGACACTAATACCGGACAGCACTGAAGTAAGGATAATGGAGCAACACGGCGGCGGACTGCATGGAGGCACGCACAATGGAGAAGACACTAGCGGGAGGACGTCACCGAAGCGCAAGGAACGGAGCAGACACACTGATAGTGAACAGCACTGAGGTAGCTATAATGGAGAAGCAACGGACAACGATGAGGCGCAAATAATGGAGCAGACGCTGGCGCCGGATAGCACTGAAACCCATAATGAGTGCCACCACTGGAAAAGCGACTGAGCAGGAATGAAGGAACGAGCAGGACCAGCGGTGGGGGACCATGTACACATAGGAATAAAGAATGGTACACAGTTGTCGAACACACGCTCTGATGGTGGGACAGCTCACCGGGCCCCACGATGGTTAAATATCATCTCTTTTTGTGCGAGACTCTTTACCCTGTAGTTACGTTTCGTGACGTATACATACCGGTATGGAACTTCTGTCAAGAAAATCCGCGCTTTGGATTTTGGTGGAACATGACGGAGGGGCAAACGGAAAAGTGGAAATTCTATTTCCGCCGTCTCCAAGGCCATGGTCTCTTTACCAAAGGCGACCTTGCCGATGAGATCGCTCTTTTATTTCTCTCCTTTCTTGTCATTAAGGACGAAATTCTCGAGTTTGTGGAGATGTAGACTATTCACGAGATTCGAAAACAGCAGACACGGTATATTTCTCTACACCGATTATGAACTACCTTCTGATCTAACCCCTGGTAAGCCGTATCATACCAACTGGACTGCCAAACGTGCTCTACAACCTCCCAGCGGAAGGAGTCCATTACTAGATATCAGCAACCATTTGGTCCTGTGGCGGTGTTAGAGGTAGAGGATCGGAGTGGAATAGGTGCATGGGTACACTGATCAGCATTCAAGCTATATACATACATAGTAGTCAATCTAACCATCCTCCGATCAGATCCTATGAGTAGCTACCTGCCGGTACCATGCTTTGGTGTGGCGCAGAATTCGCTCACGCTGGAATCGCTACGCCGCTGCCACCAGATGTAGGCTCGGGGGGACGATAATGAGTCGTTCCTCATCTCTCGACATGAGTTGGCCTATCTCACTCTGCGAGAGATGGTTGGTGATTCCTCCTAGAAACAGCGGAAGTTCAGGATGTTCTCCGGCATATAGCCCATCCCACCGGTACATGAGATTGGGAACCACTGGCTGCTGCTTTCTCCGAAGCTGCCGAGGAGCTCGATCTCATATCGCGGATGAGGCCTGTGGTTCGAGGAGGTTGTCGTCGACCCTGGGGAATGATTTTGCTATTCTACAGGTGACGGCAACGTGAGACAGCTGTAGGTTCTCTCTGTCCTATTCAATGTGGCATGCTGTCTCTCTCTTTCGTTTATTGGGTAGTCATTTCGGTTTTTTATGTGCTGTCAATATATGGGTGCTTGCAAGTTGCGCCATTGCAGAATTTAGTTGTAACTACATAATCTAAGAAAGGGGTTTGATCCTTCGTTATGCAGGCCACCATAGCCCTGGATGCGGATGTGTGACCTACGTCCTTGGGTTGTGGTGAGCGTTGATTGGAAAATGTGGTGCGCTGGCGGGCAACGCATCGGTGGGGCTCGGTTCGCAAAAACTTTTGAGCTAGTACTTTTACGAGTGCGGGTCCGGTAGCTCGGAGATCTGCATACATACACCACGACAGGAACCAATCAATATACCGAACCTCCTCCATGAACGCGCCCGCGATATGTTCCCCGGGAGGGGGTCTCGAGCGATCCGGAGTCCCTACCTAATCGACAGGGCCAGTGCGGCTGCTCCACTGCTGATCCGTTCCAGAGTAACCCGGATTTCAAAGCTTAGCTGACCAGCGCTATGCACACATCGTGTCTCCAGATGAATGGATAACTCGGACCTTCGCACATATGCAAGGAAGGAGCGTCTTTGAGCAGTGCCCGGATCGCGGAGGATCATCGCGGTTCGAGTAACTATCGGTTCGGCCGTCTCGGACTTTACGAACGGACGTCTCCCTATCCATCCTTGATATAGACACAAGGAGCAGTTCTCACCATCGAGTCCAGAATAACGTATGCAATTCGTTGCCTGTTGCGGGGGTAGTCTCCGTTCTGGAGGAGTGGTGCATATCCAGGTTATCCATGCATGCCAGTCAACTGAGTATTCTACATACGCTGTAGAAATCAAGAATCCCATGGGCAACAGCTGCGCGTCCCCCCAGCTCGTGGTCTCATGGGCTCCGCCTCCTTCCTGTGCCCCATCATGCATGTAACCGAAGTGAATTCCCGCGGGGGCGGCGGATATAGAGAATATTTTTTCTGCTGGAGCCCGACTGTTTATATCCCACTCACCCCCACTCCGGTTGTCATGCCCTCTTCGACCGCCCCCCCCCCCACACACACACACATTATATCCCGCTCGTCTCCACCGCGGTGGACAGACAAAACCAAGATGGAAAACGACGCAGAGATAGTCCGCTCGGTCGAGAGCGCGCTGCATGTCGAGATCATACCAGGCACCGAGATCATGGCACAAGGTATGTGTGACCTATCCGTGATCTGTGGAGACTGATGTGTTGCGGGAACGATGCAGTGGCCGGAGTCCACCTCGTGGAGAGCGAGAGCGACGGCGTCCTTGTGCCCCAGCCATCCGATAGCCCGGAGGATCCGCTCAATTGGAGCCCCATGTGGAAGGGCGTCGTGATGGCGAGCATGTTCATGACGGCGTTCCTGCAAGCTTTCGGACCGTTGGCGATCGCGCCGCAGGTCCCGCACTACATGGCGGAATGGAACAGGAGTGTCCCCGACGTCCTGCGATTCGTAGCGCCGCCCTCCCCACGTCTGTTGCCTCTTGTCCCTCGCGCTGACGTCTCAAGACCGGCGTTAGTATCCTAGTGCTGGGGTTTAGTAACTTCATCTGGGTGCCGCTGTCCACGACCTATGGCCGACGATGGGTGCTGATAGCTTCCGCGACGGTATCGCTCGGAGCCTGCATCTGGAGGGCCACAGCCGCGTCTTACAACTCGTTTCTGGGCGCATGTATCCTGCACGGCGTGGGCGCGGGGACCGCGGAGACTCTCCCTCCCGTGTTGATCAGCGACATCAAATTCCTCCACGAGCGTGGGTTCTGGATGAACGTCTACACGTGGGGTTACTTCGGGTCGCTGATGGTCAGGACTTCCTCCGGACACCTACGGTCCAGTGGCTCACACTCGCGTAGGTGGGGTCAATCGTCGCCGGCGCCATGACCGACCGATACGGCTGGAGGAGCTTCTGGTGGCTCAATGTCGTCCTGTACGGCGTCATGGTCCTCCTCCAGCTGTTCCTGCACCCGGAAACCCACTATGACCGGCGCCACCTCGTCGGCGCCGATGATCGCGCTTCGATGCCGTCCGACCTGCTGGGCGCCGAGAAGCTAACGGTGGCTGCGTCGGACGAACCCACACGCGCCCCGGGCCGCATCGACAGGTATCTCGGCGAGGGCGCACCGGTTCGAGCGCAGTTCGCGACGCCGAGGCGGCGCGCTTCGAAGGGGGAGTTCTGGCTGTCGCTGTGGATCCCGATCAAGCTGTTTTCGTTCCCGATCGTCGAGTGGAGCTCGTTCGCGTTCTCGTGGAGCGCGAGCTGTTTCTTGATGCTGAACTTGACGCAGTCGCAAGCGTTCGCGGCGCCGCCGTACAGCATGAGCAGTACTGCCGTTGGTAACTAACGACATCAACACCCTGCGCGTTCCGAAACTGACACGAAACGACCCGACAGGGCTCACGAATCTGGCGCCGCTCGTGGGCGCAACCGTCGGCATGCTGACCGCCGGCCCGTTCAGCGACTGGATCTCGATGCGAGCCACACGCAACAATGGCGGCATCCGCGAACCGGAGATGCGGCTGCCGAGCCTGGTCCCGTTCGTGCTCTGCGCCGTCGTTGGGACGCTGGTGACCGCGTACGGCTACCAGAATGCGTGGCGGTGGCAGATCGTCGTCGTCGTCGGGTACACCCTCCTCGGCCTCCAGGCGTCGGCCATCTCGGCTATCGCGATGACATACTCGATCGACTCGTACAAGCCCGCTGCTGGCGAGATACTGGTTTCCGCCACCGTGAATAAGAATCTGTGGGTACGTACTGTGCGCTAACCCCCGGATGGGTGGCATACTGGCGGAATGGACGTCCCGTTCGCGTTCTGACGTATTTTTTGTCGGGATGCAACACTAGGGCTACGGAGTCGCAGAGTTTCTGACTCAGTGGATCATCGGCTCCGGCTATGTTGCGCCCATGGCGACGATATTGGGAACCGCTGTGGCGATATACCTGTTCGCGATCCCGCTCTACTTCTGGGGCAAGCATTTCAGGCGGATCACGAAGGACTCGGATGTTCATTCGTTGTAGACGTAGCACGCAGAGGTGGCTGGATTACAGGTAAATTGGAAGTTCGTAGCAGGTACATATATGAAAGTGGCATAAAAGATCGCGTCTTGGAGAGTCTGGGCGACGGGGATCTGTTGGGTTCTGTGGCGTCGACGATCAGTGACATCATCGCATAACGGAACTGGCAATACATACACCGTTAGCTCGTCCGATTTCGGAATCATGTCGTGTGCCACAAGCAAAGCCTCCCCTGCCCCCCTTACACCCCCGGCGTGATCACCACATCTCGTCAGGCCACATCACGCTTCTGATGCCTTCAGCGCTCGCGGCCTCGTGTCTGAGCCGCGTTTTCGGCCCCCCTCACGCTCGGCTATGGAGTGTTTGCCGCGGAGTAGCCGCAGCTCGAGTTCCGGACGAGACCTGATACCGCTATGGAGTCGATTTGTTGGGACACAAATCGCGTGCCCAATATTTGGCTTCGCTCTCGAGAATCGGTTTACCGTAGAGTAGTTACAGTACCATTTCAATGCTTGGCAGTTGGTCTAGTTCACGGTCCCCCAACAGTCGGTTGGTTTGGTTTAACACCCAATTTGTTCCCAGTTCGAACTGTGGGAGGGTCGGCTGAGGAACCTGGCCCCGGCTGGGTGATCCAGGCCAGGAAGCACATCGCGATGCTAAGGAAAGCTAGATCGGACATCGCCATTGAGATTCTATGGTGCGCAGCCCACAGGGGTGACCCAGGGTACGAGAAAGCTGATGAGTGGGTCAAGCTGGCAGCGGATGAACCCGAATCCCACAGAGCGGAATATAAGCAATACACAGACCGATACGGCAGGAGACCATGCAATGCCCCTCCCCAGATCCTTTGCACATCACAAGTGGAAGAGCTTAGAGGAGAATGGCAGGAAGCGCCAAGGCGTGGTCGGATAGGTACTCGAGTCACTGGGAAAGATCTTTGCGGGCCAATGAGGCACAGTATCGGAGGTGCTCAATATTACATCGTTTATATTGATGATTGCACGAGATACACCGAAGTGTATTTTCTGATCACAAAAACTGCGGACCAAGTTTCGTCACTATCAGGCCTGAACAAGAAAAAATAATCGTTAAGTGGAAGGGGTCGAAACTCAAGGATTTCACATCAAACGATTTCGATGCGATAATGGATCAGGAAAATTCAACAACTCTGTCTTTCTGAGTATACTTGCCGAAAAAGGAATTGCCTACGAACCCTCCCCCCCATACACCCAACACAAAAACGGAACTGCGGAACGGATGATACGAACCCTCAATACAAAGGCAAGAAGTATGATGTGGGATGCCAACGTACCGATACGATTCTGGCCTGAAGCGATTAGAACAGCCTGATACCTGCATCGGAGATCCCCGACCTCAAGTCTTTCAGGCAACCGCTCACCCTACGAAGCACTGTATGGGACCGTTCCGAAGATTGGACATCTGAGGCGGTTCGGCTGTCGCGTATACAAGCATATCCCACCCGCTCAAAGAACCGAGTTCGGAAATCGGTCAAGTGTCTGTATGATGCTTGGATATGTGCATAACACTACTAAGATCTGGAGAATTAGGACACTTCCAGTTGAGGTGGCACTTCCGGTTGACGCGCTTTTGGTTGATGCGCTTCCGGTTGATGCGCTTCCGGTTGATGCGCTTCCGGTCGATGTCTGCCTTTGTGACGCTCGGGATCACAGAGCCATCTGAAGACGAAGCCGAAACCGAGCCGATCAACGGATCAAGGCCAGACAACGAGAGTGAACCGCTCACCTACAAGGCCGCGCTACACAGTTCACAAGCAAGAGAATGGAAGGAAGCCATGCGCCAGGAGTGGCAGGCATTGGTTGAGAACCACACATTTGACATCGTGGCAAAAGGTAATACCACTCATAAGCCAATGGCTGACATAGCAGTGGAAGAACCAATTGGATGCAAGTGGATCTACAAGAGAAAGGTCAATCCGGATGGATCTACACGTTACAAGGCACGGCTAGTCATCAAAGGTTACGAACAGAAAGAAGGAATCGACTATGACGAGACCTACGCACCGGTATCCAAAATGGCAACGTTTCGATTGGTACTGGCGCTGGCAGCCCAGTATGGCGAGATGTCGATCATATGGACGTCGTAACAGCCTTCCTAAATCCTAAGATTGACCGTGACAACATTTACATGGAAATGCCACTTGGAATCGACTGGCTCGCATCGAGCGGAAGTGCGTCGACCGGAAGTGCCAGCTCAACTGGAAGTGTCCTAATTCTCCAGATCTTACTAGTGTTATGCACATATCCAAGCATCATACAGACACTTGACCGATTTCCGAATTTCTTCTCGGTTCTTTGAGCGGGTGGGATATGCTTGTATACGCGACAGCCGAATCGTCTCAGATGTCCAATCTTCGGAACGGTCTCATACATGCTTCGCAGGGTGAGCGGTTGCCTGAAAGACTTGAGGTCGGGGATCTCCGATGCAGATAGCAGGCTGTTCTAATCGCTTCAGGCCAGAATCGTATCGGTACGTTGGAATCCCACATCATACTTCTTGCCTTTGTATTGAGGGTTCGTATCATCCGTTCCGCAGTTCCGTTTTTGTTGAATACCAGTAACTACCGCGGGCAGGAAAAAATGTGGCCTAGCTCAGGCGAAGAGCAACAAGCGGCTAGTAGCGAGATTCTATAACTAGTTTAAGACTGGTCATTGTCTCACTAGCCAGTACCTTAGGTGGACGAAGTGCAGGCCCACAGCCAAGTGCTGGTGATGTCCGTACCGGGCCCGGTCCCGGGAGCACCTTCTCAAGAATTGCCCCTACTGGGATACCCAGCAAAAGATCTTGTAGGCTGAAGTGTGGAAAGTGACGGGTATAGCTAAAAACTGGTTGGCCTTTTCGCCGATGAGCAGTGCAGCCAGGCGATCCTTGACTCCCTTGCCACCACTGATGTGGGACGACGGATACCAGACACAGCCGAGGAGGATGTCCGGAGCGAGAAGTTCGAGGTGGAACTTAGGAAACGGGAGGAAAAAGCGGAGGAGAGCAGGCAGGAGGTGGAGGGAATGCAGGATGCGGAGGCTGGAAAATGAGTTTTCCGTAGGAGCAAATGAGGATAAGAGCGAGGCTAGGAGTGAGGAGGAGTGTACGATTCGTGCCAGGGCGGAGGGTACGGGGGCCACCTTCGGGTTGGACAGTGGACGGGCGGTGTACATACATCGCTATGATCTAGATGGGTCGCATGCAATTAGTGATTTAAAAGAAATTGTCTGCATGAGCCTTTTTTTTGTCATCAACCGCACGCGACCCATGGAGATCATGGCGATGTACACATTTTGTCCGTTTCCTGTCCACAGTCCGCCCGAAGGCGGCTCGTTGCAAGCTCCCCATTGCCCTTAGCCAGGGCCTGTCCCAAGTAAAAGCACACCAAGGAAATCACAAAGAGAAGACAAAGAAAGGAAAACCTCCCCAAAACCCTACTCCACTCCCGTGGACGCCATGAAGGCGGGCGCGGGGACGAACAGCGGCTGTCCCTCACCTCCAGCACCAAGCTCTTCAGCCTCCGCCCTCCTTTCCTCCTCTCGTTCCCTTCGCTCCCCGAATTCCCATACCGACGCCTCATTCTGTGCGTCTTCCTCAGCCTCCCCACATCCATGGTGGAGAGGAAGTCCAAGATCGACCGGCTGCAGCGCTCGTCGGCGAGGAGGTCCCGGACCTTGAACCGGACCCTACCTCTCCCTGTCTCTCTCGGCACCTCCGCCCGCAAGATTTTCTTCTGGTGTTTCCAGAGCGGGCACCACTTGAAGAGATGCCCCCGCGTCTGAGTCCTGCAAGTGCACCACCAAAACTTAGCAGTAGATTTCTCCGTCCACACGAGGTATTGGCCCATGAGACAATGGCCTGTCATCAATTAGTAGAACCTCGCAGTGAGCAGCCTGTCGGCGTTTGCTGGGCCCAAGTCCGGTTCTTGTCGTGATTCCCGAAGCCGGTATTTCTTCGCGGTAACCTTGGATTCTGCCCACGTCTTTGCTTCCTGCCACTTGACCATTGTGATTGAGCGCTTTAAGTGTGCCAGTGATCTGGGGAGTTCCCTGTACCACCCAGGTCTGAGATGTTCCACGCCATGAGCGTCTGACTCGTCTGCTGCCGGCTTCGCCCATTCATCTGCCTTTCATTCCCTGGTACCCCTTGTGGGCGGGGCGCCAGCGGAGTTAGATCGTGGCCCCTGGCCTTCTCCGGCGGATGGCTGCAATGTGCTTCCTGGCCTCAAGCGCATACCTCTAGCCGGCCAGACTCGTCTGAACCCAACCTGCGGATCGCTGCTTGGGCGTCTGTGTAGATGGTAATCCGTTCGTGGGCGGGGCTGAAGTGCAGCAGCTTCCAGTCCACGGGCAATGGCCGCGCGCTCGGCATCGTAGGCCCCTGTTGGATGCCCATATGTACCTCGTTTGTGGGCATGGGCCGTAGGTATTCGGGTAACGGATCAAGGGTTCAAATTACACAAAGCGTAAATGTAGCTGATTCCGGAATGGATACCGTTGGTACCAGGCAGCATCGCGTGCGACCTATCTAGAACCGGCGATACACACAGGCCGTTTCCGTCCGCTGCCCTTACAGTATATACATCTGCTGAAAGTGGCGATTGCGTGTATGAATATTGAGAGAAAGGAGAATACAGGGGTAGGCCCCTGCCTACCGCCATGACTAAAAAACGAGTGAGATATTACAGCATCCGCCGAGTGATACTGCGTGCAAGTGTTTAGATCTTGGGCTTTGAACCTGCCTCGCCATTGACATCGACCACCACGATCTCTGCTCTCCTTCTTCCATTTTTTTTTCCCTTCTCCACACATTGGACGGCGAACACACCTCAGATTCTTCTTTCTCATCTTCTCTTCTCCATGCATCGGACCACTCCACTCCACACGTTCCCAAGTGTCAGTCCAGCCCAATCTCACCGGCGCCAGTCCTTACCCTCTCACAGAGCTCAATGGAATATTCGTCTCCCTCCTCAGTCGCAAGCGCCCGCACTCCCTCTATACCCTAGACGCACCGCCCAACAAAGTTGGCAAGCGCCACTTCTTCGGCCACGAGAATAGGTACGCCCCATCCTTCTCGAAATTCGAGGGACTTGGGTCCCGCATCGGAAAGCCCCACAGCCACGCACGGCCACACCCACAGCCACGGCGGTGGCCGCGCCAACAGGAGGCACAGAAGCGGCCAGCCGGAAGCACCGCTGGACGCCCCCATGATGGATGTGTCCGGGGAAAAAGAGGACATAGGGGCCGTGACGGATGTCGAGATGGTGGATGTGGGGGCGCGCATGGGGGAGTAGGGCGCTGCATCGAACCACGGCCGCCGGGCCATTTTGGCTGCTCGGGTGTGTATTGTGTCCAGGTTGCGCGGGCCGCTTCTCGCTGCTCCCCTGCCTCTCTCATCTCTCATCTCCTGTCTCCCATTTGGTTTCCCAGTCGGATATGTCCCACCCTGTGGCGATGGTGCTTGTCTACGTTGGTTAGCTGGCTTCCCAGGGCCTCCCAAACGGCTATTTCGCGGTCAGCGCCAGTCGTATCTTCTTCGTCTGTAAATCGTATTGCTGGGTGTATGGTGTCCGGGACGAGATGTAGTGTAGAAGTATGGTAGTTAATAGATGCTAGCTAGCGAGAAACCCTAGGACGGGGGATAGAGTGCTTGCTCGGCTCTCCTGCGGCCGCCCTCGTGCACTATTGCATTCCACGTCGAGGATGGGAGCCGGAAGCCGCAGCCAACCTCATCACTCTCCACCGTTATGACCAGCGCATCTCCACGTTCCGCCGGCACATTTCCACAATGCAAAGCGCTCCCTGACTATATACGGCGCGGCTACACCCCCTCGTGCCTCTGGATCCCCCGCCAATATTCCTTTTTTTTTTCCGCTGAGAATCCATCCATCCCCGGGAAGCGAGATGCCGTTCAATTGCCAATCTTGTCTCCGCTTCCTCCCCGAGCGGCAGCGCGCCCCGACGCCGCCACCGCCGCCCATTCCGCCGCGCTGTCTCCTTCTCGGACCCAGTGGGTCCGGCAAGACCACGTTCCTCCGTCGGATCCGCGGTGGAGAGTGTTGTCAAGACCCGGTCGAGCCCACTACGGGCTGCAATGGTACTCGACCTTCCCATTCTACTTACTGCTTATGGATAGACAAGAAAACTAACCACGGCCTCCCTTCTCCCCCCCCTCCTCCCGCCACAGTCGAAGAGGTCCTCATCTCCCCCGGTTGCAGTTTGATATTCTCCGACATCGGCGCCTGTAACCGCCGCGAAGTGCGCCTCCACTTCCTCCACGCCGTGCCGATCCTGGACCTCTCCATCCTGTTTTTCATCGACGTCTCGGCATCGTTCTCGGAGCTGCCGTGCACCATCGTCGACCTGGACTACTGCGTCTCGTACGCACGCAGCCGTGCGGGCTATGGGACCAAGTATGTCGGCATCGTGCTGAACAAACAGGATCTGTTATTGGACGACGAGGTTTCGAGGAGCGGCAGGGTCGCGAGGATCACGAGGGAGGTGAACGTGGTTATGAGTGGTGTTGCGGTTGGAAACCCGGAGGTCGGGGAACTGAAGTGGGAAGTGTTGGATGGTGGTACCGGGGGGATCAGTGCGAGTACCGGGCAGGGCGTAGACGGGGTCTTGATGGCGGTCGCCAGGGCGGTTTTCGGCGGCGACATCCCTTGCGACGCTTCCTCGACGGCTCCAGCTGCAGGAGGATTGAGGGATATGGCCACAGGGATGGCGGGGGTAGCCGGTGAGCTTTTGGGTGCTGTAAAGGGCAAGGCGAAGCTTGGGCCTGCGGGCGAGTTATTGGGTGCGAAGCTAGGCTTGGGGAAGGAGGCTGCGAAGTCTCAAGAGCGAGTGGGCGTGGCTGGTTCGCGTGTTTGAGTATGAGTGTATTGAGTGATTCGCTATGAAGAGTTTTGCTCGCTCGAGTGATCCTGAGCACTTTGCTTGGCGCACAGCACAGCACCACACCGCGACTTCTTTCATGCGACGTCATCCCCCCCCATTCATTCTCTCAACACAACCCAACGGCAATGGCGGACGACGAAAAACACGGCTCTCGCAGGCGCGATCGCTCTCGAGACCGCGACAGAGAAAGAGACAGAGACAAGGACCGCTCGCACCGGTCCTCGCACCGCCATCACCACCACCGGTCATCGCGCCACCGGTCGCGCTCGCGAGACAAAGGGGGGAAGACCCGCGATAAAGATGGAGACCGAGACCGAGACCGAGATCGGCACCACCACCGCAAGAAGCGCACCCGCCGCGACGACGACGGAGAAGGTTCCGGCTCCGATCGGCACCACAAATCACGTCGAGAGACACCACCACAAAGGACGAAACCGACTGCAGATGTCGCTGAGTCGACAGAACCCGCACAGCCCACGGAAGTGTCGGCTAAACGCGACGAATGGATGGTCGAGCCGAGCGCTGACTTCATCGACTACACGCAGCGCGGCGTGCGGCAACCGTCGCCGCCGGCAAAACTCGCGGTGCAGCCCGACTACCGTCCCGTCATCCACAAGAACGAGCTGAACCAGCAGCTGCGCGAGGGGAAGTCTCTGGACGAGTACGCCGACGACGAGAATGCACTCAAGGAGGGAGAGTTCGCGTACACTTTCGGAGACAGCGGCTCGAACTGGAGGATGATGAAACTGAAGCGGTGCTACGAAGCGGCAAAAGAGAGCGGCGTCGATCTCGAGGCGGTGGCGCTGGAGAGGTACGGCGATCTCAGACTGCTGGACGACGCACGCGAGGAAGAGATGGAGCTTGGCAGGAGGGAGATGTATGGTGCGGACCGTAGGGATGCGAAGGCGAAGCCGACGGGGGAGCTGTGGAGGGAGAGGCTGGCCAGACGACAGGTCGTGGAGGCGAAGCTGGAAGAGCGAGCAGCGCGGGAACAGGCGAGGATATTGAACACTGCACCTCCTCCTCCGCAGCCTGCCGCGTCGACGGCGTCGAAAGCCGTCGATCAGACGACGCTCAACAGAATGCGTGCAGCACTGATGAAGGCGCAGCTGCGCGGCGATCCGAAGGCGGCGAAGATGGAGGAAGAGTATAATGTAGCCGTCGAGGCGGCACTGTCAGCCCCGCCGCCGAAGACGGATGGCGTGGTCGTCCTGTCCGCGATGGATACCCGGCAGATTGCGGGGCTGGGTGGACGTGTGGGCCGTGAAGTCGTGATGGGCAAGAAAGGGAAGGTCGTCGAGAACCAGGATATGACGCTCGACGATATGCTCAGGGAGGAGAAGATCACCAGGGGTCAAGGTGCGGGACGACAGATGGCCGAGCGGATCTCGAGGGACGCCAAGTTCGATGTGAGAACCCTTACCTTTCGCCGACCGCACAGCTTCTAACCGTAGCTTCTAGGACAACCTGGACTACATGGACGAGAATGCGGCGAAGCTTGCCAAGCGGGTGCAGAAGAACGAGATCGACATCAAAAACATGGCTATCAACGAATTCAAGAAGGTGCAGAGAGTGCTCGATACGTGTCCGTTGTGCCAGCAGGACAGCAAACCGCCAGTGGCGCCGGTGATCTCCCTGGCCACCCGCGTCTTCCTGACGCTTCCGACGGAGCCGGAGCTGTGCAGTGGCGGGGCAGTAATCGTGCCGATCCAGCACCGCACCAACATGCTCGAGTGCGACGACGACGAGTGGGAGGAAGTAAGAGTAAGCACCCCACGGGGGGCTCCGCTCGCCACAGCGGTCCGATGACTGACGGATCGATCGAGCAGAACTTCATGAAGAGCCTGACGCGCATGTACGCCGCGCAGGACCGGGACGTGATCTTCTACGAGAACGCAGCGTCGCCGGCACGGCGCAAGCACGCGGCGATCTTCGCGGTGCCGCTGCCGCGGGAGCTGGGCGAGATGGCTCCGGCGTACTTCAAGGAGGCGATCCTGTCGGCGGACGAGCAGTGGTCGCAGCACAAGCCGATCATCGACACGCTCAAGTCGCCGCACGGCAAGCTCGCGTTCCGCAAGACGCTGGTCAAGGAGATGCCGTACTTCCACGTCTGGTTCACGATCGACGGCGGCATGGGACACGTTGTCGAGGACGAGGCCCGCTGGCCCAAGGCCGACCTGTTCGCGCGCGAGCTGCTGGGCGGCATGCTCGAGTGCGAGCCGAACGTGATCAAGAAGCAGGGCCGCTGGAGGGGAGGACGTGACCGCCGCGAGGACGCGTTCAAGAAGACGTGGCAGGGCTGGGACTGGACCAAGGTGCTGTACTAGCACGGGGGGGTGCATGCGCTCTCACTCGGGCAGCTCCGTGCGTATGCAATAAGCACAGTACAATCTTTTCCCGGGGGCCGGGGCGGACGGCGGACAGTACATAATATCGCCACGATCGGACAAGGTCGCACGTGGTGCAATGGAGCACCATCATTCTCATCTCGGTGATTTCTGCCTGCTCCATTCCACACGTGCGTGCCAACCATTATTTTTTTATATTTTTTTGTCGAGCCCGGATTCATGCACGATGGAGGAGGGTTCCCCCCCGTCGCGATGTTATGTATCCAGCAATAAAATGCCTCTTCCATGCGTTCGAGAACCCCCCACCCGCGGCCCCCACTCCGTCCCCACGGAGCAAATCCCGTACGTATACATGTATAAGTGTGTGTATGTGTGTATGTACGCAAGCAGCTTGGCCCCGCTCGCTTCCACGCCCCCGTCGAGAAACACGTGCGTCCGTATCCAGACCAGCTTCGGGAGAGGCAGGTGGACGGGCTTGCATGCATGGCATGCTCCGCAGAAACGCGCCGACATCTTTGGTGCGGAGCGGCGCACCGAGCGCGGCTACAGTAGCAGCGGCAGGCTCGCTCCGACGGCTTGTCGCATGCACATTGGAGAGGGCTGCGTGCGTGCGGGTAAGCGGGGCGGGGGGGGCAGCCGCTGGACGGGCGAGGGCGGCGCAGTTGTGGCCACCGATGAGCGATCGCAGCCGGCAGGGTGGGTGGGACGTATGAGCTGCACACGACCGGAACGCCTCGGTCGGTCGGTCACGCCACGCGTGTAGGTGCGCGTGCGGCGGCGGCGGCGGTATCGACCAGCAGCCCCGGTGACTCGCGCGGGTGGAGCGGGATTCCAACGCGGACGCCCCGCCCGCTTGCGCTCTGCGATGCGACCGTCCGGCGCTCAACCTTACACACCTATGTCCGCACAGCGGCTCACTCGGCCATGCATCCGTCTCGGCGCTTCGGGCGTTTACACCCCCTCGTTCCGGGGGGACACGGAGCACACGACCCGCTTATCTATCAACCTTCCCAACAACTTCCAGAAGGAAACCCCACCCCGCCCCCCCCCCGTCGAGATCGAGTGTCTCGAATCGGACTCACCCTGACCCCATCCCTCCCCTCCCCCACCCCCCGCTTGCTCGCTCTCGGAACTACCGAGTGTACCGGACGTATGTACGTCAAACCAGCAGGGTGCACACTGCGGTTGTTGTGTAGATATGTAGGTGTTCTACATACAAGACCTCCAACACGGTAGGC
>Ga0307508_10002757_pt1 | contig 18304 bp, 19 predicted proteins | sample 9_EM_MG_FD_203089 | JGI IMG/M metagenome (GOLD analysis project Ga0307508, IMG submission 203089) | Populus trichocarpa ectomycorrhiza microbial communities from riparian zone in the Pacific Northwest, United States - 9_EM | ecosystem: Host-associated > Plants > Roots > Unclassified | place... | reverse complement strand
AATCCGGGCCAGGTGGTCGTGCACCAGCCGGGCCAACTCGCCACGCCCGAACGGCGGCTGCCCGGTGGCCAGCTCGTAGAGCGTCGCACCGAGGCCGTACAGATCGGCCCGCCTGTCCACCGGCCAACTCGTCCGACCGGTCTGCTCCGGCGCCAGATAAGCAGGCGTACCCGCGATCTGACTCTGATGACCGAAACCAGGACGTTCCTCCGCGTACGTGCTGGCCAGATCGAAATCGATCAGATACACCTCACCACCCGCGCCGTACACCACGTTCGCCGGGTTGATGTCCTTATGGATCACACCCCGCCGATGCACCTCCGCGACAATCGCGGCGAGCCGGACCGCCACCTCGACCAGTTCCTCGGCCGGCAGCGGACCGTCGCCGGCCAGGCGCTGGGCCAAGGACAATCCGCCGATATCCCGCAGAATGATCATGCCGTCGGCAGCCGAATCGGAGACCACGCCAGCCACACCGGCCAACCGGGATCGGAGTAACTCAGCGAGCAACTCCACCGAGATGGACCCGTGCGGCAAGGCACCGGTGGACGGCATCCCAGGCCTTGTTCGAAGCGGCTCCAGTGTCGGGTTGGCGGAAACGGCCCCGAACACAAGGCTGGCCAGCCCTCCGGCAAATTCCCCATCTCGTCCCGCGGTGCATTGTCATGCCGCGGAGCGAGCGGGTGGAGGCGCGCGGCCGCTGTGCTGCGGCCGGGCGGAGGTTGCTGCCGCGGTAGCCGTTAGCCTGCTGTTGTGGCGAAACCCGAACTGGATGAGTTGATCGTCGCGGACGCCGAGGCGCTGCGAGTGTGGTTGTTGAGCAACCACGCCACGTCGACAGGCGTTTGGCTGGCCCTGAGCAGGAAGGGTGGCACAGTCACATCGCTGACCTGGCAGCAGGCGGTTGACGAGGCCCTGTGTGTCGGTTGGATCGATGGGCAGGCCCGTAAGGGGGATCAGGACATCTCGTGGATCCGGTTCACCCCGCGCGCTGCCCGCAGCATTTGGTCGCAGCGCAACGTCGGCCACGTGGCCCGGCTGGAGGCGCAGGGGCGGATGCTGCCGCTGGGTCGCGCCGCGGTGGAAGCCGCTAAAGCGGACGGGCGATGGGCGGTCGCCTACGCCCCGCCCTCGGAAGCTGAGGTGCCGGCTGACCTCGTCGCCGCGATCGCTGCTGACCCTGCCGCCCAGGCAATGTTCGACGTGCTCACCAAGTCCAACCGCTTCGCTCTCATCTACCGGGTCAATGCCGTCAAACGGGCTCAGACGCGCGAGCGAAAGATCAGCGAGTTCGTGGCGATGCTGGCCCGGCACGAGACGATCTACCCGCAGAAGGCGAGACCGGCGAACCCGCCGCAGTCCACACCTTCATGATCGAGAGTTCCGCAGGCCCGTGCTGCCGACGAGCGCGACACCGATCAGCCCGGCGGTTCTCCTGCAACAGAGGCGCCGCCCGCGGCGTCCTAATCCGTGGCCAGGAAGTCGTCACCGAGTAGGGTGCGCAGCCGGGTCAGCGCCCGCGCGTTGCGCATCTTCACCACCGACACCGAGACATTGAGGATCATGGCGACGGTGTCGATGCTGTGGTCCTCGGCGTGCCGCAGCACCAGCACCGCCTGGTCCTCGACGCTCAGCTGGGCCAGCACCTCGACCAGCGCGAGGCGCAGCTCCGGCGTGCCGTTCGCCCGGTCGGCGTGGTCCGGCAGCTCGGCCAGGACGACCTCGGAGGCGCTGCGCCGCTTGCTCTGGTCAAAAACCAGGTTCATCAAAACCTTGCGACTGTACGCCTCCAGATTCGTGCCGGTGCGGATGCGCGCCCACACGGCGTACATCTTGGCGAAGGTCTGCTGGGTCAGATCCTGGGCGAGATGCCAGTCCCGGCACATCAGGAATGCGCTGCGACGCAATCGGGTGCTGGCGGACTCGACGAACGCCGTGAACTCGGCATCTCGGGCCGCTTTGGCACGGCGGCGGGCCGCACCCCAGCCGATCAACGATCCCCTACCAGCGTCTTCGGCGGGTCGGGACTGTGTCGCGGTTTCGGTCACCGGACCCCTCCGACCGGGGCGCTCGCTGGACAGGTGCGGCCGATGATGTCCCCGACGCCGGGCTTCTTCGCGTACTCCCGGCTGAAGGTGGTGAACTGGGCCCGATCGCGCAGCCGCAGGCGGTAAGACACGGGCAACGATTCCGGGGTGACCGCAGCGACGAAATCCGGGCTGTCCTTCCAGAGCGCCACGAATCTCGCGTAGGCCTCCGCACGGCTCTCGAAGATCACCGAGGCGACCCGCTTATCGTCGTTCAGCGCCTGGCCGATCGCTGACTGCTGCCGATCGGTCGCGTCGTGGAGGTAGATGACCGCGTCGGTCGCGTCGGCGGTCACCGGCTTCGTCGAGCAGTCCGGCGCCGGCAGCCTCATCCAGGCGGCGACCATCGCCGGCGGTTCTGATGGCGGTGCCGCGCTGTCCGCCACGTTCATGGCGCCCACGGTGATGACCATCGTCACCGCGGCCGCGGCCGCGCCTGCGACGGCCAACCGCCGCCGGTGGCGGATCCGGCCGCCTTGATGCATGGCCAACCTCGCCATCTCGCCCGAGTCGGCACCGGGGTCGGCGCTCACCGCCAAGTCGAAATGCTGCCGCAGGCCCGATTCCACAACCGCTCTCCTCAAGTCCGCACCGGTCTCTGCTTGATAGGACTGGCTGGACCTCCGTTCAGGTCACACCCCGGAGCACGCTGACGCAAGATCGCGGTCCCGGTGACTGCAGCAGAGCCCTGCGTAACCGGGCTGACATCGACGAGACCTGTTCGAGGCTCAGGCGGCGGCCGGAGAGACCATCCAGGACACTCTCGCCCGGGACCTCTCACGTGGACGGCACAGCGAGACCGAAGCCGGCTGAGCGCACCGTCCTACGCCCGGCCGCCGCAACGGCGGCCGGGGACCGCGGGTCACCTACCGCTAGGCAGCCACGTAGCCCTTGAACACGTGGACTCCGTCGTTGGCTCCGCTGTCGTTCGACCGGTTCGTGCTGAAGTACAGCTTGCCGTCGCTGATTCCGACACCCTCGATCTCGAAGAACTTGTACAGCGAGGAGGTGATGCGGAAGGAGAGGTCGCTGGCCGCGGGTGCGGTCCCGGTCGTCGCCGGCGACACGTCGCGATAGACGAGCACGATGCTGCGGTTGTCCTTGGTCAGCGGGGAGTAGAGGACCTTGTTGCCAGCGTCGTAGTAGAACCCCTGGTTCGAGAAGGTATCCAGGTCCGGCACCGTGGCGCCGTTCACGAGAGCGCCCTCGACCTGCAGAGTGAACGCCTTTGTCAGGTCGATGGTCCCGGAGTCGGCGCGCAGCGGGAGGCTGCCGTTGTAGACCGTCCGGCCACTCTTGAACATGAACGTGATCGTGGTGCTGCTGACCGAGACCCTGCTGATTCCGGACGGCGCCAACGTGGCGCCGTTGAGACGCACCTGATACGACCCGGCGAAGTAGTAGGTGCTGCCCTCGTAGAGGAGCCGCACCAACTGCGCGCCCTCCCCGTTCATGGTGACGACGAACAGGTGGTGCGCACCGTCGATGTCGACGATCGTCATGTCGTTACCGTGGCCGAGCCAGGGGTTGGTCACGCCGCCGTTGGTGCCGTTGGCCATCAGCACCCGGTCACCGGTGGTCTTGTTGACGCGGTAGATGACCGCGAGATCGTCGGAACCGGTGCGGTTCTTGACCGAGTAAAGGTAGGTGGACCCGGCGGCGAAACCCTGCACCCCGGTGCAGCCGTTCGTATCGGGCGTGTCGGCTATGTCGCTGTAGGTGTTGTAGTAATCGGCCAGGGCCGGACTCTCCGTCAGAGCCACGACACCAGCGATCACCGGAGCCACGATCACCAGCCGCCTGCCAACCCGCATGTTGCCTTCCCCCGTCCTCGACCGCCTCGGACTCCACGCATCCAAGATCGCGGAGGAGACACACTAGTGCGTGACGGGCGGCACGGTCAAAAGGGGGCAGAGGTTCCGGGAGGATCTCCCTCGCCCGAGGGACCTGCGTGGGTTGCGGCAAGGCCGGGACGTCGTCCGGAGGCGGCAGACTCCGCCGAGCGGCTTCAGCGAACCGGGCGCGCGCCGGTGCTGGCCAGGCAATCGAGTATCTGATGGAGAGCTAGCCGCGTCCCCCGGCGACCGGTGCTGAGCCGCCTGCTCGCCCAAGACCCGCAGCAGAGATGCCCTCCTGTCGAAAGCCACGACTTGGCACAGGGTCGGCCGACTCCCAACCGGCGCCGCAGGACGGAATCCGCACACGTCGGGCCGGGCAGCGTTCCCGCCCACGATGGCTTTCGGGTTACTTGCGTCCAATAATCAGCGACTCGCCACCGTGAGATTGAGATCCGGCAAGGCCGCCGACGCTTTCCGCACGACATCGTGTCAACGCCGAGTTCGTTGGTCCTCTGCCGCTCGTTGACGCGCTTCATACGGGGGTCTCCGCCGCCGCGCCGGCTCCGAAGTGCTGCTGGCCGAAGAACTGCTCAGGGCTTTAGCCGGTCAATGGCCGACCCTTATGGCTATCGCCGGATGGGTGAGCATCGCGACCAATCCTTCACTAGGCTGGCGCCATGGGCGGCATGGAGTTCACCTGGAAGATGGTCAGCGTCCTTGTCTGGCCACTGGTCGTGATCGTGCTGGGCATCGTCTTCCGTCGCGCGCTCGTGGCCGGCTTCCAGACCCTTGCCGCCGGGCTACGGAGTTTCAAGGCGGCCGGCGTCGAGTTGGCCTTCGCGATGGACAACGCCTGGCAGGACGTGACGGACGTGCTTGCCGGGATGCCGGGCCAGTCGACCAAGCCCGGCGAGGTCCCGACCAACCTCGTCGACCTCTACCCGCTGGCCTCGAGGAATCCTCGCCGCGCCGTCCGGGAAGCGTTCCGGCACGTACGGCAGGCCCTGGCTAAGCGTTTCCCGACGACCAACGGGGTGTCCCAGGAGAATCTGATCGAGACGATGGACGGCTTGGTGGCTCACAACGTGATGAGCGCCGAGGTCGAGCAGGCGGTCGGGCAGGTCTCCCGAGTGCTCAGCATGATCGATCACATTGGCGACCAGGACGAGGCCCGGCGGCAGGCGTTCGAGTACATCGGACTCGCCGAGAGTGCGATCCACGTGATCCTTCGAGGGAGCGGAACCGCCGCCCAACTCGCCTCCGAAGAACCGGACATCGCCGGCCGTTGGATGGGCAGCTATGTGTCCTCCAAGGGGCCGATGGAAATCCAATTAGTAATCGATGAAGTCCGGGGAGAGGACATCGCTGGCGAGATGTACTACCCGTCCGAGCACGACCTCCGTACGACGATCACCGGTCGCGTCGTGGCGGCCGGCGAGCCGGGCTTCGCCGACGCGGACGGCTGTCCCAAGCTCGAATGGCGAGAACACGCAAGCAACGGCGGCGGCCTGGATTTCAGCGGCGTTTACCGCGCCGTGGTTCTCGGCGACCGCCTAATCGGCGACTGGCGCAAGGACGCCCGTCTGGTCGGCATGATCCAACTGACCCGCGCCGACTGAGACGTGTTGTTCAGAGACTGATACAACGCTCAGCACGCGGACGAATCTGTCCGTCAAGCAGGAATTCGCATAGCACCCACGCGCCGGATCGTCGATTCGGTAATGGCCACCTGCACGGCGATTGCGGACGCACCGCACCCAACGGCGTCAGGGGCGCACTCAATTCGGCAAATCCGGATGCCGTGAATCGAAAGCTCGGGTTGCCGACGGTGTCCAGCGGGCCGCCTGGATGATGAGCACCTACGCCGGTATGAGCGGTCATTTCGGTGAACGGTTGGGTCACTTCGGGCAGGCTGTTAGCTGACGCGGCGATAGCGGATGTGGGTGGTCAGCGGTGAGTGAAGCACCTCGGCGGGTTCGAAGCCGAAGGATTCAACCCCGTCGAAGATGCGCTCGCCTGAACCGAGCAGGATCGGTGCGATGTCGAGGGTGAGTTCGTCGATCACGCCGGCGATCAGTGCCTGTCGGACGGTCGAGGCTCCACCGGCGATGTCCACGCCGTTGTCCCCGGCGGCCTGGCACGCTGCGGAGTAGGCCGCGTCGAAGCCCTCGGTGACGAAGTGGAAGGTCGTCCCGCCGTCCATCTGGATCGGGTCATGTCCGCGATGGGTCAGCACGAACACCGGTGCGTGATACGGCGGTTCGGGGCCCCACCACCCAGTCCATTCCTCATCCCAGCCCCCGCGGATCGGGCCGAACATGTTCCGACCCATCACATACGCGCCCCGCGGGCGCATGAGCCACTCGTTCGCGATCTTGTCGGCATCGTTGGCTCGCGGGTCGCCGATGTGCCAGCCGTGCAGTTCCCGCCCTCGCTTGCCCAGGGGGTCCTCGCGGCTCTGATCCGGCCCGGCGACGAAGCCGTCCAGCGAGATCGACATGTGGCAGGTGGTGTCCAGCACCGCGAACCTCCTGAGCGATTGCGACTCTGCAAGCGGTCGTGCGGACGTTAACAGGTGATGGCAAACCGCAAGTGCTGTACACGCGATGGTGACGCGGAGGTCAGACCAACCGCGCCCGAGCTGCGCGATCAACGCCGCGGTGGAGGTGATCGGCGACCAGTGGTCGCTGCTGGTCCTGCGCGATGTTGTTCCGCAACCGCCGGCACTTCCGCGTCCTGCAGATCGTCGAGCAACGGCACCACCACGGGCAGGTCACCGACAGCACGGCCGTGGCCCGACTGGCCGTCAAACGCCCCGACCGGGCACAGCGCGGCGACCTGTATCTCAGGCGGGCGTTCCGCTGCTCCGACGCCCCGGGCCTGCGTGCCGGTCCTCGGCCGGTAGAACGGGATCCGCCGACCAAGAACCTCATGCCACCGCAGAAGAACTGCGTACGCAAAAGAAGACCGCCTGTTCCGGGCTGGGAAGGCGGCGCGTTCGCGACTGATCGTCAGCCGCGGCGTCGTTCCCGATCGCGTCGCTGCTCTTCGAGCAACGGGGGCCGGCACGGAACACTGCCGGGTCATCGACGGTTCCTGAGTGGCTTGCCGGGCGCAACGGTGGCAGGCTGGCGGGATGCCGTGGTTTCCGGACTTCGTCAGTGCGGTGGAGCGGGTTCGCAGGCAGACCCGCGCCGCCGGTCAGGCCGATCCGGTGGGGCGGTATTTCGCCGCGCTGAGTAGCGGCGATGCCCACGCGCTCGAGGACGTCTGGCCCGGTGAGGTGGTTGTCTACGATCCCCGCGCCGGCGAGATCCGGGGCCACCACCAGCTGCGGCAGTTCGTCCGCCGCAACGAGTCCTGGCTGGCCGGGCTGCACGCTCGCAGCGCGATCGGGGCCTCCACCTACGCCGACGGGCGCGCGGTGGTGGAGTTGCTGGCCCATGTCGTTGTCGACGGGCGGGAGCTGGCCTGGCCGGTGGCCGTCGTCGCCGAGTGCCCCGACGACTCGTCGGTGGTGTTCCGGACCTACTGCAGCCAGTGGCCGGTTGACGGGCGGCGGCATCTCCGGCCGCCCATTCTGAAGCCCGGGAACGCTCACCCCGGTGACGTCGTCGGCAGATACCTGGCCGCGTCAGCCGCCGGGGACCTCGAGGCGGTGCTGAGCACCTTCGCGCCCGACGGGTACCTGTGCGAGCCCATCGGCTCGCACTTCACGCATCGGGGCAGCGCCGAACTCCGCTCGTACTTCCGTGGCTGTTTCGCCGGGGGCGGCGGCATCGACCTTGAGCAGTGCGCCGTGACCGACGACGGGGTGCGCTGCGCGCTGGAGTACAACTGCGTTCGCTGGGGTGGGCACGACCTGCCGGCCCAGGCCGGGATCGCCGTCTTCGAGCGCGGCCAGGACGGGCTGCTGGCCGCGGTCCGCTTCTACGACGATATCGAACGCGGCTGAGCCTCGCCGCGGGACGGGCCCACGTTGGCGTCCAGCCACTGCCGCAGCGGCCGGCTGGTGCGCAGGAACTCGACGATCCGGTTCTTCGCGGCCGCGGTGCCCAGCCAGGCCGCCGGTGGCCACTCCTTCCACGTGGTGAGGCCCTTGTGGCGCAACAGGTCCAGCCGCGGGTGGTCCTTCGGGTAGCCCCTCGGCGCGGTCTTCAGGGTGCCGCGGCCGTGCACCCCGATCCGGGCCCCTTCGATGGCCTCGATCAGGGCGATCAGTTCCGTGCCGGTCCGTTCGTCGGCGACGGCTCGGCGGTAGCGGTCCAGCTGGTCGGACGCCATCTCGTACATCCCGCCGCCGGCGGCCAGCCCCTCCGCGGACAGCTGCAGGTAGCCGCCGAAGGACAGCCACGCCCCGAGGTGCGTCTTGTAGGGCGATTTGTCCGCGCTGAAGCGAACGTCGCGGTACGGGCGGAAGATCTTCCCGGGTCCGAATTCCGGCTCCAGCGCCGCGAGCAGTTCCACCATCGGCGCGTACACCTGCGTCTCGTACGCCGACTTGTGGGCGGTCCAGTAGGTCTTCGAGTTGTCGGCGGTCAGCCCTTCGTAGAACTCGAGGGCTTCGCTCGGCCAGCCACGGAATGTCACGAGGTGAGTCTCGGCCATCCTGGTCAGCCGCGGCAACCACCACGTGGAGTCATCCGAGCAGCAGTTCATGCAGCTCCGCGGAGCAGGTCGAGACCTCTTCCATGTGTGCGCTGTGCCCGAACGAACGCGGCCGGGGGATGTCGACCTCGACCACTCTGCGGATCTGCCCCGGCCGGGAACTCAGCACGACGACCCGGTCGGCCAGCAGCACGGCCTCCTGGATCGAGTGGGTCACGAACAGCATCGTGGTGCCCAGCTGGATGTGGATGCGCTGCAGCTCGACGGCCAGTTCCTCGCGGGTCAGCGCGTCGAGTGCGGAGAACGGCTCGTCCATCAGCAGGACCCGGGGTTGCTGGATGAGCGCCCGGCACAGCGAGACGCGCTGCTGCATTCCGCCGGACAGCTCGTGCGGGAGCTGCTTCTCGAATCCGGTCAGGCCGACGATCTCGAGCAGTTCGCGAGCCCGGGCCTGGTGGGTCTGGCGCTTCCAGCCGAATATCTCGACGGGCAGCATCACGTTGTCGAGCACCGATCGCCACGGCAGCAGAGCCGGGCGCTGGAACATCATGGCGATGTCCCGGCGGGGCCGGGTCACCTGCTCGCCGCCGACCAGCACCCGGCCGGCAGTGGCCGGGATCAGGCCGGCCACCAGGCGCAACAGGGTCGACTTTCCACAGCCCGACCGGCCGATGATGGCGACGAATTCCTTCTCTTTGACGTTCAGGTCGATGCCCCGCAAGGCTTCGACGGGTCCGGTGCGGCCCTTGAACGTCCGGGACAGCCCGGCGATTTCGATCATGTCGGCTTCTCCTGCATCGCTGCGCGTCCGGTTATCCGGAGATTTCCCGGGCCCATGGCAGTACCAGTCGTTCCACGGCAACCACCAGGTAGTACAGGGTGACGCTCAGGATGGCGAGGAGCACGATCGCCGCGAACGCGAGCGGGGTGTCGGCCGACGTCGAGGACAGCGCCACCACGGCACCCAGCCCGTGATCCGGGTTGTAGACCTCGGCCACGACGGCACCGATCGGGGCCAGCGACATCGCCACCTTGAGCCCGACGAAGATCTGCGGCAGTGCCCACGGTATGCGGATCTTGACATAGGTCTGCCACCACGAGGCGGACAGTGACCTGGAGAGTTCGCTGAAGTCGGCCGGTGTCGAGGCGAACCCGGACATCGCCGCGACCACGAGCGGGAAGAAGCAGATCAGTACCGCCAGGAAGATCTTGGGCTTGGGTCCGTATCCGAGCCAGACGATCAGCAGCGGGGCGATCGCGACCTTGGGCACGGAGTTGAGAGTGACGAGCAGGGGCAGCGTGGCCCGTTCGATGATCGGCACCGCGGCCAGCAGGACGGCGAGAGTCAGCGCGGCGACGACGGCGATGGCGAACCCCGCGACCGTCTCCACCAGCGTCGCCCAGGACTCCTGCAGCAGGAATTCCGGCTGCTCCAGGAACCGGTGCACGATCTCCGGCGGAGCGGGCAGGAAGAAGGATCGAATGTGGAAGACGGCGGTCGCCGCCCACCAGGCCGCGATCGCCGCGACCGCGCCGATGGCCGGGGGCCCGACCCGGGAGAGCAGGCCCGGGGTGTCGCCGGTCGTGCTGCTCACGCGCCCGCCTTCGGGCGGCGGCCGACGGTGGAGTACACGAGGTTGCCGCGGAGCACCAGCCGGGGGTCGGCGATCAGCCGATGCAGGCTGTCCAGCTGGGCGTCGGTGAATCCCGCTGCCACGAGTTCACCGCGGACTTGCTGGATGTTGGCGCCGTTGAGCAACGCACCGGGCGTGCCACCCGGCCAGGAACGCGAGGAGATGAGCGTGTCCACGTCAACCAGGCCGGCGTCGAGCATCGCCGCGTGGATCTGGGTGGCCCAGCTGGGGTCCGTACCGTTGGCCCGCAGGATCTGCTCCACCATGGTGGACTGGAAGGCGGTGAACAGCGCCCCGGACTCGGGGTCGGGGGCGGCGAGAACCAGGTTGGTCAGGGCGCTGTGGAAGTCCTCGATGACCAGCGCGCCGCCCGGGGCCAGCGCGGACGCGAGCCGCCGCAGTATTTCTCGCCGCTCGGGTATGTGCATGAGGACCAGCCGAGCGTGGATGACGTCCCACGGCCCCTCGGGGATCGGGTCCCGGACCAGATCGTGGGCGAGAACCGTGTAGCCGGGATACGCGGCGATGTGCCGGGGATTGAGATCCGTTGCCAGCACCCGGCCGGCGGGGCCGACCTGGTCCGCCATCCAGCGGGCGATGCTGCCACCGCCCGCACCGACCTCCAAGCACCGGCTTGCGGTCAGCTCACCCAGCCCGGAGAGTCGCTGGATGGTCCCCTCGTCGAGCATCCCCGCGAGAAACCGGAAGCGCTCAACCACCTCGGGATCGTCGTTGTCGAACGAGTACGACGGTTCGCCGGGCCGGGACGGCACGCCTGATTGGGTGTATGCGGTCATCAGAACTCCTGGTGAGGCCACGGCTCCGGGGCCGGTAGGGTCGCCACCCTACCGGCCCCGAGGGGTTTGTCAGCGCTGGGTCAGGCCTTCGGCGTCAGGTCGAAGTCGACCACGGACTCCGGCGTCAGGGGCAACTTGAGCAGCCCTGAACCCTGCAGGATCGCCAGGGCCTTGGCCACCCGCGCCTCGTCCATGGAGCCGAGCGGGCCGCCGGACTGCGCCGGCACGTACGGGGTCATCGACGTGATCTCGCCCTTGGCCGCGGCGACGTCCGCGGTCGGCTGGGCCTTGTGCAGGATCGCGGCGGCCTCGTCCGGGTGGTCGATCGTGTACTGGAGCCCCTTCATCAGCGCGTCGCGCATCCGCCGGCACAGGTCGGGGTTCTCTTGGATGATCTTGTTCGAAGCGATGATTCCGTTCCCGAACAGGTCGCTCATGTAGGTGTTATAGGGCAGAACGACGGCCTTCTTGCCGGCCGCCTTCTCGATGCCGCCCTTGCTGATCAGGAAGGTGCTGACGGCATCGACCTGACCGGAGGCCAGCAGCGACGCCACCTGTGCGGGCTGGGTATTGACCCACGTGACGCTCTTGGGGTCGACCCCGGCGAGTTGCGCGTAGGCCGGGAACAGCAACTGGTTGACCGAGGCTGTCGCGGCGCCGATCTTCTTGCCGGCCAGGTCTTTCGGCGTGGTGATCTTCGAGCCCTCGAGCGTGATGATGGCGACCAGCGACTGCTGGTGGATCGCCGCGATGGCCCGGAACTGGTCCTTGTACTCCGGCGTCGTGCCTTCCAGGATCCAGCCGCCGACCAGGTCGAGGTTGGAGAACTGGGCCTTGCCGGCGACGACCTGCTTGACGTTCTCGCCGCTGGCCTTGCCGAGCTGGATGTCCACGTCGATGCCGGCGTCCTTGAAGTAGCCCTTCTCCTGGGCCACGTACGCGAAGGCATCCCGGCCGGCAACGCCGAACGCCGTCAGGTAGGTCACCTTGTCGAGCGCCTTGCCGCCGGCGGCGTCCTTGTCGTCACTCGAGCTGGTACACGCGGTGACTCCTATCAGGACCGTGGCTAACAGGCCGGCGACGAGCACACGGGTGTGCCTGATCATGTAACTCTCCTCAACAGGATGGATGCTCGGCTCGAGGGCCAGCAGGTTATGTGGACAGTCCGGCAAAGCTGCCCGGTCCGCACACAACAGGCCCGAGTGCGCGAGTGATGGTAGACCGATCTTGCGGCAACGGGTACCTTTCCGGCTGCAATGATATTTAATCGACTCGATGCGCAGGTGAAGGGCGTCATGGACGAGATGGCCGATGTCGCGGCCCGCGGCGCGCGGGTTCGCCGCCTCGGCAGTGACTTCCGCTGGCCCGGCGGGCGGCATGTCGCGGTGGTCTTCAATGTGGCTTTCGAGGCCTGGTCGGACGGGAAGGCTCCGGGGATCGGGCCGATGGGCAACGTCCTACCCGCCGGGACGTTCGACAGCAACGCCCTGATGTGGGGTCACTATGGAGCGGCGCGCGGCATGGACCGGCTGTTGCGGGTGCTGGCCCGGGCCGGCGTGCGGTCAAGCGTGATGGTCAGCGGCGTTCTCGCGGAACGTTCGGCGCGGCTGGTGAAGGCGGTCGCCGAGGCCGGTCACGAAATCGTCGCGCACGGTTACGCGCAGGAGATCGTGCCGGCCGCTCTGTCCACCGACGCCGACCGGGCCAACATCGCGCTGACCACGGAGTTGCTCAGCCAGGCGACCGGCACCCGGCCCGTCGGGTGGATCAGCCCGCGCGGCACGCCGGGGCCCGAGACGGCGCGCCTGCTGCTCGAGGCCGGCTATGGCTGGCAGGGCGACGTCTTCGATGACGACCGGCCGTACCTGCAGGAGTTCCCGGACGGCCGGCTGGTCGGCATCCCGCTGTCCATGGAGATCAACGATCTGCCGCACGCGATGCGCTTCGGCCGGTCGCCACGGCAGTTCGTGGAGAACTTCGACGACTTGCTCGTCGCGGCCATGGCCGACCGGGACGAGGCAGTGCTGCTCGATGTGACCGCGCACGCGCACTGCTACGGGCGGCCGGCGGGCGCGTGGGCGTTCGAGACCATCGCGGGAAAGGTGCGGGCCCGCGACGACGTCTGGCTCGCCACCCGCGCCGAGATCGCCGAGTACGTCACATCCCAGGCGTGACAGCGTAAACGCCGGTTACCGTGCGCGGGCGCTGCCACCGGGGTGCGGCGTGCCGGGCCGGGTGGCGGTGCGGCAGTCCGAGGGCGAGCAGCACGCCGCCGAGCAGAGCGCCGGCCACCAGCGCGTCGAGCCAATAGTGGTTGGCGGTCGCGACCACGACGAGGGTGGTGACGGCCGGGTGGACGAGCCACAACCACCGCCATCGCGTACGCATGGTGGCGATCAGAGCGACGGCGACGACCAGGGCCCAGCCGACGTGCAGGGAGGGCATGGCCGCGTACTGGTTGGACAGGGTGTCGGTCTGCGGATTGCCGTAGACGGACGGCCCGAAGCGGGCGGCGGTGTCGACTAACCCGGCCGCCGCGAGCATGCGCGGCGGCGCCAGCGGAAACGTCAGATGTACCAGCAACGCCATCGCGGTCAGCACGGCGAGCGTGTTGCGGGCCCATCGGTAGTGGCCCGGCCGGCGCAGATACATCCAGAGCAGGAACGCGGCGGTGGCGGGAAAGTGCACGTACGCATAGAAGCTGTTGGCGGCTCGCACCAGGGTGTCGCTGTGCAGCAACAGTCGCTGGATGACGGCTTCGTCCGGAAAGTGCAGCGCGCGCTCGACGGACCAGACCCGGTCGGCGTTGTCCCGGGCGGCCGTGACCCGCCCGGCGACGGCCAGCCGGGCGAGTTTGTAGGCGGCGAAGAGCAGCGCGACTAGCACCAGCTCCGGCCCGGGTCGCGGCCGCGAGGCGGGCGTCGGCTCCGGTGGCCGCGACCCGGGCGGGTCAACCGTCCGGTGCGCGACGGTCGTCGGCAGGCTCATTTTTGTACGCGATCAGCGCCGGACAAAGACGGCGGTCACGGTCAGGACGTTCTTCATCGACGCCATGCCCAGCTGATTCCAGGTAATGCCGAAGTCGGAGCGGTCGACGTGCACCTCGGCCTCGATCCGGACCTCGTCGTCGCCGGACGCGGTCACCGTGACCGGGATGGACAACCGCTTGGTGCGATCGCGCACCCGCAGCGTCCCGGCCACTATCACCTCGTCGCCGGCCGGCGTGAGCTCGTCGGCCGTGAACACGATGTGCGGATACTTCTCACTGTCGAAGAGCTCGGCCGAGCGCAGGTGCTCGTCCCGCTTCTTGATCTTGGTGTCGATCGAGGCAGTGGCGACGGTGATCGTGCCGCTCGCCTTCCCCTCGGCCGACAAGCTGCCCTCGCCGGCGACCTCGCCGAACACGCCCTTCACCGGGGCGAGCCCCCACATGCTGCGGCTGCGCAGGTGGACGCTCGACTGCGCCGGATCCAGCTGCCACGCCCCGGTCAGCGAGCCGTCCGCCAGCCTGGCCCGCAGCCTCGGCTCGGTCATCCGCACCGACATCGTCATCTCGACCTCCGCAACTATTTGGTTTGTGTATCCGAATGATTTTGCTGTCCGAACCGTAGAACTCGTGGATGGTGGAGTCAAGAGAAGATCACCAGTGACGCCGCACACTCCCCCGTCCGAACGGGTGACCGGCGGAGCGTCCATGAACTGACTGTGCGGCGGGCTGCGGCGGCCGAGAATGGCCACACCGGTCACTCGGCCGCAAGCGAGGGAGCGCCATGCCCCGGTCCGCTCAATTCCTGCCGTCCCAGCATGGCTTCGCGTTCACCAACTCCTGGCCGGCGCAGCCCGCGGTGGTCCGGTCGACCCCGTTCGGCCGGATCGAGATCGGCAACGCCGCGGGCGGCCTGTGCGGCGGGATGGTCTTCGCCGCCCTGGACTACTGGTACGCGAGCCTCGACCCGCCCGGGCAACGGCCCGAACAGGGCGAGCCGCTGCGCGCGTACGTCGTCAAGCGGTTGGTCGACTCGTGGCATCTGCCGGGCGGCGTCCTGCAGTACTTCCAGTGGATGAACCTGCCGGACGGCGACCGGGGCTTCGAGGCGTTCGGCCGCCAGGTGCTCACCGAGCGAGGGCTGGCGTGGCGCACGATCTCGGTGCAGTGGCCGCAGATCCGGGCCGACCTCGACCACGGCATCCCGGTCCCGCTCGGCCTGGTGACCGTCGCCTCGGCCAAGCCGCGCGATCTCGCGCTCAACCACCAGGTGCTGGCGGTGAGTTACCACAGCGCCGGCGACAACATCACGCTGCTGGTGTACGACCCGAACCACGGCCGGCGAGACGACATCGCCATCCGGTTCCCCGTTGGAGCGCCGACCGCAACCACGGCTTTCAAGCACAACCTCGGGATCGGGCATCCGGTGCGGGGCTTCTTCCGCGCCCCCTACACGCGCGCCACTCCGCCGGCGCGCTGAAGCCGGCTGCCGGGAACGACAACTCCCGGCAGCCGGTGTCCGCAGTCGGTTACCGGGTCGCGCGCGCGACCCGGTTGCGGTTCAGCAGCGGGCGGTTCAGCAGCGGGATCAGGTTGAGCAGCAGGCCGACCACCGCCACGCCGGTGACCAGGTTGACGCCGGGGTGGTACTGGTTGAAGCTCGCGCCGCCGCCGGTGGCCCCGTCGCCGGCGATCAGGGCGGTGCACACGGCCAGGATCAGCGCGGCGCCGACCTGGCCGGAGGTCTGCACCAGGCCGGAGGCCAGGCCCTGCTCGGAATCGTCGATGCCCTGGGTGGCCTGCGCCATGGTCGAGCTGAAGCCGAAGGCGAACCCGCCACCGAGCAGCAGCATGGTCGGCAGGATCGTCACGGCGTAGTGCGGGGCGTTGCCGGCCGTCGCCAGGAACCAGGCGTAGCCGAGCATCAGCGAGGTCATCGAGGTGATGATCAGCCGGGGCGTGCCGTACCGGTCGATCAGCCGGCCGACGAACGGCGAGCCGAAGGCGACCACCAGGCCGGCGGGCAGCAGCGCGAGGGCCATCTTCAACGGCGACCAGCCGAGGTTGTCCTGCAGGTAGAGCGTCATCATGAACTGGAAGCTCAGGTAGGAGCCGAACAGCGCGATCATGCTCAGGTTGGCGCGGACGATCGTGCCGCCCTTGAGAATGCCGAGCCGGATCAGTGGGTGCGCGACCCTGCGCTCGGTGCTGACGAACGCGGTCAGCAGGGCCACGGCGAGCACGGCCGAGCCGAGGGTCACCGGATCGAGCCAGCCGCGCGCCGGGGCCGACACCACCGTGTACACGGTCAGCAGCATGCCCGCGGTGAGGGTGGCGGCGCCGACCAGGTCGTGGCCGCCGCCGGCGGCCGGCTTGTCCCGGGGGATCAGCACGATGCCGGCGATCAGGGCCGCCACCGCGACCGGCACCGGGATCAGGAACGTCCACCGCCAGCCGAAGCTGGTGAGCAGGCCGCCGAGGATCAGCCCGGAGGAGTAGCCGCTGGCGCCGAATACGGTGAAGACCGACAGCGCCCGGTTGCGGGCCCGGCCTTCGTGGAAGGTGGTGGTCACGATGGACAGGGCGGTCGGTGCGGTGAACGCCGCGGCCAGGCCTTTGACGAAGCGGGTGACGATGAGCAGCGTGCCGTCGTCGACGAGACCGCCGATCAGCGAGGCGGCCGCGAAGACGGCCAGCGCGAACAGGAAGACCTTGCGCCGGCCGAGCAGATCGGCGGTGCGGCCGCCGAGCAGGAGCAGGCCGCCGTACCCGAGCACATAGCCGTTGACGATCCACTGCAGCGACGTGGTCGACAGGCCGAGCTCGGCACCGATGGACGGCAGCGCCACGCCGACCATCGAGACATCAAGCCCGTCGAGGAACAGTACGGCGCAGAGCACGCCGAGAATCCCCCACAGCCGCGGGGTCCAGGACTGCTCGGCCACCGAGGGCGCGGGCGCTGCGGAAGCTTGGGTGGTAGTCACGCCGTGGAACACTAGATGCACGTGCATCTGATGTCTACGCAACTTATGCTTCCGCATTTAATTCGCGTGCATGGAACGCTCCGGAGCGCTAAGATGCCGGACATGGTGCCGGAGCCCGTCCTCGTCGAGCGTTGGCGGTCGATGCTGACCAGCTACAACAGGGTCGCCAGCCAGCTCGAGCGGGCGCTGCAGGAGCGGCACGGCCTGACCATGAGCGAGTTCGAGACGCTCGACCGGCTCGTCGCGGCCGATTGTGAGAAGCGCCGCATGCAAGATCTCGCCGCGGACATGTATCTCAGCCAGAGCGCCCTCTCCCGCACCGTGGCCCGGCTGGAGAAGGGCGGGCTGGTGGCGCGGGCGCTCTGCGAGGACGACCGCCGCGGCATCTTCGTGAACATGACCGAGCCGGGCCTGCGGCGGCACGCCGAGGCCCGGGCCACCCAGTTGGCCATCCTGGCCGAGCACCTAGTGGTCGACGCGACCCGCTGACCGCCCCCGGCCCGCGGCCGGCGCCAGCTGCAGGACGGCCGAGGCGAGGAAGGTCTGGGCGACGGCCAGGATCATCGCCGCCTGCATCGGCAGGTGCGGGGCCGAGTGCGCCGCGTGGATCCGGAGCGGAATCATCGCGGCGCAATGGAGGCCAAGCATGACCGCGTTCATGACGCAGGTCATCCGCCACACCCGCCGGGTCGGTGCGTGCCACAGCACCCTCGTGTTCGCCAGGCAGGTCAGCGAGGCGGCTGCCATGACCAGAGCGAGCTGCAGGGAACGGGCTGACGCCTGCACGTCCACAAGCGCCACGTGGACGACCGCGCAGGCGACGGCCAGGACGGCGCTGAGCCGGCCGGCCGTCACAGGTGACAATGCTTGCTCGGCGTGGCGGGCACGTCGAGGGTGGGGTTGCGGTCGAAGAAGCCGACCGGCTTGAGCCGGAAGCCCGTGTAGTCCACCGGCATGATGGGCCAGTCCTCCGGGCGCGGGAAGTGGGTGAGCCCGAAGGTGTGCCAGAGGACGATGTCCTGGCCGTCGAGGTCGCGGCCCCCGGCGGCGTACTTCGGCAACCCGTCGCCGCCCGGGTTCTGGTTGACCAGGTCGCCGGCGGCGTACCGCTCGGCGGGGTCGTACCGGGTCACCCACAGGTGCCGGGTCGCGAAGGCCGCGCGCCGGCTGATCGAGGAGCCGTCCGCCGCGAGCAGGACCGGCAGTCCCTCGGGGTGCAGCGCGTACGCCACGGGCTCGCCCAGCCGGTTGGTCGACTCGGGGTTGAGGATGTGCCACACCCGGGCGACCGCGCCGTCGGCCAGCCGCTGCGCCTCGGTCTCGTTCGCCAGCCGCCGCTTCGCCAGGCCGAACGCGTTGCCGTACGGATT
>Ga0307508_10002754_pt1 | contig 18323 bp, 15 predicted proteins | sample 9_EM_MG_FD_203089 | JGI IMG/M metagenome (GOLD analysis project Ga0307508, IMG submission 203089) | Populus trichocarpa ectomycorrhiza microbial communities from riparian zone in the Pacific Northwest, United States - 9_EM | ecosystem: Host-associated > Plants > Roots > Unclassified | place... | reverse complement strand
CCTCACCGCCGGCGGCTGCCGGGTCATCCGCCTGGCAGCCGGCGACCACGTCGAGGTGTGGCTCTACCAGTGGTCAGGCGCCACCGCGACCTTCCCGCCGAACGACATCTGGAACTGGCTGACCATCAGCAGACTCGACTGAAGACCTGTCGAATAAGGGGGTCGTGTGCCCGGCGTGCGAGACGCAGACGACCTCGGGGTAACGACCTGGCCGCGAGGATCCGGGCGATGTCCGTCGCCTCGGCCGGCGCACCGTTCGCGGTCTTGAGCGCGCGCACGATGTCCGTCATCCGAACGGTGTTCCACACGAGCACCGCGTTCGACAGCACCGACAGCGCGCTCACCTTGTTCATGATTTCCTCGTAGTCGCCGGCCCGGAACGCGCCTTGGTTCGCAAAGAACAGCCGCCGCGCGAGCTCGTGCCGCGACTCGCCGCGGTTGAGCTGCAGCTGCACGCGGTCGCGAATCGCGGCCTCCTGCAGGTACCGCAGGATGTAGGTCGTCTTGGCGACGCGTCCGAGCATGGTCAGCGCCTTGGCCGGTCGATCGGAGCTCGCGGCGAGTCGCTCGAGCACGACGTGCGCCGGCGCGGTCCGGTTGCGCAGCGACGACGCGATCCGGACCACGGCATCGTACTGGTCTCGGATGAGCGCGACGTCGACCGTGCCACGATACAGGACGTCGACGGCACCGTGGGCGCTGCCCCGGTCGATCCGGTAGAGTTGCTGGTCCTTCAGGTCCTTCAAGCGCGGCATGAACGAGATGCCGAGCAGGTAGCAGAGCGCCGCCATGAAGAAGTGCGTGCAGCAATACATGCTCGGCAGCCCGTGCCCGACGTGCCACGGCAAGCGGCTCGCGCGCGCGGCCCTCTCGGTCACGTTCGCGGGCCTCGACATCGCCGAGCTGTCCTGCGTCCCGCTCGCCCGGCTCGCCGAGCTGTTCCAGCCGTACGCCGACGGAACCGCGCGCGACGAAGCGCGCAACGCCGACACCCATCCGGAGAAGGTCGTCGTGATGCAGCGGATCGCGGCCGATCCCGGGCGCGGAGGCGCCGAGCCATTCACATCGCCGGCGGCAGGAGGTTCGCCGGCGTCCGGCGTCGACCTGGTCGCCAGCCACGAGCTCGGCCTCGACAGCCGGTGTCGACCTGTTCGCCGGCCACGAGCTCGGCCGCAACAGCCGGCGTCGATCGTTACTTCGGCGGTTCATGAGCGCTCGCGGCGCTTCTTGCGCGGACTTCTGCTCGCGGCGTTGCTTGCGGGCGGCGTCGCGAGGGCTCGGAGCTCCGCGCGGCTTCGGGCGCACATCGCCGGGTTTCTCCCAGTCGACCGCGACGAGGTCGGTCTCGGTCGCTGCGGCGAGCGGTTTCAACAGCGTGTACCAACGCGCGCGGACATCGTCGCCGCCTTCGCTCAACGCTGACCTCAGGCACGAGCTCGCCCCCCGTGCTGGACCCAGCTCCCCTTACCCGGGTCAAGAGCGGCACCAGTAGTCCGAGCGGCGCGCCGGTGTATCCGCCGCGTGCCACGAGTCGCCGGCGCACTTTGAGCTCGGGGCGGATGCACGGTCGACGCTTCGCGCCTCGCCCCGTGGCCGACCTTGCGTGCGCGGCGGTCGAGGCATCATCCACGCCTCTGCGAGCTGGCTGGCGACGTGGTGTGTCCGAAATAGAACGCCAGCACGTTGCTAACGAGCATCATCAGCGGGTTGAGGAAGCTCGACAGCTCCTTTAGGTCGTGCACCGGGATTGCTCCGACCGACAGCGCGACGAAAAGGCCGAGATACCCTGATGCGAGTAGTCCGACGAGAACCATGGCCATCCGGCTACGCGTGCGCTCGCGTTCCGCTTCACCTGCAGGAGCCGGCGCAGCCTCGAGCGCTGCTGCCGCTGGCGCTGGTCGAGCTCGCGGTGCTCGCGACGGCACCTGCTCTGGGGGTGACTCTGGTGCAGGCGGGCAGGCGGGCGCCACCATCGAAGAGCTCGGACGCGCATCCGAGAGCGGGGCCGTCCTGGGTCGCCATGGCTGTCTCTGGACCATGCGCCGAGGCTCCGCCGGCACGTCTTCGGGGGTCGATTTCGCGCGTTCGCCGGTCGGGTCTGTGTTCAGCGCCGAGGAGTGCGGATGCACGCACTTACGATCAGGACGGCCGACATCCCCCACAAGGTCGAGCGTTCGAGCGGCTTCGCGTTCCTCGCGCGGTCTTGTGCGGCTCGCGAGCCTAGGCAGAAGGGAACCGACCGACCGCTGCGTGCGGAGCTCGAGCTCGCGTCGCACGAGTTCGTCGAGCTCGTCGAGCTGCTCGATCGGAACACGACTTGCGCACGCGGCGCGCTCACGCTGGGTGAGCGCGCGCTCGAGCTCAGTGGGAACCTGCTCGCCACGTTCGAGCACCGCGATCGCGCGCTTGAGCGCGTCGCGGTACGCGTTCACGTCGGCAGTCACAGCGCCCCCCGTTGCGTGTCGCGGGCGAGGGGCGCCCGAGGTTCTGGACCGTCGGGATCGGCGGTCGCCTTAGCGGGGGTTCGCGTGCGCCGCGTGCGCCGCGCACGACCGCAGCGGCGGGCACAGCGCCGCGAACGTGGAGCTTGTTTGCTCCTAGCGCCGCCGCGATGGCGGCCCTTGATCGCCGCTCTACGAACAGGCCAGAGGAACCCTTCCAGGTCGTCGCGTGCGGCGGGCACCAGCGCCACGGCCAGCCTGAGCCGCTCCTCGATGTTGGGCGCGTTCACGAGTAGCGCTGTGACGAACGCGTGCCGCGAGCGCGACCACTGCCGATGCGAGGGTTGGGCGTTCACGGGCCGAATCCTAGATCTGGGTCTGACTACGGCGGGATCGCCGAGCACCTCGTGCATCAACGCCGGGTCACCGCGGCGGCGTTCAGCCCCAACGGCGCGTGCGTGGTCACCGCGAGCCACGATGGCACCGCGCGGGTGTGGGACGTACGCACCGGTCAATGCGGCGGTGTTCAGCCCCGACGGTCGGCGAACCACCGCGGGGCCGAGATCGAGCACAGTCGGCGGCCGAGCTCGTGCACCAGGTCGGCGGCAAGCAGTGCGAGCTGCTCGCCGAGCTCGCCCGGTCGACGCCGGCGAGCTCGGCCGCGGGCGGTGATCGCAGTACGCTCACGCCCGCCCTGCCGCTGGCGATCGCCGCCCGGTTGAGAGTAGCGACGCTCTGCGATCGTCGGCGCCCGCGGGCGACGAGCTCGGCCGGCGGTCAGCTCGGCTGCGGCGGCGAGGTTCTCGCCCTGCCTGCCGAGCTTGCCGCGGGCGACCAGGCGAGGACCCGCGCCGCCGGGGCCGAGCTCGTAACCGTCGACCAAGCAGAGCCCGAGCGCGGCCCCAAGAGCTCGGTCACCGGCGGCGCCCGTATGCCGAGTCCGTCGAAGGCTCCAGCCGGTCACGGTGCGACATCACCACGGTGCGGGGCCGGCAGCGGCGACGACCTGCCGCGCCATGGTGCGGTCGGTGGCGGACAGCGCCAGCCCGCGCCCGGCGGCGATCGCCGCGGCGGCCCCGCCCGGCGGCGGCCTGGCGGTCGCTGCGCGTCGCCGGCGTCGACCTGGTCGAGGTCGCACGCGCAACGCATCGCGGTGGTGCTGGCCGGCCGGCCGTGGCGAACGAGTAGAGGACCTCGAGCTCGGCGATTCGCGGCGGCGATGTGCTCAGCTCCTGCGAGCCGAGCCCCGCGGTCGAGCGCCTCGAGCTGGTCGTCAGCCCCGCGGGGCGAGGTTGCCGGGCCGGGTCGTGGTCGCCGGCGAGCTCCAGCTCGCGCATCATTTTTTCGTCGATTCGGAAGCTGGCGCAGCGATCTCGCCGCTGGCGCATGCCCACGTCATCCCGTTGCCGCGGACCTCGGCGCGCCGGGCCGTCGGCCGCGACCACCGCCATCGCACCGACCACCCGCGGTCGTCCTGCACGTTACGTTCTTCGACGCGTCCATCGATCGATCCACTTGCCCAAGAGCGCACCGGCGCTCATGGAGGCGAGCAAGAACAGCGCTCGCGCGGTCGTGTTGTCGTTCGGCAACGGTACCTGCAGGCTCCCGCAGGCGAAGCCGCAGGCGAGCGTGAACATCCAGGTCGACGTACGCGCGTAGTGGAGGACGAGATCGCGAACCGAGGCGACGGTGCTCAAGAAGTGGTCGCGCTCGTGCGATCGCGCAGAGCGAGTGGTCATGCCTCGATGGTGGGAGCGAGTCGCCCCGGCGGTCGAATTGCGTCTCCGGAGCTCGAGGCTCCGGGTGTCGTCGCCGACCGACGCTGTGCTCACCGATGAGTTCGCCGGCGGTCCGGCCGCCGCGCCGCCCCGAGTCGAGCGCTGGCGCCGCGTTGCACGGGTCGGCGCAGGCGCTCGGGTCGAACGCGAGCTCGGCGCGCTCACGGCAGCCACCGCAGAGCCACCACCACCGCGGCGGCGGCGAGCAGCGCCACGGCGGCGACCGCCGGCCGTCGGTGCGCGCCAACGTCGACCGCCAGCGTAGCGCTGCGTCGATATGCGCGGACGGAGAGTCGGAACGAAGGCTCGGGCATGCACCGAGCGTCCGCGACCCGTGAGCTCGGGTCGATAAAGGGCGATCGGCCGTGCTCGATGCGAGCGAGCTCGCGCTCGGCGGTCAATTTCGGGGCTGGGGCAGGGCGCGCGACTGGCACCCAGTCCTGGAGATGACAGGCAGATCCGAAAGTCAAGCGAGACGTTGGCTCCAGATCGCTGGCAGTCGCGCACGCATATCCACTCGAGGAAACGCGCGGCCGGGCGCGACGCCGGCGACCACCCCACGACGCGCGAGAGATCGAACCAGGCGGGATCGGCGGCACCAGCCACCCCAGGGCGATCACCACCACAGCGGCGGCGAGCAGCGCCACCGCGGCTGTTCGCCCTTCGTTGAGCCCCGAGCAGTTCTTCGCCATGACCCGAGGCTAACCGGCGCGTATGACAGTTCTAAGTAGTTGATTATGTTAGATTCACATACTGCACTGCCACGAAGCTTTGCCTGGTCGCGGGCGGGCAGACGCGGCTCCGCGCGCGCGATCGCGTCCGCGTAGACCGCCCGCGAGCTCGCGCGTGATAGACGTAGACGAGCGCGCCGCGCCGCGCGATCCGGTTCCCCCGTACCTAATTGTTTTTCTTCGGGAAAATGCCGGTATATTTTTCGGGGCGGCGGACGATCCAGGGCTTATAGTAGACAAGCAAACCCTTCCGGACGCTGTCCATGCCGCAGGTTCTTCCCTTCGACCCCATCGTTCGCGCCGTTGAGAAGCAGGCATCCCGAGATGCCGACGCTCGTGCGGTGGCATCGGGCGAGAAGTCCCGCGCTCAGCTCAAGGTCGAGAACGGCGCGTTCGCTTTCCCCCGCGATCGCATCCGGCTCGAGCGATCGTCGAAGCTCGAGCGATCGTCGAAGCGCTAGCCACCGCGCGTGTCCGCGATCGCGCCGCCGCTGACGTACGAGCAGACCACGCGCGTGCTCGCGAGGCTCGCAGGCGTCGGCGACATCGTACTAGTGGGCGGACAAGCCGTGAACTTCTGGGCGGGGATGTACGAGCACACCACGCCCGAGTTGGCCGACAACGGACCCTACACGAGCAAGGACATCGATTTCGCGGGATCCAAGGAGGCGGTGCAGGAGTGCGCCGCACGCTTGGGTGGCCGCGCGAGGCTCGCGACCCTGGACGACATGAACACGCCGAGCACCGGCCTCGTGCTGTTTGTCGACGAGGACGGCTACGAACGTCAGATCGACTTTCTGGGTATGGTCGCCGGCGTGGACGACCGGAAGGTGTTCGACACCAGCTTCCTCGCAACTATCCTCGACGAGAACGGACAGCCGGCCGCACGCTTTCGGGTGATGCATCCGGAACAGTGCCTGCAGAGCCGGCTCTACAACGTGGCCCACTTGGGCTACCACCATGCGCACGGGCTGAATCAGCTGCGCGCTGCCATCCTCTGCGCGCGCGAATTCGCGCGCGAGGACTACACCACGGCCAAGGACCTCCTCAGGTTCAACGAACGAACCATCGGCATGGCCCGTTGGGGCGATGGCGTGCTGGTCTACGTCCGTCACGGGATCGACGTCATGACCGCGATCGTTGATGCCGACGACCTGCCGGCGAAGTTCCGCACTGTGCGCCTTCCATATGCAAAAGCAGCCGTTGAGCGTGCTCGCAAAAAGGCGCGTGCCGCGCAAGCACACTCGGCTGCGCGTGCTCTCGCTCGTATCCAATCGCCGCCACGCACACCGAGCTGAGGTACGCTCCCCTCGGACATGGTGCTCGGCCGCCAGCCTGGTCGACGCCGGCGAGCTCGGCCGCTGAGGTGGCTCTTGTGAACGTGGGTGAGGAATGCGGCGAGCTGCGCGTGGTCGACGCGGAGCCCGAGTCGGCGAAGTCGCTCGCCGAGGTCGTTGTCACTCATCGTAGGACTCCAGGTCGTGCGGGATGACGTCGGCGTCGTCGAGGTGGTCGGGCAGCACGAGCGTGAGGGGCACCAGCCGGCCCAGGTCTTTGCGGTGCTTCTCGCAGGCAACGGCGAGCGCGCCGACGTCGGAGAGGCCGCGCGCGATCAGATCCGCGGCGGCGGTGGCGAAGACCTGGTCGCCGTAGAGGTCGAGCAGCATGATGGCGCGCGCGACCCGGTAGCCGAGGCTCGAACCGGCGACGTCCCAGCGCTCGACGATGCGATCGCCGAGCTCGAGGTCTCGCCGTGCCGCTCGATCGACCGCGCCGCGACCCGACCTCGCCATCGGCGGGGGGCGCACCGGACGCACGCCGCGGCCCCTCGCCATCGGCGGGGCGCACCGGACGCACACGGTCCGGCGCCGCGGCCGGTCCTCGGGCGGTAGCCGCCGGGAACCTGGGACGGCCGGGCATGGCGCGACCGTTCACCGCTTGTGCGACCCGACGCATGCGTGCGCCGCCCTTCGCGATCGTCGCGCGCCGCGTGCGCCGCGCACATGCCCGCGTGGGTCCGCGTGGGTCGTACGACCCGACGCGCCGAGCTCGCGCGTGTCCATGCGGCTGCCGACGTCGCGCCAGCCGCGCCACCCGCGCCGAGCTCGCGCGTGTCCGTGTTGATGCGGAGCTCGCCCGCGTCCATGCCGCTGCCGACGCGGCGCCGCGCGCCGAACAGGTCGCGCAGGTAGACGATCGCCGCCGCGGCCGAGCTCGCTGGCGTCGGCGCGCATGCGTGTGGCGACACCAGGACCCTCGAGCTCGGTGGCGATCTGGTAGCTTCTCTGCCTCATGCCCAAGACCACCAGGACCTCGACCCCGCAACGATCACCCATCTGAAAATTCTCGCCGCGCAGCGCAAGCGCTCCGCTCGTACACTCCTCAAGCGCCGCCGCAAGAAGTCCCACCAGTAGCGGGTCGAGCCTCTGGGGCGGACGGAGGACAAGATCCGCGGGCTGATCGAGCTCAGAGGGCCCGGCTCGAACACGAGGTCTGCGGCGAGCTCGAGCTGCAGCAGCGCTGGCGGGCGATCACTGCGGCACGCTCGGCAAGCAGAGCCCGGCTCGGCCAGGTCACGGCAGCAACGAGCCAGCCTCTTTGCCTCGCACGCGTCGCCAGAGCTCGACGCCGACCGGGAGCGTCGCTTCATCGCACATGCACCGACGCGGGGTCTTGGCTGTGCTCCAGCTCGACGCTCGCGGTGATACGCGCTCGCCGATCGAGGTGTCAGGATTGGTCGGGACGCTGTTGGGAACGTCATCACGACGGGGGATCACAACGTCGTCGAAGCGCACGTGACCGCTACGAAGCGCGAGGCACAGCCGCGAGGTCGTCGAGCCACCGACATCCACCGCGTTCGGAACCAGGTGCGGCTGCAGCGGCTCGGGGTAGCCTGGGAAGATGACGACGTATCTCGTCAAGACAATCCCAAGGGGGGAGCGGGACCGGTGGGTCAACAAACTGCTCGATGGTTCGGCGTATTTGCCCGTGCGCGCCGCGAGACCCTTCTCTCACGTCATCGTTATTCACGGCGACCGCGCGCTCGTGATGAAGGTACGCCGACGAACGCCGTCGCGAGCGGTCGAGCTGTGCGGCCCATCGGCGACGGAGCCCGTACGCGCCACGCAGAAGCTGTACTTTGTCCCGGCCAGACGGATTCTGCGCGCAGTACGCCCTGGCTTCCGGGGAATTCGTTACACAAACCGCCTCGGCGAATACGCCAAGTGAACTGGTTCCCAGCGATGTCCGAGGCGAGCTCGCTGCGGCGCCGCAGGCCGACTTGGTGGCCGGCCAGCCACCGGCCGAGCCCGTCGTAGACCCGGCGATCGCCGCCACGCCACGGCCCGCTGCCAGCGCGATCGCCGAGCTCGACGTCCACAGCGCCGACGTCGGCGACCGACAGCGCTGCCGCGGCCGTCGTCGCGACCGAGTCCTGGTGCGGCACCTCGGCGGGGAAGCGGTTGAGGCGCGTCGACGCGGCGTCTCGGCCGTACTGAAATCGCGGGCTTGCCGTACGCCTCCAGCGCGGCCCTCCTTTCGCGCGGTTAGGACCCCGTTTTCGGCGCACCCTTTTTCGTACGCTGGAGCGCACCGTGGAGCGTCATCGCGGGCACCCGCAGACGCTTGGCCACCTGGCGAGCGACAGGCCGTCACTGAGCAACGCGCGGGCGCGTCGGACATCGACCTCGCGCGGCGGACGGCCGAGCCGCACGCCATCGCGGCGCGCGCGATCCAGGCCCGCCTTCGTGCGCGCCACGATGGTCGCGCGCTCCTGCTCCGCGACCCATCCGAAGATGGCGATCAGCAATCAGCAGTGGCCGCACCGCGCTCCCGGTATCGAGCCACGTATCGCGCACGCTCACGACCTGCACGCCGCACCGATCCAGGTCGAGAACGTCCCGAAGGTTGCCGACCATGCTGCGCCCAAAGCGATCGAGCGCCCACATGACAAGCACATCGAACGCGCCGCGATGCGCGTCGGCCATCATCCGGTCGAAGACCAGCCGCGTCTTCGCGGCGCTCGCCTTTTCCTCGTACTCGGCGACGACATCGAGGCCGCGCGTCGCGATCACGCGCTCAACGTCGGGCCGCTGGTTCTCCGTGTGCCGCTCGCCCTTGCTCACGCGCAGGTAGATGGCCGTCCGGTTCCTCACGCTGATGGGCGTATCACGACCAACGCGGTACCGTCGGAACCATGCGAGTCCCCGACGCTGTCGACACAGCAGACCTGCGTGCGCTTGGCGACGCGCTCCGTGAGATCCGCGACCGCGCCAGCCCCATCGACGAGGATCTCCCGCTCGACGGTGTTATCATGCTTGGGGAGCTGGACGATGGAACCTGGAGGAAACACGTTCGTCGGCCGCGCCGATAGTCTGAAGACATTGCAGCGATGGCTGCTCGGCGAAGCCAAGGGCAAGACAAGCGTCGGGTCGATCAGCGGATCGGCGGGGATCGGCAAGACGTTCTTGCTCCACCATGCAGTTCGGGAGACGGATCTCCGCGCTCGTCGGTACACGACGTTGAGGGTTGCGGCGGCGACGAGCATGCTGCCGACCCTGGCACGGGTCGTCGAGAATCTCGCCGACAGTGCCAAGGTGTTGTCGTCGCGAAGCACGGAGTTTCCGAGGGTGACCGAATGCCGACACGCGCTTGAGTGGATGGATCGGCGCGCGCAAGAAGAGGTGGAGCGCGAAGTCGCGCATGATACGGACCTCGCCAAGACCGTGGCTGAACTCTATGGACTCGCGCGAGGGCTCGTCCAGTTCGTGCCACTTCCATACGCGGACGTCGTCAAAGCAGTGACGTCGTTCGTCGCTCCCAAACACGTCGAACACGTCGTCAGGCTCGTGCAGAAGGCGATCGCCTATCAGACGGAGAAACCCCGCGGTCTTCGCGGTAGGAGCGATGCTAGGCTGCGTAATCGCTTGCGGAACCAGCTTGAGAAGACCCTCGCCGAGGCGCTGGTGGCAGACCTCGCGCGTGCTCTGTCGAAGGGCATCCTGGGACCGAAGCAGGTCGAAGATCGCGGGCGCCTACTACTCATTGTTGATGACTACGAGCGGCTAAGCGAAGTAGCGGGCGATTTCATGCTCCGTCACTTCGTGCCGATGCTCGCGACGGCCAACTTCGACAGCGTGGTCATCGTGCTCGGTCGAGATCGCCTGGTCGACACGCATCCCGGCTGGCGCCAGCACTGTCAGCAGCACTTGCTGGGCGACATCGCGCTTGCCGAGCTCACGCGCGAAGAGGCCGAGCAATACGTGAGGGTACGCGGCGTCAAGGATCCCGAGAAGGTTGAGCGGATCGTTCGCGACACGGCCGGCTACCCGTTCTTGCTCGAGAGCGAGGTCGATGACGAGCTACATGGGCAGAGTTCCGCGCTCGCACGCGAGCTCTTCTTCGAGCGCACCACACAGTGGATGTCGCCGCAACAGAAGAGGTGGGCGAAACGACTGGCGTTTCTCGATGAGATTTCGATCGAGACCATTCCGCGCGTCCTTCCTAAAGACGATTCCGAGGCAGTGCTCACTTGGTTCAAACGCGAAGCATCGCTCCGTGCCCCGACCTCGGAGCGATGGACCATGCGCCCGATGATTCGGACGAAGATACGCGAGTATGTACGGAACGACTCGCGGGCGATGCACGACGAACTCACGCGCGCAGCGCAGGGCGCTTGACGCGGAGCGCTGATGAGCCCTTTCGCCGGAGGCCGTGCCCAGCTCAGCGCGACGAAGTGCGGGGCTCCGTAGGTCGTGGTATCGCGCAGCGGGGGCTCACACGATGACCCCTCTTCCCACGCAGCAGAAGAGACTCGCGGCCAATGCTGGTGCTGGTCGGAACGCGGTCGAAGCTACCCTGCGCCAAAAGGCCTACATCTACGCCGGCAAGGATCAACGGTGCACGATCCTCGTCGAGGCCGGGTCCGCGAGGCACGGCTTGCAGCGACGTCCGAGACCGACGCCGATACGCCCGCGTGTGAGATCGCCGTGACGATCGCGATGGTGCCACGCAACTGCTAGCTGCCAACCAACCCGACGCAAGGAGGCTCTCATGACCGATGCCAGCACAGCAACTTGACGAATCCTGCTGCGCGAACGCGCACGCAACGTCTTGCCGATCTGCTGTGATCGCCTCGCTGCCCGCCGTGACCGCCGCGCCTACCAAACATCGTGCCCGTAGCCATATCAAACATCGCGCTCACGCTGAACTTGGGGTAGCGGACCCGGACGACAGTGGCGGCGCTCACGACCGCGCCGCCGCTTCGCACTCATCGCGCCGTCCACTTGGTCAGCTGTGAGCCGCAGATCGTCGAATGCAGCTGCTACCGCGTCTTCGCGAGTCGCGCCCTCGTAGACGGGCCGGGTGGTCACGGCGGCGACACGCGCGCCAGGAATTCATGTGGATCCAGCCGGCGGCTCGTCGCGAAGCGGCTCACGGGGCAGAACCCGACGTAGGCTCCGCCCGCTCGATGCGCGCGCCGATGAGCCGGAACGGCACGCGCCGCGCGACCACCTCGCGGATCTCGACGGTCGTGTCGCGCGTGAGCGCCACGTCCCACACGCGCACGTGGCCGTCGTTGCTCGCGGCCATCACGCGCGAGCCGTCGCGGCTCCACACGAGGCCGAGCGGCTCACCCGGCTGTGTGCGCATCGCGAGCAGCGCGCCCGTGACCGGATCCCAGATGCCTATCGTGCCGTTGTCGGCGCTCGTCGCGACGAGCTGACCGTTGGGACTCCAGACCGCCATGATCACGACGTCGGTGTGGCCCTCGAGCGGCATCAAGCGGCGCCCGCTGGCGACATCCCAGATCGCGCCGTCGCCGTCGCGGCCGGCGGTCGCGAGCGAGCGCCCATCAGGACTGTACGTCACGTCGAGGAACTGAGTGCCCAGACCGTCGAGCGTCGCCTCAAGCGCGCCAGTCGCGGCGTTCCAGACGCGGAGGCGTCGATCGCGGCACGATGTCACGATCCGTGTACCGTCCGGGTGCCACGCTGCGGCCATCACCGACTCGGAGTGGAGCAGCACGAAGCGGAGAGCTCCCGTCGCCGCGTCCCAAACGCGCGCAGCGTTATCGTTGCCCGCGGTCACGAGCGTGCGCCCGTCGGGGCTCCACGCACCGCGGTGGACCTTCTGCCCGGTCGAATGGCCCTCAAGCCTGAGCAGCAGCTGGCCCCGCACATCGTACACGCGCACCAAGCCGCGCGCTCCCGTGACAAGCAGCCGTTCGCCGTCGGGGCTCCACGTCACGTCGACGAGATCCGCGCCGGGAACGTCCACGCGCAAGCGTCGAGCGCGCGTCGTTAGGTCCCACAGCGCGAGCTGCGCGCCGCCCGCGACAGCGATCGTGTGACCGTCAGGACCGTAGACCGCCGACGCGGCGGGCAGCCCGACGGGCAGATCGATCGCGAGCGGCGCGGCGTCGACGCGCCAGATCCGCACGTAGCGCGCCTCGAGGGTGACGACGTGCGCGCCCGCCTGCATGAGCTGCGCGTCGTGCGCCCCCGGCACCGAGTGGCCCGCGCTCCCGGCGCCCGGGTCCGACTCCATCACCATGATCTCGCCGCCCGTCGCCGCATTCCAGAGGCGCGACGTGGCGTCCTCTCCGACGGTGAGCAGCCGCGTCCCGTTCGCGGAGAAGTGCAGCGCGCGCAAGCGGTGCCCGGGATGCGCGGCGATCTGCGTCACGACCTTGCCCGTCGCGAGGTCCCAGATCGCGGCCGTGCCGTCGGCGCCAGCGGTCGCGAGCCGCCCGTCGGCGGAGAGTTCGACGGCGGTCACGGCGGTGCGATGCTGGAGCACGGCCGGCTCCGCGCTCGGCGTGGTGAGGGTCCACACGCGCGCGGTCTGATCGTCGCCGCCGCTGACGAGCTGGGCGCCGTCGGCCGCAAAGCGCAGCGCTTCCACCGCGCCCAGGTGAGCGCCAAGCCGCGCGAGCGCTGCGCCATCCCACACGTAGATCGCGCCGCCGCTCGTTCCCACCGCGATGCGCCGGCCGCGCGATGCGCCGGCCACCGCCGTGACCGCCGATCCCGCGGGCAGCGCGCCGGAGCCGAGCACGGCGCCCGACGCCGCGTCGAGCAGTTGGATCTCGCCCGCGTCCGAGACGGTCGCTAACGCGCGCCCCTCATCGACGAACACGGGCGCGCGCCGCCCGGGCCTCGTCGCTGCGAGCATGCGCCGCGGCGGTGACTGCGCCGTGTCCCAGACCACCAGCGCGCCCGCGCGACTGCTCGCCGCGAGGAAGCGCCCGTCCGGGCCGAAGGCGACGTCGTCCACGGGCTCGGTCCCGAGCGTCACCTCGCTCGCAACCACCGCGTCGCCGCGATAGAGCAGGACGCGCCCCATCATCGTCCCCACCGCAAACTGCGCGTCGTCGGGCGCTACGGCGAGCGTCACCGCTCCCTCGGGCACGGACGCAGACGCGACCTCGCGCTGCAGCGGGCGCATCGCCTCCGCGATCAAGAAGCGCATCGCCGTGGACTCGTCGCCCTCGCGCATCGCCTCGGCCAGATAGGGCAGAGCGCGCAGCGCCCGGCCGCTCGTCAGCTCCTGGAGGCCGCGCTCGCGGAGCAGTGCACGCTTGTCGCGCTCCGACGCGGCGGCCTGGCGATCGGCGCGCCGCGCTTGCACGACGGAGATCGCGGTGGCCGCGGTGAGCGCGCCCGCGATCGTGGCCGCAAGCGCGACCTTGCCGCGGTGCCGCGCGATGAACTTGCCGAGCCGGTAGTGCGCGGTCGCCTCGCGCGCCGTGACCGGCAGCCCGCCGAGGTAGCGCGAGAGATCTTCGACGAACAGGCTCATCGACGCGTAGCGCCGCGTGGGCGCGCGCTGCAGCGCCTTCATCGCGATGCTATCGAGGTCACCGACGAGCTCGCGCCTACGCGCGGCGGGCGCGGCGCTGCTCGGCAGGCGCGGCTCGCGCTCGCAGATGTTCGCGAGCGTCTCGGCGAGGCTCGCACCCGCACGCTGCGGCGGCGCGTCCGTCAGCAACTCGTAAAGCACGGCACCGAGGCCGTACACGTCCGTCGCCACCGTGACCGGCTCGCCGCGTACCTGCTCGGGACTCGCGTACTCGAGCGTGAACGGTGCGACGCCGGTGCGCGTGGCCGCTTGACGGAGTCCCGCGTCGGCGCGGAGGAGCTTCGCGATCCCGAAGTCGAGTAGCTTCGGCGTGCCGCCGCGATCGACGAGCACGTTGCCCGGCTTGAGGTCGCGGTGCACAACGAGCTGCTGATGCGCGTACTGGAGCGCAGACGCGATCTCGGCGACTAGTCGCACGCGCTCGCGGATCGAGAGCCGGCGCGCGTACTGCGCGAGCGGCGCGCCGTCGACGTGCTCCATCACGAGGTACGGCGTCCCGTCGTCGGTCGTGCCACCATCGAGGAGCCGCACGATGTTCGGGTGATCGAGGCTCGCGAGAACCTGCCGCTCGTCGCGGAACCGCGCGAGCGCGAGCGCCGTAAGCGCGCCAGCATGCACGAGCTTGATCGCGACGCGGCTGCGATACTCGCCGTCGCAGCGCTCCGCGACGTAGACCGCACCCATACCGCCCTCGCCGAGCACGCCCACCAGCGTGTACGGGCCCACCGCGCGGCCGATGCGCGCCGCCGCCGTCGAGGTCAGCTCCGCCGCAGCTGCCGCGATCGCGCGCTGCACGTCTTCGTCGGTGGCGTCCGCGTGCGCGAGCAGCGATTGCAGCTCCACACGCAGGTCCGGATCCTCGGCCGTCACCTCCTCGACGAAGCGCGCGCGCGCGTCCAGCGGTTGCTCGACGGCCCGCGCGAATAGCGCCTCGAGTTTCTCCCACTGCGCGCCCGCCCCCATGCGCTACGCGAACTCGTTGATGCGGCGACGCAGCCACGCCCGGGCGAACGCGAGATCGCGCGCGACCGTGTTCACGTGGACGCCCAAGACCTCGGCGACCTCGGCCTGACCGAGGCCGCCGAAGTAGCTCAGCTCGAGCGCTCGCGCCTTGCGGGTGTCGTGCTCCGCGAGCGCGTGCAGCGCGTCGTCGAGCGCGAGCAGATCGAACGGCTGAGCGTCGCCGACGGCCGCGTCGTCGAACGGCACCAAGGTGAGCTGGCCACCTCGCTTGTCCGCGTTGCGCGACCGCGCGTGATCGATGAGCACGCGTCGCATCGTGTTCGCCGCGATCGCGAAGAACTGCACACGATCCTGCCAGTCGGGCTTTGCGCCCTCGGCGAGTCGGAGGTACGCCTCACTGATGAGGTCCGTCGGGCGCAGCGTGTGGTCCGGCCGCTCGCGGCGCATATGATGCCCGGCGATGCGGCGCAGCTCGCTGTAGACGATCGGCAGGAGCGCTTCGCCCGCGGCCGCGTCCCCGGCGCTCCAACTGCGCAACAGCATCGTCACATCGCCACTTTCGACCGGCACCCGATCGATCGTACACTATACCTGCTTCACCACAAGGGACGCCATGGGCACCGAGGACGACAACGCACGGCAACTGAACAACTTGCAGGCCGAGCTGAGCACCGTATACGCAGCGCTCGAGGGCATCCAGCACCGCCTCGCGGAAATGGCGCCCGCGCCGCGACCGGACGGACCGAGCGGGGCGAAGGGGCCGACGGGGCCTCGGGCGGCGGAGCCGCCGCCCGACGGCCCGATCGGCCCGACGGGACCTCGCCGGATGGCCGCGCCGCCACCAACATTTCCCGACGGCACCACGGGGCCGACGGGACCTACAAGGCCGCGCCGCGCCGGGACCGCTGTCGGCGAGCAGGGTCTGTGGAGCGAGGGCGACAACCACGCGCAGCTCGTCTTGCCCACGGGAACACCCGTCCAGCTCGGCGCGGGCACACGCTGGGTCTGGATCGATGGCGTGCTCGTGGTGTTCTGAGCGTGCTCGTCTCGCACGACTTCACGCCCGCACCGGTCGCCGAGCGCGCGCATCGCTTCCTGTCCTCGCTGCCCGCGGTCGCGTGGTCGGTGTGGCACGGCGCGTCGCCCGCCTATTGCTTTCGCCACCTGCCCGCACCGCATCGAGCGTGGTGCGAGTGCGCGGTGTGCATGGCGCGTGCGTGGCTGGCTGCGCCCGAAACGCGCGTGCGGTTGGCTTGCGCGCTTGGCGTGCGCGCGGTGACGGTCGGTCCGTCGAACGTCACCTGGTATGACGACGGCGACTTCCTCGCGCCGCACACCGACGCGCCGAACGGCGATTTCGCGTTCGTGTGGTCGCTCACGAAGGCCTGGCGCGCGAGTTACGGCGGCAACCTGCACTGGCGCGGTGGCATGCTCGTGCCCACGTTCAATCGCCTCGCGGTGTTCGATGTCGCCGACAACTGCACGCCGCACAGCGTGTCCCCCGTCGCGGCGCCGCCGGGGCGAAAGCGGCTCGCGCTGAGCGGCTGGTTCCGCGCCGTGCGAGTCTGATCGCGCGCGATCGCGTGGTGGATCTAAGCCGGGCATTCCGCTCTAGGGGCTGACGGCGCAGTTTCGCGCCGCGACCCAAAGGACGCCATGCCCGCCAAAGATCCCTGACCGCGTACACGCTCGCGCTGGCCGTCGTGGTCTCCGACCAGGCCCAACCCTGGTATCTGCTCTTTCTCGCGCTCACACCGCTGTTCGTCTGGCTCGTCTTCGCGGCCAAGAGCAGGGAAGAGAACCGGGACTTCCTGTCCTGACGGCTGTGGCCGTGGTGGGAGAGCGTCGCCACGTGCATCGCGTTCACGGCGTGGTCGGCGGCACTGCCGCGGACCGCGTTCGCACGCTTCGGTGGGTCCGGTGTCGCCGCGCTCGTCCTCACCGTGACGTCGGGGCTGTTGCCGTTGCTCGGCTCGATCCTGACGCCTGACGAAGCCAAAGCCAAGATCCTGACACTCGTCACGCCCGTCTTCAATTCGTACTCATCAATGGAGAACACACCATGATCAAAGCTGTTGTCGTTGGAATCAATGTCTTCAAGAACTTTCCCGATCAGACCCTCGCCGGGTGCATCAACGACGCCGAGGACGTCCTCGCCTACCTGACGGAGCGGCTCGGCGTGACGCCGTCGGACATCACGCCCCTGTTCGACGAACGCGCCACGAAGGCCGCGGTCGTCCAGGCGGTGCGCGACATGATCGCGTCGAGCTCGCCGGGCGACCACCTGCTGCTTCACTTCAGCGGCCACGGCGCGCAGATCGCGTCGAGCGACGTCGCCGAGCCCGATGGCCTCGACGAGGTGCTGTGCCCGACCGACTTCGACTTCGACGATCGCAGCTCCGCGCTGACCGACAAGGAGATCGCCGCACTGATCGCGACTCTCCCGGCGAGCGTCGCGTGGACGCTCGTCGCGGACGCGTGTCACTCGGGAGATCTCGTCAGGGACCTATCCGCCAAGCCGCCGATCAAGCCGCGCTTCCTTCGTCCGCCACCCGATGTCGCGTGGCGTCTGAGGAAGCGCCACGCGGTCGCTCGCCCGCGCGCGCTCACGCAGGGAAACGGAGTCGTCGTCTCTGCGTGCGCGAGCTCGGAGAACGCCGCGGACATCTCGTTCGATCAACGCGCGAACGGCGCGTTCACGTACAACTGGCTCCGCGCGCTCGCGGCCACGCCGCAGGCGTCGCTCGACGCGCTCGTGACGGACGTCGCGAAGGCGCTCGACGCGTTCAAGATGCACCCCGAGGTCGCCGGACCCGCGGCGCTGCGCGCGAGCGCGTTCCTCGCCGCACCGCCGGCCTCGAGGTCGCTGTCCGATCGCGCGCCGCTCGCGAGGAAGCGTACGTTGCCGGTGGCCGGTCGCGCTATCGTCCTGTTCGAGAAGCAGTGGAGTGGGTCCGTGATGGGGCTGCCGGTCTCGCTCGACCTCCGGATCACGCGAGACGGTGCGGACTTCGACTTCGAGTTCGCGCCCGGTGTCGCCGGCTCGAAGTTCAGCGTCGACGCGACGGTCGACGGGAACGTCTCGATCCCGATCTCGGTGCCCCTGGTCGGTCAGGTAATCGTCGACATCGGTGGCTGGGACCTCTCGGAGACTCAGCTCGACTTCGACATCGCCGTGCGGATCGTGCCGCCGGCGATCGCGTTCATGCCGCCGCTCACGATCGCGCGCGAGCACCTCTCGATCGTGGTGCCGTTCCTCGGGCCGATCGAGGTAACGAACCAGCATCTCACGCTGCCGCTCACGGCCACGCGAGCCATTCCGGTCTCGCCGCAGTCGCCTGCCGATCTCTACGCCATGCTCCAGCTCGCCCAGCTGTCCGGCTCCGACTCGAGCGCCTCGGGCCCCCGTAGCCCGGCCGCTCCGAGCGCCTGGCGTTCGCGGGATGCGCACGGCCCGGCGCTCCTGCGCGTCGAGCTCGGCCCGTGCGACGACCAAGGGCGGGTCTACGTCAACGGAGAGTCGATGGCCGAGTGCTACGGTGAGCAGC
>Ga0307508_10002753_pt1 | contig 18326 bp, 25 predicted proteins | sample 9_EM_MG_FD_203089 | JGI IMG/M metagenome (GOLD analysis project Ga0307508, IMG submission 203089) | Populus trichocarpa ectomycorrhiza microbial communities from riparian zone in the Pacific Northwest, United States - 9_EM | ecosystem: Host-associated > Plants > Roots > Unclassified | place... | reverse complement strand
CCGGCGCTGTCCTGGGACTCTTGTTGGAATATCTGAAGCTCGTAGTCAATCTTCCGATGTTGAACACGGATACAATGAGCCGCGTCATTGAGTTCCTCAAGGCGTTTAATTCCAGGACCTGTCAAGTAGTCTTGGGGGCGGGTGCCATGCGCTCTGCTGGGCTGAAGAACATTACAGCAAAGCATCTTGGTTGGTGACTTTTCTTATTCTTTTGCAGCACGTGCGAACTTGATCGACCGGTCTAGCTCTTGCCTCCCAGTCACTCTCCATTGTGGTGGCACTCATTCCATACGTGCGGGAAACGTTTCGGCGCCATCTTAGTCCAAACCAGGCAGTAATGCTCGTTGAATTTGACAAACTGAAGCGGGTGCGTCCGGGTTCGTACTTGATCACAGCTTATCGGACTGATTGCACGGCAAAAGGATTTCCAAGAACACCAGAACGAGATACATTCGAAATTGGTTGCAATCATGGGTGACAGGATCAGTGCCCATGTCAAGTCGTTGCAGGTAGACCATACACCACTACGAGCCATCGCTAGCTGACCGCTTGCTGACAGACTGTTAATTGGGAAATACCAAAGCAGGGCGATGGTGTCAACGATTACATGGAGCTTTTGGTCAAAGAGACCGTCACACTGCACAAAGTCCTTTCGCGATATTTGTCCGCGCCGATCGTGGAGGTTCGTCGACTGAACGGCTTGTTGGTATAGTTGTTGACTGTGTGATTTATAGTATGTGATGTCACAAGTCTTTGCCGCCGTCAATCACCGCCTCTCCGAAGAGTACGGTCAGATCGAATTACAGAGCCAGGAGGGCAAGGACAGGCATGTGACATCTGCCGAAATACATCAAGCGCCATATCTGATTATTTGAAAAGGATGCTGGCAGACGCACAATTCTTGCACCAGAAGCTGTCGGTGCTAAAGAACGTCTCTGCCCCGACCAATATGGTTGAGACCCTCGTGGCCGAGAAATCGATACCTCGCAAGTCCACGCTTGGCAACTTTCGTACAACTGTTGGTCCCAACGAGCGACTCAGGGGACTCCTATCCAGGAGAGATAGCACCAAGCCGGACAAGCCATTGCCGTCTCCTACACAAACCCCACAGACAACTTCGAATGGCGCTGCTGCGGACGAGTTTGTGGGAGATTCAGATCGGGTCATTCCACCTCTTCGTAGTAGTTCCCGCAGCTCTGGTGCGGTCCTCACGATAGCGGAAGCACCCGTGTCTGTGGAAGGCAATGGTGCACAGCGTAATCCATTGCAAAGTGAAGAGGAGCTACTGGTAAACTCGAATCCAATCTCGTCGGCGTCGGCGTTGCCTGATAGCAACGACGACGACCAAGTTACTGCATAGCCAAGCTAGGTTTTGGCCATGGCGATTACCGTACTTGTGGACACACTACGCGTGTTTCTGAATCACTACGGATTCCTGACCCGATCTACATTACCCTGAGGTATATGCAATGTAAGAAAAAGACAAGCGTTCGCCCCTGCCAGGGACATTGGAAACCAACGCACCACCGTCAAGGCACCCTTTCACACCGGACGGCTGACAGCGATGCGGCTGGCGAGACAAACCCAGAAGGTGCAGGAACGTTGTGGAAAGTCGATTCCACGATAATTAATGTATCTTGACGCACGCGAGCAACGTCAAATCCTCCCGCCAGCCCGGGGATAGCAGGGGATTTGCGAGGGGCCGGCGTGTGTGGTGGCTGCACTTCGAGTGATACCACGATAGCGCACCCCTCGATCGCGTGGGACCACTCGGGACTTTTACGCAAAGGCAACTTGACTTGGCTATGGCGTGCGCGGCCGGAGGGCAGCCAAGGTGGACAACATCCGCCGACGTCAGGCTCGGAAGAACAATAGGACAGCGCTGATGCCACAAGCTGAGCCTGGGCATGGTGATGGCGTGATATGTGGAGGGCCGCCTGTGTTCCTTAGTCATGGCCTCATGACCCATGTCGCCACATCCGTGCCATTTGAGCTGTCGTGCGATTGAATGTGCTCGGACGGAGAGACAACGTAATGCAAGAACACCCGGCGGTGGGAGTGAAACGTGCGCTGGCCCATAAAGAGGACCTGACACACGGGAATGGTCACCCTGGACCGCACTCAAGGCGCTGCACGTTCGCACCAGTCCGGATAGATTAGATGACTCGCAATATTTTAATTTTTGGGGTTACCGAATCTGTCTGTGTTGTCACATGTGACATTGACTTGGTCTTGTCCCCTTTGAGTCATTTCCTCTTCCAATTTCCTCCAATTTGTGAAATTTACATTCCTCCTGTGCCGTCTCCATATTTAAGCACCAGTGCTGGTGCTCCGTCCTTTCTCTCAGCGTCCCGCGTCCCTCGTCCCCAACAACACCGTGCCCCCCTCGTCTGTTGCCCTCCACTTTTGTCCCCATGTTCGAGGAGATCTGTCTCACATGCTCCAGACAGCTCCCTGACGACAGGTGGGTACCCGTCCCGAACGCCTTGGACACCCCTCACATGTAAAACAGCCGTGCATATTGTAGTGACGAGTGCGAGGCGCTTGACGTCCACAATTCCCCTTCGATCTCCTCCGCCAGCAGTGCTCTCTCTTCTCCCCACATCGACCATGCCCTTGGTGGCGAAGTACCCGCCTTAATGCCTTCTGCCCTAGGCAATGCCCTCAGCAACTTCCGGAAACGCGACAGATATTCAACTTCCTCTTCTTCCTCTTCCGTCGCTTGGTCCGTCTTCACGGACGCCGAAGACGACGAACCTGTCGTCGGAATTGATGATGATTCCGGATACGAAGCTGACGGCGTGGAGGGCGGCATTGACCCTTCCGTCCGTTCCATTGCCTCCCATCATCCCGCAAAGTCTTCCAGTTTGATGTACACCCGTCGACCATCCGCAACCAACCACCACTCTACGATCCCCCTTTTGCACCGCCGCACGTCGTCCAGTTCCTCTTCGGGCCATATTCCCTCGCCCGCAGATGACGAACTCGATTTCGTTCATGAAACTTCGCACCACAGTCGTCATGATTTGCCTATCTTATCTCGAGAGCCTGACAAGGACAAGTCCACCGTCACCTCGAAAACCAAAAAGAGCCGCAACCGTGCGAGTCTGCCAGCGTACTTTTCGCTTCTTCAGATAAGCTCTCCCCAACGATCCCATGCCCTTCCTCCTTCGGGCAATATCGCTGACCATAACCCGCGGCCATCCCCTCCGACTCCAAAATTGGCTTCATTGCTTACTGCGTCTGGTTTGCGTTCCACATTGGAATCAACGCCGCGCGGTCGACGTCGTGAACCAGAACCGTCGCAACACGCCAACTCTCGTCCTCGTTCTCGTTCGCGAACCCGCCAGAGTACAATGGCACCGCGTCAAGACAGTCGGGGCAGTGTGGAGCAAGTCTTTGATTGGTCCTGTGCCCCCTTGCCTAGGGGTCGCCCCACCGCTCGACGCAATAGCTCTCCCCTCCCCAAGATGGCACTGTGCATGCAGGAGTTTGAAGATCCGGCCTTGGTCGTTCCTATCGCCCATAACGAAAGGCGTGGACGTTACCGCACACAAGAACTTGAGGGCCGGGGTTCTTCCCGAGATGCGCCCGGTTTTGGGAACGGGCGCAGCGGCCTGAGGGAACGTGAACGTACTGCAGGTCGCTGGTAGTATTCTAATCGTCTGCTACGCGATGGTGCCCCCCCACCTGCCCCATTTTGCTTTCGTAACAGCGCCCAAAATCGTCTACGTCCTGGGAAAGGAAACGAATCGCAGGCTGCGCCTATGAACTCACGTTACTCGTTTCGTCACTTTTGCATCAAAATCACCAGCATTATTCCCTCCTCGCCTTCTATTCCGTTCTGCGTACTATATCTATAACTCAAGAACCCAAGTATTGACTCAAGAAAACTTACGGAACCCATACCAACATTGGCAACTTTGCCGTTTGCAATGCATTTGTTATCTATCACTGTCACACACAAAACCCTACATTTTTCCCTTTGCATTGAGCATCTTCACGAAGCACAGTTTGCTTTACCGTCATTACCGAGTGCCTTTTATTCTTCTGCCTTGATTTTTTCATTCGCAGGGATAGTATAATCGATTACAATGTGTCACTATATGAGCATTTCATCCTTGGAGCAATCAAGTCTACAAGCGTCGTTTGTGCACTTGGTCGGCAAAAGGACGGTAAGAGAACGTTGTGATGCACGGCGTGCAAACGTGCCGCCAGAAGAGATAAGCCAGGTCCGCCTAGACGGAGTCCTAACGTGAGGCAATAGGCACCGCTGCTTGCGGGTGTGTCAACCCCCCTCGTAAGTGAAATGGAAGGGGGGTCAGTTTCCGTTCTCGATTGGTGAGCAGGCCTCACAGCCCGAGCCAGTCAACAGCGAGACCAAGGCCATTGCCCTTCCTTCTCTTTCTCTGACCCTCACTGTTCAATAGGAACATTCCAGATCTACGCTAGCGACACTGGAGGCGCTGAATGTCAACCCAACCAACGCAACAGCCAACTAGTCATCATTGATCCAATCACCCGACTGGACTTTGCCCAGGACGCTCGTCCTACACGCCAGGGACCTGCTTCAAGGCTGGAATCTACTACCGAACCAACCCAAATTGCCGCCACGTCAAGACATTCCATTCTCCAAATACAGCCACCCAGTTCTTTAGTTCCTACTACCCGTCCTCGCGCTATTGTAGAGGACGCTAACAGTGACGCACCTCCTGCCGCTCCGTCAGGTTCGCTTTCCATCTTGCTCGTTGTTCCTCTGCCATACACTCAACCCGGTCTATACTCTGATCGCCCACAGATTCAGCGAGGGCCCACAAAAGACAACGAATAGACAGCCAAACTACCCACACCCCCACTATCCTCTCCACCATTGACCGTACTCCTTGCACACAGAGTTCTTCCTCAGATAGGATGTACATTCCGCCTTCAGACAAGTCGTCTAGTCTATCGACATCCATCAACTCCATCTCGGAAGCCGGCCCGTCCTCTATTACACTGGATAAAGCCACTCGCTCCAATGGCATCACCACCATCAACGGGTTCAAGCCCAATGGCTCCTCGCCAATGAGCAACGGCGTTTCCAAGCACAGTTCCTCTGTAGCGCGCGTGTCCCTGCCGGGCACCACGTTGTATGACGACCCTTATGTCGACAGGGAAGAATTCGTCAGATTACTCGTACAGAGTCTACGAGATGTAGGCTATATGTACGTCAGCTTTGATCGCCTCGGTCCTCTCATCTTCTCAGTACTATGCTGAACGTAATTCTCATAGTGAATCTGCTGCCACCCTCGAAGCAGAGTCGGGTTACTCCTTGGAGGCACCAGAAGTCACAGAATTTCGTCAGTATATTCTCAGCGCAGACTGGGTGAACGCGGAATCATTGCTCTCGCACCTTGCTGCGACAGATGAGGAAGCGATCTGGGTGCGATCGACACGCGTCCATCTTGCAACTTGATGATTCTGACACATCTATTCTTAGGAGGCCCACTTTCTTATTGGGAGGCAGAAATACCTCGAGCTCCTGGAAGCCCGAAAAACTACAGCTGCGCTGCAAGTACTACGTAACGAATTAGCTCCTCTAAGCACCAATGCAGAGCAGTTGCATGCATTATCAAGGTATGCACGAAAGGATTCCTAGATTAACCCATCGCTTATCCGCTTGTGATAGCCTGATAATGTGTTCGGACCCTGAGGACTTACGACGGCTTGCGTCGTGGGATGGCGCATCCGGGACGTCTCGACGAACATTGCTCTCCGAACTCCAGCGTAAGCTTTTACAAGTCATATCTATCATGATGTCAACAAGCGTTTGTACTAGACTTTATACCCTCTACGACAATGATCCCTTCCCGGCGACTTGTGGCTTTGTTGACACAGTCAAGATATTATCAAAGAGAGCATTGCCTATATCACAATGCGCCAATGAATGCTACCTCTTTCTCGCTGTTCTCTGACCACCATTGCGACAGAGAGGATTTCCCTTGCGTAACGACTACTGTTCTTGACGTACACACGGACGAGGTGTGGAACGTCGCCTGGAGTCATGATGGCTTACGTCTGGCTAGCGCAAGTAAAGACAAAACGGCCATCATTTGGCGGATCGGGGCAAGTGTTTTATTGTTCAAGGAGGAACAAGGCAAAACTGACACTGCGTCCATAGTCGGATGCTGAACCTTCCTCTCGTGAATGTGTGGTAGAGTTTACTCTCCGGGAGCACCCTTTCCCTGTCGGTGCATTAGCGTGGTCGCTTGACGACTCTGTCCTGGCTACCTCCGCGGACCAGTTAATATTGCTTTGGGATACCAAGGTAACGATCATCTCTCTTATCGTGTAAGGAGTAAATATACCTCGTCTTGCCAGACTGGAAAGTGCATACACACCCTTGACTCCCATTCAGAGACCGTGTCGGCGCTCGTGTGGTTACCGGACGGCTCGGGCTTCATGTCGGCAAGTTTGGACCGCAAAATATTCTCTTGGGTACGTGCAACCCGCTAGACCATGCAGGAATGCGCCTGACTTCTCTTCCAGGATATGGCTGGAAAGCTTCGAGATGATTGGTCCGGTGTGCCAATTCGTGTTACCGACATGGCAGTCACCCCAGACATGACACGGCTTGTCACGGTTGGCATGGACTATATTGCAATGCTGCCCACTACGGCAGACAGCCGAGGTGTCAGTCGAGAACCCACACCACCTCCGACGAGCAATGGGAACGGCGCTACAGTAAATGGCGGGCGACAGTCGGAGAATCGGATGATTATCTATGATCTAAAGAGCAAGGCCATCGAGCTGTGAGCATTACGCCTTTTTTGCACTCAGCTGACCGAGAAAGGGCTGTCTAGGTCGCTTCCTACAGACGGTGAACTTACCAGCGTGAAGATATCTGAAGATTCCCAATTCGCGCTAATTAACCATGCACCAGATGTAAGAAATTTTCCAATTTGGCCTTTTATGCATTCACTAATGAGGTATATGATAGGAGGTACATCTATGGGACTTGAACGAGGGTCGACTCGCGCGCAAGTTTACCGGGCAGCACCAAGGCCACCACGTCATCCGGAGTTGCTTTGGAGGTGTCGATGGCAACTTTGTCGTCAGTGGAAGTGAAGGTCGGTGTTAGTACTGAACCCCGATTTTTTTTCCTCATCCGGCTTTTCTAGACCGTAATGTTTATGTCTGGCACCGGGATACCGGTGTACTTCTTGAGATCCTCCCTGGCCACGGAGTGGGAAGCGTCAATTCAGTTGCGTGGAACCCACGGAACGAACGGATGTTTGCATCTTGTTCGGATGACTTTACTATTCGGATATGGGAACCACTGCCCCAATACGCCGCTGGAGGACTGTCGTCCTCCGGTGATGTCGGAAGAAATGGAAAGGGCAAAGGCAAAGGCAAAGTCCGGTCATAGGATCGTCCGTGTGGCGTGGTACCACGGAACGTGCTGATCATCCTTCATTTTGCATGGACAATTGGCATAAGCTTACATTCAACTCATCTTGCTTCTTCAATCTCACTCGGTTTTACACATCGGCCGAACATTTCATTCTGTGATCTTTCTCCAACCTCAACCAATGTCATTTCATGTCACGCATAGTTACAACAACATTCCTAACAGGAACGTAGTAAGATACTCGGGGAATGTAGAAAATGCTAGTGTAGGCGCCATCCAACAAGGTATAGAATTGTCAGTAACACGTGATCTCGACTTGATTGATACCAGCATCATCTACGCCAATGACTCGGAATCCTTCTACATGGCTCTCATTGGCGTTCGCTTTGCACGTTTTAGCCCGTGAGTCCGCTTGGAATGGAAAGACGCCATCAGGATCAGATGAACCCAAGGTTTTCTTGCCGTTTTACGTCCCGCCTGGCGCCAAAAGTTATGACTCGTCGTCCCCGCTCATTCAGTATCGGGGTCTGTGGAGCCAATCTTATTCTAGCTCGTACATCGAAGGCTCATCTCGCTGGACTGACGACCCTGGCGCTCGGATATCCCTTTCTTTCGTCGGAACTGGCATCGAGTGGTTTGGATCACAAGACAGAACGCACGGCATTGCTGCAATTTTTCTCGACGGCCAGAAGGTGGACGCCATCGATGCTTGGAGCAACATCCTGCGCACTCAGCAACGACTGTTCTGGAAGTACGATCTTCCATATGGTAAACACGTCATAGAGATCGAGCACACCGGAAGGGGAGCAGAAGGCGTAGCCCGCCCAATCACAGACATTGACGCCATGATCGTAACGAAACGCCATGATTATGGTAGCGTACTATCTGTGCCAACTGGACAAAACGACGATGCTCAGGCCCACGATGGGCGCCAATGGTCCTTGGTACAACGCGGCTCCACTGGCGCTGCAGCTATGCAATTAGTTGTCATATCCCCCAGCCACGTTCTCATAATCGACAAGGTGGAGCACAATCCGATATCCGTCGATGGCCACCCGGCCTGGGGGGCGCTGTATAACCTCGATACGCAAGCCGTCATGCCTTTGAAGATACAGTCAAACTCGTTCTGTGCTGGTGGCACTTTTTTGAGCAATGGAACCCTGATCAATGTTGGAGGAAACCCCGTCATCGAAAGCTTCACTTCGCCTGCAGACTTTGGCCATCTGGATGGCCTGCAAGCCGTTCGCCTCTTCCACCCTTGCCCTTCCCCCGATGTCTCCCGGTGCTACATGTACGAGAACCATGCTCGTATCCGAATGGCGAGTCCCAGGTGGTACAACACCGTCATCAGGCTGTCTGATGGCAGCGCGATGATTATCGGAGGATCCAAGAAAGGTGGCTGGATCAATAACGCAACGGTCAACAATCCAACTGTGGAGTACTGGCCACCAAAGTCTATTCATGGTTCGAACGGATTGCCAATCTACCTGCAATTCTTGGTCGATACGTTGAATGCTAACCTGTTCCCGATCGCCTTCACTCTCCCGGATGGTAAAGTATTCGTGGCCGCCAATCAGGACGCCATGATCTACGACTGGAAAGCGAACACGGAACAAAGGCTTCCACGAATACCCAACGGAATCCGTGTCACGTATCCAATGGCGGGTGTCGGGCTTCTCCTTCCACTATCTCCTGGGAACTATACGCCAGAGATCCTCATATGCGGCGGCTCCGCAATCGATGACACTGCCCCTGGCTATGAAATGTCGTCACAAGATCTGGCATCCAACCAGTGCTCGCGGATTACACTGACCGAGGCCGGGATTGCTGCCGGATGGGAAGTAGAATGGTTGCCTGAGCCAAGGCACATGCCTGACGCCGTCTTACTCCCGTCCGGGCAAGTCTTTATTGTCAATGGTGCCAAGTCGGGCATTTCTGGCTATGGCAATGTCAAAGGCCAAGTTGGAGCGTCAAATGCGGATAACCCAAATCTTACACCCGTTTTGTACACACCCGATGCGCCCCCTGGCCAACGATTCTCCACCCTGGGTATGGTATCAAGTGTGATACCTCGTATGTATCACTCCGTCGCGACATTGACACCTGCTGCCGATATCCTGGTTGCGGGAAGCAACCCCAATTTAGACAGGAGCGAAGTGAAATATGGGACGGAATATAGAGTGGAACGATTCCGGCCGCCTTATATGAACGCGGAGCGACCAGTCATTGCCCGGCTCCCCCACAATGTCTACTATGCACAACCGTTTGAGATGGACGTCAAGGTACCTTCCGGGACGAGTGCCACGGACCCAACAATCAAGGGCGAGTCTTCTAGTATTTCCATTGGAAGCCATTGGCTAATCTGTTCCATGAAGTTGCGTTGATGGACTTGGGCTTTGTCACGCACGCAGTACACGCGAATTCTAGGCTAGTATATTTGACGGTCTCGTCTTTCCAGAATCGTGAGAACATAGTCATCGCCGGGCCGCCCGATGGCAATATCTACCCGCCAGGCCCGGGATGGATCTTTCTCCTCGTCAACGGAGTCCCAAGTCAAGGAAAGATGGTTATGGTTGGGGATGGGCAAGGTCCTCCCCTGGACGATGCCGCCTGGGAAAAGTAAGTGTGCGCACGGTGACTACGCGCGACAATTTCTAACTCATGCAGCATGCTGAAGCAGACTATCGTTGACCAGTATGAGGAGTCTAAGAAGGGCAAAGCTCACGGGATGGTTGAATTTGACTAGGAACCGCCACTCAATTTGAGCTACTTGCTCAGCCCACCCTACCTTATTGTTGTGGCTCGAATCTGCACCGTATATTCGCTGTTCTGAGCACTGTTCGTTTTTTTTAGCAGTCAACTCGTAGATGATGTAATCTTGGGGCTCAGAAGACATATAATCTAGCATTCGAAATCAAAAAGCCCGTTGTTTCATCCGACTGCTTACGGTCCTCAACCCGGCGTAGACCTTTCCTGGGGGTGAACCCAGGATAAGAGATACAATTGCGTCTCGCGCAATTTTGATATTTTGGAATGATCCCATGATATGAATTTTCCTGGTCAATGGGATTAGGAAACAAAAAAGAATGCATTGAATATTCGACAAACGTGTCTGCAAGAACGATTCGCGTGCGGCTCGCATTTTCGATCGTGAATTTCGTTTTCCCATCTTGTCCTGCTATCCGACCTAGGAGAGAGATGAACAATGGCACAGACGACGAGCAACCACGTACCAATGGCACGCGATAAGTGATCGCCGTGGAGCGTTTTCACATCTTTGATTTCAAAGGAGTCAAGGTAGAGATCGTCCAGTCGAAGAAGTGCGATGGCGTCCTTCAATGTCGACTATTAGGTGATAATTAGGTATAGTCTACATTACTTACATTGACGTCAAAACCCAATGCATAGGCTTTGACGAAATCGGCTCCTTTTTGAATCGACCCAATGTCTTTTGTGTGTCTTGACGTCTATATGCGCAGTGTTAGGCGTGCTGATAGAGGACTGGCAAATGCATACCCGAATTTCGACACATCTCCGTTGGACGTTCATTCGAACTTGCAGGCCAAGAATCTCTGTAAGCGGCGAGAATATGTTGACCCAATCTCTTTTGATTGGTGTCATGCGGTGCGGTGGTATAGGGACTCGTCGGGTCTCCGACTTGAGTGCAGTCGATTGTGCAGCGGCAGGGAGGGCGGGAAATGATGGTACCGAATGCGCTTGAGGGGCTGACTCGGGGTCGACGTCAATTTCGAGTTCGTCGTCCTCTTGTGCATCTTTATTTGATTGTGTGGATAGAGGCTCCAGCTGCATATCCTCATCTTCATCCATATCGCTTGGTTTCGTCGAGCTCGCCTCTGAGTTGCCATTGATGATTGCTTTCCTTTTTGCAAGGCTCCTCCGATTTTTCTTGTGGGCACTGGGTGGGGCAACATGAGTAACGACCATGATGGGGGAAGATAACGCTACAAGCACTACCTCACGTAATCTGCAAAAGTGATTTATTGTCGAGCCCACCGCATCTCTTACCATGTCTAACATCATCGGAAACACCAAGGACCTCGATACCAGTAGAAAAGAGGGTAAGGGAACGATACTAATGCATATCCTGCTCTACCTCAGATATAAGTCCCTTTTCAGCTTTACAGGGCTTACTCCGCTCCTTGGGTTATACCAACGACGATCCATCCTTATCCCCAGAACAACTACGGAAATTGTCGGAAAAGATCAACGAAATCTTAGGAGACCGTGCAGATCGTGGCCCAGCAGTAGGAGACCAGGTGCATGTGCCTTCGAAATGTAATTTACTCGTCTGCCAACCCCAAAGTACAGCTCCTGGGTGAAGGCGGACTTCCCATCGTCGACATTTCCGAACCAGTCCATCATGATTCTCAAACGAGCATTTCACTCTCTCCCGTCCTGGAACAAGACTTGATCCCGATCTCCCTTTTGCCACCCGACGAACGGGAACGGCGGCGGTGGGAACGCGACCGTATTCTTGATTTGCTCGAGGAGGAGGAGCGTTTGCAGCAGCTACAAGAAGAGAGGGACGCGGTAGAGGAACGGAAGGAAGCCATCAGAAAACGAAAAGAGTCCGCGAAAGCTGAACTGGACCGGCTAAAAGTGGCACGAGAATTGCAGAAGAAGATGGGACAAGCCCTCATCCAGCATGCCAAAGGAGTGGGGGAGAGCGGGCAAGAGGAGGATCCGGGCTTGAAACCTCAGGTCACATCTTCGGTTCCAAAGAAGTCTGTGTCCTTTGCAGATGCGCCAGCCGTGGAGGCCGACGAAAGGGACCAGCAAACGTCAGTACGCCAGCCTGACTGGGGCGATGTTACTCCCGGTAGATTACGTGCACAAAGCCGCATGCCTCTGGTGAGTACAGCCGAGGCACAGAAATACCCCATGAAAATGCATGTAGTGGAGCGACGTCCCACTGCAACTCCCGCTTCTCCCTCGTACAATGACGCAGACTCGGATGATGAGTCCACCTCCTCAGTCGGGCACCTTTCTCCACACGCGGAAAATGATTCTTTGGACGAGGAGATGAGGTCCTCGTCAAGCGACAACGATTTATTAGATGATGAACCGGTCGAGGAAGGATTCGACTACGATACTGCACAACATCACCGCGAAATTGCTATGGAATATCACAAGAAAAGACACGCCATTGGCGTTGAAACTGCTAAAGTAATGGCTGCGCACACTCTCGATGACCACGAACAACATGAAACCGTGAGTCACGCGAACTACCAAGCATTCATTGAAGTTCACAATAAGTTGAGCTCCAGTCGAACGGACAGCTGCCATTGTCGCGTTTCCGGGTGGACCGCATGACAGCAGCGTATGACAAGTCGCATGGTCCCGTTCCTACATCAATAGAACAAACTGTCATCCCAGCCTCCCGTCAAAAGTCCCTTCGAAACTCCGTGAGGCTAGGAAAATTGGAAAATGATCGACTAGTAGGGGGAAATTCTGGAGAAAGTGGGAGCGAGGATGAGACCGTCCGAGAAGTAGTCCAAATGTTGCAAATGGGCAACATTCAGAATGCTGGTCCCAATTTCGAACCATCCTCAATGTCCACCATCGTTCCTCCCCGAAATTGTGACGTGGAGTCACCAACAGTAGGGACACCAAGTGCTGCTCATGGGGCAAAGCCATCGAAGTTCAAATTGGCACGCGGAAGAGGGATCACAGGAACGACCACTCTCCAGGAGAATAACAACGCCCAGTTGCAACCGGCCCTCTCGAGCGTTGTCGAACGGAAAGCTCCAAGATCGTCTCTTAGCCGACATTTCCCTATCAACAAACCTCTCCCACGACCTCTAGTTAAAGACTCCGAACCGGGCCCTTCCATGATCATTGACTCCCCGTCATTCCCCATGACGGCCAGTACCTCGACTGTTATCATTCCGTCGTCCATGGTGGTTGGTTCTCCGTCGCCCCACCAAACGCAGCTTGAGCCCCCACCATTAGTCGAGTCATCTGCAGCGCGAGGCTCGATGATCCATCCTCGGGTGTCTCCGCAGGACCCCTTGGCTGTGCAGAGACCTATCTCAAAATTTATGGCTGAAAGAAGAAAATAATCAACTGAGAGTTCTGCTTGCCACGTTCTTGTTATGACACTGGCAGTATATTTGGGTGTGAATATATTCTATTCCCAGTTCCTAAAGAAACTCGTCTCCCCCCGAACCCTTCATCGTCAGTACCTTCTGTTCAGCAGCTGGCATGCTTAGTTCACCATGTCACTACAGATCTTGGTTAAATACGTTGGCAAGCTGGCTCAACGTTCCATCTTCGATCGCATCAAGTGAGTATAGATGGTATTGCCAAGCTGTTTCAGTTGTGTGTCGATGACAGCCAGTGTCGTTAATTCGTCTGCATATACAGTATGGCGATAAGCTACTTCGTCACTACAAATGGCCAGTGTGCCTTCCTTGAAGAATTCCAGCTCCTTGCTGGCGGCAGGCAGCTCAGCGGTCCCTATCGTGCTCGAAAATCCCTAAGAGGACGTCTTTCATCTTTTCCAGCGCATCAACTTCACGGAGGGTTGTGGAGACGGGAGAGTATGCATTCCCTGGGCGCGAGTTTGGCAGTGTAAAATTTGTTGAGGAGCCCGTCGGGCAACTGCGATAAGTGCTGCTGGAAGATTCCTTTACTCTGATTTAGAATGGAAATCACGAGCTGAGGTACAAAAAACCAACCCCAACCACGTCTTCAAGTGTCACTGAGTGTGAGACGTTCTACCTACTAGGGTCGGCGTTGCCGACAGGGACCTTGCTGGACAAGAAGATCGGAAAATGGCTCGGACGAGACGAGACGAGACGGGTATGATAGGAAATAAATCGGTTAGAAATGGGTGTGCAATTCCTGCAAAGCAGGCATTGCACACCCCGTGAATAGGAGTTTATTTGTTGCTGTTGACGTTTGGCAGACAAAAGCCGCACCATCATGATCATCTAGTAGTGCACCGTGACCACTTGCCCGATGCGGCTGCCAGCTCGGCAAATTGTGTGACCCATAAATCCCAAATAACGCTTGAACGTCTTGATCAATCCCATGATCCTGTTCAGTGTTGTTTTTCGCGTTCTTGTCGCCCTCTTCACCCAAAGTTATTTCCAACCCGACGAATACTTCCAGGGACTAGAGCCCGCACACAAATATGTTTTCGGTTATGGTCACCTCACCTGGGAATGGGTGAACCCAGAGCCTCTGAGGAGCATGCTATACCCCGCACTCAACGTTCCAGTGTACTGGCTCCTCAAAGTATCGGGATTGGACGTATACCCCTTGTTGGTGGTAGGTTTTGGCACTTCTCAGCCGACCTATCTAATATCACTAGGTCGCCGGACCAAGAATACTCCACGGTTTGCTCGCCGCTCTAACAGATGTGTGGTTACCGGAGCTAGCCAGCGTAGTCCTCGACAATGCGTCTAGCGAGGAAATCGCTGACCGCGCAGTTGTATCGGTGCGTGATCATATTCGGGTCGTGGAATCCTTCAATCCTCAAGATTTATAGTACCTCCTTTCCATAACCTCCTTCTTTCATTCACTGTCCTTGTCGAGATCGTTGTCCAATTCACTGGAGGTATCCCTCACAACCATAGCCTTGGGATATTTCCCGTGGGATGCTTTAGTTGCGTCTTCCTTACTTGACTGGTACGTTCTGCTGCGCGACCCGGTCTACGTCTCCATGCTACGAATCTTCGAAGGTCTAAACTCAGATGGAGTACCATATTCGCGGGGATTGCGTGTGCCATCCGGCCAACCAACGCTGTAATTTGGATATACATGTTCACTGTCCTCTTTTGGCGCGTCAGGAGGGATGCAAACCTTCTGGTATTTATCCTGTGTGATACCGTGTGCATTTGGTCTGTACTTCCCTTCCTTTTTCCCAATTTTTTTTTGATATTTCTTCCAGCTCGGCAATTCTTCTGGCCGTTTTTACGTTGGATACATGGTTTTATGGGCGGCCAACGTTGACCCTGATGAATTTCCTGCTTGTGAACGCCTCGCCGGTCTCATCGTTCTACGGATCGAGCCCCTGGCATTATTACCTCTTTCAGGCACTCCCCATTCTATGTATGTCGACATTGCCGTTCGTTCTTCACGGGCTGTGGCTCGCGTTCGTAAAGCGTGGATTCAAGTTGCATGTCATGGCGGGGTGCATCGGATGGACTGTATTTGTCTATTCGTTCATTGGACACAAGGAATGGCGGTTTTTGCACCCACTACTACCCATGATGCATATCTTCGCTGCCGAGTCGGTTATCCAGCTAATGCGTGGCCGGAAAGCTTGGCACGAAAGGCCAACATCCCAAACCCCAGCCACTTGGAACAGACCCCAAATTGTCATCCCACTGCTTTTGTTGCTATCAGTCCCCGCTTCTATTTATGCTGTGTTCTTCCACTGCACAGGTCAGATCGTGGTCACGTCATTCTTGAGGCAACTTCCCGTCGATAACTCCACGACAATTGGGTTTCTTATGCCCTGTCATTCCACACCATGGCAAGCGTATCTCCACCGCCCAGACCTTGCTCGGCCCGGAAAGATGTGGGCGTTGGGGTGTGAACCGCCTTTAGGGTATGTCACGGTGTTAAATTGGATGTGGGTGATGACGCTGAGCAGGTGATCCAGGCTCCGAAATCACACGGAATACAGAGATCAGACCGACATTTTTTTCGAGTCCCCGATTTCATACATAAAATCTCACTTCCCGGTCCGCGTCGATCCTACCTTTCCTTTGTCCCCATTTGCCTTCTCAGTTCCAAACGCAAGCTTTATACAAGCATTGCAAGCAATAGAGGTGCAGTCGGGCTCGTGGGATCTCGGATGGCAGCACGAGTGGCCGAAGTACATGGTTTTCTTCGGTGCGCTTTTGGAAGATCCGGGGATACGAACTCTGTTTTTGGGTAACGGGTACGTTGAAGTATGGAAAGGTGGGTGGGAGTGGGAAGGAGAGGGGAGGAGGAAAGGAGGCGTGAGGGTTTGGGCCTACGGAGGCAGCACTGTTGATGATCCATCCTAGAAGTTGATGCCAATATTCGACTAGCTGTTGATGTCAAAACTGCACGCCGAGTAAGATGAAGATTAAGATGGGATTGGAATTGGAATTGATAACTGAGGGTGGGCACAACATTGTCAACGGACATGCAGATATGACTCGATGGCACCTCCACGACTCTACTGACTTGCTCCAACCTCACTTACTCTGGCGTCGGGTGAGCTGGATCGGGGATTAGCGAACACAGGCTAAGAAGGGTGTCGGTCAACCACTTACCCTGCGACGCTTCTTCAACCTGATATGCAATTTTAGAAAGGGAAACTGGTGAGGGGAAGGCACATACTTGTGTTTCTTCATCTTCTTTCGCTTCTTTCGGCGTGTGCTATCAGCATGGATGGTAACCCACTCCTTCGCCGTTTCTTTAGCCAAAGTCATGTCATTCTCCGAGTATTTGGCATTCAGTCCAAGACGAGACAGAGCCTGCCGCCATGCAATGGCACCCCCGACACGATTCATGACCAGCGCGTGGGCCAGCTGGCGAGCGGCATCCGCATCCGCGTCAGGGGACGACTCTGGAGGGCTATCAATAGTAGTGAATGAGGGCCGTAAGCCATTGTTGATCTGATCTTCGGAAGATGTGAATAACGAGGTAGAACTGTCAGCAGCTTCGAAAATGGCAGACGTCGGTTGGTTTAGGAGGAGTAAGGGTCGGTACAACGAGAAAAAATGATGAAGTTTGTATTCCTTGGAAGAGATGGAGGGATGGATTGGGGCACAGTCGGATGACAACAAGAATGGTGGTGAGACACTTGATGAAAGAGGCTGCGCGGGGTGCGATTGTGGATGTGTCTCGGCTGGCTTGCTGAACGATTTTTCGTCAGCAGGAGTAGGTTTCACCACACCGCCTGCATTTGGGGGTGGACTGGTGGTAGTGGGTTCTGCAGTGGTGGTATTGTCTACCTTTGCTTGGCCGGGTTGCAAGACTGGTTTTGGTGACTTGGCAGAAACAAAATACCTTCCGCCCCCCGGTTTCGAGGAGAAGAAGGAAGAGTAAGCTCTGCCTACTGGATGGGGAGGACGAGCTAGACGGAACAGCAACATGCGAGTGCTGTAACGACCTTCAGAGGGTGGCCAAAACCAGTTCAAGCAGCAAACCACCACTTGCCACAGGCACAAGCTACAACAATCACAGCAAGGCCACTCTACCGACCACAAAGACAGCTATATAAACAGTCTCCTCACCACGATGTTTATCTACAACCACCCTTTTCGATCTGCATGCCCTCCTCTGTTTCGCGCAAAATATCCAATGACACGGCATTTGTCACCTTGACGAATGGTCGACTAAAACGCGGTTTACTCGACATACTCCCCTTTTTGCCTCTTGACATTCTTTGCGAGGTAGGAATCCCCCATTATCACACCCGATACTTGGTTACTATCGTCCCTCAGATATTTTGTTTCCTGCATCCAGCAGATCTCCTTGCCCTTGCTCGCACTTCCAAGGCATTTCATCGTTTCCTTCTAAAAAGGTCGGCCGCGTTTATTTGGAGGTCAACCCGGCGAAACGTGGACAGCCTCCCGGAGCCACCCTCAGATATGAATGAAGTTCAGTATGCTTCCCTAGTGTTTGGATCCGGATGTCATTACCAGGTACACACAACCTATTACATGTCTATCTGTCATTCTAAGTTGTACACCCCAGGGATGTGATAGAAAAGCGCGTGATACAGTGTGGCACCTGCGTATTCGTTCGTGTGCGAGCTGTCGGCCAAAACACCAGTGAGCCCAGTTGAGTGGCTCTACACACAGAGAGATTAATGACATGCCAGGCCAATCAAAGTAAGCGAGAGTGACGATTACCTTGCCATTTGTGCGATGCTCGCCTGCTATTCCAATACTCTTGAACAGTACATACCTTACGGACCTTTTCT
>Ga0307508_10002752_pt1 | contig 18333 bp, 21 predicted proteins | sample 9_EM_MG_FD_203089 | JGI IMG/M metagenome (GOLD analysis project Ga0307508, IMG submission 203089) | Populus trichocarpa ectomycorrhiza microbial communities from riparian zone in the Pacific Northwest, United States - 9_EM | ecosystem: Host-associated > Plants > Roots > Unclassified | place... | reverse complement strand
CAGGCATTACCCACTCCATTGGAACGGGCCGAACGGGTCAACATCGATTTCATCACCAAGTTGCCCATGTCGAAGTCTGGATATGATGCAGTTGCAACCGTCATTGACCCATTGACAAAGAGAACCCACTGGATTCCTGTTACCGAATCGGATCTCACTGCTGAGACATTTGCAACTGTCTTCATTGCTGGTTATGTTCGGTCACGGGGACTTCCAGTTTCTATCGTGTTGGATAGGGATGTTCAGTTCACCTCCAGTTTCTGGCAGCCTCTGTGTTTGCAACTCGGTATCAAACTGCGGATGTCAACAACATATCACCCACAGTCAGACGGACAAGCTGAAAAAGCAAATTCGACCTTGGAAACCTTCCTCAAGGCATATATTGCACAGTTGGAAGACCCTGCGAATTGGGATCAACTACTACCGTTAGCCGAGTTCACCTACAATGCAGCCAAGCATAAGGCAATTGGAATGTCACCCTTCGAAGCTGATATCGGTTATATCCCAAGGCTGCCATTGGATTTACTGGCCCCTGGACCATTCATTCCGAATTCGCCATCTGCAGCCTCATATACAGAAGAGTTGACAAAGATCTTACGGATGTTACGAGAACGGATGGAGGAAACCCAGTTGGCCATAGTCTCCGATGCCAACGAGCAACGGCAACAACACCCCTTCAAGGTCGGTGATGACGTTTTCCTGGATACACGTCTCCTGCCAGTTGGATATGCCAATGTTACTGGAGTTGCTAGTGAATTCCGGAATTCACGGAAGTTCCAGCACCCATACGCAGGACCATTCAAGCTTCTCAAGCAAGTTGGGAACAACATATTCTTGCTTGATATTCCAACCCACTGGAGATTACACCCAGTCTTCAACGTCACGCGGTTAAAGCCATCGAAAGTCGACAACACGAGGGAACACCCACCACTGCCACCATTATGGTCGACGTTAGCAGCGGCCACAGAATACGAAGTTGAAGGGATTCTCGAACATCAAAGTACTGCGGCTCGTGATCTCAAGTAGCTTGTCAAATGGGTTGGATATCCGAATCCAACTTGGAAGCCATTGGAAAATTTGAAGGGTGGGAGTAAGGAGATGCTGAGAGACTACCATGCTGCGAATGGACTTCGGACGTATCGGTGGATGCTGGAAATGTGACGTTTGGTGATTTCAGTTGGATTTTTCAAAGAAATTGTATGATCGCGAAGTTGTTTTGGGAACAAATTGGAGCTGGAAAAGAAGGGGGTTTGTTTTTTTTCTGCATTAAATGTTTGTTTTGCTTTTGGCTGTTACTGCAGAAGTGGGGGCTTGTTTTCTTGAGTGGGGAGTAGTTGTAGGAGTGGGATTCAGGTGCCGACGCTAGGCAGTGAGCACTAGTCTAGAGTAGACTAGTCTTGAGTGATAGGCTCAACGGATCCTTCCTATAAGGATCCGCTGCTGCCCCCGCTCCTTCGAATGGACATGCTTCTCGATCCCCCTCAGAGGCCAATCGAGCTGACGCGCAGATGAACGAGACGTTTTTCCTTTCGCCCAGGCTTTCCTGGTCCAGGTTTTTTGTTTGCAAAACTGTCGTGATCGGCTGGTTTTCTACCCCCCCCTTTTCCAGGTGGTACTCTGAACGCCTTGACAATGTGTCGGGCTTGCCGTTTTGGGTCCCTGGTCAGTAATAGATTCGAAAATCATTTCCTGCCAGCTCCTGGGCCCAACGAGCCTGCCGTCGGTTTAGTACTTTGGTCGTTGTAAAGTACTTCAGGTTCTGGTGATCCGAGAAAACCTGGATTTGATGCATTGCCCCTTCGCAGTAGCGTCGCCAGTGTTTGAACGCATCTACTATTGCTAGTAGTTCTTTGTCATGGATTTCGTAGTTGATCTCCGCTGGTTGGAATTTCCGTGTGTGGAATGCCACGGGGTGAAGCCCGTTCGCCTCATCTCGTTGGGATAGGACGGCACCTAGCGCGATATCGGAGGCGTCCGATTCGATGATTACTTGTCTAGTCGGGTCGAAGTGTGCTAAAATCAGGGCCGTAGTGAACCGTCGCTTGAGTTCTTCGAAGGCTGTCTGCGCCTCCTGGTTCCAGACCCAATCCTCTTTCTTTTCTTTCTTCGTTAGTTCCATCAGGTGTCGAGCTACCTGGGAGTAGTTCTGGATGAAGCGTTGATAGAAATTGGCGAACCCCAGAAAGGATTGTACTTCCATCAGAGACTCCAGGGTTTTCCATTCTAGCACCACTTGTACCTTTTCCTTTGCCATTTTTATCCTGTCTCTTCCTATGACGTACCCCAGAAATTCCACTTCCTGAGGCTTCCAAACGCATTTTTCTGGCGAAACCGCTAGCCCGTTTTCCTGCAGCCTTTTGAGGACTTCCTTGACTAGTCAGTGATGCTCTTTTTCGGTTTTGGCATACACTAGAATGTCGTCCATGTATGCCAGGACCCCAACGTCCAGCAGGTCCGATAAGACATGGTTCATCATATCTTGGAATGTGGACGGTACGTTTGTCAGGCCAAAGGGCATGACTTGGAATTCAAATAGTCCGTAGCGGGTTCGGAAGGCAGTCTTCCACTCGTCTCCTCTCCTCATTCGGATTAAATGAAACCCATTTTTGAGGTCCATTTTTGTGAACCAATGAGCCCCTAGTACTCGGTCTTGTAGTTCTTGCATTAGGGGAAGCGGGTATCGGTTTGGGATCGTTATCTGGTTTAGGGCCCGATAGTCCACACACAGGCGGAGGCCTCGTCCGTGGGGCTTGGGTACGAACAGAATTGGCGATCTGGCCGGGGAGGTCAATTGTTTGATTTTGCCTGTTCGTTCCATGTCCTTCAACCATTCTCGGAGGGTTTGCTGTTCCACTTCAGACAGGGGGTATATGGGTCCCCATGGTGCGGTGCTTCCTTCTTTGAGCTCGATTTTGCAATCGTAGGGGCGGTGCTGCGGGAGCGCATCCGCTTCTTCCTGGCTCATTATGCTTTGGTAGGGTCTGAATTCTCCTGGGACGCGGGCCAGAACATCGTCGGTGGTGACTGCCGATATGTGCCCGATTACTCGGGTGTTTGGGTCGTGTGCTACCCTTTCGTCCCAAGTGAGGGAGAACTCCTTCTGCTCGTATCGTGTGCAGGTTTCCTGGCATCCGGTACTGTTGAACCATATTTCTTCAGATTTCCAAATTCCTTGCAGGGAGTACTTCGATATCCACCAGTAGGGTAGGAAGATGTCGACTTCTGGTTCCATGGGGGTTACTTCGAAAATTGCCTTCGAGAAGTGTCTTCGGTGTTGGAGGAGTAGAGGTTTCGTGTAGAATATTCCCGCCTCCTTCACCTGTTGCCCTGTATAATTCTCGATACGAATTGTCGAGTCGTGTTTGAGCATAGGGATCTGCAATCTCCACGCTGTTTCTTTGTTGACCAGCGGGACCGAGCATCCCGTATCTAGCAGCACCCGGACTCGGTGTTTCCCATGTTCCACCTGTAGCAGCATGGTTATGATGGGTCGGGGTCCGCATCGAGGTTTCTTGTGCTTGGGTTTCTTTGCGGGCTCCCCGGCGCCCCTTTTTTGGCCTGTTCCACATACGACTTTTTTGGTCCCGAGGCTCGGCCGTGGCCTCTGACCTTTCAAAAATCCTCCTCCTTCCATATGGGGTCTTGGATGGTTGGCCCCATGTCCATTGCCTCAGCCACCGAGATCTTCTGTATCTTGGTCGGTGGGGTCGGTTCCTCCCCTTCCCTTTGTCGTTTATTCCCTGCCAACACCATCCAGGGTGCCTGGGGAAGTTCCGTACCGTTGGTCGTGGTTATCGCATAACACTTATGCGAAGGATGCCCCGTCCTTCTGCAGCGATGACATCCTTTTTGATGGAGCTCAGTCCGTTCAGTACGGGGAACACCTTCCAACGCCACTTCGTATGATCCCCAGGAGCCTGGCTTCCCGAATTCGTTCCCTGTTCTTGGGTTCTTACTGCCGTTGTCCAGTTTTTCCGCAGGTGGGTTTCTTTTTTTCTCCTCTTTTTTCTTTTCCTCGGACCGGATTTTGCTGGTGGGTCGGGCAGCCTCCCGTACCTGCTTTAGAGCTCTTTTCTTTTCCACTTGCAGGCCTGCCTGGTGGGTGGCTTGCAAGAATCCTTCGTCGCCCGCGAAGTCTTCCAGGTAATGGGTGAATCGCATGTCTAGCACTGCGTCTGGCATTGCCAGGTCAATTTTTTCCCTTAGTGCCTGCCCGGTTGCTTGTGCGTAGATGTTGAGTGCCCGGAACTCCATTAGGTAGGCGTGGATAGACCCCTGGTATTTGAGCTCGCCCAGTTTGAGCTGGGCGTCCACTGCTTCGCGCTCGTTCCGGTATTCCACTCGAATGGCCACTGAGTAGTTGGCCTACGTGTCGTTTTCCCGCAGGTCGCGGTACAGGCGGAGGTGCCATACCAAGGCGGTATTCGTCAGGAGAGTCCCGATCCAGGCAATCTTCTGCCGGTCGATCGTCTCTGGGTAGAATCCCAGGTATATCGTGACCGATTCCCACCATTGGTTAAAAGCGGACGAACTTTTCCTCTCAAATTTTCCGGGGTTCTCCATTTTCAGCCTTGAGGTGTTTATCCGGTTTGCTGGTTGCTCCGGTCTTTCGGCGACTCGCGCCACCGCAATTTCCGCTCCTACTAGCCTTGCTATCTCTTCTGGCGTGAGCATAGTGGCGACCTGTGCTCGCATTGGTTCCCTTGTGCCTGGTGGGGGTCTTCCTGCGGGAAGGTTCGGTACGTATAGGGCGTCGTCGTCCCCGCTGGGCGGCGGTGAAGGTGAGGGCGAGGGTGAGGGTGAGCTGACCGACTGTTGGGGTCCCAGCGGAGGTCCCGTTCCTCCTCCTCCCGTTGTTCCAACCGCTGGCAACAGCGGGAGAGGCGGTAGTGGTGGGCTTGATGGTGGGATGGCAGGCCGCCATTACCTTCAGGTAGCGGGGGTGGGAGCGAGCCGGATCGGACTCCGGAGAATTGGTCGCCTTGCAAGGGTGGCGGCGCCACTGGTGCTGATGCAGCGCTGGTACTGTGTATCTTGGCCGGGCTTCGCCAGAGCTGCAGCGGTTTCGGGGAAGGGGCGTTCAGCCTTGGTGATCTCGGGAGTGCTATCCGGGTAGCGATTCGCCGAATTTCCTCCCTGGCTCGACGTAACTCCTCCTCTACTCTGCTCATCTTTCTTTGGTGGTCAGCTGCCTATAGTTCCACATTACCTTGAAAGGTAGCCAAGTGCTGGCTTCGGGCAGTATTGGCCTCGGCGAGGAACGCAAGGGCGTCGTTGAACCGTGTCAGCTGGGTTGCCTGGCATATCTGTCGCTGGTTGTCCTCGTCGGTTCGTTCCAAAATGGCTTGCCATACGTTATGCGCGAACGTTTGATAAGTGTTTGCGGCATTGGCCAGCTCAGTGCGAACCCAGGCTTCTGCGATTTCTTCGTTAGCATGTACTCGGTCATATACGTACCGTGTACCTTCTGTCAGTGTTCTGTAGGCTTCTTCGATTCGTTCCATTCGCTGATCGGTCCTATCGATCGTGTTGCCACATAATTTGGTGAGCTGTCTTAGGTCGTTTTCTGCCTGCCTTTGCTGTCGTGCCATGGTTCGGACCCAAACCATGGGGTTGGCTAGTTCTATCGCTTGCTCAGGCACGGGAGTTCCGTCGGTGATCTGAAGCAGGTCCCGAGGGTCTTCCAGTCGGAGCATGTTGAAGTCGGATGAAGTTGACATCTTGGGTGTGGGTTTGAGGGAGGTTTGTTATAGGGAGATTTTTTTTCCTTAGTATAGGTCGAGGAAGTGACCTGTGTAGATTGTTTCGTCGTCGGTGAAGTAATAGTCACAGAGATCCCGGAGCTCGTCTTCTGTGAACTCGGCGTTCTCATGGCTGTAGGCACAGTTGAGCCAGTATTGCGTATACCAGTTCCAGGGCTCGTGGTCGCCTTCTTGGTAGGCAGTAGGGATAGGTCCGTCGCTGAATGTATCCCACTGTTCGTAGTTGGCTAACTCACTATCGATTGATTGGAACATGTAGTCGAAGGAGTACTGAGACTTAGGTTCCAAGAAGGTAGATAGTTCAAGTAGGTAGAGGTGGTCTTCGAAGTAGGTGTCGTCGAAGCAAGTCATGAAAGTAGGGTGATTTTGAGATCAAGATTATAGTGTGACACTGGGGTTGTATTGTAACCGGAGTGTGGCGAGAATCAAAGGTAATCAGGCTACTTTCGATAATTCACAGCGGAATAATCTTAGATCTTGTTTGTGGGGTTTGTTCGTTGAGTGGGCGTTCGGTACTGTCCTCTCCTCCTTTCCACTGAGCGGGATCTTGCCTAGCTATATAGTCTTCCTGCGGTGTCACGTGGTTCCTCTAGAGAACCCGTACTTCCTATTCTGTCAGAATAATGGGCATCCGGAGATGACGGACCGGAGATGGCGTCCGGAGATGACGGACCAGAGGCAACATGTCTGGAGATGATAGCAGCCTTAGTCTCCGAGCACAGGTTCGGGAGAGAGTCTTCTGTCCTTTCCCCTTGGCGAGTCCCTCAGGTGCATTGTATATAGAGAGAATGTTTTTCCTTCGACGTTGTATCAATCAACCAATTCACTATCTTCGTCTTTATCGATCCATATATTCCAACAAGTTATGAGCCCGGATTGAACACTCTGCCAATCCGCTACCCATCGATAATCGCACCCGCCATACCTGCCGCTTTGCACCTCGCTTCTGCGTCTTATCCCTGCACTCTCGTTTCTTAAGCCTCAACTTTTGGAGCCGCGTCGTGTCCGACGACATCGCCAAGATGGTCTCAACCAGACAACGCGTCACCTTTGCAGTCGCTAGCCTTTACAACACCCCGAACTTCCGCTCGTTTGAGAACGACATGAGATCATTCCCTACTGCTGAGTGCCCTCAAGATTGTTACCCGCAACGAAATATTCCGTCGCACTCTGACACGATGTACTGCCTAGGGCCGTGACTACAATCAGTGCGACGACCGCGCATCGACGATCTACCTTTCGGTTGAACCCACGATTCAAGCCTTCATCCAAAGTCCTCCCGCAAAGGAAATCGATTCTGCAGCTCGTGTCTGGGAAATCCTTGGCTAGGAATACGACTCTGACTCTACGATATTCGGTCGCCGAATACATCTCTTACCTGCTCGCCATTCGCCAAGAATTGGCCGGAACCGATGAAGCGATCTCGGATACCACCGTCGTTTGCAACTTTCTTCTCGAGCCGTACCACTACCTTTCAATATTATTGCCAGCGTTCCGAATGACAAACATTAGGGGGAGGAGCTACATGCACGCTCGGTGATGACGGAGTTGCTGCGGCACCCCACACTGGAGTTGACGTGCGTGCTCAGTGATGAGGAGCAGCTGCGGCGCCCCACACTGGAGTTGATGTATGCGCTCGGAGAGCTGTGTGCGCGCTTAGTGATCACGAGCAGCTGCGGCGCCCCACACCGGAGCTGACGCATGCGCTTGGGGAGCTGATGTTCACGCTTGGTGATTCTGGAGCTGCTGCGGCACCCCACACCGGAGCTGTCGTACACTCTCAAAGATGTGATTGCTGTGTTCATTTGGGAATACGGGAGCTACTGTGGTGTCCCCATACCAGAGCAGTCACGCATGCCTTATGATGGAGTTGCTATTTATACTCAATGCTGACAATGGATAGATTTTCTTATGGATCAGCCTGGAAATCGGCCTGGTATCCAGGGGAAGTTTCTGGTGAAGTACATGGCAGGTGGTTGAACAGGTTTTCTTTCCCTCTCCTTTCTTTCTTTGGTGGATGCACTCTTTCTCCTATGTCTGTGGTTTTCCCATGAGGTTTTTTACACGGTTATGAGTTTTAACGAGGCATCCGAGGATACTGGGTTTCACTGTTTTTGTTTCTTTTCTCTGCAACTGTTTGTTGCTATACTGGCATTTTCGTTTTCTCCTCTCCTGCGTTCCTTTGCATCTTCCGTATGAGGGGGAGTGTCAGAATAATGGGCGTCCAGAGATGACGGACCGGAGATGGCGTACGGAGATGACGGACCAGAGGCAACATGTCCAGAGATGACAGCAGCCTTAGTCTCCGAGCACAGGTTCGGGAGACAGTCTTCCGTCCTTTCCCCTTGGCAAGTCCCTCAGGCGCATTGTATATAGAGAGAATGTTCTTCCTTCGACGTTGTATCAATCAACCAATTCACTATCTTCGTCTTTATCGATCCATATATTCCAACATATTCTTTTCTCAGGAGATTCGTCCGCCAGTCAAGGCCCCGGAACCCTACGGGCTCGGTTCTCACAACTTCATTGGTCCTGGTCGGTCTAACGATAAGCCGACTGATCCCCGCACCCCGTAATCCCCTCAAGCTCTGCGGGTGAGTGGTTTTCCAGCCTATCAGAGAAAGAGAAGATATTGGTTCTATGACCTCACCCCTCGTATCTCGTATTTAGTTGCTTTTGCAGTTCGTTCGGAGATTAGCCCCTTAGGTCCGTTACGGCCATAAGGTCTAATCCCGAGGCTATCTCCCGCCTAAACTCTCTGAAGCTGACTGGGCTCGACTTCCTCATTCGAGCGGTATTAAGTAAAGTCTTACGTGCCCTGACTACGTAGCTATCTATCCTCTTTGGTGTTCTGTACTGAGGTGAAACACAGGAGTGCAGGATAAATCAGCAGAGCGACGAGAAAATGATACGTTGTGACAGCTGCACGCCTAAACGAACTTCGAATGCTCACTGGGAACGCGCGCGGTGATGGGTCAAGATGGTGAAGGTATACCTCCAGTGCGCGCGTAGGCAGAGATAGATATGGAGCCGGCACCATAGAAAAGTGGCTGAAACACACTGAATTTCCCCGTTCTTCGAGGCTCTTTTTAATTTTGTCACTAATCGCGTGCGACCTATGCAAATCACGGCAATACGCCCTGCCTAAAACGAGTAGTGCGTGATGGTTATAGGAGAAGGCCTGCGAGAAAAAATCGACCTAGCGATGCCGGACAGCATCCTGGACATGCGGGTCAACCAGAACCCGGACGAGCCCACAGACGATGAAGGCTTCATGAGCGCCACCTACCGAGCGGGAATCCAGGTGGAAAAGAAAAAGGCGCTCAAAGCAGCTAGAGAAGCTTCGAAAGGAGGACCCGCCCCAAGGCAAGAGAGGAAGAGGGACGATAAACGAAAGGAGGATGCGAAAAAGGACAACCCAGGCAAAAAAGGACCGGAACAACGCACCGAAAAAACCCGGGAATGGTGGGGAGGAAGGAACCACTGGAACTCAAAGGAGGAAGCCCTGAGAGGAGTCCCGCAAAAGGAACAAGAAGCATACTTCCAAAACCGCGATGATTGCTGGTGATGCGGATGACCCGGACATAAAACCTTCGAGTGCTTCTCGTTCAACACGTTGCAAGGAACCGCACTACCAAAAGTCCCTTGGAAGGCAGCGGCAGCAGGACAAAAACGGGGAAGAGAAGACGAGAAGGACAGGGAGGCCCCAGCAACCAAACAACAAAAAGTCGCGGCAGTGGAAACCATGGAAACGAATGCGGTAGCACCATTGTGGGAAGAATCCGACTCAGGTTTTTAAGAGGTTGGGAACAGCCGCAGCCTAAGACCTCGACGATAATATGTGGACTATCTAGGAAACGGAAAAACGGGGAACCAAGCGCTGGAACTCCGGCAAAAAAAAGAACAGTCCACGGCGGTACACGACCAATCATCACCATGATGCTACATGTGAGGTGGAAAGGACACCAGATCCGAGTACTACTAGACACCGGTTGCTCCATTGAGCTTCTCAATCAGCAGATAGTGGAGAAGCTCGGGATCGAGAAGAAGGCGCATCAGCAACCTCACAGCATAGAGAACTACACCGGGGAGAGGGTTAAAGGAGCAGGGCAGTTCTATATGGAACCCATGCTACTGCAACACTGAAAACGTTACTCCAGGGGGAGATTCGAAATCTCACCAATGGAACCGGAAATCGACGCCTTCCTCCCTTTTGACTGGATAACGACACATCCACTACAAGGCGCCTGGGCGAATCAGGAAATAAGGTTCAACAGTACCCAATACCTGGCCAGCTGCACCAGGTTCGAAACCGGTGAGTTCTCCCTGTCATGGGACGAAGAGGTGGCAAGAAACCCTCAAGCCCAGATCATCGGTTATGTGTCGGCCGTCAACGAAGACACAAGGGAACGAGTCCCTATGGAATTCCAACAGTACCTGGGAATAATGGGAAAGGAGGCAGCGGACGCCCTCCCCCAATATCGACCCTACGACTGCAAGATCAACCTCAAAGAAGGCGAGACGGCACCCTAGGGACCCATCTACCCACTATCAGAAGAGGAACTCCAAACACTTCGGGAATAGCTAAAGGAGATGGAGCGAACTGGAAAGATAAAACGCTCTACATCCCCCACCGGTTCACCGATACTCTTTGTCCCCAAGCCGCACGGAAGGGGGCTACGCTTGTACGTCGACTACCGAGCACTGAACAAGATAACAATCCCGAACCGATACCCGCTACCACTCATGCAGGAACTACAGGACCGAGTCCAAGGAGCGCAGTGGTTCACAAAATTGGATCTGAAAAACGGATTCCATCTCATTCGAGTCAAGGAAGGGGACGAATGGAAGACTGCTTTCAGAACCTGATATGGATTGTTCGAGTTCCAAGTAATGCCCTTCGGCTTAACCAATGCCCCATCCACCTTCCAAGACATGATGAACCACATTTTATCAGATCTACTAGACGTCGGAGTTTTGGTATACATGGACGACATATTAATCTGCGCCAAAACCGAGGAAGAATACGACCACCTAGTTAAGGAAGTCTTGGGAAGACTACAGGCCCATGGGTTAGCAGTCTCCCCAGAAAAATGCGTCTGGAAAGCCCAGGAAGTGGAATTCCTGGGTTATGTCATTGGGAGAAATGGAATCACAATGTCTCAAGAAAAGGTAGAAGCAGTACTGAGTTGGGAGGAACCCAAATCTCTGAGCGAGACCCAGTCCTTCCTAGGGTTCGCCAACTTCTACAGACGATTTATCAAGGACTACTCAAGAGTGGCACGACCCCTGACGGAATTAACGAAGAAAACGGAAAGATGGTCACGGAACCCCGAGGCAGGAAGAGCCTTCAATGAGCTAAAAAAGCGGTTTACGACAGCACCGATCCTGGCCCACTTCGACATCCAACGCCCAGTTATTATCGAAACTGACGTCTTGGACTTTGCGTTGGGAGCAGTCCTATCACAAAAGGACGAGGAAAACCAACTACACCCAGTGATGTTCCACTCAAGGAAGTTCCAGCCCACGGAAATCAATTACGAAATCCACGACAAGGAACTCTTAGCAATAGTGGACGCCTTCAAACATTGGAGGCGCTATTGTGAAGGAGCAACGCACCAAGTCCAGGTGTATTCAGATTATCAAAACTTAGAATACTTCACAACAACTAAACTCTTGAATCGACGTCAGGCACGATGGACGTAGGAACTAGCCGGTATCGACTTCAGAATCTATTACCGACCAGGCACGCAAAACGGGAAGCCAGACGCGTTGTCAAGGCGTTTGGAGTACCGCCTTGAAAAGGGGGGGGTAGGAAACCAGCCGATCACAACGGTTTTGGGAAAAAATAACTTCGAGGACCGTCTAACGCAATCATTCGTCTGTTCCTCGGCACAACTGTCAACACTCCCGGAAAGAAAGTGGACAAAGGAATTCCTGGCAGACGTCAGGAAAGAAGGGAAGAAGGACGAAGCCTATGAACAGGCAAAGAAATAGGAAACGGCGTCGAAGGAACCGTCGCCAAAGGACCAACGGGTCAAGGAAGTAAGTTGCAAAGACATCCTACTGTACCGACGAAACCTACTCTGGATGCCGAAGGGCCTGGTGCAGAGGATTATGGAATCGGAACACGACACAAAGGTGGCTGGACACATGGGACAGGATAAGACCATTGAACTAATCCGACGAAACTTCTGGTGGCCAAAAATGAACGAACGGATCATCAACTTTGTCAGAAGCTGCCCGGAATGCCAGCAAAATAAGGCACCCCGACACCAACCTTATGGGCTGTCCTCTCTGCTAGAACTACCCTACGCCCCATGGCAGTCCATAGCAATGGACTTCATTACGGAACTCCCAGTCTCGGAAGATTGCGACCAGCTATCGGTAATCATCGATCGGTTTACCAAGATGGTGCACTTTCTCCCGTTGAAAACAGAGGGAAAAACAGCGGCAGACCTGGCGGTCATCTTTGCCCGAGAAATATGGAAGTATCACGGCCTCCCCGCTGATATTGTGTCAGACCGTGACTCCAGGTTTACCTCTGAAACCTGGAAGGAGTTTCTACGACTCTCGGGAATCCAGCCCCAGATATCAACCACATTCCATCCGCAGACCGACGGACAGACAGAGCGGCTCAACCAGACGATCGAAGCCTACCTCCAGGTGTTCGTCGGCAAGGAACAAGACGACTGGGTACGCCTGCTGCCGATGGCCAAGTTCGCCTACAACAACTCGACCACCAAGGGCAATGGTATGTCTCCGTTCTACGCTAACTATGGCTTCCCCCCAGCGGCCAGGAACCCAGCGTCAATGGAACCTCTGAACCGAGCAAGCCAAGTCTATGCCCACTGGATGCACGCCGTACACGACGAGTCCCGAAAAGGGCTGGAAGACCCGCAGGAGCGAATGCGCCGATACACCGACCCGGCGCGAAAAGAACCCCCGGCGTACCAAGTAGGAGACTTTGTAATGCTCAACAGACGCAACATCAAAACACGCTGCCCCTCGAAGAAACTGGACCACAAGAACCATAGTCCCTTTCAGATCTAGAAAATCATCGCCCCCCTGGCCGTCTGTCTCACACTGCCCCGGAAATGGAAGATCCACAATGTCTTCCATGTCTAGCTGCTCGAACCTTACTGAACCAGCGAGCACCGAGCAGCACCGGACCCGTCAAAGCTACTCCGAGAGGCTGACGACATCGAACAGTCGGAGGAATATGACGTCGACGAAGTTATGTCCTCGGTCGAATACAGCTGAGGAAATAACAAAAGAATCCTATACCTCGTCAAATGGCTCGACTATCCAGAATGTGGAGACTGGACAGAAGAACCATTCGACAACTTTTCAGTAGGCCGCCTGGAGAAACTCCGAGAGTTTCACCAACCAAATCCAGACGCGCCAAGGGACTCCCGACTCGCCGACGCCTAGATGGGATGTCCATAAAAGGGCCCCTCGAAGCACGAGCGGTAGTGAGGAAGGAAGGGACTGGAGGACTCCCTCTCACACGCACACACACAAACGAAGAAAGACCCGCTTCTCGGGCACCGAACAAAGAAAGACCCGCTTCTCGGACTCAGACACGACGGCCCATCAAAAGGATACGTCGGACTTGATCGGACGAGAGCCATAGGTGTTCGATACAACGTACCTCTGTACGTACACCTACGAGGGGCAAGAAGCGCAGCCGGGCACGAACTCTGAGTCGAGAAGGTCACTCGTTCCACGTGTCCCAAGTCTGGAAAAACATCATATGCTCCTCGTCCGTGAGCGAACGATCTAGCCAGAGACGAACAGAACAACTCCGCACCGGGGTAATTACAGGGGAGAACGAAATCACCAACAGGCGGCGGATCCTGGCGGCAGACGGACACCTCTGTGTGCACACCATTGGCTCGTCCGGCTTGTTCGTGCTTGGTCACTCCTTCCACGTGCCCCAGCCGAAGATCGACAGGATCTGCACTACGAACGCGACTGCACGGCGGGAGTCATCGATGTAGGAGTACGCACCGTCCTACTCCGAGGGCCCAGCCACCGGATTACAGAGAATGATGCCCTGATCCGGCGACTGGGAGGGCTGCAGGGGAGGAGGACTGCAGTCACAGGATTCCACCAAAGGATTCCCCAAAAAAATATATAAATAAATAATATACTGAGAAAGAGACGGGCTACCTAGATAGAGAAGTGTTAAGCACTCGGGACGAGGCTAAGGGGGAGGGAAGGTAGTGTTACACCTGAAATATCTCAAGTGCGTAGCTAAGCCAGAAAGGAGAGCGTAAGGATGACGAAACGCACCCAGAGAGTCTAGGAGGGAGATAAGGTCCGGAGATGAGCTTACGGCCGAAGATGGACCTATGACACCTATCTCCGGAGGTGAGGGGAAGATTGCAAATGGCGAGATGCTTGGGCTATGACCCCTCCCACGAAAGGAGGGGATGCCACGTTGCCTGCTGATGGTGTGCGAACCGTCCGGACTCGGGCTATGACCCTTCCCCCGACAGGAGGAGATACCATGTCGCCTGCTGATGGCGTACGGAAGAAAGTCCAGAAGGGGAAGCACCCTGCCCGCTTGCATGAAACCTCATCTCCCCTTATCCACACCCTGCCAGGGCCAATGAGTCGCCCATGGGGTCCATGCACCTCGGGGGAATCCAAATCCGAGTCACCATTTCTCACGCCGGCGCCACTCAGATATAAAACAGAGGGTTTCCGCTCAGAACGGAAGCGAAAGCACGAACATCCTCACCAAACACTACCACCAAAACCCACATACAAGATCTAAGATTATTCCGCTGTGAATTATCGAAAGTAGGCTGATTACCTTTGATTCTCTCTACACTCTGGTTACGACCCAACCCCAGTGTCACAAAATGGGACGAGGCCCGCTAGACGCCGGGAAACGAATCTCCGCTAAGAAATACAGAATGCCACGCACGCAGCAGCCTGACAAGACAGTGGCCAAAAGCAACAAGAGGGTCACGGCAAGGTTTTACCAGATCAAGACCGGGCACTGCCTTACCGGGCAGTACTTAGAATGGACGGAAAACCGAACATCAGCGCAGTGCTGGTGGTGTAGGTGCAAGGAGCAGACAAGGGAGCAGGTCTTCAAAAACTGAGGACAATGGAAGGAACAGCAGAAGGTGCTGTGGAAGGTGGTGTGGAAGGAGACAGGGAGAGGGAGGAGCTGGTTTCCGATCCGGGACCTCCTTGCGGATGACAGGTGCAGCAGGGCGGTACTGGACTTCCTATCCACCACGGATATAGGGAGGCTGGCTCTGGCCCCGGTTGAGGAGGACGCACAGTGTGAGGCATCAGAGTGGGAAGTTCGGGAGAGAAGAGAACGAGAGGAGGAGAGGGAAGCAGAAACTGAAAGGCTGGGCGCCGAGGTTAAGGAACCCCTGTTCCTCCTCACGCCCGCCTTCCTGGCATCCGCGGAAGAGGAGTGAGAATGCAGTGTGTTTCCTTTCTGTCTCTCTTTTGTCATTTCGTTGGGGTGCCTTCTATCTTCTTGCGACAGGCCTGGGTGGATGGCAAAGGAAAGCTTGCAACGTGGCGCCATCGCGCAGACAGCGGGGGGGAAACGGTCAAAAAATGTACGCCGCCATAGTCTTGATAGGCTTCATGTGAGTATGATGAAACAAAAACAAAACTTACTCTTGCTGAACTGCTTTCTGAGGCTCTGAGATTCTATCAGGGATCCCTAGTCATGTGACTTACCATTTGTTACCTTTCTCCCTGTACCTTTTTCCCTTTGTTACCCTCGGGTGTAACAGTTCCACAGTCTTTTTCTGCCCCATATGTCCTGCCACCAGTGTGTCATGCTCCTTGCTCATGATCGTTCTCTTCAACTCCAGGCTATCTGGATTATATAGACGTCTTTTGTAGTAAAGGGACCCGTCCACATATTCCACGTGATCGCTTGGGCTTTTGCTTATAGCCTTTTCGTATTCTACCATCCACTCTGGGTCATCTTGTCCATAGGAGAAGACTTCCTCCAGCAGGCTTTGGTCGAATACAATCTTCGGAATTGTTTGCACGCTGAGAGAAGACAGTACTAACTGGGCTCCACCAACCGTAACAATTTGATCGGGTCTTAACAGGCGATCAATTGGCTGGTTCTCGTTTTCTTCAGTGCTGCCCTCCCCTTTCAAGGGATGGTACTCCAGCCATCTAGATAGTACATCAGGCTTTCCATTCTGAGTACCTGGTCGATACACGATCTTGAACTCATAACCTGCAAGCAGTTGTGTCCATCGAGCTTGACGCCAGTTTAACACCTTTGTCGTAGCGAAGTATTCCAGATTCTTAAGGTCTGTGTACACAATTATCTGAAATCAAGTACCCTCTAGATATCTTCTCCATTCTTTAATGGCTGATACTACTGCGAGCATCTCTTTATCATGGATCTCATAGTTAATCTTGGCTTTATCCATTTTTCGTAAGTGGAAAGCAACAGGGTGTAATGTTCCTTCGACTTGTTGCGATAGCACTGCTCCAATAGCGAAGTTACTGGCATTAGTCTCCATAACTGTTGGAAGTGCAGGATCAAAGTGCCTCAAGATAGGTGCCGTGGTGAACCGTCTTTTCAATATCTCGAAGGCGTTCTGCGCTTCCTCGGTCCATTGCCATTGGATACCTTTCATGGTCAAGTCCGTAAGTGGCTTACAGATCTTAGAGAACCCCTCGATGAACCTTCGGTAGAAGTTAGCAAATCCTAGGAAGGATTGCACTGCCATTACACTTGTAGGTGGAGCCCACTCCAACAGGGTCTGCACTTTATCCTCTGCCATACTGACTCCATCGGCTGAGATGATGTATCCCAAGAACTCAACCTTTAAGGTATACCATTCACACTTTTCTGGTGCTACCACTATGCCATTTTCTTGCAAAAGCCGTAATACACTCATCACTATGTGAACATGCTTGTCCTCTGTATGTGAGTAGATGAGGATGTTATCCACGTATGCAACTACCCCTTGATCAATTAAGTCCCTCAAGACCTCATTAATCATATTCTGGAATGTTGCGGGCGTATTAGCAAGCCCAAATGGCATCACAAGGTACTCATAGAGACCATATCTGGTTCGGAATGCCATTTTCCATTCATCACCCTCTTTGATAGGGATCAGGTTATAGCCCCATTTCAAGTCAATCTTGGTGGAGATTTTGGCACCTTGTACTTGATCACGTAACTCATTCATCAGGGGTAACGGATAGTGGTTCATTATGGTGACTTTATTAAGTCCGCGATAATCCACACAGAACCTAAGGCCACGACCATGAGCCTTTGGTACAAATAGTATTGGGGTACCAGCTGGAGACATGCTAGGCCTGATCTTGCCCATTCGAAGACCGGTGAAAGGGTAGTTAAGACTGCTCGACGGTGTGTGTGTATGGTCTGTGTGTACAGCATGTGTGTGTACGGAATGTCAATACGGCGTGTGAATACGGCGTGTGAATATGATGTGTCAATACGTGTCAGAATAAGGAGGCGTCCGGAGATAAGGAGGCGTCCAGAGATGAGGAGGCGTCCGGAGATGAGGAGGCGTCCAGAGATGAGGAGGCGTCCGGACATGACTGAGTCCCCGAGCACCGGCTCGGGGGGACAGTCTTCCGTCCTTTGTCCTGATGGCCTTCCCGTATATAGAGAGATCTTGTGCCCGCATAATACTGTAATACAATCTTCACGTTTATCGATCCATATATGCCAACAGGTTATGAGCCCGGATTGAACGCTCTGCCAATCCACTAACCATCGATAATCGCTCCCACCGTACCTACCACTTTGAGCCTCGCTTCTGCATCCCATCCCTGCACTCTTGTTTTTTTTTTTAAGCCTCAACAAACATCGCGTCAACATCATGACCGACTCCACCACATACACCTGCAAGCATGGCTCGACACCCATCCTCAGCGCGAGAAACTACCACTCATGGAAGAACAACATTACGAACCTCCTCGCAATGGACGACTCCCTTGAAATTGTCCTCGGTACGGAGTTCGCACCTGCTGGCAACGCAACAGCACAGGCTCGAGACTTTCGCAAGCGGTCGCAACGTGCCTTCGGAATGATCTGGTCATCAACTGAACCCAGCATTCGAACATTTCTCAATCGCCTAAGACATCGCGATCCGCACGCAGCCTGGGAAGCCCTCCGTAAACGATACGAGGTCACCACATCCCAGTCTGCATGCGTCGCTACCCTTGCCCGCCTTCACTCCGCCGTGATGAAGCCAGAAATATCTGTATCTGACTACATCTCCTCACTTTCGGATATCAGTCAGGAGCTGGAAGGGACTGCAGATGAAGTCATGGAGTGATACCTGATTATGCATATCTTCACGACCCTTCCCGAGCAATTTGTTGGAATTGCTCCTCGCCGCTCTGGCGTGGCGCTCTGGCGTGGCGCTCTGGCGTGGCGCTCTGGCGTGGCGCTACTGTGGGGTGCTCCGGTGTAGCGCTCCGGCGGAAGCGACATAGGCAATGGCAATGGCGGGGGGACCCTGGTAACGGCGGCTTGGCATTCTTCTATAGCAGCGTCTTTTGCATACTTTCTTCTGTACACTTC
>Ga0307508_10002751_pt1 | contig 18336 bp, 24 predicted proteins | sample 9_EM_MG_FD_203089 | JGI IMG/M metagenome (GOLD analysis project Ga0307508, IMG submission 203089) | Populus trichocarpa ectomycorrhiza microbial communities from riparian zone in the Pacific Northwest, United States - 9_EM | ecosystem: Host-associated > Plants > Roots > Unclassified | place... | reverse complement strand
GAAATGGACCCCGAACTGTTGGCCGCCTTTCTTGCGGAGCCTGAACCCGAGGAGATCGATTTGGGACCGCTCGTAACACTGCAGAGGGACAACAGGATCGCAATTGAGAATGACAGCGACTACGAGCGCGTAACGGACCGAACCGAAATTTTTGGACTCCGCGGGAGCAATACCGACAATGACTACAGCGCTGCAGAGGACGAAGTAGAAGCCACCGCTGGCAATCAAGATCACTGGATAGCCGAGGAGGAAGATGATAGCGCAGTCGACGATTCGGATATCGAGCATTTGGAGCTTTCTGTGGATGATGACGATATATAGCATGCGCTAAATAGCAATACATCAGAACGGTTGGCATTTCACTTCACTCATCAATTGTTATGTGCGAAATTAGGTTTAAAGATTAGGAGCATTGTGCCCATGCGTTGGAAGTAAGACGCTTCGTGGAGTATAGTGGATCGCAGGTGTTGTCGTCGCTACGCCACGAGTATCGTCTACACGTAGAAAAAATCGTTCGCAGTAGGGAGTTAGCGCTGATTAACGGACCTCTGTGTGTAAAGGAAGATGGTGGGAATCGTCGTCGCCACGCCACGAGTATCGTCTACACGTAGAAAAAATCGTTCGCAGTAGGGAGTTAGCGCTGATTAACGGGCCTCTGCGTGTAAAGGAAGATGGTGGGAATCATCATCGCCACGCCACGAGTATCGTCTACACGTAGAAAAAATCATTCGCAGTAGGGAGTTAGCACTGATTAACGGACCTCTGCGTGTAAAGGAAGATGGTGGGAATCGTCGTCGCCACGCCACGAGTATCGTCTACACATAGAAAAAATCGTTCGCAGTAGGGAGTTAGCGCTGATTAACGGACCTCTGCATGTAAAGGAAGATGGTGGGAATCGTCGTCGCCACGCCACGAGTATCGTCTACACGTTGAAAAAATCGTTCGCAGTAGGGAGTTAGCGCTGATTAACGCACGTCGGCGTGTAAACGAAGATGGGGCATCCAGTCTCCCGCGCGCAGATCTAATGTTGCAACGCTTACCACACAGCGCCCCATCATTTACAAGTGGGAGGTAGCGCTGAAACCGTTCTATGCGTTGGATACCAGTACACGCACATAACGCAGAATTTTTTTTTCCTGATGTGTGGAGGGTTCTATATAGTAGAGATTCTCCTAGCAGAAGAAGTTGAATCAGGACGCACCATTGATAGGTTGCAAATCAGGAGCCGGTTGGCACAAACTTTAGGTCCGATGGAATTGATATAATAGGGAATAATTGTGTATATGTAAACAGTGGGTTCTGGAGTATTGAAGACAATGGGAGAGGAATTCGTTGTTTTCACAGATTGCGAGTGATTTCGCATGCAACTTGCAAGGTGCCAAGCATTTGCTAGTGCCAGTGCTTTCGTACGGTTTGGCTCGCTTACCAAACCTCAGGTTGCGGAATATGACAGCACGGGCCGCAAGTCCACCCCTTTTTTCTTCTACTTTCGTCATATCATACATACAACCAGTGCACTCCTCGTATCTTGCTAACATCCACACTACCTTTATCAACCTCACTGCCATCCTCATCAAGATGGTACTCATCACGTCGCGTCATATTGTACAACTTCCCACTGTTTCTGTGAGTGCGGTGCTAACAATTCACGAAGCTTGTTGATCTTCTCGCCGTGTCATATTTGCAATCATCCTTGCTGCCAGCAGCCTCACCAACATCCTCATTAACATCGTACTCATCCCGTCTTGATGTTATCCACACCGCTGGCATCCTCTTTTCATCGACATCGTACTCATCGCATCTTGATATCCTCTACCCCAGGGCATCCTCTTTTCATGGACATCATACTTGTCGCGTCGTATTGTATAACTTCCCTCTGGCCCTGTGAGTGATGTCCTAACAATTCACAAAGCTCGTTGATCTTCTTGTGGCGTCATATTTGCTATTGTCCTTGCCACCAGCAGCCTCACTGCCATCCTCATTAACATCCTACCCGTCGCATCTTGATGTCATCCACTCCGCCGGCATCTTCTTTTCATTGTCATCGTACTCGTCGCATCTTGATATCATCCACACCGCTGGCATGCTCTTTTCATCGACATCGTACTCATCGTGTCGTATTGTACAACTTTCCTTTGTCCCCATGAGTGCTATGCTAACAATTAACGAAGCTTGTTGATCTTCTCACCACGTCATATATGCTATCGTTCTTACCGCTGCCAGCCTCACCACCATTCTCATTGACATCTTACCTGTTGCTTTTTGATGTCATCTATGCTGCTGGCATCCTCTATTCATCAACATCGTACTCGTCACGTCTTGATATCATCCATGCCGCTGGCATCCTCTTTTCATCGACATCGTACTCATCGTGTCGTATTGTACAACTTCCCACTGTCCCTGTGAGAGCTACGCTAACAATTCATGAAGCTCGTCAACCATCTTACCGCGTTATATTTGCTATCGTCTTTAACCTGAGCCTCCTGATTATGAGCAGCTAAAATCTCTAATTCCCTGTAAATATCACTTGTTCCTTCCCAAGTTTTGCGAATCAATTGCGAATCAGTTACCCCTATACCACCCCTACAATCATCGTATCCCCTTAAAAGAAGGATTTGAACCATCTTTTGGACTATTATATTCCCTTACACGCCATGAATTGAAAGCCTGCAAGAAATAGATTGAAGAGAATTTGAATAAGGGATTTATCCGGGCCTATTCATCCCCAGCTGGGACATCGATCTTGTTTGTCAAGAAGGGTGACAGATCACTACAGTTGGTGGTGGACTATTGAGACATCAATGAAGGAACCATAAAAAACCGTTATTCCCTTCCACCGATTCATGAAACACTTATGTGAATATTGAAGGTTAATTCTTCAGGAAATCGGATGTTCAGAGAGCGTACAATCGGATTTGGATGGCAGAAGGGGAAGAATGGAAACCCGCCTTCCGAACCCAATATGGTTTATATGAATCTCGGGTAATGCCATTTGGCCTGACCAATACACCAGCAGATTTCCAACAATACATTATCGAAACATTGGCTGCTTTCCTTGATCACTTTATTTCAGCATATCTCGATATTATATTGATTCATTTGGATACAATGGAAGAATACACTCAGCACATCCACCGAGTATTGGAATGACTGACAAACATCAGCCTCCACCTCAAAACGGAAAAAAATGTGAGTTCCACAAAATAGAAGTAAAGTATCCAGGAAATATCATTGGTGCTGACAGCATTAAGATGGATCTGTTCAAGGTTGAAACAGTGAAGGCGTCGCCCCCTCCTAAAAATCTACAAGATGTGCGAACGTTCTTGAGATTTACAAATTTTTACTGCAGATTCATCAAAGGATACTCAAAGGTAGTAGAGCTACTGATATGGGTAACAAGAAAAGACCAGTTGTTCAAGTGGGAGACAAGGCAACAGGAATCATTTGATGGACTGAAAACTTCCTTTACAACGGTACCCATTCTGTGTCGGTTTGATCATGACTGCGATATTATGGTGGAAACCGATGCCACTGACTTCGTTTCCCCCATAGTCTTATTGCAATATGACAATGACGGGACCCTACACCCTGTGGCTTTCTTTTCAAAGAAAAATTCCCCCACTGAGTGTAATTATGACATTTATGACAAGAAACTGATGGCAATTGTCCAGATGTTTGGGGAGTGGCACGCAGAATTACAATCTGTAGAAAACCCGATATAGGTTTTAATGGATCATAAGAATTTGAATTATTTTGTTAAAGATTGCACAATCACCATCCTTTCTCAGCGACTTCACAAGTAGAAAGGGAGAGTGAAAAGAGTGAGACAGAATAAGATGATTTGATCATTGATATGTAATGGGACAGCTCAGACAGACACGTCAAGTCTTTTTCTTATGCTATGAAGAAGTATGTAAGAGTACAGAAGAAAGAATGCGAAAGAGAATGCTATGGAAGAACATCAAGCCATCATTATCAGGATCCCCTTACCATTGCTTCCTACAGTGTTGCTGCAGTTGCTGTAGCTGTAGTATTGCTTCCATCAGTGTGTCAGGCCTGAGCAGCGAGAAGCAATTCCAACACACCCCCTCTTCTCGTGCTCCATACCAAACAGAAATTTACTAAATCAAAACAATCCCATTAAATCCTCGTTGACCTCATTAAAACCTCTGCAGTGAAAACCTCATGGGAAAAACACTTGCTAGTTGGAAAAAGGGTACCAACTCACACTTGCCGACAAGATGCTAGAACATACTCAACAAAAGAAATCTTCTTTCCTCTTCCAACTCCTTATCACCCGCACCCCCTTTTTCCGAGAGCTGTTTCATTGATTGTATTCGGTTTCTCTGTTGTCGGACCCAAATGGAGTAAGTCCAGTGAGTTGAAATAGTTGTTCGTGTTGAGGAACTGCAAGAGGTTTCGTCAGCAGATCGGAAGGATTAGAATCTGAGGTAACGTAATAGAACTTGACTGCACCTTTCAACTGTTCGTCATAAACCTGATGATATTTTATATCAATATGTTTTGACTTTTGCCGTATGACTTCCAAGGTAATCAATTTGATGGCACCTTGGTTGTCACATCCGATCGTTACCAGTCCATCGGCAATCTCTACTGCCATTCCTCCGACTGCCTGCTTCATCATACGCCTGAGCCAGAGGCTTTCCAGGGTGGTGTGCAAACAGGCGATATATTCTGCCTCAAGTTTTGAGAGTGCCATGATGCTCTGAGACTTGGCTTGCCAATGAATCAGTCTGGACATGATGAGTTCTTCGTTGCCATTGGTGTCTCACAGGCCAAACACACATCCTCTGACCGATTTGCGAGTCATAAGGTTTCCTGCCCAATCCGAGTTGGTATATTGGATAATGTTGATGGAGGGTAAGTTATAAGGTCATAAGTTGTGAGGATGTGAGTTGTGAGGATGTGAGTTGTGAGGATGTGAGTTGTGAGGATGTGAGTTGTGAGGATGTGAGTTTTGAGGATGTGAGTTGTGAGGCGATTCTGAGTAGGATGGGAACCGATGGTAATGAATTCGAAATCCGGCGGTAGTCTTCAGGTATCGGAGTACTCTCCACTGCCGGTACATGCATTTCATGAGGTTGAACATTGTACCAGCTGAGAGTAGTAACGCTGAAGACGATATCCATTCAGCTTCCGAGTGCTGCATACATGCGTGATCCAACCATTAACAGATATTCTTTGTGGTTTGCCAGTTTGTCCTCACTGTGGGTGTTAGCCAGTTATGTCTGAGGATCAAGAGGAGACTTAGCTGGTTTTGCATCCAGCAGTCCTAATCGTTGTATGATTGTATTGATGTAACCTTGTTGACAAATACAGAATCCTCCATCTTCGGTCCTCTCGATCTCAATTCCTAGAAACCACTTTGTCCCACCCAGATTGCACATCTTCTACTTCTTTTGTAGCAGCTGCTTGATCCGATGTTCCTGTCCTTTTGCACCATCGTACGCAAGGAGCAGATCATCCACATATAGTACTAGAAGGACTCCTTGTTGGAGGTACAGGTTTGGATCTTCTGCTGATTGCTGGAATCCTATGGATTGCAAGTATACATCGATATCCTCATACCAAGGTCTGGGCAGCTGTGCAAGTCCAGTGAGTGCTTTTTGGAGGATTAATATGCTTCTGTTTGAGGTGCTTCCATTTGACGCCTATCTGTTTGATACGCTTCTGTTCGATGCACTGCTGTTCGATGTACTTCCTTTCGACACGCTTCAGTTCAAGGCGCTTGCACTCGATGCTCTTTCGATCGATATGAGCCAGTTAATTCCAAGTTGCATTTACATGTAGATATAGTCTTGGTCAATCCTTCGATTTAGGAAAGCTATTATCACGTCTATATGATCGACATCCCTGCTATAATAAGCTGCCAGTGCCAGTATCAATTGGAATGTTGCCATCTTGGATACCGATACATAGGTTACCTCATAGTCGATACGTTCCTTTTGTTTGTTGCCCTAGATGACTCGTCCCGCTTTTTACCCAGTGGATCCATCCAGATTAATCTTCCTCTTGTAGATCCACTTGCATTCAATTGACTCTTTCACTGTCCTGTCAGTCATTGGTGTATGGACAGTATTACCTTTTGCCACGATATCAAATGTGTGATTCTCAACCAATGCCAACCATTCATGACATGTGGCTTCCTTCCATTCTCTTGCTTGTGGACTTCATAATGCTACCTTGTAAGTGAGAGGCTCATTCTCGTTCAAACACTCAACAGTGATAGACTTGATGATTGGTTTGATTTTGTCATCTGATGTCTTATTGATCCCAAGCAGCAGAAAGCCTGAGCCAAGGCGTTCCGAATTCGTCATATCACTCCCTTCTTCGTGAGCCTTGCTCATAATCGCTTCATTGGTTTCAAGGTGTACCTTGCTGCATGTCCATGTAGAAACATATTCATTCTTGTCTGCCATTTCAATCTGTCTTGGTCTCAATCATATGGAATCCACGTCACCGGTTCTCACTTTTTCATGAGATATTTTGACTTCTTCTGCCCAGTATTCGCTGAATTCAGCACACTGCCCAGCATTCACTGAATTCAGCAGTCATTTGTCCTGCATTCACTGAATTCAGCAGGCATCTACCAAGCATATTCGCTGAATTCAACACACTGCCCACCATTCACTGAATCCAGCAGTCATCAAGTTTCCAGCATTGACTGAATTCGGCAGGTATAACATGTATCGCCCAACCGCTCATAGAGTGATTTCACTACATGACAAAAGAAATAGGATATTTGTTACTTTATGGTATTCTCTAGTACGTTATTCATTTGATGGAACACCTCCTGCACTTTGTCAGTCTGTACTTCCTGTGCTTCATAGGTCTGAGCTTCATCCGTGGTGTCTGGAAAGTCAATGGCTTCCATCTGCTCTTCTGTGTATGTATTTTCTTCTTCGTCAAACACTACACTTGAGCATTCTACTACTTGTCGGGTTCTTTCCAATTTGAAATCCCTAATTCTCCAAATTTTTGTGGTCTTATGAACATATCCCAACATCATGTACATACTGGAGCGGTTTCCGAATTTCTTCTCCATTTTCTGAACGGGTGGACTATGTTTGTATACTCAACATCAGAATCATCTTAAGTGTCTGATTTTCGAAATGGTGCCATACAATGCTTTGTACGGTTACCGGTTGTCCGTTGTACTCAATATAGGTGACATTCGATGCAGGTAGCATATTGTTCTAATGGCTTCTGGCCAAAATATTATCAGCACATTTGCATCCAACATCATACTTCGTGCCTTCACATTCAGAGTCTGGATCATCAGCTCGACTGTTTTGTTCTTGTGTTGGGTGTACAGGGGGCCCAAGGGTTCAAACGTAACTCCTTCTTCTCCCAGTACACCTAGGAATGTCGAGTTGCTGTATTCTCTGAATCTATTGTCACTACGGAAACGTTTGAAGTGGAATTTCTGTGTTTCCACCCATGCTTGATAATGTTGAAACTTGGCCGATATTTCTTCTGCAGTTTTTGTGATCAGAAAGTACACCTCAGTGTATCTCCTACAGTCATCAATAAAGATGATGTAATATTGGACACCTCCGATACTGTGCTTCATAAGCCCACAGAGATGTGAGTAGACAAGCTCAAATGGTGTTGATGTCCGGGATGCCTTGGTATGTATGAAATGTTGTTCTTGTTTTGTGTGAATACAGGTCGGACACAATCAGACCACCATGATTGGCATCTCGTTGTCCATAGGATCCATCACCAGCTTGACATCCAGATCTGTAATGCACTCACCCGAGGAGGATTCCAGTAGTCATCTCAAGTCCTGATGATTAAGGTGTGTAAGATGGCGATGTCACATATTTCCTGTTTTTGAATGTGGAGCTGTTCACAGCATCTTGATTTTGGAGATGTGTGCTGATCCATACATTCATAGTATGTATAGGCCATCTTCAAGGTTGATGACAAGAACCTTTTGTTGCTTTACATTGGGAATCGAGTATGTCCCTGATTGGAATGTTGTTGTGTATCTTTGTGAGTCGAGTTGTCCTACTGATAGAAGAGTTATTCGGAATTCCAGAATGAAGAACTCCTCAATATCCACTCCTCCCAGATGTACAATTCCTTTCTTCTATGCTTGTACTTGATGATCATCTCCCAACTTGATGATCATATTTGTTTCCTTAAATGAACTCTTCCAGAAGTCACGAAGATTGTTGCCGTAATTGTGAGATACTCTGGAATCAATTACCCAGGTCCTTGTTGTTGTTGCCGATCGATATGATATCACCATTACCTCCGAGCTGAGGGAGGTAGACCCTGCAAGTTATTGCTGGTTACCAGAGGTATTGTGAGTACGCCAGTTATTGTCCCGTCCATCACATCCGTTTCCTTCGCATCCATCGTGTGCATTTCCTGCATGATTGGTTCCTCCATTTCCACCATTTCCACTATGGTCGCGTCTGTTTCCTCTGTTGTTTCGTACTGCCTGTCCCTTTCTTCTAGCTGGGCAGTCATTCTTCATATGTCCTTCTTCTTCGCAATAGTAGCGGTCATTCTGATCTTGAGCTCATTTGTTGTTCTTCTTGCTCCAGCAGTTGGTGGTAGTGTGGGTGCCAGTTTTACACCAATCATACCCCTTTGGAGAGTGCTCATTCCCTTGGTATCGTCCCTGGTAGCCACCTTGTATTCCTCTTCCTTCTTGTTGGGTATAGAGCGCCTCAGAGACCACATCAGGTTTGGTTGTCATCAATCGATTCATCTCGAATTCATTGAGTGCATCCATATATTCTTAAACTGTAACTCTTGCATGATATTGAAGAATCTCGATTGTAACTGCATAGACAGGAGGAAGAGTTGTATAAATGTGATTCTTGAGGACCATGTTGGGGACTGCTTCTTTGGAGCCAGTGAACTCAGTGGTAATGTCAAGCAGTTCGGCAACGTAGGTATTGAGGGGCTGACTGCGAGTGGGACGAAGAGTGCTGAATTTCCGAAAGTACGACATTCTTCCGATGGAGGAGTTGGCAGTGTTTGTGCAGGCCTCCAGTTCTTTCTACATCTCAACAGGATTGTCCATTCCTTTAATGTATACCTTGACAGCATTGGTACAGGATCTGTAAATATTTGCCAAGGCCTGTGATTTCTGTTGCTTGTAGTCTTTGTATGTCTTCTGTGCCAGAACAAGGTTTTTGAAAAAGTCGTTGGATCTTCCTAGATCTTCTAGTTCTTCTTCCCTCTCCATCACCATGTCCCTTGCCATAATTCCTTGTAGGACCTTTATGGAATCTTGCTTCCAGACTGTGTAGTTGGTACGATCGAGTAGGCAGATGTTCCCCAGTGGGTGTTTGAACATTGCCTCACCCATGATGATGACTGTTGTAGAAGCGTGTCGAGGAGATATGTAGGTAGGGGAATCGGTCTGATAATTGTATGTGTTTACGGGGAGAGATCATCAAGATCGTATTGATATGTAAGGAGGGAAGTTCTTGTTGATCGTTAGAAATCTTCTGTTGCTGAGATGGTTAGTGGTCAATTTCGAGGATGAAGCTTCTAAGTGAGACGTAGAGGAAAGGGCCTCGGAATTGCCAGCCCCCGTATTTACCACTGGATCCTGAGGAGCTATTTACCATGTGAGAGTGTGACAGCAGTAAGGTTTGATCGTATGTGTAGCGGTTACGGCTGTGGGCTCAAAACCTGTTGAAGATTCCCCATTCACCATTCCTCTGAGAGTCTTCACACGAGTAGAGAAAGTGAGAGAGAAAGAGAGAGTGAAGCAGGAGAGATGGAACAAGGTGATTTGATCATTGACATGTGATGGAATCGCTCAAACTTGATGTGACTAGTACTTTTTTTTTGCTATGAAGAAGTATGTAACAGTGTATGAGAAAGAATGTACATGACACTGCTATGGAAGAATACCAAGCCATCGTTACCAGGTTTCCCCTACCATTGCTGTTGCCATGACTTTGCTGTAATCACTATTGCTACAGTATCACTTCCGTCGGCATGCTACACAGGGATGGCAAGAAGCATTTCTAACACACTCCTACAGGAACTCATTGCGCAGAGAGGATGGAACAAAAGAAACAGCCAACCAAATATTGAGAAACCCGAATTATACTACAGCGACTGAGCTAAGCTCCAGGCCTTTCTAGTACAATACAAACTGACATTCAATTGCGAAGTACACTGATTCCAGAATGAGAGTGGAAAAGTCCACTACGCAATTAGTCAATGTCGAGGTGAAGCATGGAAATGGATTCAGCCATCAATCACAGGAGGCAGAAGCAGCTTCAACATCAGAGAAGAATTCAAAACTGTGATCCACAGAGTGTTAGGTAAAATTGACGTAAAGGAAACTGCCAAGGTTAAATTCAACAAGATCGAACAAGGGGCCCACTCAACTGCATTGTATTGGGCAGAATTCCAAAATATCATAGCCGATCTCGACTACAATGACTCTGTTGACATCAACAAGTTTGATGCCAGACTCTCCAATAGAACTCAAACTCAGTTGGTCATGATGTTCCCTGTATAACCCACAACCATCACGGAGTACATCAATAACAATTGGGATACAGCCGCCCACGCCACCACCATGGACGGATGGAATGTCCCAAGTCTGCCCTCACCACCCTTTTCCACTGTAGAACAGCCCCCCCTCGACGACCATACCTCCCTCTACTGGACAGCATTCTATGACGACTACTGCAACACCCACCGCCAGATAAAGAACAACAATTTCTACCCTCACCAGAACTACCACTGTCACCATCGGGTACAGATCTGCGACTACCCACTCCCACACCCCGAAGAACTACTTGAAATAATCCGTGAACAGCACCTCAACCCCACCAAGGCCTACACAGACTGGTATCGCCGAAAGCGGGTCTGCCCCAACTGCTGGTTCCTAGTGAACATGGACAACCACCACCCTCGCTGCAGCGCGGCAGCTCCACGTGAACCTCTGGCCAATATGTGACACTGGGACATCCGTTCAATGTTGGAGTGACGGTAATATCGAACTAGTCAGGTTTCTCGATAGTCACGAAGGAGATGGGGTGCACGCGGTCTTCGCCAGCGTTCAATTATTATACAAGAATAACGTCCCCAATGACCCTCCTTCCAAGTTCGCCCACCGTTAGGGGATTCACAGCGAATAATCTAAGGGGTTTGGTTCGATATCTGCGGCACCTGCTGGCTGCGGCTTGAGCGCCGGATCGCACGTGGCTCCACGGCAACGGCTTGCTCGACGGATCACTCGTGGCGCTTTGGCGGATCGTTGGGATTGAGACGGGCCCGGCACCTTGCCCGACAGCTCCCTCATGTATCGCTTCGGTGGATGGTTTGAGGCAGGCCCAGCATCTTGCCCGACGACTCGCTTGTGTCGCTTCAGCGGGTGGTTCGAGGTGGGCCCAGCAGCTTGCCCAACGGCTCGCATGTATGTCGCTTCGGCGGGTGGTTCGAGGTGGGCCCTGCGGCTTGCCCAACGGCTCACTGATGTGTCGCTTCGGCAGAGGATCGGATGGAGACGCATTCGGTGACTGTCAAACAGCTCGTGCATCAACTGCCTCACGGATAAGATAAGGTAAGGAATATGCTCACACACCAGATGCTCCTGGGTGCGGGTCAGAGCCCGAAGCTACTCGTCCTGGTCGGTCTGACGATAAGAAGTCAAGGTTCTGTTTAGCACCGTATAACTCGCTCAACCCTTTCGGGGGTTGAGTCCCTCATGCAGCCCAGCGATATCTGGGATCGGAAGGGGTGACAAGCTCCACTATGTGTCGATAACGCAGCTATAACTTCTTCTCCATACACCACTAGTTGCCGGTATCCCTTATCTCCCGAAGTTAACCCTTATGACCGCTGGCGACTGTAAGCCTTGTTAACTCCGCTTTTTATCTCCTGCCTAGACTCTCGAGCCCCTTACGTATCCTCCCGTCTCCTTCCCGATCAACTGTCGTCCCGCTTTTGGTGCCTAGGAGTATCTGCGCTTCGGTAGATCGTTCCGTTGGGATGGGCCTGGTGACCTGCCAGGCGGCTCGCTCGTATCGCTTCAGTGTAATGGTTGGATCGAGACAGGCACGGTGTCTTGTCTGACGGCTCGCTTGTGTCTGTTCGGTTTGACGTATCATCTGACGCTTCGGCGACTGCCAAACAGCTCGCTTGACAACTGCCTCACAGGTATGATAAGGTAAGGAAAACACTCACACACCAGACTCTCCTGGGTGCAGGCCGAAGCCCGAAGCTACTCATCCTGATCAGTCTGACAATAGGATCCGGCCAATGGTATGACGGACCACGCCATTCCCTCAGCTTATAGCTGGGTTCTAGTTACGACCCCATGTCAGCCCTTGGCTACGGCCTCAGGGATTATACCCTCAATAGGGGTCCTATCCGTGCCGACCGACATGTTGCCCATCAGACCCTTCCTATCTCCTGCCTAGACTCTCAAGCTCCTTCCGTATCCTTCCATCTCCTTCCCAATCATCTGTCGTCCCACTTGCTGCTTAGATGTATCATCGATTCGGGGCGTAGGCCCAGTGGCTGCTGCAGGATGGCGAGTATCGCGGCGGTGGATCGCTCATGGTTCCGTGGCGATACCTCGTCTGATGGATCGCTCGTGGTTCCGTGGCGATGACTCACTCATAGGGGGACGGTCGTTGACCCAATGTCTTGGTGACCATTAGATGGTCCATTGATGATTGACTGTTCTGTGGTTCCTGGTTCCGCTGATGATTCCGATGATTCTTCCGATAGTTCTGTTTTTAATTCGATGACAATCGCTCGTCGGCGGGTCGTCATATAAGTATCCGGCTTGGCAAAGTCATGTGCTGCGGGGAACTATCCTACACTGCGACGTGAAAACTCTTCGCCTTGGCAGTAGATTTCATCAGCGTAAAGAGGATAACTCTCGATTGGGTCAGACAATAGTGCTTTTCCCATATCCTCCCGAGAGTGGCCACAGCAGGTGCCTCTCCCTAAGTCCTCTCGTCGTGATTGGGTAATGCGATTGGATTGCGTGCGGGGTTGATTTTGTTACTTGACCAGAGCCGGCAGCAACGAGCCCTCAACCATTCCAGCTAATCCTTCTCAGCTGCAACGGACACCAAGGTATAGCTCCACCCCATATCGCTCCCAACAGACTCTCGAACTGTTCCTGAGATGCGGTCCTGTAGCGGCATTTGCACTTTCCTAAACACGAGCCGGTACTTGGTCTGGGGCTACCCAGCGCTACAGGATCGGCTTTAAGTCAAGCCTCCGTTTCAGTATTCGGTCAACTCGACGTCCCTCGCCTTGGTACGGCGTATGCCCTGCATCATAATCGTTGTAAGCATCTCGGATAAGTGGGGGGGTAGCATCATCCCTCGTGTCTTCTGACCACGGGGTGCAACAGTATCGCCTCAGGCCTTCGAGCCGTCTGCGACGATAGAGCGATTCCCGACTCGTGGTGCTGTTCCTCTGGGCCATGCCTCTGGAAAGAGCCCTGCTCCTATTCCGCGATCTATACTCGCAGCTCCTTGCGTTCCTGTTTTCCTTCCGATTGCTTGTCCTGCTTATGATGACCACCAAGGTTGTCTTCCTCTGCGGCAGCGCTTGCGCTTTCCTGGTCTGCACTGGTACTTGGCCCAGAGACCTCCTGGTGCTACAGAGTCGGTTGACCCAAGCGGAGCCCTGACAGTGTCGGTTGCCCGGTCTCAGGATGCCGTCCTAAGACTTTGTGATGAGTTTCCGATACCTTCCTGCTTGGTCCGTATCCAAATTCTGACCCTCTAGTATTTAGGGTGTAACAAATATCACACCACCCGAGGAAGACCAGGAAGCCTCAGCTACGACACCAACCGCCATGCTTCAGGACGAGCAATTCACCCTCCTTGGTGAAATCATCACCATGATATATGAAACAACCATCCAGGATGTCTACCGCAATCACCTGGTGTACTGAATACTCGCACCGCGTATGAATGACTTTCATGACGTAGACCAGCAGCAGCTCCAAAGAATGACCCACACCATGGGAACCATCAGTGCCAAACAGCAACGAATGAAGGAACAGATCCAAGCCCAGCAGCAGGCTGGCCGCCCCATCGGCATCTAGCGCACCCCCATCCGCCACCATGCCACTACAACCCGACCTGATCTTGCCAGAGCTTCGGTCTGGTCAGGGGGCATACTATCACGAATCTGGTGTGACAGGCTCCTGGGTGCTACTGCAGGCACCACCATGACCCTAGCCAGCCTATGGTTCCTTCTCGTCTCCACTGCCGCTACCACAGTCATCCTCCGCACCTAGATACCTTACTCGATCATATTGCTCTGGTAGCAATATCCCTCAAACTCAACTACCAGCCAGTCTAGATCCTTCTCCTTTGTTTTTGTTTGGTTATACTTGCGTGTTCTTTCTCCTTTCATTGTACAGTATCTCATCAAAAGTCTTCGTGATTGGCCAGATCATGTCTCAGTTTAGCCGCATTGAGCTGGGATACTACCCCTCCTTCTCCTTGTCTTCCACTGTGATTTCTCTCCACCACCACAGCAAACATCATGATTCACACTCCGAAGAAATCCCACGGAAAGTTGAAGCCTGAGATGGTGAAGGTTCCAAAATATCAAAAGAATTCTGACGGGAAACGAAGAGAGTTGAGCAATGTCGAGAAGGGTATGATTATTGCGTTCTTCGTTATCTACAGTACCATCTCGACAGTATCCCTCCTTGTCGGCCATCCCTGGATGACTGTAATATGAGCCTGGGGTGTAGGAGTACACGGCAGGGGAGGTAAATCGAGAAGAAGTAGAGGTAGGTAGAAGAGTCAGGTTTCTTTTCGATATTCACAGCGGAATAATCTAAGGTTCGTTGTTCGGGGTGGTGGTGTTTCGTCTGGGTCTGATGGCGAGCTCTCTTGCTGCGCTGGGAGCTCAGATATATATGGTGAGGTCGGTAGTCAGGTGATCTCTCTTCGTACGCTGCCCGAAGGCGGTCGTACGGGTTTGAGTTCGTGCGAGGGGTGGGAGTCCCGTTTGCACAGATCCCCTTCCTCGTGAGTCATGGCCGTTTGCCTAGCTGAGGGGGACGTGTACGCTTGCCGCCATTCTAGGGGGCGTGGGTGAATACCCGGAGCTGATTGGTCCTGGTCGGTGATAGCGACAAGGATGCGTAGGCAGTCAGCCGTTTCATGCAGAGGGATGTGGGGACCGCTTTATTGGCGCACGGGGGAAGACCCGTGGGAGAATGCCTTAGCGCACATGTGTTCTGCAATCTGGCCCGCCTTGCGACTCCGGAGTTAAGATAGCGTACGTCCGTTACGGCCGTAGTCCTTAACCCCGTACCTTATCTCCCACCTAGACTCTCTCGGCCCTGCGCATGCGTCTTACTCTGCGTATGGCATGCTATGACCTGTGAGGGTGTTTTTGGTTCGTCAGAGATAGCGCTCGTGGCTGTTTCGTCCGTGGCAACTGCGTATGGCGCCCTGCCCGCACCAGCCCCTCACCGGAGTACACTGCAGTCCCCCTTGCGGCTATCCAACGCACCCGTGCCGTGCGCTTGACTATATAGTCGTCGCTCTCGGCCCGAGTGTTACGCTGACTTCCCAACACGTGACTATATACCATATACTCCTATTGTCATCTCTGATCTACCCGGGTGTGACACTACTCCCCGCTTCCGAAACTTCGTCCCGAAGTGAACAAGAGATGGGTTCGTGACTTAACTGTGTGGAACATAGAGATGGTTCCATTGGGATGCAGTCCTCCAGCCCCTGCATCCTTCCGATCGCCTAATCATGAAGAAAACCCTCCTACGGGATAAACTTCATGGTTAATACAGCTGGCGATCGGCCCTCTATTCAGCCCTCTGAGATGGGGTAAATATACTGTCAGAGCATGGTGATCCCGAACCTTTCCGACACGCAGAAACCAATTAGAGGTGATCAGAAGACGGGTTGACACTGCCACGCCGGTGTAGCATTACCAGAGCCAGTCAAAAGCAGCTGGGTCTTGTTCCCTGGTCACTCCTACCTCGCCACAGTAAAAGGTTTCGGTTTGCCGGATAGGAATTACAACAGAGATATTCGAATGCTTGTTGAAGTGATGTGGATGAAGTCCTCCGTCCCCTTCATCCTACTACCGTTGACGGTCCAAAGGCCCACGCACTTTGGAGGGGCGTCAATCTAGCTCTCGGTGAGCTGGTAGTCCCTCGGAGAGTCTAGGTTCTTGCGGTGAAACTCTCGAAGTTTCTCCAGACCTCCTACTGAGAAGTTGTCGAATGGCTCCTCGGTCCAATCCCGTCGGTCGGGATAGTCGAGCCATCGGACGAGGTATAGGATGCGGCGTCCTCGCTTGATGCTGCCAAGAACCTCGTCGACATCGTATTCCTCGCTCGGCTCGATGTCATCTGCCTCCCGGAGTATTTTGGATGGGTCCGGGGGCGCTCGGTGTTCGCTGGTTCGATAGGGCTCGAGCAGCGAGACATGGAAGACGTTGTGTATCTTCCATTTCCGTGGGAGCGTGAGACGAGCGGCAAGAGGAGAGACGAGTTTTTCGATCTGGAAGGGACAATGATTTTTGTGGTCCATCTTCCGAGAGGGGTGGCGCGTTTGGATGTTGTGTCCGTTGAGCATGACCAAGTCCCCAACTTGGTATGCGGGGCCCTCCTTGTAACTGGGGTCTGCGTACCGGTGCATCCGCTCCTGTGCTGTCTCGAGACCCTTTCTGGCCTCGTCGTGCACGGTGTGCATCCAGTGCGCGTAGACCTTGCTGGCGGGGTTGAGGATATTGACCGCAGCAGGGTTCGTGGCGTTGGGGTTGAATCCGTAATTGGCGTAGAACGGAGACAGGCCCGTACCGGTGGTAACCGAGTTGTTGTAGGCGAACTCGGCTATGGGTAGCAGGGAGACCCAGTCGTTTTGCTCGTGGTTGGTGAACAAGCAGAGGTAAGCCTCGATGGTTTGGTTGAGGCGTTCGGTTTGGCCGTCCGTTTGACGGTGGAAGGCCGTGGACATCCGGAGGCGGATGCCCGAGAGTCGGAGGAATTCTTTACACACTTCCAAGGTGACGCGTGAATCCCGGTCTGACACTATATCCGATGGCAGCCCGTGGTGCCGCCAGATCTCGCGTGCAAAAATCTTTGTGAGATCGCTTGCCGTCTTGCCCTCTTTCGGAAGAGGGAGGAAGTGCGCCATCTTGGTAAATCGGTCGACAACTACCCAGAGTTGGTCTTATCCGTCGGAGATCGGTAAGTCGGTGATAAAGTCCATGGCAATCGATTGCCATGGAGCGTAGGGGAGCTCTAAAGGGTGGAGGAGCCCGTAGGGGTGGTGGCCTGCCGCTTTGTTTTGTTGGCATTCCAAGCAGCTCCGGACGAAGTCTATAATTCGCTCGTCCATTTTTGGCCACCAGAAGTTGTGGCGAATCAGTTCGATCGTTTTCTCCTGGTCGATATGACCAGCGACCTTTGTGTCGTGCTCTGATTTGAGGATCCTTTGGATGAGATTCTTGTCGTTTGGGACCCACAACAAATCCTTCCAGTATACCATTCCTTCCCTCAGCTCCAAAATTTCTCTCCTGGCCTTTGTGGCCGCCCGCTGCTCCTCACGAGGGAGAGCGGTAACCTCCTCAACAGCTGAGCAGTCATTCGGTGCTGGTCGTTCCAACGCCGCTTCCTGTTCCAAGGCCTCGAGCACCTTACGGTACTCAGGGTCTTTTTGTCCAGCCTCCCACACAGAATCTGCAAACCCTTCGTTCCATCTTCTTGCCGGGATACCACTGAGTTGCGCTGCTGAGGAGACGTAGATTGTTCCTGGGTGAGGGGTAGCAAGAAGCATGTCCATTCTAGAGAGGCGAGCGCCGGACACTATATACGAGTGTCCGTGCGCCGCCTGTGACTGTCTACTGTGACTGTCCTATGTAGCCCTATGTCACACTCCCGTAACTGTCCGTGTCACCCGAACTCTAGACATCCCACTGGGCGTAGTGTCCACAGCACCCGCAGCGGCCGGAATCCTCCTCCTACAACCACTCCCCTCTTAACAAAACCAGCCCCCTCCCCAACAATGTATACCACTCGACAAAACAAACAACAATAACAAGAAATGTCAAACAAAACATAAACAGGAAACAAAAACACAGCAAACATGCAATCATTCTCCCTTCTTCCGTCTCTTTTCTCCTCACCCCCGTTCCATCCACCGGTAGGTGCGTAGACCATTTGCTGCGTGGTATTCGCGAAGCAGGGCGTTGCTGCTGCCTCTCAGGTTTGCCAATGGTTCCCACATAGCGTCGGTGTACCCCACCCACTTGACCAAATATTCCAGGTCTCGGACGGTACTGCCTCGATGCTCCCGAATGGCTTCC
>Ga0307508_10002750_pt1 | contig 18342 bp, 14 predicted proteins | sample 9_EM_MG_FD_203089 | JGI IMG/M metagenome (GOLD analysis project Ga0307508, IMG submission 203089) | Populus trichocarpa ectomycorrhiza microbial communities from riparian zone in the Pacific Northwest, United States - 9_EM | ecosystem: Host-associated > Plants > Roots > Unclassified | place... | reverse complement strand
GAAGCGCTCGAGCGCGTGGGCCTGTCCGGGCGCGGCTCGGAGCTGGCAGGCACGCTTTCGGGCGGCGAGCAGCAACGCGTCGCGGTGGCGCGCGCCATCGTCGGGGAGCCGGCGCTCTTGCTCGCCGATGAGCCGACCGGCAACCTCGACCCGCAACTGGCCGTCGACATTTTGGGCCTACTCGAAGACATCAACGAGACCGGCGTCACTGTCGTGTTCGCCACTCATGACCGCAGCTTGCTCGACATTCGTCCGCGCCGCGTGGTCGTGCTCGACGACGGCAAGGCCATGGACGTGCCGTCCGGCCTCGACGACATCGACGCCGTCGAGCTCGCCGACGCCAAGCGGAGGGTCGCCTAAATGGCGCAAAGCCCCGTCAAACGCGCTTTCCGCGGCGCCAAGAACGACTGGCGCTTGCACGCCCTCAGCATGTTCTCCGTCGCCGTCGCCTTCGTGTGCTTGGCGGCCGCGCTCTTGCTGGTCGTGAACGTCGGCCAGGTGCGGGCGCGCTGGGCCGAAAGTGGGCGCGCCTCGGTCTACCTGCGCCGGAACGCTACGGCCGAACAAGTCGCCGCCATCGAAAAGGCGCTCAAGCAGAGCGACGGCGTGAGCTCGGTGCGCATCGTGTCCAGCGAAGACGCGCGGCGCGAGCTGGTCGGCTTGACCAACGACCCGGTGCTCGACGCCCTGCCGACCGAGGCGTTCCCGGCCTCGCTCGAGGTCGCCATCGAGAGCGCCGTCGCGACCGAGCGTTTGGGCAAGCTGGCGTCGCAGCTCGGCGCCTTGCCGGCCGTCGAAAGCGTCGAGACCTACGGCGCCTGGAGCGATCGCCTAGCGGCGCTCCTGAGCGGCGGCGTGAGCGCCGCGTTGCTGCTGGCCGGCGTGGTGCTGGCTGCGGTAGTCAGCGTCGTGTCCTCGACCATTCGCATGAGCCTGCAGCGACGGCGCATCGAGGTGGAAGTGATGAAGCTGGTCGGCGCGACCGATGCCTACGTGCGCAGCCCGTTCGTCGTTGAAGGCGCGGCGCAGGGCGGCTTCGGTGCGCTGTTCGCGATTCTGCTGCTCGGCCTCTTGTTCAGCATCGTGCAGAGCCACTTCGACAGTAACCTCTCGACGCTGCTCGGCGCGACGCCGGTGTTCCTGCCCTGGACCATGGTGCTCGGCTTGGTGGCGTCCGGCGCGCTTCTGGGCGCGGTCGCCGCCTATGGCAGCTTGCGCAAGTTGCTGGTCGTATGAAAGCGACGCTGCTCACGCCGCTGTCCGTGCTCTTGCTCGCGGTGTCAGCCTCCGCCGTCACGCTCGACGCCCCGGCCCCAGCTCCGCCGGCCGCGCAAGTACCGGCCCGTGAGCTGCCGAGCGGCGACCTGGAGCGCACGCTCGCCTGCCTCGAGCGCGACGAAGCGGCCGCCAAGCAGGAACTAGCGGACCTGTCGCGCGAGAGCGAGCTGCTCAAGGCTCGCACGCTGGCGCGCGGTCGCGGCTATGCGCGGCTGGCGCGCGCGGGCTTATTGCCAGTCGGTGGCGGCTTTCACGCTTTCGTCGAGCACGTGGCACGCCTCGAGCGGCTGCACCGCGCCTTGTCGCGCGACCTGACCCAAGAGCGCCAAGTCGCCGAGCGCCGGGCCGCGCTAGCCAAACGACTGTCGAGCATTGCGGCCCGTCGCGGCCCGCTGCTGGCGCAGCAGCGCACGTTGGCCGACGCCGAAACGGCCCTACTTGCCGCGCGCGATCGCGATCAAGCCTTCGAGCGCGCGTTCATGGGCGGCGCGCTCGACGATCACACGGCCGTCTACGGCGCGCCATCGAGCAGCCTTTCCGCCGCTAGCTCGGGATTCGCGGCGTTGAAAGGCAGCCTGCCGTTTCCACTCGCTGGACGCAGCGAAATCCGCTCGGCGCGCCGCAACGGCTCGGGCCCGGGCCTCACCATGCGCGCTCCTGGCGGCGCCGTAGTGCGCGCGGTTTTCCCGGGACGCGTCGCCTTTGCCGACAGCTACGCCGACTACGGTCGCACGGTGATTTTGGACCACGGCGGCGGCTACTACACCGTCAGCGCCAATCTCGCGGAGATCGAGGTCAAGGTGGGCGACGACGTGAAAGGTGGGGCGCGCATCGCGACGCTTTCCGGCGGTTCGGCTGGCTCGACGCTCTACTTCGAGGTAAGGATCGGTCAGGAGACGGCCGACCCTGCGGAGTGGTTTGGGATTTGAGCCGGCGCGTACTTTGAGGAGTAAGTGCAATGGGCGTGGGGGGCTGGTTGCGGTGATCACGTGCATTTTCGTGTCGTGGTCGGCGTCGGCGCGCGCGCAGTCTGCCGCGAGCTTTCCGGAGCCAGCGGCTCCGCCGCCAGCAGCGCCTCCCGCTGCTCCGCCGGCGACATACGCGCCGCCCGCGCCGGTCTACACACCGCCACCGGCCGCAGCGACGCCGAGCGTGGCGCAGCAACCCGCGCCGTACGCGCCGCCGCGAAATCCGCCGCTGCCCGCCTACCAGCCGGCGGCTGCCACGGGCTACGAAAACCTCCCGCCGATCCTGCCGTATAAAAAAGACCTGCCGGTGCCGCCGGGCTACCGCCTGGTCGATCGTCCAGCCAGCGGGCTCACCATCGGCGGCGGGGTCACCTTTCTCGCTTCCTACGCGGCCGCCCTCGGCCTGGCTGCCACGCAGAGCTTCGGGAACGGCATGGGCTACACGGCCATTCCGGTGGTGGGGCCGTGGGCCGCCATCGGCGGTCGCAGCTTCAGCTGCAAGGTGGGGGTGACCGTCAACGTGACTTCGTCGGCTACAGCCAGCGCAGCCGTACAAAAGTCGCTGAACCAATGCGTCGGCGCCGCCTTCGATGCGCTCACGACGGTCGTGTTTCTCACCGCCGACGGCATCGTTCAAGCTACCGGCGCCGTGCTGTTCTTCGTGGGCGTGGCGAGCGGCTCGCAAGAGCTCGTGCGGGCTGATTTACCGAAAACGGCCATTTACGTTTTGCCCGAAGGCGGGGCTGCGTTCAGCGTGTCCGGCCGATTTTAGCTTGCTCTGTTGCTCGCGCCCGCCGCCAGCGGCGTGCGATGCGAGCTGGGACAGGGGCCCCAGCTCGACAAAACATGTAAGTCTTGGAAAAAAAAGATCACGATCGCCGAGAGCAGGAACCACCCACGAGAACAAACCGGCGAGGCCGGTGACCGTTGGGTCTCAGATCGTCCGTGACGCAGGACGCGGCTGAAAACTTCTCGAATTCGCCTGTTCGTCGAAACTTGACTCGTCTGTCACGGAGCTCGGCTCTCAAGGACCCGGTGTCGCATCAAGGGGCGCCGCCCTAGTGTCCCTACGGTTTTCCGTTCTCGATTTATCTGGCGCTTCTTGGAGACGGGACTAGTTGGCCCGCTTCACGCGCACGACGAGCTGATAGCGCTGACCCACGTAGACTTGGCTGTCGATCATCAAATCCGGCGGCAGTCTGGTTTCGACGTCGTCTATCGACCGCGCGCGGCTGACCAGCACGAAGGCACGCGACTCAGGCGTCGTGAGCCCGTGGCGGAGCACCCGCACCATCCCTTCTAGGTTTCTGATGCAGCGGGCGTCGAAGCGTCGCGTGAGCTGCTGCATGCGCTCCTTGTCCGGGTGATACCGAGTGTAGTACCGCCACGGCGTGCAGCTGGCGCTGTCGAGCGCAAGCTCGAGCTTCGACGAGCGGCCCCCGCGCGGTTGAAGTGAGGCGAGCGCTCGCATCGCATCCGTGAATGCGGAGCCTGCCGCCATGGATGACGACTTGGTGCCGTGGCTCGTGTGGCCGAGCAGCAGAAACGGTGCGACGACCAGACCAAACGCCGGGACCAGGTCCAAGCCGCCCGGCCGCGAGTTGCGCTTGTCGACGGCTGCGCCCGCGAGGCCGGCCGCATAGACGAGCACGAACAAATTCGTTCGAAAGGCACCGAGCGGCCAGAAGCCCAGCGCGTTGAACGCCACCATGACGACCAACGGCCCCGCGAGCAGCACAGCCTCGCGTCGTCGGCCACGGTAAACGAGCGCGCCAAGCCCGAGCAAACCGAGCGCCTCCCAAACGTTGAGGTCCACGTTCTTCAGCTCCGCCATCGCCTGCTCTCGCAGATGCGGCGCCCGCCAGGTTTCGCGGCGCATGCCTGGCAACCCGACAAGCTCGCCGATTCGCGCTGCGGTCCAACTCAACCGCGACGCACCCTGCCCGTCGGCTTGCACATAAAAGACATCGTACTTCTTGCCCCAATAGTCGGTCGTGTCGTCGCCGCGCCCGACGGCCTCTCTCCATTGGTACACGTACAGAGTGCCGAGCAAGGCCAAGGTTGCAACTGCGGTCAAGGCGATGCCCACTACATGCCGCACGCGCCGCGCCCGGAAGGCTTCGAATAGCAGCACACCGAAGATCGCCGGGTAGGCGAAGATCGCGTCCTGACTCAAAAGAGTGCCGGTGAAAAGCAAGCCGAGTAGCACGGCAAGATTGAGTAGCTTACCCCCATCGATATACCGCAGCGCGAGCAGCAGCAGCAGCAGGTGCACAGCGAACCCCACCGAGTAGGGCTTGAACTCCTTCGACAGGTCAATCGCGCCGGGGTGCAGTGCGACGATGGCGACGAATAACAGGCGCGCGGCGGCCGAGGAAAACAGACGCTTGGCTAGCAGCGGGGAGAGCAGCAGCGCCCCGACGCTGGCGAGCCACGGCAGCAAGCGCAGCACGGTTTCCGAAGGGGAGAAAAGCCATGCGAGCAACTTGCTCAGCGCCATGAAGCCGAGCGGACGTATCACGTGCTCCTTCAGCGGCAGATCGACCAAGCGGATTGCCCAGGCGGCCTCGTCCTCCCAAAACGGGATCGTGGAAAACAGGAAGCCGCGAGCTCGCAGCGCGAAACCGACGACGAGTAGCGAGAGCGTTGCAATCCGCACGGCACGCTGCCATGGGCCGATGGCCGGCTCTTCCCTTGCCCTCACGACTTCCATGATTCGAATGACCTCACCGTGCCCGTTCTGACCCTTCTATTCCAGTTCGGGCGCCGCGTGCAGCGACGAGCCGCCGCCGCCCCATTTAGCTGCCGCTTGGGCGTGATGCTTGGGCTCGGCCAAGCGGCTTCTGCCCCTCCAGTTCAGTCCTGGCACGGGCCCGCTCGCACGAAGGCTCGGTTTGCCGGCGGTCTGTAAGAGATTTTCATGGCCCGGCTGCGGTCTCGCTTCGATTGGGTTTCGCGAGCGCGCCTCTGCTGCAACTCCGCGCGCGCCTGGTCATCCCGCAGGCCGGCGAGCGGGGCGCTATGCCGGGGCTATCCGCAATAGCCCCGGCCGGTGAGTCTTCACGAGCCTCAGCCCCAAGCGCTTGAGCGCGCCGTCGAGCGCCTGGAATTGCCGCCTCTCCAGATTGCCCCGGAGCAAGAACACGACCAGGCCCGCCTTCGTCGCGCGGCTGATCGACGTTGCGGTGGGATCCGGAGCAGCGATGGTGCCAATGCGCCAGTGCGGCCACAAGATCTTGTCGGCCGCCGCGCTATATACCATGGCGTCTTTGGGTAGGTTTTGCTCGAACGAATGGATGCTGTTCACAGCCCGGTCTTCATAGGCGCGCAGCTTCACGAGTGACATTCTCTCGTTCAAGCAGATCTCGTATCCGCCGCCGAGAGCGAGCGCGAACATAGCGGCCGATCCGAGCAGCAAGAGCCAGCGATTTTTGCAGTCGCCGAGAAACACCAACGGCGGCACGGCCGCCAGCAGGTAGAGCGGCGACCAGTAGCGCGGCATGCTGTGATGAACCAAGGCGAAGGTTTCGCCCGCGCCGGCTAGCTCGTCGTCCATGTGCGAGAGCATGAAGCACAGCATCACGGCCAGCGCGACGGCGTGAAACGTGCGTACTAGCCTCGGCTGTTTGAGCAGGATGGGCACGAGCGTCAGCTGCGCCAAGGTGAGTCCGGCGATGTTGCCCATCTGGAGCCAGTACCTACTCAGGAAACGCAGGGCCATGGCGGGGCTGGGAACGCCCATGGGCATCAACAGCTGGCGGATGAATCCGAGCATGCCGTGCTCCGCACCCGCACCCGCATCGCGCGCGGCGACGATCTGATAGGCCGCCAGCAGCGGGTGGCCGGTGATGCGCCAGTTGAGGAACAGATTGACGGCGACGGCTCCCGCCCCAGCCAGCAAGACGAGGCTCAAGACGCGCTGCCACGCTGTCGGGCTGGCGGCTACGCCCAGGAGCAGCGTAACGAGCAGCAAATAGGCAGCGTAGTCGGGACGAACCGCGGCCGCGCCGCCGACGGCGCAAATCGCGATCGTGAGATCGCGCGAGCTGCCGCTGCGTCGCCATGCCGCCCAGAAGAAGAAGGACCAGCAGACACAAGTCAGAAGCAGCGACAGATTCATCCATGGTCGCATCAACCAGTAGGCCGCGGGGAAGCCCAAGATCGGTGCTGCCAGCGCGAGCCATTGCCGACCGGCTGGCAGAAGTCTCGCGGTACCCGCAGCGAACGCCGCCGCAGCGCTGGCCGGGATAGCCACGCTGAGCGCGAAGCCGACGCTGCCTAAGCGGAGTAAGAGTGCGTAGTAGTAGATGGCGACCGGCGCGTAAGAGGGGATGGCGTGGTCACCCACCGAAACCCAATGCCGCGGGTGGGCGAGATCTTCGGGATCCGGAAACGGCAGGGCGAGGAACGGGCGCCCACTGCTACTGAGCAGCGCTGCTGCGAGCCGATTCAGTGCCTCGTCTGGTGAGGCGAGCGCTTGCGGGTTCAAGCCCCAAACCCAAACGACTAGCGCAAACACTAAAGCGAACCACGCTGCAGCCGCTACGAGAGGGAGCGTTGGGCGAGGCGAGAATTTCATCGTGACTGGTCCCAAACCCGACCACCGACACTCAAGAGCCGGTGGACTGTGCCCAGAGCGCAGGTCAGCCCCAGCGAACAGCGGACCGAGCGTTTGATCGACGATTGGTAGCTCATGGCGGGCCTGCACGCGGTTAGCATGGTCGCGGGATTCATTGAAGCCCGGAGCTAGGTTCAAGGCGCAGAGCGCGCGAGCTCGCGCGCTGGACGAGCGTTTCGAGATGAGGCATGTTCCGGCGGTGCGTAGGTAGTCGAGTCTCGAGAGCACGCAACGTGGACAACAACGAGTTCGCTACGGAAATGCAGGCGAGCCCACCTTCGTCGACGCAAGGAACCGCGGTGGTGGCGGCCCAGAGCGGGGTCACGGGCCGCAGCAAGCTCGCGCTCGCGCGCGGGCTGAGCGCCTTGGACTCGCACTCACAGGACATTCTGATCGTACTGGGGCTGCTGGCGCTGTTCGGTTTCGTGCATCGGCGGGTCGAAGTCGTCGAGTTCGGCGGAGACGCGGTCGAGAAGTGGCAATTCGTCCGCCAATGGTGGTTCCACTTCGACTGGGCGCACGCGGATCTCGATCACCATTGCGGCCGTATGGGGGTGAACGGGGTCGCGTGGCTGGCGCAGGCGCTATTTGGTCGAGGGTGGAAGGCCTACTACGTCGCGCCGTTCTTCATGGCCATGTTGCAGCTGCCGTTCGTGTACCTGATCGGCAAGCGCGTGATGAACCGGTTGGCGGGTGTTCTGGGCGTCTTGCTCATTACCTATTTGGCAACGGTACACCGCTCGACCTCGCAGCTTTTGCCGGACGGGTTTGGCGGTACTTACGCCATCATTTCGACGTACTTCTATCTGCGCTTTGCCGAGAGCGCCCAGAAGAACCCCAAAGTATTGCCAGTCGGCATGGCGATCGGCGCCTTCGGCGCCTACCTGGCCAAAGAAACGTGCGTCTTCTTCTTCCCCGGCATGGTCATCGCCCTGTGGCTGGTGCGGCGCAATTGGCGCGACGTCGCTGCTTTTCTCGGCCTGCTGTTTGCCGGCCTTCTGCTCGAGACCGCTCTCTACGCGTCTTTCACGAAGTACAGCAGTCGCTACGCCGTCGTACGCAGCGTGCACGGGGCGGATGGGATTTGGCAGCAGGTCAAATTCGTCGAGCTGTTCGATCGGTTTGCGCACTTGCACGACGGCTGGAAGTATCTGCTGTTCTTTAGCCTCGCGAGCGGCCTCTGGCTCTTGGTGCTCAATGGCCACGCGCGCGCCGCGGGCCAAGCGCTGGCAATCATCGGCTTCAGTCAGGTCTTCTTCCTGACGTTCATGGTCAGAGGGTTCAATCCCGTCGAGCTTTGGGAAAGCTTCGAGCCGCGTTACATCGAGCCTTTCACACCATTTGCCGCATTGATCACGGGCGCGTTTCTGGCCCATGTCTTGGCGACGCTTTGGAACCAAGGAGCCTGGTGGAAAGGGGCGGCTCAATACGGCCCGACGCAGCAGCGCTTCGTGGCCCTTTGGGCTCTGGGGTCGCTACTGCTCGTCGCTTCGGCGGGGCGCGCTCTGACCGTCGTGGATGCGAAGCCCAGCGGCGTGGCGCAAGGTGAAGAGCTCGCGCGCATGACCACGAACACCTACGAGCGCGGCCTTCCGGTCGCCGAGCACCGGCGCGGGAAGACCCGCATGCTCGAGCTGCTGTATGACGTCTATTTGGACGATAGGCTGCTCGCCCGAGCTGGCAGACTGCCCAATTTACCCGAGGCAACGAGCTACGAGCGCGGGTTCACGTATTTCGTCAAGTCTCCAACCAGCTATGGCCCCGGCAAGTTCTCACAGCTGCTCACGGCGGGCTGCGTCCTCGAGGCATCGCGCGTCCGCCGTGAGTACCAACTGTCGTCGTGGGATCCTCTGCCCGCCAAGTGTGACAACCTGCTCCGCGGCGCGCCCCAACAGTGACCGTCGGCCCGTGAGTCACCCGCAGGGTTGGCGCTGGGCAACGCCCTGGCTGGTGTGCTACTGAGCGACCGCTTGGTGAGAGGTTTGGAGCATCTACGGCGGTACTACTTGGTGGCGCTATGCCTACTCTCTGGGGCACTTCTGTTCTGGACGGCCTTACGTAGCGAAGGCGGCGACTGGTGGTATTCCGAGACCCACGCCGACATCCTCTATACAGGCCTGCATAGCTTCCACGAGTTCCCGTTCTTTTCGTTCGTGTTCAACGGCGGCAGCTACTTCCTTCAAGATCCCCAGGGCAATCTGTTTTCGCCCGCGGTGCCGTTAGTCTACCTCTTCGGCCCGAGCATTGGCCTGCGGCTGATGGAGGGCTTGTGGGGCGCGCTGGGCGTTTACGCGTTCGTCGTCTGGATGGAAAAGCGCGTGAGTCGCGAGGCCGCCGTAGTCGGTGCCGTGGCCAGCGTCACCAGCTTGGGCGTGCTGTGGAAAGTCGTGATCGGGAACGACATGTTCCTGTGGCACCTCGGCCTACCCGCCTTGCTGTGGGCGGCCGAGAAGGTGATCCAAGAGCGCAACGTCAGGGCTGCCCTGATCTTTGGGTTGGTGCTCGGCTTTTTCCTGCTTGGCCCGACGTTTCACTCGTTCACCTACCTGTTTCTGCCGTGCGTCCCGCTGCTCGTCGTGTTCGAGTTGATTCGGGCCCGACCAAGCCTGGTTGCGCTCTCGAAAATCGCGGGACTGTTTGGGGCCGCCTGCGCGCTTGCGTTGATGATCGCGAGTCCCAAGTTGGCCGCTTGGAGCCAGTTTGCGATGGTGCGCCCGATCAACGACCACGGCGTGATCGGCTTCGGCAACGCGCTGCGCGGACTCTTCGACTACTCGCTTTCTCAGCGTATGGTCGTGGAGGCCATCAACGTGACGCCGACCGGCGAAAACCTTGGTGGCTGGGGGCTAGAGGAGAGCGCCGCGGCCATGTCGCCGCTGGCCTCGGTGTTAGCGCTCCTCGGCCTCACTTCGCCAATTTGGTCTCGTCCCAAGCGCCCGACCGCTATTTTCGCTGTAACTCTGATCGCGGTCGGCCTGAGTCTGGCCTGTTCCTGGCCGCTCTGGAATGGATTCCGCGCGCTGACTGGCGGCAACTTTCGCGTGGCCCCGCGGTTTCTCGGCTTGCCAGCCTTTGGCTTGGTGATTCTGGTCGCTCTCGGCGCGGACGTCGCCCTCTCGCGCTGGAAGGCCCTAGCCATTCCGCTCACCCTGGCCGCTGCCTGTCTATTGCTCGATTCGGGGGTCTGGTGGACGCTTGCTGCGTCGCGGGCCGAAACCGCACGCCCCACCGCGATCAATCCGTTTCAAGTTGCGAGCGACGAAGCGCAGGCAGCACGCGAGCTCAAGGGCTTCTCGACGTTGACGAAGTTTGACCCCAATGAACGAGCCATCCTCGACGGCGTTGGCTACCAGGATGGATTCCTGGTCGTCGGGAACGACTTCAAGCGGAGACTCTGGAGATCACGCAAACGCCGCAAGGCGCACTCGCCCGTGCAGTTGGTGATTGGCGGTGCCGCAGCGCACCAAGTGACCATCAGTCACCTGGGCATCACGCTGCAGGACATGCCGCCTCACACCAAGGTGCGCCTGCGCGCCCGGATGCCGAGCTCTGGTCTGTCCTCCGAAATGATCCCAGCCAACGCTGACGTCGAAGTCCGCAAGGAGGGCCGCTCGATCATCGTCGTCGAAAACCACGGCGACGCCCCCGTGGAGCGGGTCACGCTGCGCGTAAAGTGGCCTATCTCGGGCCTATGGTTCGTCCTATCGCTGGTCGCTGGGCTAGGGGCGAGCTTGGCGTTGGTCAGCATGCGGTTCGTGCGACAGCGCAGGACGGCCGTTGCCGTGCGTGTCGGGTAGCGCGAGCGTTCGGGCTGCCGATCCGGCTCAAAACGCGCGCTTCGTGCGCGACTCTTTGCCCAGCAGCTCGAAGTCGGCGAGCGCCATCATGCGGCATAGCTCTTGAAACTTGGTGCGCGGGATCCAACCGAGTTGCTGCTTGGCAAAGGTCGGATCGCCGAGCAACAGATCCACCTCCGTCGGACGATGAAATACGGGGTCGATGCCCAGGCGGCGCTCGCCAGTCGCAGAGTCGTAGCCAGATTCGTTCGCACCCTCACCACGCCATTCGAGCTTGATGCCGAGCGTGTCGAAAGCCAGCGTCGCGAATTCTCGCACCGTATGCGTTTCGCCGGTTGCCAGCACGTAGTCCGACGGCGCTGCTTGCTGCAGCGAGCGCCACATGCCCTCGACGTATTCGGGAGCGTAGCCCCAGTCGCGCTTGGCGTCCAAATTGCCGAGCAGCAGCGTATCGAGGAGACCCAGTTTGATCTTGGCGGCACCGAGCGTTATCTTTCGAGTTACGAAGTTCTCACCACGTCGCGGAGACTCGTGGTTGAAGAGGATGCCGTTGACCGTGTACATGCCGTAGGCCTCGCGATAGTTGATGGCGAGCCAGTAGGCATACAGCTTGGCTACGGCGTAGGGGCTGCGCGGGTAAAACGGCGTCTTCTCGTTCTGGGGCACGGCCTGCACTTTGCCGTAGAGCTCGCTGGTCGAGGCTTGGTAGTAGCGCGCGGACACGCCCGTCTCGCGCAGCGCTTCGAGCAGCCGAAGCCCTCCCACAGCGTCGACCTGCGTCGTGTACTCCGGTAGCGCGAACGACACTTGAACGTGGCTCTGCGCCGCCAAGTTGTAGACTTCGTGCGGGGCGACGCGTTCCACGAGACGCGTGAGCGCAACGCCGTCGAGCATGTCGCCGTAGTGCAAGAAGAGCTGCTTCTCGAACAGCTTCGGATTGGCGTAGGCGTGCTCGATACGTGAGCGATTGAACGAGCTCGAGTGGCGAACGATGCCGTGAACTTCGTAGCCTTTCTCGAGCAGCAGGTCCATCAAGTAAGACCCGTCTTGGCCGGTAATGCCCGTGATCAGTGCCCGTTTCGCTCCCGAGTTCGCCATGGACGCCCCGCTTAGCACGGTGGATCGATCCCGCCAAGCATCGTGGCCCGCCGAGGGCCGCAGCGCCGCCCCGAGCGCCGGCGAGACCGCTTCCACGAGCCGATCCTGATCGGCGATGCTTGGCGCAGGGCTCAGCGCTAGATTGATGCCCTGCGCGAAGCGTCTTCTGGATGGAGGGTTGCTGCAGTGGCTGAGTGCCTGCCCAGGGCCGCATAGCGCTATCGAGGAGCGGATACCGATCAGGTCCGCGACAGCAAGCTGGTCGGGCATTGCCGGTTGTGCGCGCACGCCCGGCGGCACGAGCCGTTGAAACGGTAGCGACACCCTTCCGTGTACGGCTCCAGTCGGCATACCTCCGCCGAAGTGTTTCCTTGGGAAATATTTCCGAGAGTGTCGAGCATGCCGATCGCGGTGCACCAATGTTAGTCTGCGTCTGACGGTTCGCGGATTCGTGAGCGCACGGGAACTGTCGCAAGCAAACGGTGGTAGATGGACCGCACGACTCCTTCGCTGTGGACGACAATCGAACGGGCGACCAAGGCTCGACGCGGCTGGGTAGCGCTTGCTGGCATCGTGCTGCTGAGCTTCGCTTTTCGTCTGCACGTCGCGCGCGAGTGCTCGCTTTGGCTCGACGAAGTGTTGACGCAGATCGGTGCGTTGAAGCCATGGCCTAAAGTCCTGGGTGGGCCATCGAAGGATCACCCGCCGCTGATGTACCTGCTGGTCAGAGTCGCCACCGACCTCGTCGGTAGCAGCGAAACTGGCCTACGTTCGGTGTCACTGCTCTTCGGCTGCGTCGTGCTCGTGGCCCTCTACGAGCTTTGCCTGGAGCTCGGGCTGACGATCTGGCGCGCGCTGATCGTCGTTTCGACGCTGGCGCTGAGCCCATTCTTCATTCGGCACGCCACGGAGGCGCGTCACTACGCGATACTTGCCGCGTTCTCTACGCTCGCGACGACCCGCGCGCTGCGTCTGTTGCGTGGGCCGCAGAGAGCTCGCGACCTGATCGGCTTCGCGGTCAGCGCAGTCGCTGCGGCCGCCACGCACTACTTTGGGCTTGCCTACGCGCTGGCTTTGCTCGGCCTCGTCAGCCTCGGCGTAGCGCAGCGCTGGAGCGAGACTCCAACATCCCGACGCCGCGCCGCACCGGCTGCGCTGCTCGTCACTCTCGCCCCGCTCGGGTACCTCGCGCTCCGCGCGGCCGCTGTCGGGCGCGGTTACGCAGTCAGTGAAGCTGGCGAGACGGCGAGCCCAGAGTTCAACTTGCAGCTGCCGGGCGAGATCGCCCGCGAGTTCTCGTTCCTTGCAAACAATGTCTGGTGGCTCGAGCTCGAGGCGGGGTTGGCTCTGGTCGGCCTCGCGCTCTTTAGTCGGCAACTACGCGGGGTGGCGCGTGCGCTGCCTTTGGGGCTCGGTCTCGCGCCGTGCATTGCCGCGCTTTTCCTATCGGGGCAGCACTCCGTGGCCCCCCGCTACCTTGCGCCCTCGCTCGTCCTCTATCACCTGGGCGCTTGCAACGCGCTGTTCGCTGCCTTCGATCGCCTGCGGCTCGTGCTCACGCCGGGTGGACGACTGGCGTGGCTGGCGCCGTCCGCCGGCGGGCTCGTGCTGGCCGGCTTACTCGTCGCGCGCCTGCGAGAATACCCGAATGGATTTGGCGCCGGGGTAGACGACTACCGCGGGTTCCAGCGCTACTTCTCAGACAAGCTCGCGCGAGATACCGTGCTCGTCGCCTATCCGGGTCCTTTCGGCCGGCTGCTTCTTGGCAGCAACTCCCAGGGCGCCGCAAGGGCGGTCGGCCTCGAAAGGCTGCGGCCGGTCCGCGGAGTCAAGCGCTACCTGATCGTCGAGATTCACTCCGACACGCCCGCGCGCCAGGCTGAGATCGAGTCACTCGTCGATCGAGCCTTCGGGCTCCCGGCGCAAGCTTGGCGCTCACTGCCCCGAGTTCCAGTACCGCACTCGACCTACCAGGCCGCCGTCACGGCGCGTCTGCTGCAGCTCCCGAGTGACTGGGTACTCCCACGCCGCCGCGGCAGGCCACGCCGCAAGCAGGTTGGGCACGACTGACGAGCGCCAAGCCGCCTACTCGACGGCGGTGCCGACGAAAACGGCATTCCAGCTGGCGAAACCGGGCTCGCGCTCGCTCATGAACTCAGAGAGTTGCACCAAGCAGAGGCCGCTGGCCTCGAGCAGCAAGCTCACCTCCGGCGCGAATAGGTAGCGCATCTTGTGTGTTTCGCGCAGCTCGTCGACGATGCCTGTGCGCTTGTCACGAACGAACACCTGGTAGTTCACGTCCACCAGATTGTCGTTCGGGTACATCACGGGCTCGGCCAGGCGTGTCACGCTGATGGCTGAGTCTTCGAGCCGCTTGATCCGCGTTTGCGGGCGATCACTCAGGACCGCCGGACCATACCAGCAGTCGAAGGCGAACAGCCCCCCCGGAGCTAGGTGCTCGCGCAGGGTCGTCAGCGCGGCGCGTAGATCCGCGTTGGTCGTCTGGTAGCTCATCACGTGGAACAGTGACAACACGACGTCGAATTTTCGCCCGAGCCGCACGCTTCGCACGTCGCCCTGAACGAAGCTGCCGGCCGGCTCGGCCGCGCGCGCCACCGTCAGCATTTCCTCCGATAGATCGACGCCAGTAACCGCGTAGCCCTGCGCGTTCAGAAGCGCCGCGTGTCTGCCGGTGCCGCAGCCGAGATCCAGCACCGTCTTGGCGCCTGGCCGATGCTTGGCGACGAGCTCGTGGATGTAGGAAGCCTCGCCCGCGTAGTCTTTGTCACGATAGAGGAGGTCGTAATATTGCGAATAGGCGCCGAATACGGACATCGTCGAGTCTCGCTTGCTGGGAACGTTAACGGCGCAGGGACAAAAGCACGTCCACGGTGCGACCGAGATCGGGCTCGCTGAGGCCGGAGCCGGAAGGCAAGTACAAGCCCTTCTTGGCCAGCGCGTCGGCCACGGGGTACTCACCGCCGACGTCGCAGCCGTATTTGGCGAGCGCCGGCTGCCGGTGCATCGACACGAAAAAGGAGCGGGTATCGATGCCGGCCGCGAGCAGGCCGGCCATCACTTCGTCACGACTCAATCCGAAGTCGTCCTCGATCAGAATGCCGTACATCCAGTACGAGTTGAGCGTGTAAGGCAGGTTGGGCGGCGTCGTAATGCCGCGCTGGCCGCGCAGGCGCTCGTCGTAGCGCGCGGCGTTCTTGCGCCGGCATTCCAGATAGAAATCGACTCGCTCCAGCTGCGCGAGACCGATGGCGGCCAGCACGTTGGGCATGCGGTAGTTGAAGCCGATGTCTTCGTGCAGGTAGCGTCGCGGCCCTTGCGTCGGAAAACACAGATTCTTGTAATAGCGCAGGCGCTCTGCAAAGCGCTCGTCGCGCGCAACCACCATGCCGCCCTCGCCGGTCGTGACCAACTTGTTCGCGAAGAAGCTGAAGCACGCAAGATCGCCGAGAGCACCGCACAGTTTGCCTTCGTAGCGCGAGCCGATGGCCTCCGCCGCGTCCTCGATGATCAGCACGTCCCGCGAATCAGTAACGCGCTCGAGCGCGCCCATGTCGCAGGCATGTCCGTAGACGTGCACTGGCAGAATTGCCTTGGTGCGCGGACTCAACTTGCGCGCGATCTGCGTCGGGTCGATGTTCCACGACGCCGCCTCCGCGTCCACGAACACGGGCTTGGCGCCGGTGTAACAGACCGCAAACGCCGTCGCGATCATGGTGAACGCCGGGATAATCACCTCGTCGCCCGGGCCGATACCCGCGGCGACCAGCGCCAAGTGCAGCGCCGCCGTGCCGGAGTTGGTGGTCACGGCGCAAGGCACGTCGAGGTACTTGGCGAAGGCCTGCTCGAACTCTTTCACGTAGCTGCCGCTGGACGAAATCCAGCCCCCGGCGACGGCTTTCGTCACGTATTCGAGCTCGCGCCCGGCCAAGAGCGGTTCGCAGACGGGAATGAAGCTTTGCTGTGCCATCAGCCAAATACCACTTTGTCTTTCGCCTTGCCGTCGTAAGGACCTTGCTTCACCTCGACGACCTTGGTCGGCTCCAGCATCTGCAGGCTGTGGCCGCCCGCGAGTAGCAGCACCATGTCGCCGGCGCCCAGCTCGAAGTTCGTGAACGGCGTGTGGTCGTCCGCGTCGAACAGCGTCACCGTGGTGCGGCCCTCTCCGATCAAGAGGAATTCTTGGATTTGGTTCGTTTCCAAGTGCCGCGGCAGGTGGTAGTGCGCCTTCACCTGGTCACCGCTCGCGTAGAAGTTGACTCCCAGCTGGAGAGGGCTCTCCGGTCCGGTCAAGAAGTTGTACTTTTCGTCGCTCGTGGCGGTCGCGCGCAGCACCATGGCGTAAGCGCGACCCCGATGCTCGATGAGCTCGACGCCCTTGATGCTCAAGAGAAGCTCCTGGGCTGGAGCGCGCCTTCTGCGACAAAACGGGCTAGATTCACGGACGAGTACCTCTAGCTCAGTCTTTGGCTTGCGTCCACGCAGCTCCAATGATTGGAAAGGGGGCGCATCCCGACGCAGAATGCGCTGCCGGCTCGGGTAGGCCGCTCGGTCATGAAACTCATCATACAAATTCCTTGCCTCAACGAGGCCGCCACGCTTCCGATCGCCCTCGCGGACTTGCCCAAGCAGATTCCCGGCGTCGACGTGATCGAGACCCTGATCATCGACGACGGCAGTCGCGACGACACGGTCGCGGTGGCGCGCAAGCTGGGCGTAACTCACGTCGTGGGTTTTCGGAGCAATCAGGGTCTGGCGCGCGCGTTCATGCTCGGCATCCAAGCTTGCCTCGAACGTGGCGCGGACATCGTCGTCAACACCGACGCCGACAACCAGTACTGCGGGGCAGACATCGCCCTCTTGGTCCAGCCAATCCTGGACGACCGGGCGGATATGGTAATCGGCGCGCGACCGATCGACCAAATTCGGCACTTCTCGACGGTCAAAAAAGTGCTGCAGCGTCTCGGTAGTTGGGTCGTGCGGCGGGTCAGCAACACCGACGTTGCCGACGCGCCGAGCGGCTTTCGCGCCATGTCCCGCGAAGTCGCGCTCGTGCTCAACGTATTCAGCGACTACACCTACACGCTCGAAACCATCATTCAAGCGGGCCAAAAGAATCTCCGCATCTCGTCAGTGCCGATTCGCGTCAATGGGGAGCTCAGGCCTTCGCGTCTGGTGCGCAGCATTGGCAGCTACGTGCGGCGTTCGGTGCTCACCATGTTGCGCATCTTCATCGTTTACCGAGCGCTGCGCTTTTTTCTCACGGTGAGCCTGTTGCCGCTGCTCGTGGGGCTGGCCCTGGGCGCGCGTTTCCTGGTGTACCTGGTGCAGGGCGGCGGCTCGGGCCACATTCAATCGCTGATTTTAGCGGCCGTGCTGCTGCTGGTGGCCTTTCAAACCGTGCTGCTCGCCATTTTGGCGGACTTGCAGAGCGTGAATCGTCGCCTGCTGGAAGACTTGCAGCAACGCGAGCGCGCCCGCAGAGCTGGCGAGAGCCAGGCGCAGGTTGCCGCGCGACAGGGCCGCAGCAGTGACCGACCTCGAGACTGGGCCACGTCGGCTTGAGCGAGGCCGCGGAGCTTACAACGCGCCGGGTGGCGCTGATCAAGCTGACAGCCCGCATCGTTCTGGCGGGCTCCTCGGTGATCTTCGTCGCGCTCGCCGGTTACAAGCTGGCCAGGCGTTGGGAGAGCGGCAAAGTCACGCTGAACTGGGCGTGGCTGCTGGCTGCTGGCCTGCCGATCGCACTCGGTACGGTGATCCTGGCCGTCGGTTGGAAGTGGATCATGGAGCGCATGGTCGGTCACAAGGTGCCGCTGCGGCCGGCGCTCACGCTGCATTTCGAGTCGCAGATGGCCCGCTACACGCCCGGCAAAGTGGGCATGCCGCTCGTGCGCATGGCGGGTGCGGCGGAGCTTGGCGTGCCGGCGGCCGTGGCGGGCTACTCGGTGCTCACCGAATCCATTTCGATGGTAGCCGTCGGCGGCATCGTCGGTTTTGCATTGCTGGTCACGACGAGCGGCGGCGCGGGCGGCGTGATGGCGGTGCTCGGTCGGCTCGGCTTGCTCGGCCTGCTCGCCTTCGTGCTGGTCGGCGTCGCGCTCGTATTCGTGGATCGTCGCCGTTTGCCGGCCATCGTCGTGCGCCTGATGAAGGCCGAGGGTGCGGGCCCGTTGGTTCCGCGGCGTGGGCCGATCGCCCACGCTCTGTACTGGCTCACCTGGGCGATTCACGGCTACTTGGCCGCGCGCGCCGTCGGCATCAGCTCGGCGCACGCCGTCTACGGCGCGGGGTTCTACGTGCTCGCGCCGATCGCGGGCATTTTGGCGCTGGCGACGCCGTCCGGAATCGGCGTGAGAGAAGCGGTACTATCCGTGGGCCTCGCTCCGGTGGTTGGCCCCGCGCCCGCAGTCGCCACCGCCATCGTTTCGCGCGCAGTTTCGCTGATCGTCGACTGCATGGTCTGGGCTTACGGCCGCTTGGTCCTGCGCTAGGAAAGCTAGTGCAACGCAGGTGAGATAGAGACAACTTTTCGTGCCGGCGCTGCACTGGGCGCTTGCGAAGC